>VOFC01003588.1_pt1 | contig 40640 bp, 51 predicted proteins | sample 5384161 | NCBI WGS metagenome assembly VOFC01 (sample SAMN12384722, study PRJNA508395) | human gut metagenome | isolation source: healthy gut B | host: Homo sapiens
ATCTGCCTGATTATGCGAACCTGGATGAATTAAAGGCACATTACCAGAGAGGCGGTCTTGGCGACGTGAAGGTGAAAAATTCCTCAATAAACGTATTGCAGGAAGAATTGGAGCCTATCCGCAGCAGAAGAGCAGAGTTTGCCAAGGATATCCCGGAGATCTATAACATCCTCAAGAAGGGCAGCGATGCTGCAAGAGAAGTAGCAGCACAGACACTTTCTGAAGTAAAGAGCGCTATGAAGATCAATTACTTCGAGGATATGGATCTGATCAAGGCACAGAGCGAGAAATATGCGAAATAAACTATAGAATATATTTTACAGAAGACACAGGCTGATTGATTCATACAGTCTGTGTCTTTTAGCGTAAGAAGCTTGAAATAAATACCCGGATATATTATACTACATAGTGCGTATGAAGTGGTTTACCATAACCATTCGGATCAGGTACGATGAGAACGGGGAAAGTTATCGCAGGGAAAAGGCGGTAATGTGGGAGAAGTAAGTGTGAAGACGAAGCAGGTCATATATTATCGCGATGAATTGACGGATGAGTTTTCGACAGCACAGATCAAGGCAAGGAAGATTGATGAGAATTATTGTTATGATAATAATAGATTAGCCGGGAAGGCTGCTCATATATTCTGGTATCGCATCCTTGCAAGACCTCTTGCGTGGGTTTATCTGAAAGTGGCATATCGTCATAAGATTGTGAATAAGCAGGCTTTGAAGAAAGAGAAGGGACACGGTTTCTTTTTATATGGAAATCATACACATCCAGTTGCAGATGCCTTCATGCCTAGCATGGTAAGTTATCCGGTGGACACCTATGTGATTGTTCATCCCAATAATGTATCTATGCCTGTGCTGGGGCGGGTGACTCCAAGTCTTGGAGCCATACCTTTGCCGGATGATATCGGGGCTGCGAAGAATTTTGTCAAAGTAGTCAAGGCAAGGATTGCAGAGGGAAAGTGCGTAGCAATTTACCCGGAAGCACATATATGGCCGTATTATACGGGAATCAGACCTTTCCCGGATACCTCATTTCGATATCCGGTTCAATGTGGTGCGCCTGTATATTGTTTTACAGACACGTATCAGAAACGAAGATTCAGTTCCAGACCCAGAATCGTAACCTATGCATAGATGGACCTTTTTTATCCTGATGCAACACAGGCCTGCCAAAGAACAGAAGGAGCAGCTGCGTCAGGAAGTGTATGCAACGATGAAGCTGCGCAGTGAAAATAACAGCATAGAGCGAATAAAATATATCAAATCAGGGGAAACAAATGATTAATATCTTATTTTCAGGAAACGAAAAGGTTTTTGATGGCATGCTGACCTGTATGTTGTCGATATTTAAGAGAACGCAGACTACGGAACCCTTTCATTTTTTATATTCTGACCATGGATGTGTCGCATATCAAGCCAGAATATACGGCGGTTACCAGACAGGCTCTTTATCTGGAACAGGTGGCAAAGAATATCATCCGGATAACTGTGTTACCAGATGTGATGTTTCTTCTTTATATGAAGAGGAATTTGCCAATTGCCCAAATGAACAGTGTTATTGTCTCCTATACGTTACTTCGCCTTTTGCAGATAAGATGCCTCAGATACCGGATAAGCTGCTGTATCTGGATGTAGATATTCTGTTCAACCGTGATATCACACTGTTATATGATATGGATATAGAGGGCTATGAATATGCAGCAGCCAGAGACCATTATGGTAAATATCTGGTGTATTTTAATTATATCAATGCCGGCGTGCTCCTTCTTAATATGAAAGAGATACGCCGTACAGGGTTATTTGAGAAGGCAAGAGAGCTTATTAAGACGAAGAAGCTGCCTTTTGCAGATCAGAGTGCGATATTCAGAAGCACTACAAGAAAGAAGATGCTGCCGCAGAGGTTCAACGATCAGAAGTTTCTGCATAAGCATACGGTAGTAAGGCATTTTTCCAGAAGATTATTCTATCTGCCGTATCCACATACTGCCAATATCAAGCAGTGGGATGTGACCAAAGTACACACGGTTTTTCACTATGAACAGTTTGATGATGTTTTATATGAATATATATATTTGAAGAGAAAGTTCGAGAGAGAAAATGAAATTGGAGAAAGTCAAGGAGGTTACCAATGAATAGGAATACGATCATACCGATTTTCTTTGCCTGTGACAATCAATATACCAAGTACACCATGGTAGCAATGAAATCCATGATAGAGAATGCATCCAAGGAGTATACGTACCATATGCATATTCTTCACACAGATGTCAGTGCAGCTATGCAGGAAAGGGTCAAGGAGCTGGAAAATGCCAATACCCGGATTTATTTTGATGATGTGACAGAGAGACTGGCTAAACTGGATGGAGAATTACCGGTCAGAGATTATTATTCACATACTACGTATTATCGTCTTTTTTATCCCGGATATGTATCCACAGTATGACAAGGCTATTTATATTGACAGTGATACCATTACAATAGGAGATATCTCCCAATTATATGAGCAGAATATTGACGGATATTATGTAGCAGGAGTCAGAGATCAGGTAGTTATTCAGGATGAGACGTTTGGAGAATATGTAGAGAAGGTGCTGGGGCTTGACAGGCATGCCTATTTCAATGCGGGAATGCTGTTGATGAATTGTAAGGTTTTCCGTGAGGAGAATTTATTACAGAAATTTATTCAGCTTCTGAATACCTATACTTTCGTAGTGGCGCAGGATCAGGACTATCTTAATATCATCTGTAAGGATCAGGTATTATGGCTGGATGCATCATGGAATACAGAAGTATTTGGTGAGCTGCCCTGTAAGGAAGAGGATATTCAGATTCTTCATTATAATATGGCATCCAAGCCATGGCATTATGAAGGCTTCCGCTTATCCGAGCATTTCTGGAAATATGCACAGATGACTTCCTTCTATGAACAGATCAGACAGGAGCTTGTTGACTATACAGAGGAAGATAAGGCAAAAAGACAGATATTCAGGAGAACACCTGCTGGAGCTGGCATTACGTGAGATTCAGAATGAGAATAACTATCTGAATATGATGAAAAAAAGAGCAATCAGCAGTCAGCTGAGAGACTTGAGATTCTGGAGCGGATTGCAAGACTGGAGAGAGAAGGCCATTTTGACATTGATGTAGAGAACGACCCGCCTTCAAGAACCCTGATGCCGGAAGAAGTGGAATATATTCATAAGACGCTGGGAGCGAAGCTTCGTAACCGCTATGCACATAAGATGGGGCGCTGGTTCATGAACATGCTCATCCGCAGGAAACAGATGATCATTAAGGATGTCGTTGGAATCGAGAATTTTAAGAATCTGGAACAGGGTGCAATCATCACCTGTAATCATTTCAATGCCTTTGACAGCTTTGCAATCCAGGTGGCATATGACAGATCAGAGCATAAAGAGAGAAAGTTCTACCGTGTTATCAAAGAAGGCAATTATACAAGCTTTCCAGGCTTCTTTGGATATTTAATGCGCAACTGCAATACCTTGCCATTAAGTTCCAATTTTGCTACGATGAAGAAGTTTGTTAAGGCGGTAGATGAACTGTTGCAGGAAGGCAATTTTGTCCTTTTCTACCCGGAACAGAGTATGTGGTGGAATTACCGTAAGCCCAAGCCCTTAAAGAAGGGAGCTTATACCTTTGCAGTGAATAATCAGGTGCCGGTGCTGCCTTGTTTCATTACCATGCAGGACAGTAACCTTCTGGATCAGGATGGATTCCCTATTCAGGAATACACCATCCACATCAGCAAACCGATATATCCTGATGCATCCCTGAAGCATTCTGAGAATGTGGAATCAATGCGCAGGGCAAATTATGAAGTATGGAAAGAAATCTATGAGAAGACCTATGGTATTCCTCTGGAATACACCTGTGGTCCTGTAGATGAGAACGGACATCCGATCAATGCCATCATGCAGGCGTGTGATGAGCAGGAATACGCTAAAAAAGCAGAATAAGATTCACACAATCCGTCTAAACTATGGATAACAACCAACATAAGGAGGCGGATATATGGCAGTGAATCAGACAATGGGCAGGGCTAGCATATCTTATGGCAGCCCTGTTTTTATTAAGGCAAGTGGTTCTGTTGTAGGGCAGATGGAATCGGAAGGACCCCTGGGCAGTTATTTTGATAAAGTAGGAACGGATAAGGATGATCTGTTTGGCGCGGACTCCTGGGAAAAGGCAGAAAGTGCCTTACAGAAGGAAGCAGTCGGCATAACGCTGCAAAAGGCAGGCATAAAAGCTGAAGATATCAGGTATTTATTTGCAGGTGATCTGCTGGGACAGAATATTGCCAGCTCTTTTGGCGTTATGGACTATGAGATTCCCCTGTTTGGACTGTATGGAGCATGTTCGACCTGTGGCGAGTCCCTGTGTCTTGGCAGTATGGCAGTGGCAGCAGGGTACGCATCTTCTGTCATGTGTCTGACATCCAGTCATTATGCCAGCGCACAGAAGGAATTTCGCTATCCTTTGGAATATGGAGGACAAAGACCCCTGTACGCAACGTGGACTGTTACGGGAAGTGCTGCTTTTTATTCTACAGCCTCAGGGGCTTCCAAAAGAGGAAGAGATAGCATCTGCATATTCGAGAAAAATTGCAATCACTGGGATTACTCCTGGTAAGATCATGGACTATGGTATCAGGGATTCTTTCAATATGGGATGTGCCATGGCACCGGCGGCTTGCGATACAATTCTGACAAATCTGCGTGACTTTAACAGACAGTCCAGGGATTATGATGCAATTATTACAGGAGATCTTGGAAATGTGGGCAAGGATGCCCTTTTTAAACTGCTGGAAGAACAGAAGGTGGATATCAGCGACAGATACTATGATTGTGGAATGTTAATGTATGATACGCAGAAGCAGGATGTTCACGCAGGAGGAAGCGGCTGCGGCTGCTCCGCCACAGTGCTGTCAGCATATTTGCTGCATAAGATAGAAGCGGGAGAATGGAACCGGATTCTATTTGTCCCCACCGGGGCGTTATTGAATAAGACATCTTTTAACGAAGGACAGAATGTTCCCGGCATCGCCCATGGAGTTGTCATAGAAGCAATCGCATAAAGAAAAGCACAGTCAGAGGCTCCGGAGGCCTGACTGTGCTTTTTATATTCATTGAAAAAACAGACTCTGTTATGTGGAAGGCACATACAGTCATTTGTTTTGGGAAGCTGTATGCATAAAAAGTAGGGGTTACGCATATATGGTTATGTTGACTGCAAGTGCTTTCTGTAAGCGGCTTGGATCAGGCTGCATGGAAGGGTGGTCGCAGAGGCACAAGCCTGCATCAGAAGAACTGTTTCCATACAATGATCACCGATTAGCTGTATAAGGATACGTGGTATTTGGCGGTACGAAAGATTTTATATGCAATCGTTCCAATCAAAGACACTACAATATACAGAGTGGATAAAGCACCTACGCTTCCACCGATAATAATCAATAATAACAAGCCGATATTCATTTTAATCTATCTCCTTCATTCGTTCTATTGTCAGAATCCTGACCATGATTCTCAAGCCACCAGACCCAGATGCCGGCAGCAGCTGCGATAATTGCCATAACGGCAAATGCAATATTTTCAAACATAATATAGTATCCTTTCTGCTATGATTCTGAAAAAGGGTACAAAAACCAAAGGGTAGTCAATGTACCCTTAAAAATATACGTTTGAATTATGCCGCTGCTTTCTTGCCATCTTTGTGATGGATGTAGTCAACAATCACGGAAGTGCTGTGTGATGCAGAACCGTAGACGGGTGACAACACAATAGAAGTATGTGGAAATGTCTGCAGCAGAATGTCTGCAGATAACAGGCTGACATCAGTCCCTCTGCCTGTTCTGGAATTGTTACGACGTGCGTTCAGCTGAATACTGTTACCGACAGGCCTGCCTATGGATTCTTCCATATAAATCTGTCTGGATAAGGATGTATTCTGTGAAGAACGTAACGTGGAATCTGCCTGTGAGACTAACTGGTACGCCAAAGAGGAATCTGCTTCAATATTCTCAAAGCACATCCCAAGGAACAGCATGGATAGAATTAGGATAAAGCATATGCTTTTATGCTGCTTTCTACTGTTCATAGCACACCTCTTATGTAACATACTGCAAATTCTATTTTGCATTGTAGCAGAATGCTTTTACAATTTACAAGGGTTGTTTTAACAATGCAATTGGGAAGAAGCCGGATTTCTGCTTTTTTCCTTGACAATATATAAAAAATGCGTTATCCTATCCATAGTTAATTTAATGGTTTAAAGCGTTGAATTACGAAAAACGAACAGGAGGAATAAATAATGGGTCGTGACAGACAGGGAACGTTGGTATCTTACCGTCCCGATATCAAAGTTTTGGATTGTACATTAAGAGATGGTGGTCTGGTGAATAATTTCGCCTTTTCTGATGAATTTGTAAGAGATCTGTATCTTGCTAACATCAAGGCAGGCGTTGACTATATGGAATTTGGATATAAGGCATCTAAGGAGATTTTGACCCAGAGAAGTTCGGCAAGTGGAAGTTCTGTGATGAGAAGGACATCCGCAATATTGTTGGAGATAACAAGACAGACATGAAGATATCTGTTATGGCAGATGTCGGAAGGACAGATTTTAAGAAGGATATCCTGAACAGAAAAGACAGCGTAATCGACCTGGTGCGTGTTGCTACATACATCAACACGATTCCGGCAGCGATTGAAATGCTGGAAGATGCCAAGAAAAAGGGTACGAGACTACAGTTAATATCATGGCAGTATCAAAGGTCAATGAGGATGATCTGGAGACAGGACTGGAATTACTGGCACAGAGCAGTGTTGATGTCATTTATCTGGTAGACAGCTTCGGTGCTTTTTATCCGGAACAGATTGAAAGGCTCAGTGATAAATACCTTAATATAGCAGCCAAGTACAATAAGAAAGTGGGTATTCATGCCCATAATAATCAGCAGCTTGCTTTTGCCAACACGATAGAAGCGCTGTCCAGGGGTGTAAGCTATCTGGATGCGACAGTCAGCGGTATGGGAAGAGGAGCCGGTAACTGCTACATGGAGCTTCTTCTGAGCTTCCTTAGAAATCCAAGATACAACAAGCTGGCAGTCATGAGCTTCGTAGAGAAGCATATGCTTAAGTTAAAAGAGGAAGGTGCAGTATGGGGATATGATATTCCATATCTTCTGACAGGGACGCTTAACAGCCATCCTTCTTCTGCGATTAACTTTATCAAAGAGAACAGAACGGATTATGCAATGTTCTATCAGGAGTTGATTGATAATACGTTATAAATTTGCAGGATTGCGAAAAGGGATGAATTATGAAATTTACAAAAATGCAGGGTTGTGGGAATGATTATGTATATGTAAATGGTATGGAGGAGAAGATTCCACCGGAGAAGAAGCCGGAGCTGGTAAGAAGGCTTAGCGACAGGCATTTTGGTATTGGCGGTGACGGTGTTATTTTTATCAATGCATCTGCTCATGCTGATTTTGAGATGGAGATGTACAATGCGGACGGAACAAGAGCGCAGATGTGTGGAAATGGCATTCGCTGCGTTGCCAAATATGTGTATGATAATCATTTAACAGATAAGACCAATCTGAGTATTGAGAGCTTTGGCAAGATAAAATACATAGACCTGACGCTGGGAGAAGATGGTAAGGTATCTATGGTGAAGGTCAACATGGGAGCACCGATTCTGAAGGCGGCAGAAGTTCCTGTGATATCTGACAATGAGCAGGTTGTGGATGAAGAGATAGAGGTAGAAGGCAAGATCTACCGAATGACCTGCGTATCCATGGGCAATCCACATGCGGTAGTATTTATGGATGATGTGGCTCATCTGGATATAGAGAAGATTGGTCCTTATTTTGAGAATCATAAGAGATTCCCGGAGAGAACGAATACAGAATTTGTCCATGTAATTGATGACAGTCATGTGGAAATGCGTGTATGGGAGAGAGGGACAGGCGAAACACTGGCATGTGGAACCGGCTGCTGTGCGACTACCGTAGCGTGCGTGATAAATGGTTTGACGAAACACACAGTTGCTGTTAAACTATTAGGTGGCGAATTGTCATGCGAATGGGATACAGAAGCGAATCTTGTTTATATGACGGAGTCCGGCTGTTTCCGTATTCAATGGCGAAATTGAGATTTAAATCAGGAAAGAGTCTTGTATAAAGGCTCTTTTTTAGTTTGGAGGATGTTATGCTTTTCCCAAGTGAAGTATTTTTGTTTGTATTTCTGCCGGTGGTATTGGGAGTATATTATCTGCTTCTGCGCAAAACGAAGCATTTGAAGAATATATTCCTGTTAGCAGCCAGCTTATTCTTCTATGCATGGGGAGAACCCCAGAATGTATGGCTGATGGTAGGTGTGATTCTGTTCAACTGGTTCTTCGGAATCCTTGTGGACAAGGTCAGAGATCATAAAGTTCCTGTAAGGATATTGATGACTGTTATGGTATTGACCAATGTTGGAATACTTGGCTGGTATAAATACAGTGAGTTTGTCATGTTACAGGTGAACCGTTTCCTGCACACGGAGTTTACCGTGCCGGATGTTACACTGCCTATCGGTATCTCTTTCTTTACTTTCCAGGCGATGTCCTATGTGATCGATGTGTACAGAGGACATGGTAAGGTGCAGAAGAATCCGTTGCAGGTAGGTCTGTATATATCCCTGTTCCCACAGTTGATCGCAGGTCCTATAGTCCGTTATGAGACAATTGCAGACCAGATCGAGAACAGAGTAGAGAATCTGGCTGATTTCAATGCCGGTGTGACCCGTTTCTGTATCGGTCTTGGCAAGAAAGTATTGATTGCCAACAATATGGCGTTGATTGCGGATAATGCATTTGGACTGATTATTAATAATGAATTCCAGGCATCAGTAGGTATGGCATGGTTAGGTGCTATCGCTTACACATTACAGATTTTCTTTGATTTCAGCGGATATTCTGATATGGCGATTGGTTTAGGTCAGATGTTTGGGTTCCATTTCGAAGAGAACTTCAAGTATCCATATATATCTGCCACAGTATCTGAATTCTGGAGAAGATGGCATATCTCGCTGCAGACATGGTTCAGGGATTATGTATATTTCCCATTGGGAGGCAGCAGAGTGTCCAAGCCCCGTCTGGTGCTGAATCTGTTCGTTGTATGGGCGCTGACCGGTATTTGGCATGGCGCGAACTGGACATTCCTGGCATGGGGATTGTTATATTTTGTACTGTTGACTTTTGAAAAATTATCAGGACTTGGCAAGAAGAATTACTGGTGGGGACATATCTATACTATGGTATTTGTCATCATTGGATGGGTTATCTTCCGTTCTACAGGCATGGGAACTGCAATGCTCTATATCAAGGCAATGTTTGGCATCGGAGCAAAAGGCTTTATGGACAAGGCTGTGTGGGCATATATCGCCCAGAACTGGATCTGGTTTGTCTTTGCCCTGATAGGCTGTGCACCAATCATGCCAAGGATTGATGAGAAGCTTGGTAAATATAAGGCATGGAACATCGTATATGCAGTCGGTATTGTGGTCATTCTTGTGGTGTCGGTTTCCTTTATCAGCAACAATGCTTACAATCCGTTCATTTATTTTAATTTCTAGGAAAGGGTATGGACACAGGCTATGAAGAATCGTGATAAATGGATAGCAGTTATTTTCATGTTATTTATTTTTACTCTGCCTATTGTTACGGTAGTCAGGGGCTTCCTGCCACAGTCACAGGAAGAGACCCTTACCCAAGAACAGCAGGAGCTTTTGGATAAAAATGGTACGATGCAGGGTGGAAGCCACGGAGATAATACAGAGGGCTCCACAGAGAGCGCAGGTGAGCAGACAGCAGAACCGGTCAAAACACCATGGTTTACTGCATTGCAGAATACATTGAACAGTTTCACAGAGAGATTATGTGCAAGAAATAAGCTGATTGCGTTCAACTCTGAGCTGACCTCTCTGCTTACAGGTGGTACTTATATGGAGTCTACCCAGGTATTACTTGGTAAGGATAACTGGCTTTTCTATAAGACAGAACTGGATGGACACCCTCTGTGGGACTATATGGGTATCAATCATTTCACAGGTGAGGAGCTGGCAGCGATTGCAGCCAATCTGGTGGGCATGAGGGATGGCTTCAATGCATTGGGCGTGGATTTCTATGTGACAGCACTTCCTAACAAGGAGATTATCTATGAAGAGTATATGCCGGATACGGTGGCAAGAGTAGATGAAGTCTCCAGAGCAGAACAGCTGGCAAATTACATCTGGGATAATACAGATCTGGTCTATGTATATCCAAAGCAGGCGCTGCTGGATGCCAAGGCAGAGGGCAGATTTACTATCAGACAGATACACACTGGAATCAGAAGGGTGCTTTCGTAGGAATGCAGCAGCTGATGCATGAGGCATATGGTGTGGAGGCGAAGGACCTCGATTCCGTGTCTTTCGATATCACCTCTAATGATCTGGCAGGCGATCTTGCAGTGATTGGCGGTGTAGCAGACAAGTATAATATCGACACAACCTATGTATTTGACGCAGATACCGCAGATAAGGCGCAGTACAGAGATGAGGTAGCACTGGTAGTCGGGGATTCCTTCTCAGGCTTCCTGTCCACCATTGCCAAGGGCTATTATAAGGAAGTCCACTGGATATACACCAAGGACTTCACTATGAGTATGCTGGATGAATACGATGCAGATGTCGTAATCTGGGAAAGTGTAGAAAGATACATGGAGACCTTCCTGAATGTGAATCTGTTGACGCAGTAATGGAAAGCGTGATTGCTGATTAATCGCTATAACGGTCACTGTGAACGTTATATACGGTATACTTCATAAAAAAAAAATAATGTAATTTACTACTTGAAATCGGTAAAGACGTGTGCTATTATGATTGCAGGTTTTTGAAGGATGTAAGATTAAAGTACAGATATCTTGACCTGAGAAATAAAAAGGTTAAGGATAACATGATATTCAGAAGTCAGGTTATAAGCTACCTTCGTTCAAAGATGACAGACATGGGATTCCTTGAAATCCAGACACCTATCCTTTGTGCTTCATCACCAGAGGGCGCAAGAGATTATATCGTACCTTCAAGAAAATATAAGGGCAAATTCTATGCTCTTCCACAGGCACCACAGCAGTATAAGCAGTTACTTATGGTATCTGGTTTTGATAAATATTTCCAGATCCATTTAAGGGAAGAACCGTCAGAGCCATCAAAGTAAACCGGCAGATGTCCAAGGGATTCCATGAAAAGCTTCTGAAGTTTGCACAGTCGATATCGGAATGGGTGGACTTGGTTACCTTGAGGTAATGGAAGATATGAGCTACAAGGGACCGATCGATAAATTTATTCCGGATGATATGAAAGTTGAAATGAAAGAACTGGCAGGACTTTCCGCCGGAGATACTATTTTCTTTATCGCTGATAAGGAAGCACGTGCTAACCTTTATGCAGGACAGATCAGAACCGAGCTTGGTGAAAAGCTTGATCTGATCGAGAAGAACGCATATCGTTTCTGCTATATCAACGACTTCCCGATGTTTGAGCTGGATGAGGAAACAAAGCAGATCGGCTTTACACACAATCCGTTCTCTATGCCGCAGGGTGGTCTGGAAGCATTAAAGACACAGGATCCGCTTATGATTCTGGCTTACCAGTACGATATTGTATGTAACGGTGTGGAGCTTTCTTCCGGTGCTGTCAGAAACCACGATATGCAGATCATGGTAAAGGCTTTTGAAATTGCAGGATATGATGAAGAGACATTGAAAAGCAAGTTTGGCGCATTATACAACGCATTCCAGTTCGGAGCACCACCACACGCAGGTATGGCACCTGGTATTGACCGAATGATCATGCTTCTTCGCAATGAAGAGAATATCCGTGAAGTTATCGCATTTCCAATGAGCGGTTCAGCGCAGGATCTGATGTGTGGAGCACCTAATGATGTAACAGAGCAGCAGCTCCGAGAAGTACACATCAAGGTAAGAGATTAAAGGCAGGTAATCAGGTATGGCAAACGTGATCAGTGATGAGACAATCGAATATGTAGGTATCTTATCCAAGCTTGAGCTTTCTGAGGAAGAGAAGGAACAGGCAAAGAAGGATATGGGCAGTATGCTTGACTATATTGATAAGTTAAATGAGCTGGATACGACAGGGATTGAACCAATGTCACATGTATTCCCCGTACAGAATGTATTTCGTGAAGATGTGGTGACAAACGGTGATGAAAGTGAGAAGACTTTAAAGAATGCGCCGGGTGAGAAGGATAACATGTTCATGGTACCGAGAACATTTGACTAGGATGGAGGTTAAGCAATGGATATTTTAGCATATAGTGCAGTGGAGCTGGCACAGGCAATCAAGGCTGGTGAAACCACTGCTGTAGAAGTCATGAAGGCAGTATTGGACAGGATTGATGCAGGAAGATGAATCCATTCACTGCTATGTGACCATAGATAAAGGGGCGCGCTTGCAAAAGGCAGAAGCTGTACAGGAGCAGATCGAAAAGGGTGAACTGACAGGGCCTTAGCCGGTGTTCCGGTTGCAATCAAGGACAATATGTGCACAGAAGGTATGCTGACAACCTGTTCTTCCAGGATCCTTGGCAACTTTATCCCGACTTTTACCGCCGAAGCAGTTCTGAATCTGGAGAAGGCAGGTGCAGTGTGATGGTAAGACGAACATGGATGAGTTCGCCATGGGCTCTACAACAGAGACTTCTGCCTATGGAGCACCGAAGAATCCATGGAATACAGAGCATGTACCAGGCGGATCTTCCGGTGGTTCGCAGCAGCCGTAGCAGCGGAGGAATGTTTCTTCGCACTTGGCTCCGATACGGGTGGATCTATCCGTCAGCCAGCATCTTCTGCGGTGTTGTCGGTATGAAACCTACTTACGGAACGGTATCCCGTTACGGACTGATTGCTTATGGTTCCTCTCTGGATCAGATCGGGCCGCTGACCAAGGATGTGACAGATTGTGCGACTATTTTGGAAGCAATTGCAAGCTATGATGAAAAGACACCATTGCCAGAAGCGGGAAGATACAGATTTTTTTACAAAAGCACTAAAGGACGATGTGAAAGGCATGAAGATCGGTATTCCGAAAGATTATTTCGGAGAAGGTCTGGATCCGGAAGTAAAAAAGAAAAAGTATTAGCAGCAGCTAACCTTTTAAAAGAAAAGGGTGCGGTTATTGAGGAGTTTGATCTGGCACTTGTGAAATATGCGATTCCAAACCTATTATACGATCGCAGATGCGGAGGCAAGCTCAATCTGGAACGTTTCGACGGCGTGAAATACGGATATCGTGCTGAATCCGCAGAGGAGCTGCACGCTATGTACAAGCAGACACGTTCAGAGGGCTTCGGACCGGAAGTCAAGAGAAGGATCATGCTCGGTTCCTTCGTTCTCAGTTCCGGTTATTATGACGCATACTATCTGAAAGCATTAAAGGTAAAAGCACTGATCAAAAAAGCGTTTGATGAAGCCTTTTGCAAAATATGATATGATCCTCGGGCCCTGTTGCACCGACAACAGCACCAAAGCTTGGACAGAGTCTTTCTGATCCGATCAAGATGTATCTTGGTGATATTTATACGATTTCAGTCAATCTTGCAGGACTGCCCGGTATCAGCGTTCCGTGCGGAACAGATGCACAGGGACTGCCGATCGGTCTGCAGCTGATCGGAGACTGCTTCGCAGAGAAGAAGCTGATCCGGGCTGCTTATACTTATGAGCAGGCAAGAGTGAACTGGCAAATTCGGAAGGGAGGACGCATAAATGGCAAAGCAATATGAAACCGTCATTGGTCTGGAGGTTCATGTAGAGCTGGCGACCAAAACAAAAATTTTCTGTGGCTGTTCCACCGCTTTCGGACGGCGCACCGAATACCCATGTGTGTCCTGTCTGCAGCGGAATGCCCGGTTCTTTGCCTGTTTTAAATAAGCAGGTATTAAAATATGCGGTCGCAGTCGGTATGGCAATGAACTGCGATATTACAAGATATGCCAAGTTTGACCGGAAAAATTATTTTTACCCGGATAACCCGCAAAACTACCAGATCTCCCAGTTGTATCTGCCGATCTGTCGCAATGGTTATGTGGAGATTGAAACAGAAGCCGGCAGCAAGAAGGTAGGGATTCATGAGATCCATATGGAAGAAGATGCAGGAAAGCTGATCCACGATGAATGGGAAGACTGCACACTGGTAGACTATAACCGTTCCGGCGTTCCGTTGATCGAGATTGTATCAGAGCCTGATATGCGCAGCGCAGAGGAGGTCATTGCTTATCTGGAGAAGCTTCGTATGCTGATCCAGTACCTCGGTGCTTCCGACTGTAAACTTCAGGAAGGCAGTATGCGTGCAGATGTCAACCTTTCCGTACGGGAAGTCGGGCAGAAAGAATTCGGAACTCGTACAGAAATGAAGAACCTGAACTCCTTTAAGGCGATCGCACATGCCATTGAAGGTGAACAGGCAAGACAGATCGATCTGATCGAAGCAGGCAAGGCGGTCGTACAGGAAACAAGACGCTGGGATGATACAAAGGGTGAATCTTATGCAATGCGAAGCAAAGAAGATGCACAGGATTACCGTTACTTCCCAGATCCGGACCTGACACCGATCGTTGTTTCGGATGAATGGCTTGCACAGATCAAAGCAGAAGAACCGGAATTCAGACCGGAGAAGATGCAGCGCTACAAAGAAGAATTTGATCTGCCGGACTATGATATCGAAATCCTGACAGGCACTAAGAAAATGGCGGATCTGTTTGAGGAAACGACCGCGATCTGCAACCAGCCGAAGAAGGTCAGCAACTGGCTGATGGTACAGACAATGCAGCTTCTGAAGGAGAACAGCATGGATCCTGAAGACATCCGTTTCTCACCGGAGCATCTGGCTTCCCTGATCAAGCTTGTAGATGACAAAGCCATCAATTCCAGCGTGGCAAAGACTGTTTTTGAGAAGATGTTTGCGGGAGATATCGATCCGGAAAAATATGTGGAAGAAAACGGACTGAAAACCGTCAACGATGAAGGCGCACTCCGTAAGACGATTGATGATGTGATCGCAGCTAACCCGCAGTCAGTGGAAGATTACCACAACGGAAAAGAAAAGGCGATCGGCTTCCTGGTTGGACAGACGATGAAAAGCAATGCACGGCAAAGCCGATCCGGGCATGGTAAACAAGATCCTGAAGGAACTGCTGTAAAAAAGAAGTGCATATGAAAACTCCCGGGCTGAGATATCTTAAGCAATCGATAGTGCCTTTGAACCTCAGCCCGGGAGTTTATGCTTCTCAGCTTTCTGTTTTATTATCCGCCAGCTCATACAGATATCTTATAAAATCAATTCCTACATCCAGTGACTTGGAAGAAGCAGGCAGTGCGATGATCGGACGGGAATCTTCTGTATACAAGGATGTGATCGCCGGCAGATCATCCGCATAAAAACCGATGGCATATGTTTCGCCGTTGTCATAGGTAAACTCATAAAGCCGGTCTTTGACCTTTTCGTACAGATCAGCCGGAAGCTGTGCTTTCAGATCACATAGGTAGCCTTGTGAAGCAAAACCATCGATGATCCATGTATTGCCGATCAGCACATCATAATCTCCTGTTTCAATATAAGCCTGCAGCGTCTGCGAATTGGCAACGGAGAGTGCTCCGGTTGCTTCTTCAGGAATAGACAGCTTGGTATTGATGGAGACAGGTGTCTGAGATGTATCCACATTTCTGCTGGCGGCGTAACCTTCCATAAGCTCCTGACTTTGCTGCGATTTGGTGATATCGCAGTTGACGAGCGCGACATAGACATATTCCTCAAAGGAATTTTTGTAAATCGTAAATCCAAGGTAGCAGAGAAAAGCGATGACCGCGACAGCAAGCGCAACCCATTTCCACTGGTAATACCAGAAATATTTAAACCGTTCCCAGCGGGACATCTGTTTTACCCGTTCCTTTTGGGCACGGATCTCATCTTTCATCATAAGTTATCGTCTCCTTCTATGCGGCAGTATCTGCTGCGATTTAACCGTTTTCATCTTTCTTATGATACTGGCAGCCATGTAAAGTGTCAACGAAGCAGAATGATATTTCACATTCTTTTCATGACTGGGGCAGAGATTCTTTATAATTTCCTATAGCTTTTCAGTCTTTTTTGTACTAATATAGAATAGAACAAAAAAAATAGCAGGTGATAAAAATGAATGATACTTATGTAGAATTACTGATCAGGAAAAAGCACAGCATTTTGCCGGTGCTTCTTCGTAATCTTTTGATCGTGGCAGGAGTACTTGCACTTCTGGCAGCGTTTTTACTGACCGGAAGCATTGTACTGTTTTTTAGCCGGTGCAATCTTACTGGGACTGGCATATCTGGTAAATTTCAACAAAATAATCGAATATGAATATCTGTTTCTGGACAAGCATCTGACGATCGACAGGATCCAGAATCAGTCCAGAAGAAAGACGGTGGCAGAATATGATCTGACAACAACAGAATTGTTTGCCCCTGCATCATCTGGCAGAATGGCTGCATATCAGGGGAGAAATGATATCAAAACGGCAGATTATTCCACAGGGGAAAAGGACAGCAGCCCATATGCCCTGATCATTAAGGTAAATAATCAGCTGCAAAGAGTATTGCTTGAAGTAAATGATGAACTCTTTGAGCAGCATTTGACGATGTTCTTTTAGTACCGGGTTATTCTCAGGTGATTCCAAATCAGGTGGATTTAAGTACGAACCTGACAAAGACGATCAAACTGAACATTCCGATGATGAGTGCAGGTATGGACACGGTTACAGAGCACCGCATGGCGATCGCAATGGCGAGACAGGGTGGTATCGGAATCATCCATAAGAATATGTCGATTGAGGCACAGGCTGAAGAGGTTGATAAGGTAAAACGTTCTGAAAACGGTGTCATTACAGATCCATTTTCTCTGACTCCTGAGCATACATTAAAGGATGCAGATGAGCTAATGGCTAAATTCCGTATTTCCGGTGTTCCGATCACGGAAGGCCGTAAACTTGTCGGTATCATTACAAACCGTGATCTGAAATTTGAAACAGATTTCAGTAAAAAGATCAAAGAGTCCATGACTTCCGAGGGACTGGTTACAGCAAAGGAAGGCATTACATTGGAAGAAGCAAAGGCAATTCTGGCAAAGGCAAGAAAAGAAAAGCTTCCGATCGTGGATGACAATTTTAATCTGAAAGGTCTTATTACAATTAAGGATATTGAAAAAAGACGATCAAATATCCGCTTGCAGCAAAGGATAAACAGGGCAGACTGCTCTGCGGTGCCGGTGTCGGTATTACAGCAAATGTCTTGACAGAGTGGCAGCACTTGTTGAATCCAAGGTTGATGTAGTTGTTCTTGACAGTGCACACGGACATTCAGAAAACGTACTCAGATGTCTGCGCATGATCAAAGAGAATTATCCGGATCTTCCGGTTATTGCAGGTAATGTGGCAACAGCAGAAGGTACGAAAGCACTGATCGAAGCCGGAGCAGATGCAGTAAAAGTAGGTATCGGACCGGGTTCCATCTGTACAACAAGAATCGTATCCGGTATTGGTGTACCGCAGATCACAGCTATTATGGATGCATATTCCGTAGCAAAAGAATATGGTGTTCCGATCATCGCGGATGGTGGTATCAAATATTCAGGTGATATGACAAAGGCTCTCGCAGCAGGCGGCAGCATCTGTATGATGGGTAGTATTTTTGCGGGATGCGATGAAGCGCCGGGTACTTTTGAACTGTTCCAGGGCAGAAAATACAAAGTATATCGTGGCATGGGTTCTATTGCAGCAATGGAAAACGGAAGCAAAGACCGTTATTTCCAGTCAGATGCAAAGAAACTGGTACCGGAAGGTGTGGAAGGCCGTGTTGCATATAAAGGAAGCGTAGAAGACACCGTATTCCAGTTAGTTGGTGGTATCCGTTCCGGTATGGGATATTGTGGTACGCCTTCTATCCCTGAACTGCAGGAGAGAGGCAGATTTGTGAAAATTTCTGCAGCAGCCTTAAAAGAAAGTCATCCACATGATATTCATATTACAAAAGAGGCACCAAACTACAGCGTAGAACAGTAAGAAGCGCAAAAAGAATACTATAAGGCGGGGTTAGGTTCATGCAGGCGTTAGATCATGAAAAGTTACAGAAAATACAGGATGGGATAGCAGAACTTGCAGGAATATATCTGTACTGTGTGGATGCGGACGGAAACGCTGTTACAAAGTTGTCAGGTGAACCGAAAGAAGGAGAGAGATTACTCCGGCTGATCGGGAAAGAAAATATAGAAGCTTTGTATAACAGGCTGTGCAGATCTTCTCTAGAAGATCAGATCATAGAAGATACCTCCTATGGGAATGTTAAAACAGCAGCTGTTACGGTAAGAAAGGGAAGGCAGGCCAACCATGTGTTGGCTTGCTTATTGCGTTTTAGAAAAGAAATTTACAAAGCGGGGGGCATTATGCGGACGGCTTTTTACGTGACGAGTGAAAGCGCATTTATGCAGGCACTTTGATCTGCTCCGCATGTGGCTGACGGAAGAAGAAAAAGAGCAGGCAGAAAAAGGGGGACTGGGCAGGATCGTAAAGCTGCTTCTGGACCAAAGCCCGTTTGAGCAGCTGGCAGGGCAGCTCTTGCAGCTGATGAAGGAAAAAACTGGCGGTCAGCAATATGCAGCTGTTAAAGCTTTCCAAAGACGGGAAAGCAGTTTCTGTTATAGCAGAGACTGCAGCACATCCGTCCCTATTACAGGCAGCAGGCCGAGAAAAGGTAAAACCGGAGCCGGTATGCGGCAGCGAAACAGTGATCATATCCGGTGCTGAGAATGCGGATGGGCAGATAACGGATTTATTAAAAACAACGGAGATCACTTCTCTGATCACGGTTCCGATCAGTATACGTGGTACGATCAGTATGTATCTCTGCGCACTTATAACAGAACGGGAGCATACGTGGTCCGATGATGAGATCAGGTATACAACGGATATGGCGAAGATACTGCAGAGCATACTGGATAACAGGATCGCGCACAATTCCATTGTAAGCTCTTACCAGTCTCTGACCCAGATTTTAAACACGGTGGGAAGCTGTATTTATGTCAGAGATAAGGAAACCGGGCATGTACTGTTTTGTAATGATCTGATGCAGCACGAATTTGAACAGGAGTTGAAACAGGGCACGATTAACAGACTGTTGGAGCAGGCAGAAAGTGCCCTTTTGTGAAGCAAGGTTATTATGAACTGAAGCATCCCTCCAGAAAGCACTGGTATGATCTGCATCAGACAGAGATTGACTGGGTAGATGGCAGGAAAGTATCTTTTAGTGCCTTGCATGATATTACGGATAAAAAAATATATCAGCGTAAGATCGAGCAACAGGCATATACGGATTTCCTGACAGGATTGTACAACCGTATGTGTTGTGAACGGGATCTGGCGCAGTATATTCAAAAAGCAGAGGCAGAAGGCGGCAAAGGCGGACTGCTCTATCTGGATCTGGATGATTTCAAACATATCAATGACGGACTGGGACACCAGTATGGGGATGTACTGCTGAAATCCATTTCGCACAGTCTGCAGCGGATTCCGGAGATCCATAATACATGCTACCGTATGGGCGGCGATGAATTTGTCATTGTTGTACCGCCGGAAAGCATTGCAAGGTTCGATGGGATCGTGGAAGAGATCAAGGAGATCTTTTCCAAACCATGGTTTTTAAAAAATGCAGATTATTACTGCACGATGAGTATGGGGATCTGCTATTTCCCGGAGGATGGCAGCAGTGTACAGGATCTGATCAAGAAAGCGGATATCGCCATGTACGAAGCCAAAAAGAGTGGCAAAAACAGAGTGGCGGTATATTCCGATAATATCAGCTCCACTTCCAATAAACGACTGGATATGGAAAAAAATATGCGTGATGCTACGGCAGGTGATTACAAGGAGTTCGAGGTATATTATCAGCCGATCATTGATATCCAGAAGGAAGGAACACCATGTGTCGGTGCGGAAGCGCTGGTCAGATGGAATTCCGCAACGCTCGGCTTTATTCCACCGTCTGATTTTATTCCGCTGGCAGAGTATCTCGGGCTCATTAATCCGATTGGAAACCATGTAATGAAAGAGGCATGTAAGGCATGTCAATACTGGAATACACACGGACATCCCGAGTTTAAGGTTAATGTCAATCTGTCTGTCGTACAGCTGCTGCAGACGGATATCGTAGAGACAATAGAAGAAACGATCCGCCGGTCGGGGATCAATCCGCACAATCTGACACTGGAAGTAACGGAAAGTCTTGCGATCAACGATATGGAACGTATGAAAAAGATACTGAACCAGATCAGGGGACTGGGCGCGAGGATCGCACTGGATGATTTCGGGACAGGCTATTCTTCCCTGAACCATATCCGGGAGATCCCGCTGGATGTGATCAAAGTGGATCAGAGCTTTGTATCGGATCTGACAGAAGATTCTTATTCACAGTCATTTATCAAGATGGTTGCGGAGGCATTTGTATGTGATCTGTCGGCAGATGAGATCCGTGAGTACAGGGGAACTCTTACAGAGCCCGGTAAGGAAAGTCCGTATAGAAACAGATCCATAGAAGAGAACCTTGAGCTTTTCGAGGGTATGAAGAATGGTGAGTATCCTGACGGAAGCAAGGTATTAAGAGCCAAGATCGATATGGCGTCACCTAACATCAACATGCGTGACCCTGTTATCTACAGAGTTGCAAGAATGACTCACCACAATACCGGTGACAAATGGTGCATTTACCCTATGTACGATTTCGCTCATCCTATTGAGGATGCTATTGAGGGCGTATCACATTCAATCTGTACATTGGAGTTTGAGGATCACAGACCTCTTTATGACTGGGTTGTAAGAGAGCTTGAGTACGAGAATCCACCAAAGCAGATCGAATTTGCCAAGTTATACCTTACAAATGTTATAACAGGTAAGAGATACATCAAGAAGCTCGTTGAGGACGGAATTGTTGATGGATGGGATGATCCAAGACTTGTGTCCATCGCAGCCTTAAGAAGAAGAGGCTTTACAGCCGATTCAATAAAGAAGTTCATGGAGCTTGTGGGAATTTCAAAGAGTAACAGCTCAGTTGACTACGCAATGCTTGAGTACTGTGTAAGAGACGATCTTAAGCTTAAGGCAAACAGATACATGGCTGTAGTAGATCCTATCAAGCTTGTTATAGATAACTATCCTGAGGATCAGGTTGAAATGCTTGACTCAGCAAATAACCAGGAGAATGAGGCAGCGGGTGTAAGACAGATACCATTTTCAAAGTATCTCTACATTGAGCGTGACGATTTCATGGAGGAGCCTCCAAAGAAGTATTTCAGACTGTTCCCTGGAAACGAGGTCCGTCTCATGAATGCATACTTTGTTACATGTACAGGCTGTGAGAAGGATGAAAACGGAAATGTCACAACAGTACACTGTACCTATGATCCGGAGACGAAGAGTGGCTCAGGCTTCAATGCCCGTAAGGTAAAGGGTACTATCCACTGGGTATCAGCAGAGTCGGCTATAGACGCAGAGGTAAGACTTTACGAGAATATCGTAGATGAAGAGAAGGGTAAGTACGTCTGCCCGATCTGTGAGGCAGAGTTTAAAACGAAGACGATCCGTGCAGGCAAGGCGAGAAGACTGGGGACAGATCGGATCTGCGTCCCAGATATGAAGGGATAGATGTAGTCAAATATGATCCAATCGTATGCCCGCATTGTGGCTATGCGGCACTCGGTCGTTATTATGAGCTGACTTCCAGCATGCAGGCAAAAAAATGATCCGTGCGGGAATCTGTGCCCATTATAAGCCGGTGCAGATGGATGGCGAGATCTACACATATGAGCAGGCACTGGAACGTTATAAGCTGACACTGGCAAATGCGATCGTCAAGAAAGCGAAGGCAAGTGAAAAAAGCGTACATTTGTCTGAAATCATCCTGGCTTCTGCATGGTATGCTGGATGAGATGGCAGAAACAGATCCAAAGCCGGAGCTATTGCAGGAAGAGAGGGAATACCGCCAGAGTGCACTGGAGGGATTTCTGGCTGCGAGACAGTCGGAATCATTTCCGATCTGCGGAATGGATGAGTTGACAGTGGATTACCTGATCGCAGTATTGTCCATGGAATTTGAACATTATGATATGGCGGCAAAGCTTTTGTCCGGCATTTTGGTATCACAGGCTGCAAATAAGAGGATTAAAGACAGAGCCAGAGATCTGAAGGACGATCTGAGGAAAAAGATGAAGGAACAGAAAATGGATAATCTGCTGATTGTGTTAGATCCGGACAACAAGAAACATTTATACGAACAAATATATGATCATATCAAAAAAGAAATCAGAGAAGGGAAGCTGTGCTATGGAGAACGGCTTCCCTCCGCTCGTTTATTGGCACAGCAGCTTCAGATTTCAAGATCGACCGTAGATCTGGCATATGGGCAGCTTGTATCAGAGGGGTATCTGGAAGCGAAACCATGTCAGGGATATTTTGTCAGTCATGTGGAAGAACTGTATCATATCATCCGTGAGAATGATGATATGCAGGAGAAAGAACAGAAAGAGATACAGAAGCAACAGACAGAAGACAGTTTTCTGTGTGATTTTTCCCCGAATACGATCGATATGTCTTATTTTCCGTTTTCAACCTGGAAGAGGATCCACAGGCAGGTGCTTCTGGACGAACAGGAGAATGTACTGCATAAGGGAGATCCGAAGGGGGATGAAAGACTCCGCCGGACGATCGCATACTATCTGCATGCTTCCCGCGGTGTTAATTGCAAGCCCGGAACAGATCATCATCGGTGCGGGAAATGATTATCTGCTGCTTTTGCTGCAAAAGCTGTTTGGAGATGTGCGGACAGTTGCAATGGAAAATGAAACATATCTGCGCGCTTACCGGATCTTTTGCAGCAATGCATACCGTATCTGTGTGACGGACATGGATGAAAAAGGAATGTGTGCTTCCGCGCTGGAACGGACGGAGGCAGACCTTGCTTATGTGATGCCTGCCCACCAGTTCCCGACCGGTGCCGTGATGCCTGTTGGAAGAAGGCTGGAGCTGCTTGGCTGGGCAAAGGAGAAGGAAAACAGATACCTGATCGAGGATGATTATGACAGTGAGTTCCGGTATAAGGGAAAACCGATTCCTGCGCTGCAGTCGCTGGATCGCCAGGAGAAGGTTATTTATATGGGAACCTTTTCCAAGTCAATCGCGCCTGCAATCCGTGTCAGTTATCTGGTTCTGCCAAGGCGCCTGCTGACGCTTTATGAGCAGAACTGCAGCTTTTTGTCTTCTACGGTATCGCGGATCGATCAGGCGGTTTTAAACCGGTTCATCGCAGAAGGGTATTTTGAACGATATCTGAATAAGATGCGAAAGGTATATCGCCAGAAGCAGGAAAAAATGCTGGAGTGTCTGGAACCGTTTCGGGATCGGTTTGTGATCGCAGGCGAAGAGGCAGGATTGCATATATTGCTTATGCCAAAGGATAAAGATGTGACGGAACAGATGCTCATACAGAAAGCACGGCAGCAGGGCTGCAAAGTGTATGGACTTTCCGATTATCAGATTATAAAAAAAGAGACCCATCGTGTCATGCTTGGTTATGCATCCCTTTCCCTCTCCGGGATAGAAGAAGGAATGGGACTGCTGGAAAAAGCATGGCTTTAGATCTCTTCCGGATTTGGAGCTGTCAGCTCAGATAATAATTGGTCTTTGTTGCTGTAAAATAAGGATACGCCCAAAGAATACCGATCCCAAATGTCAGTACAACGAGAAGTCCGATCCCGATAAAGCTGACTAGCAGGTAGAAATAACTGCCGGCGTGTCCTTTCATAAGTGCACGGCTGTGTTTTTAACAGCTGCAGTGCTGATTCATCCGGATAATCTGTGATCAGATAAAGAGCCTGAGAATACCAGATCGATAAAAGGATGGACATCACAAGAAAGAAAAATACCGGTTGCTGCAACAAGCAGGGACAGGTAATAATTTTCGTGTATGCCATGAACGCACATGAAAGGATAAACGGAATGCCTGCCAGAAGACACAGACCAAAGATGATCAGATGTACCAGGATCGCATGGTCTGCCAGTCCGTGAAAGCCGACCCACATATCTTTGACATAATAGGGAAGACCGCGGGCAATGTTCTTATAGAGCTGGTTCTGTCCGGTGATGAAGATCGCGGATAGCAGCAACAGGATAAAATAGATCAGGTAATAAATGCCCATGCCTGCGCCTGTGTTTAAATTGACCTGTGCCTGTGCAAGATTCATACAGCCGGATATAAGGAACTGCATGATCAGATAGGCAAGGATCACTGTTTTATATTTTCCGAGAAGCTGCTGTCTGGCATCTGCCTTTAAAGCAGCAGAAGATTTTATCTGTTTCATTTCTGCATTGTCTCCCCCAATAATTAGCAGGCAAGATCAAGGTTCTGTCCTGTATAACGCAGGCTGTCCTGGATCTTTTTCTGCTTCTGATATGGATTTTCTTCATTTGTATAGGAAATTTTGGTGGTTGTTTCCCCACCGGCGACATAGCTTGTACCGCATTCCGGGCAGATCGCTGTTTTTAAGCTGACGCTTGCCTGTAGCACTTTGCCACCATCCGTGGCTGCTTTCTTAAATGCATTGGAAACATGCTCCTGTTCATGTGCACGGACAGCCGATGCGGAAGCGGAAGGCGATATATGTGAGGCGGATTTGTAAGATACCATCTCGTCGGATCTATCCTGATATTTGCGCTCCTTGCAGGTTTCACACTCTGCGGGGAGGATTTACGCCCCGGAGCAGTTACTTCAGACTCACCCGGATTTTTGACAGAGCCCGTCTGTGTCTGTATCCCGTAATAACTGCCATATGATTGAGAAGCACCGATCGTCATACTCATAGATCAGTCCCCTTTCTTTTTAACATATCATCAAAGGTTTCACCATACATCTGCTGTGACATATCATTGAGCTGCTGCCTGTAATCCGGATTGGAGAACACCAGATAGAATGCTGCTCCCGTGATGAGGAAAGACAGGAAGATCCCGATTGCCGAAGTGATGATGCCTGCTTTGCAGATCGCCTGCATTTTGCGTTCCCTTCCCTTGGAAAGAATGGCAAATAAAATACTGAGACCGCCCGCCGGTAATGCAATGAAAAACATAGAGCAGGTCGCAATTGCGATCATACCAAAGCAGAGAGATAATATGGTAAAACTGTTGTTTTTAGAGGAATAGGTTTTTGCCCGGCTCTGGCACAGGCTGATTTTGCATTTCTTCCATAATGATAACTCCTGCTAAAGATCAATATACTTTTCCTCATCATAACACGAAAAATTCATTGAATAAAGCACTTTTTTTATTATACTTGATGGAGGGAAAGCAGTCTGGCGGGTTACGGATCGGAAGGAGTCTTTCCGGAAAGGTATGGAGGAAGCATGAAAAGAAAACTGATGATGGCGTTGCTGTGTGCATCGCTGACTGTATCACTTCTGGCGTGCGGAAAGCAGGAGACTGCGGAAGAAACCGTGCAGACAGAGAGCGCGGAAGAGACAGATACGGTGTCCGATGAGCCGGAGGAGGCAACGGACGAAGCCGCAAAGGAGCCGGAAAAGGAAGAAAGCAAGGAGGATGAGCTTCCGGTCGGCAATATGATCAAAAACGGCGATTTCAAGAGCGGAACAGATAGATGGAATACCTATAAGAACGGCGGAGAAGCAACACTCCGCACCAACGATGACGAACAGCTTGAGGTCGATGTCACAGATGTCGGCAATCTGGATTACAGCGTGCAGCTTTACTATGATGGTTTCCGTCTGGATACGGGTGTTACCTATAAGTTTGCATTTGATCTTGCTGTCAGCAAACCAAGAACGGTCGTGTGGCGCCTGCAGATCAATGGTGGTGACTATCATGCATATTTCACGGACACGATCGCTGCAACAGAGGAAATGCAGCATTATGAATATGAGCTGACAATGGAAGAAGTCAGTGATCCTTCTCCGCGTCTTTGCTTTAACCTCGGTACTTATGAGGAAGACGGAGATCTTGGTGAGCACATCGTGACACTGGATAATGTGGATCTGGAGATCACGGATGCTTCCAACAGAGCGGCAGAAGCGGAAGAGGTCGAGACACCTGACATCAATATCAATCAGGTAGGTTATCAGCCGGGTGACATCAAGATCGCAACCTTCCGCGGTGATGAGACCGGTGACAGCTTTGAAGTGGTCGATACCACAACAGGCAAGAGTATATTTACCGGACAGATCAACAAAGCCGAGAAAAATGTTTCTTCGAGAGAAACCTGTGCAACAGGAGATTTTTCTTCTGTGATCCAGCCGGGCACGTACCAGATCAAAAACGATGCCTGTGGAGAATCTTATGAATTTAAGATCGGTGATGATGTGTATCAGGATCTGTTAAAGGATGCTGTCAGAATGCTGTATCTGCAGCGATGCGGCGAAGAACTTTCCGAAAAACAGGCAGGTGATTTTGCACATCCTGCATGTCATATGGGAGAAGCGGTTGTTTACGGAACGGATGAGAAGAAGGATGTAACAGGCGGCTGGCATGATGCAGGTGACTACGGCAGATATGTGGTATCCGGTGCAAAAGCAGTTGCCGATATCTTACTTGCCTATGAAAATTATCCGGATGTATTCGGGGATGATATGGATATCCCGGAGAGCGGGAACGGAACACCGGATGTGCTGGATGAAGCACGTTATGAGCTTGACTGGATGCTGAAGATGCAGGACAGTGCAAGTGGCGGTGTGTATCATAAGGTAACTTGTGCTAACTTCCCAAGCACAGTCATGCCGCAGGAAGAAACGGAACAGCTCATTCTTTCCCCAATCTCGACTGCAGCGACAGGAGATTTCGCAGCAGTCATGGCAATGGCTGGCAGAATTTACAAAGATGTCGATGCAGCTTTTGCGGATACCTGCTTAAAGGCAGCAGAGAAAGCACTTGACTATATGAATGCCAATGCGGATGCAGACAGAGAAGGCTTCAAGAATCCACAGGAGATCGTGACCGGCGAATACCCGGATACAGTTGTAAAGGATGAATATTTTTGGGCACTAGCAGAACTTTACAAAACAACAGGGGATAAGAGCTATGAAGATCATCTGAAGCAGTTTGGCAGTGTCGGTGCGACCGGCGGACTGGGCTGGGCAAATGTAGATTTTTATGGTATGTATACGTATCTGACCTGTGAACAGACAGATGCGGATTTTGCGGGTAAGCTTATGAAGAAATTTGCCTTTTGCACTGGATAATATGCAGGAAGCACTGGATGCAGATGCTTACGGATCTACTATTAAGGGCGCATATCCGTGGGGGTCAAATATGACGATCGCCAACAATGGTATGCTGTATCTGATGATGGAACAGCTCGGTACGAAGATGAAGCAGTCAAATGGTGTAAATCTTTCCAATGCACAGCGTCAGCTTTCTTATCTGCTGGGTACAAACGCGAACAGCTACTGCTTTGTGACCGGCTATGGATCACTGTCACCGGAGCATACACATCACAGACCATCAGGCATTGGGAGAAACTATGAAAGGCATGCTTGTCGGCGGACCGGATTCCAATCTGGAAGATCCGTATGCAAAAGCGACCCTGAAGGGACAGGCAGCAGCAAAATGCTATGCAGATAATGAACAGAGCTATTCCTGCAACGAGGTAACGATCTATTGGAATTCACCGCTGATCTATCTGCTTGCGGGTATTATGAAATAAAGATGGAGAAATAAAATGGATATCAGTGCAAAACTAGCAGAAGAATTAAATATCAAAAAAAGTCAGGCAGAGGCAACGATCAAACTGATCGATGAGGGGAATACAATTCCTTTCATTGCCAGATACCGGAAAGAAGTGACAGGCGCATTAAATGACGAGATATTGCGTAATCTCTATGAGCGTCTTACTTACCTCCGCAATCTGGAGGATAAAAAAGCAGAGTGTTCTGGGCAGTATCGAGGAACAGGGCAAGCTGACGGAAGAACTGAAAGCAAGGATTGAAGCGGCAGAAACACTTGTAGTATTGGAAGATCTGTACCGCCCTTATAAACAGAAGCGTAAAACCAGAGCTTCCGTTGCGAAGGAAAAGGGTCTGGAGCCGCTTGCAGCCTATATTCTGGAGCAGAATGCGGCCGCACCGCTGATAGAGACAGCACAGGCTTACGTGGATGCGGAAAAGGCGTTGCAGACGCCAAAGAAGCGATCGATGGCGCCAAAGATATCATTGCGGAGCAGATATCCGATGAAGCGGATTACCGTATTTACATCCGTAATCTGACCTTTGAAGAAGGAAAGATTGTCAGCACTGCCAAGGATGAAAAAGAACAGAGCGTATACGAAAATTATTATGCCTATGAGGAGCCAATCAAAAAAGTGGTCGGTCATCGTATTCTGGCACTCAACCGCGGCGAGAAGGAAAAGATGCTGATCGTAAAGATAGAGGCACCGACAGACCGTATCCTGCGTTATCTGGAAAAACAGGTCATTACAGCGGATAATCCTGTGACAACACCGGTTCTGACAGAGGTTATTGCAGATGCATATACAAGACTGATCGCACCGGCGATCGAGCGTGAGATCCGAAATGAGCTGACAGAGAAGGCGGAGGACGGTGCGATCACTGTCTTTGGCAAAAATCTGGAGCAGCTTCTGATGCAGCCTCCGATCGCAGGCAGAGTTGTGCTGGGCTGGGACCCGGCGTTCCGTACCGGCTGTAAGCTGGCTGTTGTGGATGAGACCGGAAAGGTACTGGATACAACGGTTATTTTCCCGACAGAGCCACAGAACAAAGTAAAAGAATCCAAAGAAATTTTGAAAAAGCTGATCAAAAAATATCACGTATCCCTGATCTCTGTCGGAAACGGAACTGCTTCAAGAGAATCCGAGCAGGTGATCGCAGAGCTTTTGAAGGAGCTGGATACCAAGGTGGAATATGTGATCGTCAATGAGGCGGGCGCATCTGTTTATTCGGCTTCCAAGCTGGCAACGGAAGAGTTTCCGCAGTTTGATGTGGGACAGCGAAGTGCTGCATCCATCGCCAGAAGATTACAGGATCCCCTGGCAGAGCTTGTGAAGATCGATCCGCAGTCGATCGGTGTCGGACAGTATCAGCATGACATGAACCAGAAAAAGCTGTCTGAAACACTGACAGGTGTTGTAGAGGACTGCGTGAATAAAGTCGGTGTTGATCTGAACACGGCTTCTGCACCGCTGCTTTCTTATATCTCAGGTATTTCCAAGGTGGTTGCAAAAAATATTGTGGATTACAGAGAAACTAACGGCAGATTTACAAACCGTAAACAGCTTTTTAAAGGTTGCCAAGCTCGGACCGAAAGCATATGAGCAGTGTGCGGGCTTTATGCGTATCCAGGGCGGGGACAATCCGCTGGATGCAACAAGTGTGCATCCGGAATCCTATGGTGCAGTAGAACAGCTTCTGACCAAAACGGGACTTACGATGGAAGAGATCAGACAGTCTGCGAAAGAACAGGAAAAAGTAAAACAGACGGTAAAGAAACAGCCGGTGAAGAAGGAAAAGAAGGTTGTGATCCGCAATACCGGTACCGCCATGGGAAGAGCACTGGCACAGGCAATGGGCTCTGTCACACTGGCAGAGGATAAAAAGAAAATAAACAGCCCGGGCAACGACTTCCGTTCTGATGCAGAAGGTTGGGGATAAGAAAGCGCTGGCAAAGGAACTGGGCATCGGTGAATTGACACTGGACGATATCCTGAAGGAGCTGGAAAAACCGGCACGAGATCCGCGTGAGGATATGCCGCGTCCGCTGCTGCGCAGTGACGTCATGGATCTGAAAGATCTGAAGCCGGGCATGGTATTAAAAGGAACTGTCCGCAATGTCATTGACTTTGGTGCGTTTGTTGATATCGGTGTGCATCAGGACGGACTGGTACACATTTCCCAGATGACGGATAAATATATCAAGCATCCGCTGGAGGCTGTCAGCGTTGGTGATGTGGTAGATGTTGAGGTCATGAGTGTAGATATTCCGAAAAAGAGAATCCAGCTTACTATGAAGCTATCCGGTAAGCATAAATAAGTGACAGATTCAGAAAAATGGTCTGCGGAAAAACAAGGGGTTGACGCAAAGGCAGTTTATGGCTATACTAATGTGCGAAGGCGAAAGCCAAAAATAAAATATATAAATGTGAAGTTCTTCGGGGTTGGGTGCAATTCCCTACCGGTGGTGATGCCATAGTGCGAGTCCACGACCCGGTGCATAACCGGCTGATTTGGTGCGAATCCAAAACCGACAGTAAAGTCTGGATGAAAGAAGAAATGAAAACGGCAGATGCCGTGTTTTTCTTGTGCAACAAGCCCCGTATCTCTTGATACGGGGCTATCTTTTATATCATGGATAAATCCATGATACAAAGATAGCCAAAGATGCGCACTCGCGTGAAGTTGAAGCTGTTGCTACGCAACCACGCTCGGCGCAAGAGTTTTGCATACAAAACTCTTATTTTTGATAGCGAGGAAAGAAATCTAGCGCACGAAGTGCATTTGATTTCACCGAGCGAACAACGAGAAAATCTGGGAACGCGTAAGCGTGACTGACTGCGAAGCAGGCAGGATTTTCGAGTCAGTTATGAAGATGGTATCAAACTGTTACAGGAAAAAAAGAAGGACTCCAAAAAAGGAGGACAAAATGAACAACAAAAGATTTTCACCACGCAACATGGCAATGATCGGAATGCTTTCCGCCATTTCCTTTATCCTGATGTTTCTGGAATTTTCCATTCCCATCATGCCAAGCTTTATCAAGCTGGATCTGTCCGAGCTTCCGGCGCTGATCGGAGCATTTGCCATGGGACCGGTAGAAGGTGTTCTGATCTGCCTGTTCAAAAACCTGATCCACTTAATGCGGACATCGACAGGCGGCGTGGGAGAACTCAGCAACTTTATTCTGGGTGCGGTCTTTGTATTTGTGGCAGGTCTTATTTATAAGCTGCACAAAAACAGAAAAGGTGCACTGATAGGTTCTTTCGTGGGAGCTCTTGCCATGGCGGTGATCAGTGTGATCTCAATTATTTTTCTGGTGTATCCGTTCTATACGAACTTTATGCCGATGGAAGCGATCATAGCTGCTTATCAGGCAATTTATCCGGGTACCAAAAAATCTGCTGCAGGCGCTTGTGATCTTTAATATGCCGTTTACGTTTGTAAAGGACTTCTGGATGTGCTTGTAACCTTCCTGATCTATAAACGGATTTCTCCGATCATTAAAGGAAACCGATAAGAGATTTTTCTTAAGAAAATCTTCACAAAATAAGAGCCATTTCTTACGGAAATGTAAGTTGACAAGAGAGGTTGTTTGTATTATTGTACTAAATGAATAATACAGATAACCTCTTTTTATTGTGAGGAAGAAAGGGAAACTATGAGTGCGTTAGTGGAAATTCAGGATATCAGCAAGATCTACAATCCCGGTGAAAATGAAGTCAGGGCACTGGATCATATCAGTCTGACCATTCAGAAGGGCGAATTTGTGGCGATCATCGGACAGTCCGGTTCCGGAAAATCGACACTGATGAATATGATCGGCTGTCTGGATGTGCCGACCGAGGGAACTTACATATTAAATGGGCAGAATGTGTCGAAGCTGTCTGATAATGAATTGTCGGATATCAGAAATCAGGAGATCGGATTTATCTTTCAGGGCTTTAATCTGATCGCCAATCTGACTGCACAGGAAAATGTGGAACTGCCGCTGATCTACAGGGGCGTTCCAAAGAAGGAGAGGCATGAGCTTTCCGTGGCAGCGCTTAAGAAAGTAGGGCTTGCACACAGAATGGATCACAGACCGTCTGAAATGTCAGGCGGACAGCAGCAGAGTGGCGATTGCCAGAGCGATCGCGCAGGCACCACCTGTTATTTTGGCAGATGAGCCGACCGGTAATCTGGATTCAGCCTCCAGTATGGAAATCTGGACATTTTAAAGCAGCTCCATGCGGAGAACAGAACCGTGATTCTGATCACGCATGATAATGATATTGCAAAGCAGGCAAAAAAGAGTGATCCGTATCAAGGATGGAAAGATAGAAAGGGATTATGAAAATGAGTAAAAAAGAAAAACAGGAAACAAAAACAGGAAAAAAGAAGATTAAGACATGGCAGATCGTAACGGCTGTGTTTGCTGTGATCTTGCTGGCTTTACTGGTAAACATCGTAAAACAGTCCATGGGAGCTGCAGCAGCCGGAACACCGGTAACGACCGTGCAGGTACTGAAGGGTGATATCACCCAGACAGTAGATACCTCCGGCTCTGTGGAGTCTGAGGAAAGTAAAACATACTTCGCACAGGTGGGAGCAACGATCGGAGAACTGCATGTCAAAGCAGGTGACAGTGTAAAGACAGGAGATCTGCTCTTAAGCTATGATACCGCAGATCTGGAACAGGCGCTGAAGCAGACGGAACTGGAAGCGCAGGTCAATGCATACGGTGCGGATATCACAGTGGCATCTGTGGATCATGCACAGCAGAAGGCAGCACAGGCACAGACAGATTATGATGATTCTTTAAAATATATCGCCCATTATACAGAGTGTGTCGGACAGCTGACAGATCAGCTGAACAAAGCAAATGCATTGCAGGCGGATGAAGCTGCGCTGCAGGCAGAGATCAAGGAACTGACAGCTAAGGTGGAGAAGGATGATACAGATCAAGAATCTGCCAAAGCATTAAAGAAGAAAACGAAAGAACTGGAAAAATAGAGAAAAAACTGGCAGATTACGATGTCAGTAATTTACAGTCCGCGCTGGAAACCTGTCAGGGAGATCTGGCAGAATACAAGGCGTTAAAAGAGCAGTATGATGCGGCAAAAGAACAGGATCCGACAGCCGGACTGCAGAAGAAGCAGCAGGCAGTCGTCAAGGAATCCGCACAGCTGACAGAAGATAGGGCAAAGACAGATCTGGAAAAAGCAAAAGCCGGTGTAACAGCAGACTTTAACGGAATTGTAACAAATGTGGCAGCTGTGCAGGGACAGACAACGGTAGAAGGAGCTGAGCTTTTTACGATCCAGAATGCAGATGCCCTCAAGGTTTCCCTTGCTGTTTCCAAATATGATATCGAAAAGCTGGCGATCGGCCAGAAAGCAGATATTACGATCAATGGAAAATCCTATACAGGGGAAGTAAGCAATATCAGTAAGGTAGCATCTACGAACAATGCAGGTGCAGTCGTGATCGATACGGATATCCATATTGACAATCCGGATGACAATATTGTGCTTGGTGTGGAAGCAAAGGTCTCTGTCAAAACAGCAGAAGAGAAGAATGTACTGCTTGTACCGATCGCAGCGGTGAATTATGCCAGTGACGGTGTATTCTGTTATGTGGCGGAAAATGGCGTGCTTGTGCGCAAAGAGGTGGAAACCGGTATCAGCAGTGATGAATATGTACAGATCCTGTCAGGGCTTTCCGAGGGGGATGCAGTCATTACGGATGTGACCGGCGATATGACAGAGGGCATGGCTGTGACAGCGGTCAGTGCAGACGAGGCAGATGCGCAGAATGCAAAGCAGGCAGATGCGCAGAAAGCAAAGCAGGCAGAGTAATGGGAGGCTAGTATGGCACAGCTTTTTGAATACATAAAAATGGCTCTGATGAATATCAGAAGCAATAAGGGAAGATCGATCCTGACCATGCTTGGCATTATTATCGGTATTTCTTCTGTGATCATGGTCATTTCCATCGGTAACGGATTGTCTTCCCAGGTCAGTGATGAGCTGAACAATCTGGCAGGCGGACAGCTATACTTCTATTCCGGAGGCTCTATGGGTGATACGCAGGCAAGCAACGAGGAAGCAGTGGAATTTACCACAGAAGATTTTGATCTGATCGAGGAGAAGATCGATCATGTAAAAGGGTCAGTCCGAATTACCAGACCTATGGAACGGCGCAGGGACCAAAAGGAGCGTTTGATGCGTACCTGTATGGCGGTACGGTAGCGCAGCAGTATTTGTATAATGATCCGATCGTCAAAGGAAGATATTTTACAAAAAGCAGATTATGAATCTGCCAATAAGGTCTGTGTGATCCGGGAAAACAGCGCGGTCGCCATGTTTGGTACAACAGATGTGCTGGGCAGAACTTTTGAAGTGACAATAGACGGTATCACGATGGAATCCACGATCGTCGGGATCAGGCAGGATAGTGCATCTTCTGCGATCAGCTCCATGCTGATGAGTTTTGATCAGGTGGAAATGGAAGTCCCATTGACGACAATGGGAGCTGCCTTTGGTTATTATGTGGATACCTTCCAAGGTTTTTACGTATTTACCGACGGACCGGAATATGCAGCAGAGGCGGCGGGAGCAATCCTGCGGCTGCTGCGCTCTGCGCATCATGTAGCCTCTGATTCCAACAGCATCCAGATGCAGAATTTCAATGACTCGATGAGCAGCATCACACAGGTTCTTTCCTATATTACGATATTCGTCGTATTTGTGGCGGCAATTTCCCTGTTGGTAGGCGGTATCGGTGTTATGAACATCATGCTTGTATCGGTAACGGAGCGTACCAGAGAAATCGGTATCCGTAAATCACTGGGTGCCAGAACCGGTTCGATCATGCTGCAGTTTCTGTCAGAATCTGCGATCATCACGTTGCTGGGTGGTGTGATCGGTATTATCCTGGGCGTGCTTGGTGCCAATGTTGTCTGTGGAATCATGGGATTTACAGCATCTGTATCACCGCTGACGGTACTTGTCACAACGCTGTTTTCTTCGGGCGTTGGTCTGTTCTTCGGTATTTATCCGGCAAAGAAGGCAGCAAAACTGAGTCCAATCGAAGCACTCAGACACGAATAAACGAAAAAAAGTTCATGATTTCTTTATAAAAAGTGCAGGCGTATTTGCTTGCACTTTTGTTCGGTCTATACTATGATGTAGCAGAAAAGAAACAAAGCCAGACGGAAAGGAGTGCTTTCATGGCAGAAGAAATGAAAGATTTATTGCAAAATAACGCACCGGAGAATGCAGAGGCAGTGACAGAGTCTGCGGCAGAAGGGACGGAAAATGCGGAAAGACCGAAGATTTCCATGCCGGCAAAGGAAGATATTTTATATGAAGTGGACGTGCATATGAATACTTCCGTTCTCTACGATTATATGCTGCGTCATACTTATACAAGTCCGGGTGGACTGATCGCTACGATCATTGGCGTATTTGCCATTCTCTTTGCAATGAAAAATGCAGGCGTTTTATATCTGATCGCAGGTATTGTGATCATTTTATATCTGCCGTGGAATCTTTATTTAAGTGCCAAAAGGCAGGCGCTTACAAATGAGGCATTTAAAAAGCCGCTTCATTATATATTTACAAAAGAAGGCATTTATGTTTCACAGGGGGATCAGGTGGAAATGCAGCACTGGGAGAATATGCATCAGGCTGTTGCAACCGGAAAAAGCATTATCATATATACATCCAAGGTCAATGCCTCTATATTCCCGCGTGCGGATCTTGCGGAAAATACAGTAACGGTGATCGAGCTGATCTGCCGTTATATGGATCCGAAAAAGGTAAAGATCCGTCAGTAAAGATCGGAATGTCTGCCACGACGGCATATACAGATGTAGTAAATTGTGGTATACTATAGCTTTGTAAAAGACTGATTTTCAATCAGATAAGGTGAAAATATGATAATCGATAGTTATAAAGAAGAGGATACCTTTTCCTTTGGTGAAGAACTCGGGAAAAAAGCGGTACCGGGCGAGATTTACGCACTTTGCGGTGACCTTGGCGTAGGCAAAACCGTTTTTACCAAGGGGCTTGCAAAAGGACTGGGATCACGGAATCTGTGTGCAGCCCGACGTTTACGATCGTACAGATCTATGAAGAAGGCAGATTGCCACTTTATCATTTTGATGTATACAGGATCGGTGATCCGGAAGAGATGGATGAGATCGGCTATGAGGATTATTTCTACGGAGACGGTGTCTGTCTTGTGGAATGGGCAGGGCTTATCAAAGAACTGATGCCTGTAAATACCAAATGGATCACAATCGAAAAGGATCCGGAAAAAGGCTTTGCCTACAGAAGGATCACAGTAGAAGAAGGCGGTGCAGTATGAGAATCGTAGCAATAGACAGTTCGGGGCTGGTTGCCAGTGTGGCGATCCTCGAAAATGACAGCATTCTTGCAACGTACAGCGTGAATTATAAAAAAACACATTCGCAGACACTGCTTCCGATGTTGCAGGAAATCATGCAAATGACAGAATTTGATAAAACGACCATTGATGCGATCGCAGTGGCAAAGGGACCCGGTTCTTTCACGGGGCTGCGGATCGGTTCGGCAACAGCAAAAGGGCTTGGACTTGCGCTGGGAAAACCGATCATAGAAGTACCGACTGTGGATGCCCTTGCTTATCAGCTGTATGGTATGTCTCTGATCTGCCCGATGATGGATGCCAGAAGGCAGCAGGTTTATACGGGACTTTACGGTTTCAGTTCCATAGAGCAGGGAACGGAGTTTCAGGTAATAGAGCCGCAGTGTGCAACAGGCGTGGAAGAGATCATAAAAAAGATCAACGAAAGAGGACAGCAGGTTGTCTATCTCGGCGATGGTGCCACAGTTTATGAAACGCTCATCAAAGAACAGACAAAGGTGCCATATGTGTTTGCGCCTGCTAACTGTAACAGACAGAGTGCAGCCGCACTTGCTGTGCTTGCCAAAAGCTATTATGAACGAGGCGAATATGTCACGGCCGCGGAACACAGACCGGATTATCTGAGATTGTCCCAGGCAGAGAGAGAACGAATGGAGAAGATGCAGAAGTGATTGTAATTCGTGAAATGATGCTTTCGGATGTGGAACAGATCTCCGCCATGGAAGAGGCTTATTTTTCAATGCCATGGAGTAAGCAGGCACTGTCTGAGGCAGCAGCCGGAGACCAAACCTTTATATGGTTGCGGAGGATATGGCAGATGGCAGAATTGTTGCTTACTGTGGGCAGTACTGTATCATGGGCGAGGGAGATATCAATCAGGTTGCGGTGCATGAGGCTTACCGCAGGCAGGGGATCGCTGCAAGACTTTTGCAGGATTTTATGCAGGAAAGCGAAAAAAGAGGCATTCATTCGTTTACGTTAGAAGTGCGGGTGTCAAATACGGCTGCGATCCGGTTGTATGAATCCTGCGGATTTCAGATCGAAGGTACCAGAAAAGGCTTTTTATGACAAGCCGAAAGAAGATGCGTATATCATGTGGAAACGTTAGCCAATGCTAACAATAATTACCGGTGGTTATTCTTTTTTGTTCAAGATAAAAATGAAGAAAACAGAAGAAACCTTGGAGGAACAAAAAATGAAGATATACGATGAAAACAAAAAATTGAAAAAAATGTTTTGCAACCAATGCGGCAGACAGCTCAGGACGGAAAACGGAATGCTGATGGAAGCTGCGTATGAAGGACGGCAGAACTTTGGATATTTTTCGCATAAAGATGGTGTGACACACAGCTTTGATCTGTGTGAAGCCTGCTATGATAAGCTGATAGGGACTTTTGCGATCCCTGTGACGGAGAAGGAAGAATTTGAGTGGCAGGCAGAATAAGAGTTGAGGATAAGAGATGATAGATGTTTGTTTGCTGGGAACGGGCGGAATGATGCCACTTCCTTACCGCTATCTGACAGCAATGATGGCGCGCTATAACGGAAAGAGTATACTGATCGACTGCGGAGAGGGTACGCAGATCGCAATGAAGCAGAAGGGCTGGAGCCCAAAGCCTATCGACGTGATCTGTTTTACTCATTTTCATGCAGATCATATCAGCGGGCTGCCTGGAATGCTTTTAACAATGGGAAATGCAGAACGGACAGAGCCGCTTCTGATCATTGGACCAAAAGGGCTGGAAAAGGTTGTCGGTGCGCTGCGGATGATCGCGCCGGAGCTCCCGTTTGAACTCAGATTCCATGAGCTTTCACAGCCGTTTGAACAGATTGATATGGGGATTACCGGATCGAGGCATTCCGTGTGAATCACAATGTGATCTGCTACGGCTATAACCTGATCGTGGAAAGAGCCGGCAGATTCCAGGTGGAAAAGGCAAAAGCACTCGGCTTGCCGGTACAGCTCTGGAATCCGCTCCAAAAAGGAAATGTTGTAGAATTTGAAGGAAAAACCTATACACCGGATATGGTGATGGGCAGTCCGCGTAAGGGAATCAAAGTGACCTACTGCACGGATACCAGACCGACCAGATCCATTGAAGAAAACGCAGCACATGCCGATCTGTTTATCTGCGAAGGCATGTACGGCGAACCTGACAAACAGCAAAAGGCAAGAGAACACAAGCATATGACCTTTTATGAAGCTGCGAATCTGGCAAAAGCGGCAGAAGTATCACAGATGTGGCTGACACATTACAGCCCGTCCCTGCCATGGCCGGATCAATATCTGCCGCAGGTGACAAAGATTTTTCCAAATGCGATCACGGCAAAGGACGGTCAGACAATAGAACTTGATTTTGAAGAGGAAAATCAGACTGCTTTTCAGATAAGAGAACAGTCTGGAAAAGACGATAAAGATGAGAAAACGAAATGACACGGATGATAGGAACCGCGAGAAAGGAGAGATAGCTTATGAAAAAATCGCATAATATCAAAGGCATTATTTTAGCTGTTGTCATGCTGCTTCTGATCGTGGGCTATTATTATTATCTCTCCAACCGGAATGTTTCCCAGGCTGAGGATGCGGATCGCGAACTGCAGACACTGACGGCTACGCAGGAAGTGCTGACAAGAGATCTGGAGACAAATTATCCGCCGACACCAAGAGAGGTCATAAAATATTTCAGCCAGATCACACAATGCTTTTTTACAATGAGGACAATACAGAGTAAGAAATCGAGCAGCTCGGACATAAGATAATGGAGCTGTACGACGAAGCGCTTATAGCAAATCAGGATGAGGAACGGTATCTTTCTGCACTGAAAAAGGATATTGAAGAATTTAAGGAGAAAAAGAGGACGATCGTCAGTTATGTACCGTCTTCCAGCGTAGATGTGAAACCTTCACGAAAGACGGTTATGACTGGGCGCGCTTTGACAAGGTGGCAAGAGCCATAGGACTTGGATATCCGGGAGGACCTAAGGTTGATAAGCTGGCGAAGGAGGGGAATCCTGACGCCATATCATTCCCAAGGGCGAAGATAAGCGATAATGAATATGATTTCAGCTTCTCGGGACTTAAGTCAGCGGTGCTTAATTACATTAATTCCGCAGAAATGAAGCATGAAGAGATAAACAGAGCAGATGTGGCCGCCTCATTCCAGAAGTCTGTAACAGATGTCCTGTCAGAGCATGCAGTGAATGCTGCGAAGAAATACGGAATGAAGAAGCTGGCGCTGGCAGGCGGAGTTGCGTCAAATTCAGGGCTTAGGGCAGCTATGAAAGAGATGTGTGACAAAAATGGCATAGAATTATACTATCCGAAGCCTGTATTGTGTACCGACAACGCGGCGATGATCGGAGCTGCCGGATACTATGAGTATATAAAAGGTACAAGACACGGATGGGATCTTAACGCTATCCCGAACCTTAAGCTTGGGGAAAGATAAAACAGATGGGCGCATGGGCGGAGATATACCAAAACAATATATGGAGCTTTCGGGGAAACCTGTAATATATTATTCCTTGAAAGTATTCCAGGATAGCGTTGTAGACGACATAGTCCTGGTGGTTTCGGATGAATATATAGAGTACTGCAGAAAAGAGATCGTGGAAAGGTATGGATTTTCCAAGGTTACCGACATCATAAGCGGTGGAAGGGAAAGATATGATTCCGTACGCAATGGGCTTGAAGCCTGTGAGAGCGCAGATTATGTGCTGATACATGACGGGGCAAGACCACTGATAACCGGTGGTATGGTAAAACGATCTATTGCAACCCTGGAAGAAGAAACAGGCTGCTCTGTGGCTGTGAAGGCTAAGGATACCATTAAGATAAGTGATGAAAATGACTATGGCGTAGATACTCCGGATCGCAGATATGTGTGGCAGGTGCAGACACCTCAGTCGTTAGCTTTCCACTTGAGCTGGATGCGTATGAAGAGCTTGTGGCAGCATATGAGAAGCTCGCTGCCAGTGGGGATACAGCTATAACCGATGATACCATGATCATGGAGCGGTACGGTGGTGTGAAGATCAAGCTTATAGATGGCTCTTATGCGAATATCAAGATAACCACCCCTGAAGATCTGGCACTGGCAGAGGTATTGCTGGAACACAGATTATAAAATCATGCATGCGCATTGTGAAAAACATATAGCCGCCGCTGGAAAAAATGCACTGCGGAGATGGAGGATAAGATCACTTTCACCATGTGCAAAAAAAATACAAATTTTTAAAAAATAGTTGACACCATGTGGCTTGGGTGATATTATATACAAGTCGCTGGCGAACAGCGATAACAAAATAGCATAAAAGCTATGGAGAGATATCGAAGCGGTCATAACGAGGCGGTCTTGAAAACCGTTTGTGAAGTA
>VOFC01002455.1_pt1 | contig 40626 bp, 60 predicted proteins | sample 5384161 | NCBI WGS metagenome assembly VOFC01 (sample SAMN12384722, study PRJNA508395) | human gut metagenome | isolation source: healthy gut B | host: Homo sapiens
GCGGCAACGCTTAAGCGCCACCTGCAAATACCCTGTCACCGGGCGGCGGCGCAGACGGGCCGCTCACACCTCTGAAAAGGCGCGATGACCATGGCCGCCAGGAAGCGGCGCCAATATCTGTCCCCGTCGGTGCAGGGCCTCCAGATACGCCATCCAGCCCAACCGCGCCGAAGCCACAGATCCAAATGCTAGCCCTGGATGGTGAATACCGATCCGAAGCCCCACGGGCAAAGGCCCCGCAGGCCTCCCGGGCGCTGGCTGTGCACTCCATCATTGTTGCACCTGCCCGATCACCAGCGGCAGCACTGACACTTAAAATGCGATGGCCGTGGCCACCAGAATGGCCTCCGCCGTGCGGTTGAGTCGAGATCCAGGTCGCCTGCCATGATCTCCCGCATGGCATTGGTCAGCGCCGCACCGGGCACCAGCGGCATCAGCGCCGATGGTGGCAGCCCACAGGCTGACGCCGATCCTCCCTGCACCAGCAGCAGCGCCGAACGACGCCGGAACTGATATTGCGGAAAAAACATTGGATCCCACAGTGCCGAACGGGCAAAGCCAAAACTTCCGCCAGGCCGCAAATGCGCACACTCCATCCACTTGAACCTCCAGAAAACAGGGGAGAAAAAGCAAGAGCCGTCATATAACCCAGCAGCAATACCACCGCAGCAGAGAACTGCCGCGGCGGTGGGCCTCCTTTCTCCACCGTGCCAGCTTGCCTCAGCGGCGGGACGTCCGGCACAGCTGACGGCACAGATCATTGCACCACTTTCAACAGTTCAATATCCGTCCCATGGGCCGGGATCCCGGTACATCTGGGTGATAGGTTGGCCCTCCGGCGCAGTGACACTGACGATCGGGCGGTTGGGTATGGCAAAGACCTGGGCCTGTACTCCGTAGGCAGAGCAGCCGGCTGACCGGACTCCTCTACCCGGTAGATCTCCGCTCCGCTTTCCATCGGCTTGCGCCCCAGTTACTGGTCCCCAAATTCATAAGCGGTTATAATTCGTCTCGCCATGGCGGGACATCTGCCCCGGCCCTCCTTTTGTTTACAGCACTTTGGCGGCCCTCTGCTGTACGGGATAGCATTCCCGATTCTGTCAATCCCTCCGCCAAAAATCTTTGGAATTGCAAAATTTTCCTACTAAATGTAAAAAAGTTGAAATCCTTTCCCACTTGGTATATCATAAGGATGGCACTGGCAACTTACACACCACTGTTTTTGTGTGATGGGATGATAACCATACAAAATCACCACTTTACATATGAGAGTTTACGAGAGGTTGGGTTCACGAGATCATGAATGTCTCAAGCGAAACAGGGACGGAAGTTGGCTTTTCGATCTCGCCAAAATCATCGCCGCCATCACCAGGGCAATGAATTCCGTGGAGAAAAACGCCGCATGACGCCGATGCAGATCCAGCGCATTGCGGAATTCATTGGGCGACTGTCTGAAATAGGATTAACTCCCCCTCTGTGGAAGAGAGATCCAGGACCTGAGGTGGAGTACCAGATCATGGCCCACAGGGCGTACGAGGTTGCCAAAATTGTGACCCTACCGCACACCCGTTCTGGTCGCCGAACAACAACGAGGAGGCATCAGATGCTGCAGGAAATGGCCTTTCCAACAAGAACCCGGTGGTGAACTCCACCCAGCGGGACTATATGGCCGGTGAGGTCTCCCGGGATCACCAGTGAGCGGCTGCTGCTGCCCCAGGATATTGTGGAGGCCCACAAGGAGGGCATCATTCATTTCCATGACTCCGACTATTATGCCCAGCACATGCACAACTGCGACCTGGTGAACCTGAGGATATGCTGCAAAACGGCACCGTCATCACCGGGACCCTGATCGAGCGTCCCCCTGGTTTCTCCACCGCCTGCAACATCGCCACCCAGATCGTGGCGCAGGTGGCCTCAACCAGTACGGCGGCCAGTCTATCTCCCTCACCCATCTGGCTCCTTTTTTGTAGGTCAGCCGCCAGAAGATTCGGAAGATCGTGGAGGCCGAGATGGCCTCCATCGGTGCGGATCCCGGCGCGGAAAAGATCACGGAGCTGGTGGAAACCCGTCTGCGGGAGGAGATCCGCCGGGGCGTCCAGACCATCCAGTATCAGGTGGATCGTTGACCACTAAACGGACGAAACCCCTTCATCACCAAATGTTCATGTACCTCAACGAAGCCCGTGACGAGCTCAGCATGAGGGCTGACCACCAATGGGTGAAGAACGTGACAGTGCGGGAGAGGACCAAGAGGATCTGGCCAGGATCATCAAAGGGCCCGCCGCATGGTGCCGGATGCTTCTCCGAAGATGAAGGAGGGCGATGTGTACACCTGCATGGGCTGCCGTTCTTTCCTGACCCCCGACCGCTTCACCGACGCCGGCATCGGCAACATTGCCAACGCCAAAAACTATGAGCCGGGCAAGCACAAGTACTACGGCCGGTTCAATCAGGGCGTGGTCACCATCAACCTGCCGGATGTGGCCCTGTCCTCCGGCGGCAATCTGGAAAAATTCTGGAAAATCTTCGAGGAGCGTCTGGAGCTGTGCCACCGCGCCCTCCAGTGCCGCCATAACCGTCTGAAGGGTACTTTGTCCGACTCTGCCCCCATCCTGTGGCAATACGGCGCACTGGCCCGTCTGAAAAAGGGCGAGACCATTGACAAGCTCCTCTACAACGGCTACTCCACCATCTCTCTGGGCTATGCAGGACTGTACGAATGTGTAAAGTACATGACCGGCAAAAAGCCACACGGACCCCTCCGCCACCCCCTTTGCCCTGTCCATCATGCAGAAGATGAACGACAAATGCGCCGAGTGGAAAAAGACGGAGAATATCGACTACTCCCTGTATGGCACCCCCCTGGAATCCACCACTTACAAGTTCGCCAAATGCCTCCAGCGCCGCTTCGGCATCATCCCCGGCATCACCGACAAGGGCTACATCACCAACAGCTACCACGTCAACGTAACGGAGCATATCAACGCCTTTGACAAGCTGAAATTTGAGGCCCAGTTCCAGCACCTCTCCCCCGGCGGCGCCATCAGCTATGTGGAAGTGCCGGATATGCAGAACAACATTCCCGCTGTGCTGGAAGTGATGAAGTTCATCTACAACAACATCATTTACGCTGAGCTGAACACCAAGAGCGACTATTGTCAGGTCTGCGGCTGGGACGGCGAAATCCAGATCGTGGAGGACAACGGCAAGCTGATCTGGAAATGCCCCAAGTGCGGCAACACGGATCAGGACAAGATGAATGTGGCCCGCCGCACCTGCGGCTACATCGGCACCCAGTTCTGGAATCAGGGCCGGACTCAGGAGATCCGGGACCGGGTACTGCATCTGTAAGGAAGCCATCATGTATTACGGTGAGATCAAAAACTGCGACATTGCCAACGGCGAAGGCGTCCGGGTGACGCTGTTCGTCTCCGGCTGCACCAACCACTGCAAAAACTGCTTCCAGCCCCAGACATGGGATTTCTGCTACGGCCAGCCCTTTACCGCAGAGACGGAACAGTACCTTCTGGAGCTGCTGGCCCCCTCGTATATTCAGGGACTGACCCTTCTGGGCGGTGAGCCGTTTGAGCCGGAGAATCAGCGGACGCTGGTTCCTTTCCTGCGGCGGGTCAAAGCCGCCTACCCCCGGAAAACGATCTGGGCCTTCTCCGGCTTCACGCTGGAGGAGATGCAGCGGGAGGGCAGCCATCCCCGCTGCGAGGCGACGGACGAGCTGCTGTCCATGCTGGACGTGCTGGTGGACGGCCGCTTTGTGGAGGCCTTGAAGGACATCTCCCTGCGGTTCCGAGGGTCCAGCAATCAGCGGCTCATCGACATGAAAAAAACACTGGCATCAGGCGAGATCGTCCTGCTGCCGGATCTGGACCGCAAATCCGGCAGACAGGCGCAGACATAACATCACAGCCCCCCAGTTGAATCCAAAGCAAACGCCTTTTTACTGCATAAGGAGGAAATTCCATGGTTACTATGGCACAGCGGATTGAAGAACTGCGGACAAAGAAGGCCATGAGCCGCCGCGCGCTGGCGGCGGCGCTGGGACTGCCCCGCCTGTCCATCGAAAAGTTTGAAACCGGCCGCCAGACGCCCTCTCAGGAGCAGCAGCAAAAGCTGGCAGGGGCCTTCGGCGTGTCCCTCCCCTATCTCCGGGGCGAGACAGACGATCCCACCAGCATGGATAACTGGCTCAGCGGAGCCGTCCCTGCGGAAGATCCCGTGGTGCTGCCCAAGGCTGTCCGCAAGGCCACGGCAGCTGTGGTGGCGCAGTCCGGAGACAGCAAGAGTGACGGCGCCGTGTTCAGCGCCCTGCTGAAAAGCGACTCCTTCAAGGCGCTGGTGCGGGGAGACCGTACTGGAGGTGCTGAACTCCCCGGAGGGACTGGCTTTGCTGGCCAAGGCCGTCAAAAAGTGAATCGCAAGCTGCACAACGCCCCATCTGCTAAAGCAGATGGGGCGTTGCTGTCTCTCAGTCAGCCCGCAGAAAGCGGTTTGCCGCCTGACGGATCGTTTCCGCCTGCGGCCGCATCGCAGGATAAACCGTTTATATTGTAATGAGTATACACTTTACAGTATTTGCAATTCAACGAGGTAATGCAGATTCCTGTCCCCCAATCCGCAGGGATGCTTTGCCCCCCTGTTTTCAGGCTTCCTGCCGTGTCCGGGCTGGCGGCGCACAGGTATTCCGCTCCACAAAAACCGGCGGGATCAGCAGCGTTCCCTGCCCTTCGCCGCCGGGTTCCAAACACCGCAGAAGCCGTTGCAGGGATTGCTCTGCCAGAACCTGATTTCCGGGATCAAACGTAGTCAGCCGGACATGGTGCATGGCGGCATGGCTGATATTGTCAAAGCCCACCAGCGAGACCTCCTCCGGCACAGAGACGCAGAATTCCCTTGCAGCCGCCAAGAATCCCAGCGCCACATTGTCAGAGCCTGCAAAGATGGCCGTCTCCCTCATGCCGTCAAACAGGAGGCGCCGCCCCAGCTGATAGCCCACATTGGTCGTGGATCGCTGCTCCGGGTTCACTATCGCCCGGACAGATATGCCCAGCTCTGCCGCCATTTCCGAAAATCCGCGGTAACGCTGACACATGGCGCTGTTATTCTCCCGCAGGCCGAGGAACACCGCCTGCCGGTGGCCCAGTCCATAAAAATACCGTGCCACTTCCCGCCCCGCTTCTGCACAATCCAGACTGACGGCGGGAAGCCCCGTCACATCCGGCGGCAGCGTCCCCTGAATGACCATGGGGACCCGATCTGCATAAGGCCGAATAGCCTCCTGCACCAGACGGGAGGAACTGGCAAGAATCACTCCGTCCACCCTGTGGCCAATGAGAAGCTCCAGCGTCCGGGAAAAACCGGGGTCTTCTACCTGACTCTGGCAGAACATGACCTGCAAGCCCAAACAATGCGCTGCTTTTTCCAGCGCCAACGCAAATTCCGCAAAAAACGGGTTGTTCATATCCGAAAGAATACAGCCGATCAGGCCGGAGTGGGAAGCGCTGAGCCTTCTGGCTACTAGATTCTTCCGATATCCGTGCTGCCGGCAAAGCTGAAAAATCCGCCCCCGCAGTTCCTGACTGACGCCGGGGCCGCCGTTGAGGGTGCGGGATACCGTGGCGCAGGAGACGTTTGCCATACGGGCAATTTCCTTGATCGTGATTGGTTTCAGCAAAAACACCCCCATAGAAAACGTTTGCACTTTTTGCGGATTTTCCAGAAAAATGTCTCAAGTACATCTCTGTACACTCTCGTTTTTTCCATCATAATATATTCACAAGGGAATGACAAGTTGTTTCGTGTTCGTCTAAACGCACAAAATTTTTTCTTGAATTTCAATGATTCTGTAGAAAACACTCAGCTCTTCTTGACGGTTTATGCAAAAACTGTTAAGCTCAACAGGGAAAACGGTTGCAGTGATTTGTGCAACAGCCGTTCTTCTTTACGGCAGCCGTGCATCGGAGTGGTACATATGAAACGGGTAACAATTCGGGATGTGGCCAGAGAGGCCGGCGTCAGCCCTTCTACTGTCTCCCGCGCCTTGAAGGGACACGCCCTCATCAGCCAGCAGACCCGGCAGGCTGTAGAGGATGCCTGCCTGCGGCTGCGGTACGTCCCGGATCTCACCGCCCAGAGTCTGGCCGGAGAGCAGAGCCGTACCATCGGCGTAATCGTGCCGGATGTAAGCAACCCGTATTTTTCCGCGCTCTTTACCGTCATTGAGGCGTTTGCTGCCGAAAAAGGGCTGCAGTGTTCTCCTGATCAATTCCCAATACGACCCGGAGCTGGAGCTGGAAGCTGTGGACAGGATGCTCTCTCAAAGGGTAGACGGCCTTTTGCTGGTAGCCAATTCCCCTGCTTCCCAGCAGCGGCACAGAGAGCTGCTGGCAGACACCCCCTGCGTTTACATCGGCAATAACCACGGCCCGGATTGCAGCTATGTGGAATCCGACAGCGCCAGCGGCACCAGAGATGCGGTACAGTACCTGTACCGTCTGGGGCATCGGCGGATCGTGTTTATAGGCGGCGGCCAAAATTCCCGCACCCTTGCACTGCGGCAGGCCGGGTACTGTCGGGCTATGGAACAGCACGGCCTGACCCCTATCATTGATACCGCGCAGAAAGAGACCGTTGATATGGGGCCATGGTGCAGGGAAGCCACCCTGAAGCTGTTCCGCAATGCCGCACCGCCGGACGCCATTCTGGCCTACTCCGATGTGACCGCCATGCAGATTCTGGACGCCGCCGTCGAGCTGGGGCTGGAAGCCCCGCGGGACTTTTCCATCATCGGCTTTGACAATACAGACTTCGGGCGGCTGCCATATATCGCGCTGACCTCCGTTTCCCAGCAGAAATTCCGCACAGGACGGCTGGCCGTCCAGCGGCTGCTGGAAAAAAATCGGCGGAGATTGCCGTCAAACCACAGATATTTTGCAGCCGGAGCTGATTATCCGCTCCTCCTGCCGTAAAATATGAAAAAGGAGCATATCATGCAAGGGATTCCTCTTGAAGAGCGCAAGCGTCTGGGCGCTTTGCTGGACACCAGACCGCAGACAGAGGTCATGGCCATGATCTCCCAGTTCTCTCAGGCAGAAACCGACAATTTTGTTGCGCCGCCCGCACAGGTTCCAAAGGCCTTGGGCGTCCTGATGTTCAACATGGAACGGGGCGTGAACCTGCCGGAAATTCAGGAATTTCTGCGGGATTGCCCGGATATTCAGCCCTTTTGACGTGATCCTGGCCAACGAGCTGGATGACGGCTGCGCCCGCTCCGGCAACAAGAACACCGCCCGTGAACTGGCACAGGCGTTTGGTTTGAACTACGCCTGGGGCTTGGAGTTTATCGAATTGGTAAACGACGAAAATGCAAAAGGCTTCCACGGCAACGCAGTCTTTTCCCGCTGGCCGATCCGCCGGGCAGGGGTCATCCGGCTGCCGGAGCAGTACAACTGGTACTTCGACCGCCAGAAGCGCATCGGCGGACGGCTGGCCGTCTTTGCGGAGCTGGACGTAGGCGGTCAGCCGGTGGGCGCTGTGTCCATCCATTTGGAAAACCGCACCCACGGCGAGGGCCGCAAGGCCCAGATGGCCGCCATTCTGGAGGCCGTCCGTAAGGAGCTGCCCGATATGCCCCTGATCTTAGGCGGCGATCTGAACACCAACACGTTCGACGGCCGCGCCAAGGAGGATATCGGCGCCATTGCCGCAGATCCGCCCTTCGCCGCCGCTGTCTGGAGGACGTGGGGAATTTGAGCCTCTGCTGCCCCTGTGCGCTGCCGACGGCTACGAGATCGTCCCCAAGAAATAGAAATTTGGCTGAAAAGGAGAAACGATTTATGAAGAAATCCACTAAGCGTCTGTTTGCCGCCCTGTTGGCCGCTACCAGTCTGCTGGCACTCACCGCCTGCGGCGGCAGCAGTACCGGCGATTCCTCCGCCAACACCGGTGACACCCAGACCGAGCAGCCCGCCGAATCCTCCGGCAGTAAGGAACTCTCCGTTTACACCGCCTTCCCCGAAAGCGAAGTCATTTACTATTTCAACAAGTTTGAAGAAGAGACCGGCATCAAAGTCAATTATGTCCGCCTCTCCGCCGGCGAAATGCTGACCCGTGTGGAAGCCGAGAAGGACAATCCTCAGGCAACGCTGATGTTCGGCGGCTCCACGGATAACTACATCGCCGCTGTGGACAAGGGCCTGCTGGAAGCCTATCAGTCCCCTAATCTGGACAAGACACCCTCTACTTATCTGGATCCCACCGGTACCTGGAATCCCATCTATGTGGGTTGCATCGCCTTCGCCTGCAACGCCGACTGGTTTGCCGAAAAGGGTCTGGAATATCCCACCAGCTGGGAAGACCTGCTGAAGCCCGAGTTCAAGGGTGAGATCATCATGGCCCACCCCGCCACCTCCGGCACCGCTTACACCGTTCTGGCCACCCTCGTCCAGCTCAAGGGCGACGATCAGGTCTGGGATTACCTGGAGAAGCTGAACGCCAACATGAGTCAGTACACCAAGTCCGGCTCCGCCGCTCCCAATGCCGTGGCCATCGGTGAGGCCGCCATCGCCCTCACCTTCTCTCACGACGCCCTGCAGTTGACTCCCGAGGGCTATCACATTGAGCTGAGCTTCCCCACCGACGGCACCGGTTATGAGGTCGGCGCCATGGCCCTCATCAAGGGCGGCAAGGCCGACGAGCAGGAGAACGCCAAGAAGTTCATCGACTGGATGACCTCCGAGGCCGGTCAGGGCTGCTACGCCGAAAACGACTCCTTCCGCGTTCCCACCAACACCGACGCTCCCGTGGCCGACGGTCTGGTGACGCTGGATGAGGTTCCCGTCATTGATTACGACGCCGTCTGGGCTGCCAGCGTCAAGAGCGAGTACTGCGAGCAGTTCGAGAACAAGATCGCAACCAAGCCTGAGGGCTAATCCCGGAAGTTTCAACTGAATCCTGATTCCTGCAAACGGGCCTCCTCCCCGTCAGGGAGGAGGCCCCTGTCATTCCAAGACCCTACTGCTTTCCATAGGCCTGTGCAAACGGTCTCCGTTTTTGACACTCTCACTCAGGAGGAACGCTCATGGCAAATGCCACTACCCGCGCAAAGCGCCTCAATGAAACGAAGATGATCCTGCGCCAGCCCCTTCTGCTGATTGCCATCATCCTCTCGTTCGCGCTGTTGCTGCTGTTCGTCATCTATCCTCTGGCCAAAACGCTGATCTACAGCCTTACGGATGAGACCGGCGCGTTCTCTCTGGCCAATCTGATCGCCATTCTGCAAACGCCCCGGTACGGCAAGGTATTTGGCCGCACCATGGCGCTGGGCCTGATCGTGGCCGTGATCGCCACGTTCATCGGCTATGTATTCGCCTACACAGTCACCCGCGTAAATATCCCCGGAAAGGGCTTTTTCAAGACCATGGCCACGCTGCCCATCCTCTCCCCGCCCTTCGTGCTGTCCCTGTCCATTATCTTCCTCTTCGGCAAGCAGGGGCTGATCTCCAAGAACCTGCTGGGCATTACCGGCAGCAGCGTGTATGGCCTCAAGAGCCTGATCGTTGTGCAGGTCATGAGCTTCTTCCCCATCGCCTACCTGACGCTCTCCGGTATTCTGTCCTCCATCGACGCATCCGTTGAGGACGCCGCCTGCAACATGGGCGCTGGCCGCTGGAAAACCTTCTGGACGGTAACATTCCCCCTGTCTCTCCCCGGCATCATCTCCGGCGCGCTGCTGGTGTTTATCCAGTCTCTGGAGGATTTCTCCAATCCCGCCACCATCGGCGGCGACTACACCACCCTCTCCATTGAGGTCTACAACATTATCACCGGCAGCTACGATATGCGTAAAGGGCTCCGTGCTGGCGCTCCTGCTGCTTCTGCCCGCAGTCATCGCGTATCTTCTCAATAAATACTGGGTCAATAAAAAGAGCTTCGTCACAGTCACCGGCAAGCCCACCCAGGCCCGGAAGCTCATTGAGGAACCCCACATCAAGTGGCCCCTGTTTGTTTTCTGCCTAATCGTTTCCGCCATCATCATTCTGTTCTACGGCACTGTGATCTTTGCCTCCTTTGTCCGCACATGGGGCGTGGACTTCTCCTTGACGCTGGATCAGTACCGCAAGGCCCTCCAATACGGCTGGGACAGCCTGAAGAACTCCATGACGCTGGGCCTGATCTCCGCCGTGATCGGCGGCCTGCTGGGCATGGTCATCGCCTATATCACCGCCAAGCGGAATTACTACGGCAAGCGTTTTATCGAAGGTCTCCTCCGTCCTGATGTTTGCTGTTCCCGGTACCGTTCTGGGTATCAGCTACATCCTGGGCTTCAACTCCAAGCCGCTGGCCCTCACCGGCACCGGCATCATTCTGGTGATCGTCTTTACGTTCCGTAATATGCCTGTGGCCATCGAGTCCGGCACCACGACTCTGCTGCAGATCGACAACTCCATTGAGGAGGCCTCTACCATTCTGGGCGCTGACACCGGCTACTCTTTCCGCCGCATCACACTGCCCATGCTGAAAAACGCTTTCTTCTCCGGCATTGTCTACTCCTTCACCAAGGCTATCACCGCCGTCAGCGCGGTCATTTTCCTGGTCTCTCCCCGGTGGAAGCTGGTCACCAGCAACATCTATTCCCTGTTTGACCTGGCCAAATACGGTCAGGCAGCAGCCTTCGTTACCATGATGGTAGGCATCCTGCTGGTGTTCATCGGCCTGTTCAACGCTGTCATCAACTTCCTGCTGGCGCCCCGTTCCAAGGTGCCGCAAGCTAAATCGAATACGGAGGAATCAAAATGAGCCAAGAGAAGAATGAGAAGCTGGGCTTCAGCAAGAAAAGCTCCGGCGTGATCCTGAAGGACGTGACGAAAATCTTCCAGCAGCCTGATACCGGCAAGGATTTCGTGGCTGTTGACCATATCAATCTGGAGATCAAGGACGGCGAGATGGTGACATTGCTGGGCCCCTCCGGCTGCGGCAAGACCACCACCCTGCGGATGATTTCCGGCTTCGAGTATCCCACCAGCGGCAACGTGTTCATCGGCGACCGGGACGTGGCCAAGATTCCCCCCAACAAGCGGGGCATCTCCATGGTGTTCCAGTCCTACGCCCTTTTCCCCCACCTGAACATCTGGGAAAACATCGCCTACGGCCTGCGGGTAGCCAAACTGCCTCAGGACAAGATCATCCAGCGTACCAACGACGTGGTGGAGCTGATGCAGCTCAAGGGCATGGAGAAGCGGTTCCCCAACCAGCTCTCCGGCGGCCAGCAGCAGCGCGTGGCGCTGGCTCGTGCCGTGGTCATCGAGCCCTCCGTGCTGCTGTTTGACGAGCCCCTGTCCAATCTGGACGCCAAGCTCCGCGAGAGCATGCGGGATGAGCTCCGCGCCCTCCAGCAGCGGCTGGGGATCACCTCTCTGTACGTCACCCATGACCAGTCCGAGGCCATGGCCATCTCCGACAAGGTGGTCATCATGAAGGACGGCGTTATCTGCCAGCAGGGCACTCCTCAGGAGATCTACGAGCAGCCCGCCAGCCGCTTTGTGGCAAACTTCATCGGCAAGGCCAACTTCATCGATGGCATCTTCAAGGGCCGTGACGGCGAGGCCGCGCTGGTGGAAGTCAACGGAAAGACCTTCTCCATCCCTGCGCCCGGCAAGATGGACGGCGTGGCGGAGGGCGGCGCCTGCTGCCTGACGGTGCGTCCTGAGTCCTTTGTCCTCACCAGAGATGCGGGGCAGCTCCCCGGCACCGTTTCCCGCGCCACCTATTACGGTGCCAAAATTGAGTACGAGGTCATGCTGGGTGAGCAGCCCATTATCGTGGAGGTCTACAACCCCCAGCTGACGGAGCGTTTCAGCGTGGGCGATACCGTGTCCCTGAGTCTGATCGAGGGCTGCGTCCGGGTTCTGAAATAGGCGTCTCTCCTCTGTCTGCCAAAAACCGCACCTCATGGGTATCCATGAGGTGCGGTTTTATATTCGTACTGCCGGAGCAGTCTCGCGCTGTCAGAGTAATCCGTTTCTACACAGTCCGCATCGTCAGAGCGGGGTGTCCACCGTGATTCGATCCGCCCGTTCGCGTTCTCTATCCAGGGCCGCAGACATCTCCTCCCGCATGGCGGTCAGCCGTTCCAGCACCGCCTGAATTTCCTTTTGGGTACTTCGTATCTTCTCCTGCGAATCATTGATATGCTCCATAACAGCCAGATCCGCAAACAGCCCATCAAAGAAAAAAGTCCGCGAAGCGCAGGAAACCGTCTACGCTGACCTGAAGCTCCGCTTCTATCGTGACGTCTGCCAGCTCTGTTTTGAACTGCCGCAGCTTCTCCTGAAGCTGTTCCACCTGCTCCTGTGCGTTGTCCAGCTCCTCATACTTGGCAAGATCCGCCAGCAGGCCGCCGCCCAGTATGTCCCAAGTGCTACAACCCTCTGCGCTGTCCAGTGTCTCAAGAACCTGACCTGCGGCGTCCAGAGCCGCTTCTCCGGCGTCTGCGGCTTCCTGGATCTCCCTGAGCTGTTCCTCCAGACCGGCGATCCAGGCTTCCGCGTCCAAAAGCTCCTGCGCCGCAGCGCTGCCGGATTCCCGGAGTGCCGCAGCCTTCTCTGCCAGCGCCGTCTCATATATCTGTTCGCAGCCTTCCAGCTGAGTTAACCGCGCCTCGCAGCGTGCGGCATCCTCTTCAACTGCCGCCAGTTCCCGCGCCGCCGCATCGTATTTGACCTGAGCCGCATATGCCTCCTGCCGCTCCTTGTCCAGCTTCTCATCCAGCCGCCCCACTGTGTAATAGAAGAACGCCGCCAGACTGCGGCCCTCCAGCCGGTCAACATCCGCCTGCTCTTTTTCTGTCTTGCCTGTTCCAGCTCCTCCGTCTGCTTTTTTCAGCGTCTCCCTCTGTGCATACAGCTCACGGAGTCTGGCATCCAGCCGTCTTTTTCTCCAAAGTCTGCTGCTGAAGGTTCTTCAACGCTTCCCTATTGCCGTTCATGTCCGCTCCTTAAAAAATTCCTTTTCGTAAGCCTCCAGATCCGCGCGAGTTCCCATATAAGGCCCCGGCGTCTCCATTTTCAGGAAACCAGCGCGGTGGCCGTTTTCAGCGCTCAGCAGCGGGAGCAGCAGCACCAGCAGCGGGAGCAGCCATAGCAGCGGCAGAAACGCCGAACTCTTCCTCCAGAGCGTGAACCAGCTCGGACAGTTCCAGAACAGTGAGACCCTTGATCTCTTCGATCATAGCGGTAACTTTCTCAGACATTGTATTTGCCTCCTAATAGTTATTTTTTGTTAGTGTGGGATGTGCGCTGACTTATTCAGCAGCGGGAGCTTCAGCAGCAGCTTCTTCAGCAGGAGCGCCGTTCTTCTCGGCGATTTGCTTCAGGACAACAGCCAGGCCGGTGATGGGAGCCAGCATGGTGCCCAGGAACTGAGCCTGCAGGACGGGCAGAGCGGGAATTGCAGCCAGAGAGTTGATGGTGGCCAGATCGACGGGCTTACCGTCCATAAAGCCGCCCTTGATCTCGAACTTGCCTTCCAGCTTCTTGGCGTAGTCAGCCATGACGCGGGCGGGAGCCACGGGATCAGCAGCCAGAGCCAGAGAAGTGGTGCCGTTCAGCAGATCATCCAGATCGTTCAGGCCGGTGTTGTTGAAAGCGAAGCGCAGCAGGGTGTTCTTCACAACCGCGTAATCCACGCCGCCCTCACGGCACTCCTTACGCAGAGCAGTGTCTTCTTCAACGGTAATACCCTTGTAGTCGACGATCACGCCTGCGGTGGCCTTCTGGATCTTCTCGGTCAGCTCGGCAACGATGGCCTGCTTCTCGGATAAGACCTTTGCGTTAGGCATACTTGGTTTCACCTCCATGAGAATTTGCGGCGGACCTCCGTCCGCCTGAGTCAGAGGCGTTCAAAAAAGGAACTGTCCCCATGCCAAAAGACATGAGGACAGAAAAGCATCATCAAAAGATTTTGCCATCCTCGGCAGGACTTACGGAGTATCCTCCACCTGCTGTCTTTGGAACGCGACTGTTATTATATCAAATTTTGCTACAATGTCAAGTATTTTTGCAAAATTCAATATCATTTTCCGTTTTGCAGAAGGAACATTCCGTTCAGCGGGATTGAAAGAGGGGATCTTTCCCCTCTTTCAGTTCTTAGACCAGCTTTGCGGTGTTCATCTTCACGCCGGGGCCCATGGTGGAGGCGACGACGCAGCTCTTGATATACTGGCCCTTGGCAGTAGCGGGCTTGGCCTTCACGATCGCGCCCATAAGGCATTATAGTTGTCGGCCAACTTCTCGGCACCGAAAGAGACCTTGCCGATGGGGCAGTGAATGATGTTGGTCTTGTCCAGACGATACTCGATCTTACCGGCCTTGGCCTCCTGAACAGCCTTGGCAACATCGGGGGTCACGGTGCCGGCCTTGGGAGAGGGCATCAGGCCCTTGGGGCCCAGCACCTTACCGAGACGGCCAACCACGCCCATCATGTCAGGGCTGGCGATGACCACATCGAAATCAAACCAGTTTTCCTTCTGGATCTTCTCCACCAGATCCATATCGCCAACGAAGTCGGCGCCGGCAGCACTTGGCAGCGTCAGCCTTATCGCCCTTGGCGAACACCAGCACGCGGACAGTCTTGCCGGTGCCGTGGGGCAGCACGATTGCGCCGCGAACCTGCTGGTCAGCGTGACGGGAGTCAACGCCCAGCTTCACGTGGAGCTCAACAGTCTCGTCAAACTTGGCGCTGGCGGTCTTGCAGATGAGGTCCATGCCCTCAGCGGCTTCATACTGAGCGCTCTTATCGATCTGCTTGGCGCTCTCCTGATATTTCTTGCCTCTAAACAATGTTACTTCCTCCTCATAGTGGTTCTTCGGAACTAGTCCTCCCACTGTATCGAGCGGTCGGTGACCGCACGGCTGTTGGTTCAATTAGTCGCCCACTACAACGCCCATGGAACGGGCGGTACCGGCAACCATGCTCATAGCGGCCTCCAGGCTGCCAGCGTTCAGATCGCGCATCTTCATCTCAGCGATCTTCTGAACGGAAGCCTTGGAGATGGTGGCAACCTTGTTCTTGTTGGGAACGCCGGAACCAGACTCGATGTTGCACTCCTTCTTGATCAGGACGGCCGCGGGGGGCGTCTTGGTGATGAAGGTGAAGGAACGGTCGGCGTACACAGTGATGACCACGGGGATGATCATACCCATGTCGTTCTTGGTACGCTCGTTGAACTCCTTCGTGAAGGCAGCAATGTTCACGCCATGCTGGCCCAGAGCGGGACCAACGGGGGGCGCGGGAGTCGCCTTGCCTGCGGGGATCTGCAGTTTCACATAACCAGTAATCTTCTGTGCCACGGAGTAGCACCTCCTAAATCATAAATGTGGTGGCGGACAGACGTCCGTCTTTGGCGGGGCGGGAGCCCCTCCCACTGTTCGCCGGGGATTCCGGCGGGAAATACGATCAGGCCAGGACTTCCACCTGATCCAGCTCCAGCTCCACGGGGGTCTCACGGCCGAACATGGAGACCATAACGCTGACCCGATTCTTTTTCGGGTTCGATTTCTTCCACAACACCGGTGAGGTTTGCAAACGGCCCGTCCACAATGCGGACATGGTCGCCGACGTTGTAGCCCACAACGATCTCGTGCTTTTCCATGCCCATGGCAAGCACCTCTTCCTCCGTCAGGGGGATGGGCTTGTTGGCGCTGCCGACAAAGCCGGTGACGCCGCGGACATTCCGCACCAGATGCCAGGTGTCATCCGTCATGACCATTTTAATGAGCACGTAGCCTGGGAATACCTTCCGCTCGACTTCCTTCGTCTCGCCGGACTCGGTGACCTCTTTCACGGTCTCCACGGGGATCTCCATCCGCAGGATCATATCCTCCATGCCCCGGCCGTTGACGAATTTCTCAATGCTGGTTTTAACGGCGTTTTCATAACCGGAATAGGTATGAATCACATACCACTTCGCGTTTTCCGACATCGCGGTTCTCCTTAACCTTTGAACACGCTGAGGATCAGCTGGATCAAAGAGTAGGCCACGCCGTCAAAGATCCAGATGCACGCGCCGATGAGCAGGGAGCACAGCAGCACGGTACCGGTGTTCTTGAGTACGGTCTTCTGATTGGGCCAGGTGACTTTTTTCAATTCGCTTTTCATTTCGCGGAACCACGCTCCGCGCTCTTCTTCGCTTCTTCTGCCATAATTCTACACGCCCTTTCTCAGTGTGATCCGCTTTTACTTGGTCTCGCTGTGGAGCGTGTGCTTCTTGCAGAACCGGCAATACTTGTTGAGCTCGAGCTTGTCCGGGGTATTCTTCTTGTTCTTCATCGTATTGTAGTTTCTCTGCTTGCACTCATTGCATCTCAAAGTGACTTTTACGCGCATTAACGGCACCTCCTTATTATTGGTATCGTTCCCGGCGTGCCGGGGATACCGACTGCCTCCCTGTAGTTTTGAAAAGGTTTTCTGCTGCGCGAAAAGCGAAAAAACGCACAACGAAAAAGCCCTTTTTCACAGGTAATGAGAATTTTACCATACTTCCAGCCGTCAATCCTTTTTTACAAAAAATCTTTTTTATAAAAGGTACCGTGTTTTCTTGTGCAGGGTTTTGCCGGAAAGCGACAGGCTTTTCTCCGCCCTTTTTTTCCGCTTTATCCGTTGATTTCCGCGGGGATCTCGCCGTATAATGAAAGAGCGCATTGCGTAATTGCGAAGGAAGCGCCCATGAGATATGATCGCGTTTACAATTTTTCCGCCGGCCCCGCTATGATGCCGGAGCCGGTTCTGGAGGAGATCGCCGCCGAGGTGCTGAATTACCACGGCAGCGGCATGAGCGTCATGGAGATGAGCCACCGCTCCAAGGTATTTCAGGACATTCTGGCAGAAGCCGAGGCCGATCTGCGGACGCTGATGCACATTCCCGATAACTATAAGATTCTTTTCGTTCAGGGCGGCGGCACGGTGCAGTTCGCCATGGTGCCCATGAATCTGATGAAAAATGGCGTGGCCTGCTATGTGGAAACCGGCGCCTGGAGCAAAAAGGCCATTGCCGAAGCCAAGCGCTACGGTGAGGTAAAGGTGGTCGCCTCCTCCGCTGACAAGAATTTCAGCTACATTCCCGACTGCTCCGATCTGGATATTCCCGATAATGCAGACTACGTTTATATCTGCGAAAACGAGACCATCCACGGCACCACATGGCATCACCTGCCCGATACCAAGGGAAAGATTCTGGTGGCGGACCAGTCCTCCATGTTCCTCTCCCGCCCCTGCGACGTCAGCAAATACGGCCTGATCTGGGCCGGCGTCCAGAAGAACGTAGGCCCTGCCGGTATGGCCATCGTCATCATCCGGGAGGACCTGATCCGGGACGATGTGCCGGAATTCGTTCCCACCTATCTCCGCTACAAGACCCACGCTGACGCCGACTCCCTTTACAACACCCCCTAACTGCTGGTCCATCTACTGCTGCGGCAAGGTGTTCAAGTATCTGCTGGCCAACGGCGGTCTGGAGGCCATGGCAAAGAGGAACGCGGAAAAGGCTGCGATCCTGTACGATTTTCTGGACCAGAGCAAGTTCTTCACCGGCGCTGTGCGGAAGGAGGACCGCTCCCTTATGAACGTTCCCTTCGTCTCCCCCTCCAAGGAGCAGGACGCCGAGGTGGTGGCCGCCACCAAGGCCGCCGGCTTCGACAACCTGAAGGGCCACAAGAGCGTGGGCGGCCTGCGGGCCTCCATCTATAATGCCATGCCCAAGGAGGGCGTGGAGGCCCTGGTGGAGTTTTTGAAGCAATACGAGGCACAGCACGCGTAAAGCGCGCCGTTGGCCGGCATCCTGCTTGAATAAGAAACAGAACCTCTGTATGGCAGCATACAGAGGTTCTGTTTTGTTATATGTGTGCAGCGCCGCTGACGCGTGGGGAACCTCGCCTTGGACGCAAACGGGCGGGCAAAAGCCCGCCCATTTCAAGAATTTGCTCCGCAAATTGCCTGCACGCGCTGACGCGCGGCGCAGAGGGCGGCTCAAACCATTCCCTGCCCTCAGCTCCGCTGGTTGCCGTTGGTGGTGTCCTTCAGCAGCACGTCATGAGCGCCGCCCTCCACGATGGAGGCGGCGGAGACCAGGGTGAGCTTGGCCTTCTCCCGCAGCTCCGGGATGGTCAGGGCGCCGCAGTTGCACATGGTGGAGCGGACCTTGGCCAGGGTGGTGGCCATGCCGTCGGCCAGAGCGCCGGCATAGGGCACATAGGAGTCCACGCCCTCCTCAAAGCTCAGCTTGGCCGCGCCGCCCAGATCGTAGCGCTGCCAGTTCCGGGCGCGGGCGCTACCCTCGCCCCAATATTCCTTCATATAGCTGCCGCCCACAAGGATCTTGCTGGTGGGAGACTCGTCAAACCGGGAGAAGTACCGGCCCAGCATGCAGAAGTCCGCACCCATGGCCAGGGCCAGCGTGATGTGATAGTCCTGCACGATGCCGCCGTCGGCGCAGATGGGCACATAGATGCCGGTCTCCTCAAAATACTTATCCCGCTCGGCGGCCACGTCGATGACTGCGGTGGCCTGACCGCGGCCGATGCCTTTGGTCTCACGGGTGATGCAGATGGAACCGCCGCCGATGCCGATCTTCACGAAGTCGGCTCCGGCATCTGCCAGGAAGCGGAAGCCCTCGCCGTCCACCACGTTGCCGGCGCCCACCTTGACCGTGTTGCCGTACTTGGCGCGGATCCACTCCAGGCAGTGCTTCTGCCAATAGGAATAGCCCTCGGAGGAGTCCATCACCAGCACGTCCACACCGGCCTCCACCAGTGCGGGGACACGCTCCTCGTAGTCACGGGTGTTGATGCCGGCGCCCACCACGTAGCGCTTCTGGCTGTCCAGCAACTCCAGGGGGTTGCCCTTGTGGGAATCATAGTCCTTGCGGAACACGAAGCTCACCAGGCGCCCGTCCGTGGAAACGATGGGCAGGGCATTGAGCTTGTGGTCCCAGATGATGTCGTTAGCCGCTTTCAGGCTGGTGCCCTCCGGTGCGTAGATGAGCTTCTCCACCGGCGTCATGAAATCCGCCACCTTGGCGTCGGGATCCATACGGCTGACCCGGTAATCACGGCTGGTGACCAGGCCCAGCAGCTTGCCGGTGCCGGTGCCGTCGTCGGTCACTGCCATGGTGGAGTGGCCGGTGCGCTGCTTCAGAGCCAGCACATCCGCCAGAGTATCCGTCACCCGGAGGTTGGAGTCGCTGATGACGAAGCCCGCCTTGTAGTTCTTCACCCGGCGGACCATGGCCGCCTGAGACTCAATGGACTGGGAGACATAAATAAAGGCAATGCCGCCCTCCTTGGCTAACGCAATGCCCATCTGCTCGCCGGACACGGCCTGCATGACGGCGGAGACCATGGGGACGTTCATGGTCAGGGGGCATTCCTCGCCCTTTTGAACCGGACCACCGGGGTTTTCAGGGAAACATTAGAGGGGATGCAGTGCTCAGAGGAATAGCCGGGCACCAGCAGATACTCGCTGAAGGTGTGAGAGGGTTCCTGAAAAAATAGGCCATCGTTTCTACCTCTTTCTGATTATTTTTACTTATTGTAAGTATATATTTTGCTAATAATATATCAAAACATCCGCCGGGTCAAGCCCCGAAATAAGATCCAGACGCGGCCGCATCCGAACTCTTTACAGCTTTTTACGCAGAACCGTATGCCGGAAGATCCCGTCGGCAAAGTACTCCCGGGAGACAAAAACCGGCGCGCCGTCGATGTCATAATCCACCTCGTCCATGCTCAGCAGGGGCGTCCCCTCCGGCACCTGAAAGACACCCGCAAGGAACGGATCCGCGGCCACAGGCCGCAGATCCGTCAGATCCAGATAGGAGGACAGGCCGCACACATTCTGAAGAAAATCAAAAATGGGCTGCCGCAGCTCCGCATCCGTATAAGGCCGCTGGAGCTTGGATTTCTCCACCAGATCCTCGCAGTAAATCGCAGGCCGGCCATCCGCCGTGCAGAGCCGGGAGATCCGCAGCATGGCCGTTCCCACGGGGATCCCCAGCTGCCGCGCCGCTTTTTCGTCCGCCACGCCGTCCGCCGCACGGACAAAGGCCACGCCGGGTGTCCGGCCACTCTGGCGGATCATATCCATAAATTCCACCTCAATGTCCATCCGGGCCTGCGCCCCCAGAACGTGGCGGTTGATGATCGTTCCCACGCCATGCCGCCGGGTGATAAAGCCCTCCCGATCCAGAGAAGCCAGAATATCCCGCAACTGCGTGCGGCTGATGCCCAGCTTTTCCGACAGGACGCTCTCCCGCGGCAGGCGGTCACAGTGTGCATATTCCCCGTCCCGCATGGCAGAAAGCAGCTGGGCGCGGATACTCTTGGACTGTGTTGGCTTTGGATTCATTTCATGCCTCCAAAATAGGTAATACCATTGGTGACTGTATTTTACTGGATTGTCGTCCGTTTGGCAATGGACAGATGTCACAGATTTCAAGCCTGTTTTTCAAAGTGTATTGTCCGTCCCGTCATGAAAGGTTGACCTCTGCGGCAGCTATTCTTTGTGTACTTTAACGGTGGACAAGTGTCCGCAGAAATTATATGATAGAGCAAGCTCTGAAAAGGAGGGCTTACAGATGAACAATATTGTGCTGATCGGGATGCCCGGCACCGGCAAAAGCGTGGTGGGACAGGCATTGGCATCCCGGCTGGGCTATGAATTTGTAGATGTGGACGATCTGATCGTGGAACGGGCCGGAAAAACCCTGCCGGAGATTCTGCGGCAGGACGGATTGGAAGCCTTTTATAAAATCGAGGGGCAGGTGGGGTGCGATCTGAACCGGCAGCACACGGTCATCGCCACCGGCGGCAGCATGGTGCTCTACCCAGAGGCCATGGCCCATCTGAAAGAGGGCAGCGTGGTGGTCTGGCTCCAGACCCTTTCACCCAGATTCAGGAGCGGATGCCCGCCGACCTCTATGACCGTGGGATTGCCGCCCCCCAAGGGTGAATCCCTGCGGGAAATCTACGAGGACCGCCGGGATCTGTATGCCAAATATGCCGACCTGATCGTGGCCAGCCGGGACGGGGAGGACGATACCGCCCATCTGGTGGAGGAAGTCATGCGGACGTTGGCCTACAGGCGTGATGCAGCCGCGGAGCGCTTCCGGACAAATCCGACGGCGCTCCTGCCTTTTGCCCCCCTGCCTATCTTCTGCTCTGGCCTGCCTTTTCTGCCAAATTTGACAATTTTCGCCTCTATTTTCTGGCAGCAATCATAAAAATTGGGACTTGCAATCCGAAGATCGCTTCTGTATAATAAGCCCAATGAATTTTTGAGGAGGTAGCACCATGACGCTGTTCTGCACGAAAAAAGCTGCGTGCCGTCTCCTTTATTTCCGGGATGGAGCATCCCGTTATTTCCGTTTCCCTTTTTTGACCGGCTATTGGAGCCGGTATTTTTTTTGCCCATTTCCCCTATCCTGTTTGTCTATTTAATAGTTTAGATAGAAGTTTTGTGTGTACGAGAGGAGTAAAACATGAACGAGAAAAAGAAACCCGTCCTTGGTCAGGAGGCCGTCACTGACGCACGCACGCTGGGCGCGCCCCGGATGCTGATTCTGGGCTTGCAGCACCTGTTCGCCATGTTCGGCGCAACGGTTCTGGTTCCCATTCTGGTGCAGGACTACGGCCTGCCCCTGAGCATCCAGACCACTTTGCTGATGGCAGGTCTGGGAACCCTGCTGTTCCATGTATGCACCAAGTTCAAGGTGCCTGCCTTCCTTGGGTCTTCCTTCGCCTATCTGGGCGGCTTTTCCACCGTGGCTTCCATGCCCGCCTATGAGGGGCTGGATCCTGAACTGAAGCTGGCTTACGCTCTGGGCGGCATCGTGATCGCCGGTCTGCTGTACCTGATCCTCGCTCTGCTGTTCAAGGTGCTGGGGGCCAAGACCGTCATGCGCTACTTCCCCCATTGTCACCGGCCCCATGATCATCATGATCGGACTGAACCTCTCCGGCTCTGCCATCAATAACGCCCAGACCTGCTGGTGGCTGGCACTGGTGGCCATGGCCATCATTGTGGTGGCCAACATCTGGGGCAAGGGCATGGTGAAGATCATCCCCATCCTGCTGGGCGTGGTCGGCTCCTACATCGTGGCCGTCATCGCCACCGCCTGCGGCGCGCAGCTGCCGGACGCCAACGGCGTCATGCAGCCGCTGGTGAACTTCACCACCGTCAGCGAGGCGCATCTGATCGGTCTCAGAAGTTCATCCTCGCCAAGTTTGACATCTCCGCCATTCTGGTGATGGCGCCCATCGCCATCGCCGCCATGATGGAGCACATTGGCGATATGTCCGCCATCTCCTCGACGGTCGGCAAGAACTTCATCGCCGATCCGGGTCTGCACCGTTCTCTGCTGGGCGACGGTCTGGCCACCGCTTTCGCCGGCCTGTTCGGCGGCCCCGCCAACACCACCTACGGCGAAAACACCGGCGTGCTGGCTCTCTCCCAAGGTCTACGATCCCCGCGTGATTCGTCTGGCCGCTATTTATGCCATCATCCTCAGCTTCTCCCCCAAGTTTGACGCACTGGTGAACTCCATCCCCTCCGCCATCGTGGGCGGCGTCAGCTTCATTCTCTACGGCATGATCTCCGCCGTGGGCGTCCGGAACATCGTGGAAAACCAGGTGGATCTCACCAAGTCCCGGAACCTCATCATCGCCGCTGTCATGTTTGTCAGTGGCTTGGGCTTCAGCTCCGTGGGCGGCATCACCTTCACCGTAGGCGGCGCAGCCGTTACCCTGTCCGGCCTTGCCATCGCGGCGCTGTGTGGCGTGATCCTCAATGCTATCCTGCCTGGCAACGACTATGTGTTCGGCGCTTCTGTGCAGGGCGACAAGTCCGCCGATCTGGGCAGCTACTAAGCTTCCTCTCTCCTTATTAAATGGAGGAACGCCGTTTTCACGGCGTTCCTTTTCTTTCGGCACATTTTGCGGTATTTTGTGAGCAAACCGTTGACAAGCCGCAAAAATCCCATATAATAAGACACGAAACAACTGGATAACGCATGATAGAGGTGCGGCTGATAAAAGTAACCATCCGGCAGACAGGCATTGCGGATGGGGAAAGGATCCGCCGCCGAAGGGTCGGAACGCTGCCTGGCGAACCGATGCCTGGGTCGCCGGAAAAGATCCGGCGGCCTGTCGTCCGGGAACGGACGGGGCGCTGTCATGGATCTGTTTGAACCCCCTCAAATGGAGTCATGATGTTCGTCATGACTCCATTTTTTTATACAGCAGAACGGCGGAACTGGCTTCCGCCATGTCCGTGAGTCATTGTGCAGGATCTGGTTGACCGGGCTGTGGCCCGAAACGAAAGGAGAACTTCCATGAAAAAGCACCCCCTTCTGCGGACAGCCATTCTGGTTATGATGGCCGCCGCCCTGCTGAGCATCAGCGCTCTGGCCGCCGGGGACGAAACTGCCGTCAACAATATGTACGGCACTTTCTGGGCGTTGATTCCCCCCCCTGTCATTGCCATTACGCTGGCCCTGATCACCAAGGAAGCCTACAGCTCCCTGTTTATCGGCATCACCGTCGGCGCACTGTTCGCACAGAATTTCTCCCCCATCGGCGCACTGGACATGATCGTTAACGACGGTCTGGTGGCCGCCATTTCCGACAATGCCGGCATCTTCCTGTTCCTTGTGCTGCTGGGCATCATCGTGGCTCTGGTAAACGCTGCCGGCGGTTCCGCCGCATTTGGCCGCTGGGCAGCCAGAAACATCAAGACCAAGGTCGGCGCTTCTTTGGCCACCTTCGTTCTGGGAATCCTCATTTTCATTGACGACTATTTCAACTGCCTGACCGTCGGCACTGTCATGCGGCCGGTTACGGACAGCCATCGGATCTCCGTCCCAAGCTGGCCTATCTCATCGACGCCACCGCCGCGCCGGTGTGCATGATCGCGCCCATCTCCTCTTGGGCAGCCGCTGTTTCCTCCACCGCGGAAGGTCTGGACACCGGCATCAGCGGCATCCAGCTGTTCATCAAGGCCATTCCCTATAACCTGTATTCCCTGATGACCTTTGTGTTTATCATTGCCCTGTCTGTCATGCAGTTTGATTACGGCCCCATGAAAGCCTGCGAGCGCAAGGCGCGGGAAACCGGCGATCTCAGTATTCTGGAAAACAGCGAAACGGAAAGCGGCAGCCCCAAGGGCAAGGTCATTGACCTGCTGCTCCCCGTTCTGGTGCTGATCGCGGTCTGCACCATCGGTATGATCTATGTAGGCGGTTTCTTCGGTACAGACGCATGGGGCGGCACAGACTGCGCCGGGGACTTCATCGGTGCCTTCGGCAATACGGACGCCTTCATCGGTCTTCCCTGGGGCGGCATCATCGCATTGCTGTTCACGGTCATTTATCTGGTGGCCCGCCGGGTGGTGAGCTTCAAGGAGGCCATGACCTGCATCCCCAAGGGCTTCAACGCCATGATCTCCCCCATCCTGATCCTGACTTTAGCTGTATCCCTGAAAGCCACCATTACCTCTCTGGGCGCCAGCGTCTATGTCCATGATCTGATGGAGGGCGCTGCCGCCGCTCTGTATTCCATGCTGCCGGCCGTTATTTTCATCGTGGCCTGCGTTCTGGCCTTTGCCTCCGGCACCTCATGGGGTACCTTCGGTATTCTGATCCCCATTGTCACCGCCATTTTTCCCCGCTTCCAGTGAACTGCTCATCATTGGCATCTCCGCCTGCTGCGCCGGCGCTGTTATGGTGACCACTGCTCCCCCATTTCCGACACCTCTATCATGGCCTCCGCAGGCGCCCAGTGCAACCATCTGGAGCACGTGGCTACACAGCTTCCCTATGTGTTGACCGTAGCCTGCGTCTGCATTGTCGGCTTCGTCGTGGCAGGTTTCGTCCAGAACGTATTTATCACATGGGCCGTCAGCTTCGTGCTGCTGATCGGCGCTCTGTTTGTGATCCGCAGCCTGACCGGGCGGAATGCCTGATCTTCCTGTTCCCCGCCATAAGAAAAGCAAAGTCCCGGCAGACAGTTTCAAGTCAGGCCGAGCAAGCAGCAAAGCGCCCCATGATGCAGGAATCATCCTGCATCATGGGGCGCAATAGATAACGTGAAAGGATCAGTATATCATGCTTAGGCAGTATCATTCAACGTCCTGCACCGTCATCAGACCGGCTCTTTGCTTTTGAGCAAGTCTTTTAAAAGTAACCGTGTGTTGATTCCGCTCCACTCTTTCGGCCCTCCCGCCACAGAGAGCCATATTTCCGCTTCATAGCTTCTCCATAGTGGTACGCTTCCCCTTTTCTACGCTGCAAATGCTGGCGCAACCTTGTCGATCGGCAAATCTTTCCCGTTCTCTCCCGCCTTACAGCGCCGCCATGGCCGCGTTGACGCTGTTCTCACAGGAACGCATGGCCAGAATGGTCTTTTCCATCAGCTCCTCAATAGGCCAGCCCAGCCGCTCCGCGCCTGTATTGATGACATCCCGGGAGCAGCCTGCGGCAAACTTCTTGTCCTTGTACTTTTTCTTCAGGGAGCTGACCTCCATATCCTGCACGGACTTGCTGGGCCGCATCCGGGCTGCGGCACCGATGAGGCCCGTCAGTTCGTCGGCGGCAAAAAGCACCTTCTCCATCTCCTCCTCAGGCTCCACATCGCAGCAGATGCCGTAGCCGTGGGAACAGACCGCGTGGATCAGTTCCTCGGAGCAGCCGATCTCCTGCAAAAGCTCCGGGGCCTTGACGCAGTGCTGCTCCGGCCACTTTTCAAAGTCCACATCGTGCAGCAGTCCCACGGTGGCCCAGAAATCGGTGTCCTCTCCGTAACCCAGTTCGTTGGCATACCACCGCATGGTACCCTCCACTGTCAATCCGTGCTGGATGTGGAAGGGTTCCTTGTTGTACTTTTTCAGAAGCGCCAGAGCTTCTTCTCTGGCAGGGCAGGCTTTCATTTCATAGTTCTCCTTTGATCGTCCGCTTATTTCAATGTCTCCGGCTCCGGGTCGGAGGGCAGTGTCAGGAAATAGTCGTAATAGGGCAGCAGGAACTCATAGCCCGTTTTGATCCGGTCCACCACATCCCGGCAGAACAGCTCCTCCGTCAGCTTGTCCTCATGGGTGATGCCGATGGACTTCAGCTGAAACCACGGCTCCAGCAGTTCTGACGGCGCACCGGCCTTGGGCCGCTTGTAGGTATTGCCGCTCAGAGTGAATTCCGTCTGGTCGTGCAGGGCGCGGGTCAGCTTTTCTATGGGCTTGGGGTCCCGCTGGATCCGGGCGCGGAGCTTGGCCATATCCATAGGGCGGGCCATCCAGCAGCCCATGCCGTACCCCCAGTAGTCCGGCCCCAACTCAAACCAGAAGGTCGGCCGGGTGGTCCAATCCTCGGCGGGGCGTTCCACGCAGAACCACAGGTGGTCCTTGTAGGGTCCCCGGCCGTGGAGCCGTCGGGCGTCCCGGTAGATCCGGGAGACTTTGCACACCATGGGGTCATCCGGCCGCTTTTCCGAAAGAATTCATAAATTTCCCCGCCCCCAGTCCTTCATGGGGTTGTAAAATTCTTTCTGATAAATCTCCTTGTGGGCTTCAAACCAGAGGCGCTCGTTATTGAAGCGAATCCCCCACAGGAAGTCCACAGTGGCATCGGTAAATCCGGTAAACATGGTTCTCCTCGCAATCGTTTTTCATACTGCGGCTATTGTAGCACAGCCGCCTGCGGCAGCGCAACAGGAAAACTGTACAATTCCCACCTGCTTAATGGGATTTTCAGCAATCGCGCCGCCGGTTCATGCCTGCGCGGCGCACGGCGCATCGATCCCAAAGCGCTCCTGCCAGCGCCGCAGGCCGTTTCTGCGTAAAAAAACTCCGGCCCCGGAGTTTTTTATCCTTGCGGATTATTCTGCGGCGTAGACGGAAGCCTGCTTCCGATCCTTGCCCAGACGCTCAAAGCGCAGGGTGCCGTCCACCTTGGCAAACAGGGTGTCATCAGTGCCGATGCCCACGTTGGTGCCGGGATGGATCTTGGTGCCGCGCTGCGAACCAGAATGTTGCCGGCCTGGACGAACTGACCATCTGCACGCTTGGCGCCCAGACGCTTGGACTCGGAGTCACGGCCGTTCTTGGTGGAGCCGCCGCCCTTTTTGTGGGCGAAGAACTGCAAACCGATCATCATCATGATTAAAGGCCATCCTTTCTTTAGATTTCAGGTTTACTCCTCCTCCAGAACTTCGACGTTTTCGGGATACTCGTCGTGGAGCTGGGTGAAATAGACCATCAGTCCCGTCAATAGCGCCTGACAGGTACTCTCCGCCGTCTGGCCGAGGCTTCCTGGCAGATGGAGGGAAATGGATGCGTCACTCTCCCGCACCTTCACGGTGGCCGCCAGACCCAGCACATCGTTCACCGTGGCTTCCACGAGACGAACGGCACTGGTGATCGCCGCGCAGACAATGTCCGCACCGGCTTCAGCGTAACCGCTGTGACCCTTGTACGTCAAAGCCTGTCACGCGGCTGCCCTGACTGTAGAAGGTGATCGTCGTCATGCTCAGACAGAGATCTTGCCGATCTCAACCTTGGTGTAAGGCTGACGATGGCCCTGACGCTTGCGGTAACCCTTCTTGGCATTGTACTTGAAGATGCGGATCTTCTTGCCCTTGCCGTTCTTGACGATCTTGGCCTCCACGGAAGCACCCTCCACAACGGGGAGCGCCGAACGTGGCCTTCTCGCCATCGATGACAGCCAGGACCTGATCGAACTTTACGGTGTCGCCGGCTTCCTGGTCCAGCTTCTCGATATAGACCACATCACCCTCGGACACCTTGTACTGCTTGCCGCCAGTTACGATGATTGCGTTCATTCTTTTCAACTCCTTCATTACGGGCTCGCTGTCGGGGGCGGCGAACGGGGCGCACTTATAACCCATTCAAAGCGGATGCAGATAGGCAGATCTCCAAAGCCCAGTTCCGCAAGCTGCTGCGCCTGCTTCCGGGCATTGGGCGTCAGCACCGCCTGTGCGCCGCCGTAAACCCGGCGCACAATGGCGTTTAGCTTTTCCGTCAGGGGCGCATCATCCGGATAAGCGAAGGAAAATGCCTCCGGCCGGGACGCTTCGCACAGCCGCACCACTTCCTCTGCCAGCGCCATGCCGCCCTCACCGCCTTTGGCCCACACCTCGGACCGCACGGCGTTGACGCCCAGCTCCCGGCATTTGTCCTCCACCAGCTGAAGCTCGGCTTCCGTATCGGTGGGGAATGCGTTGACAGCTACCACGCAGGGCAGATGGAAGGTGTTCTGAATGGTATCCACATGATGGAGCAGATTGGGCAGGCCTTTTTCCAGCGCGTCCAGATTTTCCGTGTTCAGCTCCGCCTTGGCTGCGCCGCCGTGGTGCTTCAAGGCCCGGACGGTGGCCACAACCACCACGGCGCTGGGCTTCAGCCCTGCCAGACGGCACTTGATGTCCAGGAATTTCTCCGCGCCCAGATCTGCGCCGAATCCGGCCTCGGTCACGGCATAGTCTCCCAGACGCAGAGCCATCCGGGTGGCGGTGACAGAATTGCAGCCGTGGGCGATGTTGGCAAAGGGGACCGCCGTGGACGAAGGCAGGGGTTCCCTCCAGCGTCTGAACCAGATTGGGCTTCAGGGCGTCCTTCAAAAGAGCGGTCATGGCGCCCTCCGCCTTCAGGTCGTGAGCAGTGACGGGCTTCCCGTCATAGGTGTAGGCCACCACCATCCGTCCCAGCCGGGCTTTCAGGTCGGGGATGTCCGACGCAAGGCACAGCACCGCCATGACCTCGCTGGCCACGGTGATATCAAAGCCGTCCTCCCGCGGAACGCCCTGCATCCGGCCTCCCAGACCGTCCACAATATGGCGGAGCTGGCGGTCGTTCATGTCCACCGCCCGCTTCCATGTGATCTGCTTGGGGTCAATACCCAGCGCGTTGCCCTGCTGAATGTGATTATCCAGCATGGCGGCCAGCAGGTTGTTGGCCGCGCCGATGGCGTGGAAATCGCCGGTGAAATGGAGGTTGATGTCCTCCATAGGCACCACCTGCGCGTAGCCGCCGCCGGCTGCGCCGCCCTTGACGCCGAACACCGGCCCCAGAGAGGGTTCCCGGAGGGCGGCAATGGCGTTTTTGCCCAGCCGCCGCAGGCCGTCGGTCAGACCGACGGTGGTGGTGGTCTTGCCCTCGCCTGCGGGCGTGGGATTGATGGCCGTCACCAAAATCAGCTTGCCGTCCGGGCGCTTGCTGTCCCGTAGCAGGCGGTAATCCACCTTGGCCTTATAGCGGCCATAGCACTCCAGATACTGCTCCTCAACCCCGGCCAGCGCGGCGATCTCCGTGATCGGCCGCATCCGGCACTGCTGGGCAATTTCAATATCAGTCATCTTCTCGGAATCCTCCCTTACATCTCAGATCAGTCAAAATACTTCTTTGCGGAAGCAAACAGCTTCATATCATACACGCCGCTGACATTTCTGTAAATACCGTCGGCAATGCGCTCGGAATGGCCCATTTTTCCCAGCACGCGGCCGTCCGGGGAGGTTATGCCCTCCACGGCCCAGGCGGAACCGTTGGGGTTCACGTCCACATCCATGCCGGGAACGCCGTTCAGATCCACATACTGCGTTGTGATCTGGCCGTTGGCCGCCAGCTTTTCCAGCAGCTCCGGACGGCACAGGAACCGGCCCTCGCCATGGGAAATGGGAACCGTATAGACGTCGCCCACCTCGGTGCCTGCCAGCCACGGGGACTTGTTGGAGGCGATCCGGGTACGTACCAGACGGGACTGGTGGCGGCTGATGGTGTTGAACGTCAGCGTGGGGCAGGCATCGTCCGTGTCGATGATCTCGCCGAAGGGAACCAGTCCCAGCTTGATCAGCGCCTGAAAACCGTTGCAGATGCCGAGCATCAGGCCATCTCTGTTTTTCAGCAGATCCATGGTGGCGTCCCGCACCTCCGGGTTGCGGAAAAATGCGGTGATAAATTTGGCGGAGCCGTCCGGCTCGTCGCCACCGGAGAAGCCGCCGGGGACAAAGATGATCTGGCTCTTCCGGGCCGCCTGTGCAAATCGGCTGACCGAATCGGCCACGCCCTGCGGAGACTGGTTGTTCATCACAAGGATCTCAGGGGCCAGTCCGGCCCGCCGGACAGCCCGCGCAGAATCATATTCGCAGTTGGTGCCGGGGAACACTGGGATCAGGACTCTGGGAACCGCCGCCCCCACCTTGGGGGTCACGCGGGACACCGCCGGGGCGGAGAGAACCGGGACCGGCGTTTCATCTGCCGCGGTACGGGTGGGATAGACGGTTTCCAGAACTTCTTCGTTCAGCCGCAGCAGTTCGGCAATGGAGGCCGTGTCCTCCCCGATGGTGATGACCGGCTCCGCAGTGGTAACACCCAGCTTCACAGCGCAGTCCACATCCTCCGTCAGTTCCGCCACAATGGCGCCGGGACGCAGGGTATTCCAGTCAAGGGCGGCAGTTTCCGCGGTGAAGCCGATCTCATTGCCGAAGGACATCTTCATGACCGCTTCCGCAAGGCCGTTTTCCACGGCCCACGCGGCCTTCACCCGGCCGTTCAGCGCCAGCGCGTGAAGCTCCTCCCACGCGCGCTTTGTGCTTTCGGCATCCGTACCGGCAAAGAGGTAAACAGGGTGTCCAGCCTCCTTGAATTCGGGAGACAGCACCTCGCCGGTTTTCAGCGGCGCAATGGCAAAGGAGATCAGCGTGGGCGGCACGTCCAGATCCAAAAAGGTGCCGGACATGGAGTCCTTACCGCCAATGGCGGCAGCGCCCAGCTCCAGCTGCGCGTCCACCGTACCCAGAAGGGCGGAGAAGGGCTTGCCCCAGCGCTCCGGCTCATTGCGGAGCTTTTCAAAGAACTCCTGGAACGTCAGGTAGGCTTTCCGATAATCAGCGCCGGCAGCAGCCAGCTTTGCCACGGAGGTATAAACGGCGTTGTATGCGCCGGTAGGGGTCTGTGCAGGTCTGCTCCGGGTCGCAGCCCCACGCCATCACGCTGGCCTGATCGGTTTCTTCGCCGGGCAGCACCGGGAACACCGCAGCCATGGCCTGAGCAGGCGTGCGCTGGTTTTTTCCGCCGAAAGGCATCAGGATGGAGCCTGCGCCGATGGTACTGTCAAACCGCTCCGTCAGTCCCCGGCGGGAGGCGCTCTTCAGGCTGCCTGCCATCTCCCGCAGAGAGGTAAACTGCGCTTTTTCCAGAGGGGTGCGGTCTTTCCGAGCCACGCGTACCTCCGCGTGCTTCACAGCGCCGTTGGTGTTCAGGAACGCGCGGGAGAGGTCGGCAATGACGGTGCCGTTCCACTCCATGACCATCCGGGGGCTTTCCGTGACCACGGCCACCTGATAAGCCTCCAGATTTTCCGCTTCGGCGGCTGCAATGAACTTTGCCGCGTCCTCCGGGGCCACCACCACGGCCATCCGCTCCTGAGATTCGGAAATGGCCAGCTCCGTGCCGTCCAGACCATCGTACTTCTTGCGGACGGCATCCAGATTGATCTTCAGACCGTCTGCCAGCTCGCCGATGGCCACGGACACGCCGCCTGCGCCAAAGTCGTTGCAGCGCTTGATGAGCCGGGAGGCTTCGCCGTTGCGGAACAGGCGCTGGAGCTTCCGCTCCTCCGGGGCGTTGCCCTTCTGCACCTCGGAAGCCATGGTGCTGAGGGATTTCAGGTTGTGGCTCTTGGAGGAACCGGTCGCGCCGCCGATGCCGTCCCGGCCGGTGCGGCCGCCCAGCAGAATGACCACGTCGCCGGGGGCGGGGCTTCCCGGCGGACGTTATAGGCCGGAGCCGCCGCAACCACCGCGCCGCATTCCAGCCGCTTGGCAACATAGCCAGGGTGATACAGCTCCGCCACATGGCCGGTGGCAAGGCCGATCTGTTGCCGTAGGAAGAATAGCCCGCCGCCGCAGTCTGGCACAGCTTCCGCTGTGGCAGCTTGCCGGGCAGGGTCTGATCCAGCGGTGCGCGGGGGTCTCCCGCTCCCGTGACCCTCATGGCCTGATGCACATAAGCCCGGCCGGACAGGGGGTCCCGGATGCAGCCGCCGATACAGGTGGCGGCGCCTCCGAAGGGCTCGATCTCTGTGGGATGGTTGTGGGTTTCGTTTTTGAACATCAGCAGCCAGTCCTGTGTCTGGCCGTTGACATCCGCTTTCACATGGATGGAGCAGGCGTTGATCTCCTCGCTCTCGTCCAGTTCCGGCAGCATCCCCCGCTTTTTCAGGACTTTTGCGCCAATGGTGGCCAGATCCATCAGGGTCTGGGGACGTTTGGCCGCCTTTTCCGCGCCGTAGACCTCCACGCGGGCGTCCAGATAGCGCCGGTAGGCGGCCTCAATGGCCTCGTCGTGGATCTCCACCCGGTCAAGATGGGTGGAGAAGGTGGTGTGGCGGCAGTGGTCGGACCAGTAGGTATCTACCACCCGGATCTCGGTGATGGTGGGATCCCGCCGCTCGTCATCCCGGAAATAGTCCTGCAAAGAATTTCAGATCGTCCAGATCCATGGCAAGGCCCAGCTCGTCCCGCAGGGCGTCCAGCCCGGCGGCGTCCATGGCGGTAAAGCCAGTGATGGTGCGGACGGAAGTGGGAACCGTGTACTCCATCCGCAGGGTTTCCGGCAGATCCAGAGACGCCTCCCGGCTCTCCACCGGGTTGATGACATACTGCTTGACGGCTTCCAGTTCCTGCGGAGTCAGTACTCCCTCCAGCGCGTAGACTCTGGCCGTCCGCACAGCGGGACGTTCCCCCTGTGAGAGAATCTGAATGCACTGGGCGGCGGAATCCGCCCGCTGGTCAAACTGCCCCGGCAGATACTCCACCGCAAACACCGCATCGCCCTGAGGGGACCTGATCCGTCACGAGATCCAGCTGCGGCTCGGAGAGCACCGTTTTCACGGTGTAATCAAACAGCTCCCGGCTGATCCCCTCCAGATCGTAGCGGTTGTACAGCCGCAGTCCTGTCAGGGAACGGATGCCGAGGAACGCCCGCAGATCATGCTGCAAAGCGCGGGCCTCGTTGGCCAGCTCCGCTTTTTTTCTCTACATAAACTCTGTAAACCATGGGTGGTGTCTCCCTTCAGTGTCCCAGCGCTTTCAAAGCCCGCTGGCCGATATCATGCCGGTAGAATACATTTCCGAAGTGAATGGTCTCCACCCGCTCATAGGTCTGCGCCACAGCGCTTTTCAGATCTGCCGCCGTGGCGGTCACGCCCAAAACCCGACCTCCGCTGGTCAGCAGGCGGCCATTTTCGGCTTTTGCGCCCGCCACATATACATATGGCGCGGCTTCGGCGGGGATGGTAATCTCAAAGCCCTTTTCGTAGTGTTCCGGGTAGCCCTCGGAGGCCATGATCACGCAGCAGGCGGCTCCCTTGGAGAAGCGCACCTCCGTCTCCGCCAGCGTGCCGTTCCGGCAGGCCTGCATGACCGTCAGCAGGTCGCTTTCCAGCAGCGGGAGGACCACCTGCGTCTCCGGGTCGCCGAAGCGGCAGTTGTACTCAATGACCTTGGGGCCGTCAGGCGTGAGCATCAGTCCGAAGTAAAGACAGCCCCGGAAGGTGCGTCCCTCCGCGTTCATGGCCCGCAGGGTCGGCAGGAAAATGGTCTCCATGCACGTCTGTGCAATCTCGTCCGTGTAATAGGGGTTGGGGGCGATCGTCCCCATACCGCCGGTGTTGAGTCCCTTATCGCCGTCGTGAGCCCGCTTGTGATCCATGGAAGACACCATGGGGACAATGGTCTTGCCGTCGGTAAAGCTGAGGACAGAAACCTCCGGGCCGGTGAGGAACTCCTCGATCACCACCTGATTGCCGCTGTCGCCGAAGGCCTTGTCCAGCATGATGGTCTCCACTGCCCGGAGCGCGTCCTCGCGGGTCTCCGCAATCAGGACGCCCTTTGCCCAGCGCAAGGCCGTCGGCCTTGATAACAATGGGCAGGCGGCAGGTCTTTACATAGTCCTGCGCTGCAGCGGCATCCTCGAACACCTCATACTGTGCGGTGGGAATCCCGTATTTTTTCATCAGGTTTTTGGAAAAAACCTTGCTGCCTTCAATAACGGCAGCCTTTGCTTCGGGGGCCGAAGCAGGGAATACGTGCATCTTCCAGCGCATCCACCGCGCCCAGCACCAGCGGATCGTCCGGCGCTACCACGGCAAAGCCGATCTGATGCGCCTTGGCAAACTCCACCTGCGCGGAAATATCCTTGGCACCGATTTCCGGCACACAGACGGCGTCGGCGGTCATGCCGCCGTTTCCGGGCAGTGCATAAATCGTCCCTACGCCGGGATTTTCCTTCAGTTTTTTACGATGGCGTGCTCCCGCCCGCCGCCGCCAATCACAAGAATATCCATGGTCGGCCTCCTTGAATTAGATTGCCTGTTCTCACTCCGGCGCAGACCGGCGCAGAACGAGGCGCAGCGAAATGAATCAGCGTCCGGGTTTGTCCGGACGCGAAGAATCCGGAATTTTACGGCGCGTTAATGGTGGAACAGCCGCATCCCGGTAAAGGCCATCACCATGCCGTACTTGTTGGCGGTGGCGATGACGTGGTCATCCCGGATGGAGCCACCCGGCTCGGCGATATACGCAACGCCGGACTTCCGCGCCCGCTCCACATTGTCGCCGAAGGGGAAAAACGCGTCGCTGCCCACGGTGACGCCGGACTGGGTGGCGATCCACGCCTTCTTCTCCTCCGCCGTCAGGATCTCAGGCTTCACCTTGAAAGTGTTCTGCCACACGCCGTCCGCCAGCAGATCCTCATATTCGTCGGAGGTATAGATGTCAATGGCGTTGTCCCGGTCCGGGCGGCGGATGTTGTCCACAAACTGCAGACCCAGCACCTTGGGATGCTGGCGCAGATACCAGTTGTCCGCCTTGTTGCCAGCCAGACGGGTGCAGTGGATGCGGCTCTGCTGGCCGGCGCCCACGCCGATGGCCTGGCCGTCCTTCACATAGCAGACGGAATTGGACTGGGTATATTTCAGCGTAATGAGGGACACCACCATGTCGATCTTTGCCTGCTCCGGCAGTTCCTTATTCTTTGTAACAAGGTTGGTCAGCAGGCTCTCATCGATTTTGAAATTGTTGTGTCCCTGCTCAAAGGTGACGCCGAACACATCCTTGCACTCCTGCGGCGCGGGGATGTAGGCCGGGTCGATCTGGATCACATTATAGCAGCCTTTTTTCTTGGTTTTCAAGATCTCCAGTGCTTCCGGCGTATAACCGGGCGCAATGATGCCGTCAGACACCTCCGCCTTGAGATACCGGGCGGTGCCGGCGTCGCAGACATCGGACAGCGCCGCCCAGTCTCCGTAGGAGCAGAGCCGGTCGGCACCTCTGGCGCGGATATAGGCGCAGGCAATGGGACTGAGATCCGCATCGTCCTCCACAAAATAGATCTTCCGGTCGGTATCGCTGAGGGGCAGACCCACGGCGGCACCGGCGGGGGAGACGTGCTTGAAGCTGGCGGCGGCGGGCAGGCCGGTGGCCTCCTTCAGTTCCTTTACCAGCTGCCAGGAGTTGAAAGCGTCCAGCAGATTGATATAGCCGGGTTTGCCGTTCAGAACCTGAATGGGCAGGTCGCCGCCGTCCTTCATGAAAATGCGGGCGGGCTTCTGGTTGGGGTTGCAGCCGTATTTCAGTTCCAGTTCGTTCATATCATACACTCCTCAATCCCCGGAATTCTTGTTGAACAGTCTGACGTTGCCGTTCACATTGGTATAGAGAGACACCTTATTGTCCGCATTCAGGGCCGTCCAGACCTCCTCCGGCTCCGGGACGGTGACCTCCAGCGGCTCGCCGGCAAAGGTGGGCAGCGGGCTGCCGTCTCCCTGATAGGTGCTGATAAAATAGCCGGTCTGCTCATCGCAGCCCTCATAGCAGAAGAATTCCCGCAGGCAGCGGCCGTGGTTATGCTTCAGGATGGACAGTTCAAAGGAGCCGTCGCCGTTGATCAGGGCGGAAATGCGGGGCGTCCAGTTCGGCTCGTCCGGCTCATACTTCCGGGTCATCAGGCCCTTGCGGAAATCGCCGTACTGGCAGATGGTGTCCGTCTGGTCGCCGTTGGTGACCACCAGCGCGTCTCCCATCCTGCGGACGGGGTGGTAAATAATGAGGCTGGGGTCCGTCAGCAGAGCGGGATCATAGGCTTCCGTGCGGATGCCGTCCTCCGTTTTTACAAACACCCGGTTGCGGCTGTTGGCGCTGCGGCCCATGATGAAATAATACACGCGGCCCTTCCCCACCAGAATGCCCCGGCCGGGGTAAGGATTTTCCCGCAGGAAGGTAAGAAAATCAAGCATTGTCCTGCTCCTTTCCAATTTGTTCCGAGATCATTTCCGCCGCCTGCGGCAGCAGCTTCCATTCCGCCTGCTCCATGACCCGGCGCTGTAGGGTCTCCGGCGTGTCGTCCGGCTCGATCTCCACCGCCTTTTGCAGCAGGATCTTTCCGCCGTCCGGGATTTCGTTGACAAAATGCACCGTCGCCCCCGTGACCTTTACGCCCCGGCGCAGGGCGGCCTCGTGTACCTTCAGGCCGTACATCCCCTTGCCGCAGAACGCAGGGATCAGGGAGGGATGGATATTCAGAATCCGTTCCGGCCACTGCGCGGTAAACGCCGCGCTGAGGATGGTGAGGAAGCCCGCCAGAACGATAAGGTCGATCTGATGCGCGGCCAGCTCTTCGGAGAGCCGGACCTCAAAGGCTTCCTGACTGCCGCAGGCTTTCCTGGAAACCGTGCAGGCCGGAACGCCGGCCTTCGCCGCCCGTTCCAGCGCATAAGCCCCCGGATTGGATGAGACCACCAGCGCGATCTCGCCGTGGGGCAGTTTTCCTGCCGCCTGCGCGTCCAGCAGAGCCTGCAAATTGGTGCCGCCGCCGGAAACCAGCACGGCAATATTCGCTTTCTTCATGTTTTATGCCTCCTTTGCCAGCAGCCGGAGCGCCGGGACAAACAGACCGCCCAGCGTATTCCCCAGAATCACCAGAGCCAGAAAAACAGTCCCCCCGGCCGTGAACTTCCCGCAAGGAACCAGTAGAACAGATCCGCCACGGAATGTTCAAATCCGCTGAGGATGAATACCGGCACGCAGAGGATCACGCCCAGCAGGGTTCCCTTCTCTTTATACACCGCCACGGCGGTATACATCAAGACGCCGCAGAAAAAAGCCGCAATCAGTGCCGGAAGCGGCGCCATGGACAGCTTCTTTTCCCAGAGTGCCGCGGCCTTCTCCGCAAGCTCCGGCCACGCACAGGCGATCAGGCGGCCCGTCAGCAGCGTGCCGGCCAGATTTCCCGCCAGCGTGGCCAGCAGCGACAGCGCGTATGCGCCGCTGCGCTCCTCCGCCAGATAGCCGACCCGGCCCGTAAAGAGAAACAGTCCCATGCAGCAGATGGCAAGCAGTCCCACGGAAAACAGGACCGCCCCCACATAGCGGTTCTCACAGGAGAGAAACACCGTGCCGCCGATGCCGATGAATACCCCCGCCGGCAGGGAAAGCAGCGCGGCGCGTCTCAGCACAGCGTCACCTTTTCGCCGCCGGAGACGATCTCGCCGACGACATAAGCGCCGCAGTCCAGCGCGGCAATGGCCCGGTCGGCGTCCTCTTTCGGCACCACCACGGTCATACCCACGCCCATATTGAAGGTGTTGAACATATCATGTTCGGAAATATTGCCCTGCTCCTGAAGCATTTTGAAGATGGCAGGGGGTGCGGACGGCGGCCTTGTCGATCTTGGCCCCCAGTCCCTCCGGGATGCAGCGGGGGATGTTTTCAAAGAAGCCGCCGCCGGTAATGTGGCTGACGCCCTTGACGTCCGCCGCCTCCATGCAGCGGAGAACCGGCTTGACATAAATCACGGTGGGCTCCAGCAGCGCCTCGCCCAGCGTGCGTCCCAGTTCGGGAACGTGCCAGTCCAATGCGGCGTGCTCCACGTCAAAGACCTTGCGGACCAGAGAGAAACCATTGGAGTGGATGCCGCTGGAGGGCAGCGCAAGGATCACGTCGCCAGGAGCCATGCGGCTGTTGTCAATGACCTTAGGCTTATCCACGATGCCCACGGAGAAACCGGCCAGATCATAGTCGCCGGCGGCCATCATGCCGGGATGCTCCGCCGTCTCGCCGCCGATGAGGGGGCGCAGCCGGACTGCACGCAGCCCTCCGCCACGCCGGAGACAATGGACGCCACCTTCTCCGGCTCGTTTTTGCCGATGGCGATGTAGTCCAGAAAGAACAGGGGCTTCGCGCCGCAGCAGATAATATCATTGACGCACATGGCCACGCAGTCAATGCCCACGGTGTCGTGCTTGTCCAGCAGCTGGGCAATGCGGATCTTGGTGCCGACGCCGTCGGTGCCGGACACCAGAACAGGCTCCGCCATGCCCTTGATATCAGGGGCAAACAGGCCGCCGAAGCCGCCGATGTCGGACACCACGCCGGGGATCATGGTTCGCGCCACATGACGGCGCATCAGCTTGACGCCCTCGTAGCCCGCTTCAATATTGACTCCGGCCTCCCGGTAGCTGTCAGAAAAACTACGCATATCACGCTTTCCTTTCACTGATTTTGCATTCAAAACGGTCCTTGCCGCTGTCCTGCGGAACAGCTGTGGGGTATCCGCCGCCGAAGCAGGCGGTGCAGAAGCCGCCCTGCGTGTTGTCCGCCAGCTTCACCACGTCCTCCATGCTGAGATAGCCCAGGGAATCCACGCCGATGATCTTGGCGATCTCCTCCACGGAGTGGTGGTTGGCGATGAGCTTGTTCTTGTCGTCGATGTCCGTGCCGTAGTAGCACTCCGACACGAAGGGCGGCGCACTGACCCGCATATGGATCTCCTTGGCCCCGGCCTTTCGCAGCAGATCAATGGTGCGGCGGCAGGTGGTGCCGCGAACGATGGAATCGTCGATCAGAACCACCCGCTTCCCCTCCACCACGGAGCGGATGGGGTTGAGCTTGATATTGACCTCGTTTTCCCGCAGATCCTGCGTGGGGGAGATAAAGGTGCGGCCGATGTATTTGTTTTTGATGAAGCCCATGCCGTAGGGGATGCCGGACTGCCGGGCATAGCCCATGGCGGCATCCAGCCCGGAATCCGGCACGCCGATGACGATATCCGCCTGCACGGGATGCTCCAGTGCCAGAAATGCGCCGGCTCGCTGGCGGGCGATGTGAACGCTGCTGCCGTCGATCACGGAATCGGGCCGGGCAAAATAGATGAACTCAAACACGCACAGCCGCTTCTCGGCCTTGCCGCAGTGGGAGGTGTCGGAGCGAACGCCGTTTTTGTCGGCGACCACGATCTCGCCGGGAAGAATATCCCGGTCAAACTCCGCGCCGATGGCGTCCAGCGCACAGGATTCGGAGGCAAATACCACGCTGCCGTCCTTCAGATGTCCCATGCACAGCGGGCGGAACCCGTGGGGGTCCCGGGCGGCGATCAGCTTGGTGGGCGAGGAGATCACCAGTGAATAGGCCCCCTCGATGTGTCCCCATGGCGGCGGAAACGGCCGCCTCGATGGAGGAGGTTTTCAACCGTTCCTGCACAATGATATAGGCAATGACCTCGGAATCCGTGGTGGTGTGGAAAATGGAGCCGCTGCTCTCCAGCTTCTGCCGCAGCTCCTGAGAGTTGGTGAGGTTGCCGTTGTGGGCCAGGGCCATGCGGCCCTTGTAATGGTTGACCAGGATGGGCTGGACGTTGCGTTTGTTGTCGCTGCCGGTGGTGCCGTAGCGGACGTGGCCCACGGCGATGCTGCCGGTGCCCAGCGCCCGGAGCCGCTCCTGGGGGAAGACCTCGCTCACGAGCCCCACGTCCCGGTAGGCCGTAAAAACGCCGTCGTCGTTCACGGCGATGCCGGCGCTCTCCTGCCCCCGGTGCTGAAGGGCATACAGCGCGTAGTATGCAAGGGATGCCACATCCGTGGTTTCCCTTGCAAAGACGCCGAACACGCCGCATTCCTCATGGATGTGGCGCTCCCGGATCACGCCGTCCGGGGCGGCGGTACGCTCAGTCCGCATCGTGATCCAGCAGGCGCTTCATAACTTCGGCGTAAGCGTCCTCCACGCCGCCCATATCCCGGCGGAAGCGGTCCTTGTCCAGCTTTTCGTGGGTCTTGGCGTCCCACAGGCGGCAGGTGTCGGGGCTGATCTCATCCGCCAGGACGATCTTACCGTCGGAGGTCTTGCCGAATTCCAGCTTGAAGTCCACCAGCGTCACGCCGCACTCAGCCCAGAAGGACTTCAGGGTCTCGTTGACGGCGAAGGCGTACTTCTTGATCAGCTCGATCTCCTCCCAGGTAGCCAGCTTCAGCGTCACGGCATGGTAGGCATTCAGCAGGGGATCATGGAGATCGTCGTTCTTGTAGGAAAACTCGATGGTGGGCTGATCGAACACGATGCCCTCCTCCACGCCGTAGCGGGAGGCAAAGTGGCCGGCGGAAATATTGCGGACAATGACCTCCAGCGGCACGATGGAAACCTTCTTCACCACGGTGTCCCGCTCAGAAAGCTCCTTGACAAAATGGGTGGGAATCCCGGCCTTTTCCATCTTCGCCATCAGGCGGTT
>VOFC01006367.1_pt1 | contig 40620 bp, 65 predicted proteins | sample 5384161 | NCBI WGS metagenome assembly VOFC01 (sample SAMN12384722, study PRJNA508395) | human gut metagenome | isolation source: healthy gut B | host: Homo sapiens
TCAAATAATTTATTTTACAAAACCTTAAGAAAAAAGGATATTAAAATAAATGGTAAAAGAGTTTCTGAAAATGTTACTGTTTTTGAAAATGATGAAATTCTAGTTTATATTCCAGACTATTTATTAGAAAATAAATTAAATTTAGATATTATATATGAAGATAATAATAAAATCAAATTATCAGAAAGTTCCATTATTTTTTATTATGAGTAATAATCAGTATAGTATGACTACCCTTCAACTCATTAATTAATTCAAAAAATTTTACGAGATGTTTTCGGATCTAACGACGACGTCACTTCATCAAGCAAAATTATTTTCGGATTTATAAGCATTACTCGTGCAAGTGATAAAAGTTGCTTTTGACCTCCACTTAAATTATCAGCATTTTCTTTGAGCACTGTGTTGTAACCATCTTTAAGTGACATAATATGATCATGTATTCCAACCTTTTTACACACCTTAACTTGATCTTTAAAAGACGAATTACCAACAGATAAATTATCTTTTATACTAAAATCAAACATAAAAGTATTTTGATTTACAACACTTATTATAGAACTATACTTTTCTTTAGAATATTTATAAATATCAAGATTATCAATCAAAATATTCCCAGTATCTATATTATAAAATCGTAAAAGCAAATTAAAAATTGTTGTTTTACCTGAACCATATTCACCAACAAAAGTAATCAAAAGAATTTTCTGGAATTTTAAAAGATACATGTTTTAAAACCAATTTATCATCGTATTTAAAAGATACATTCCTGAATTCAATTACACCAATTACATTCTTTTTATGAATATTGTCAATATAGCAAGTGTTATTTTTATGATCAATAATATCTTTAACACGTTCAAAAGAAACACATTTTTCTGCTAAAGAAATATAAAATGAAATAATATTATCCAAAGTTTCTCTAATTCTACCATAATATGATATCAATAATAAAACCATAGTCAATTCCATTTTGTTGTTAATTAAGAAATAAATTAAGATAAAGAGCATACCAAACTTAGCTATATCAATAAAAAAAGTGAAACAACGTTTTTCTAATTATTAAATATCTTCTTTTTTTGATAATAACTATTTCCCCACTTAATTCTTAATTTTTTCATTTTATTTTCTAATTTAGAATAAAGGCCTAAACTTTTAACATCCTTAAGGCCTCTTAATAATTGGGATAACAAGGAAGTCAATTCATCCGCATATTTACGTTGTTTTTTCAAGTAACTATTTGATTTAACGATACACCATTTAGCAAGAATATAATAAATCAGAAAAACAACGAATACATAAACAAAAAACTAACTTACTCTTACTAAAAAAATAGTAAACAATATAACTAATTTAATTATTTCAATCATCATTTCAAAAACAATTGATGGAATTTCCGCCATATTTAATATATCTTGATTAGATGAATTTAAGATTTTTTCCATTATTAATTTCTCTTCCGTAATTTTCATCAAATTCACACACAGACTTAACTAACATTTGATGAACTCTTGCATATATTTTCTTAAAATATTTAGCATATAGAGTGTTTGTAATAAAAGATAAAGCTCTATTTATTATTAATATTAAAGTTATAATTGCTAAGTTTTTAAAAACCAAAGTATAAAAGCTGTCGTTAACAAAGTTATAGTTGATGCTTCATAATAAGGTTTAATTAAACCTATAAGAACGTTTATCAAACATATTAAAGTAAAAACATACAAGCCAAAATCTTTATAGCCAACTAATGAAAAATAGTTTTTAATAATATTAATTGATTTACTTTTCATAACTAATCACCAAATCAATTATAAAAAGTTAATCTCTAGATTCTTTACAATTTCTATATCAATTATGTAAACTATTTTAGGGGTAACATAATAAATGTATAATTACTAGAATAATTTTCTATGGTAATATTTTTATCAGCGTTATATTTAGTTGAAGGATACCAAGACAATTTTATTTTTTTTCTTTCAAGTGAAACAATATCATCTTGTTTACTGCCAGCTAATTTAAATACAATATATCGAGTGTTTTCTAAAGTATAAACCTCTAAATTTTCATTTTTTTTTTTATAGTAGTTCTAAATAATAGTTGTACTCACCATTGTGTCTTATAAAAATGCCATACAACATTTCTTTTTCAGTCAATTTATCTACATCTTGATCTTGTCTTAAATTAAGAAACAATTTTCGTATTTGATAAAGTAAGTCATCATGATTTTTTTCATGTACATGATAACAATATAATTTTTTTTGAGCAAATTCTTTTTATCTCATAATCTTCCATCTTCATTATAATTACATTCGATTAAAGCAATTAAAGCTCTTGGTGTAGCTAAAACAGTATTATTTAAAGTATGAACAAATTTGTTTCCATCCATCTTTTGTTTTATATCTAATATTAACGTCTAGCCTGTGCATCTCCTAATGTTGAACAAGAACCAACTTCAAAATATTTTTGTTGACGTGGGCTCCAAGCTTCGATATCACAAGATTTAACTTTTAAATCTGCCATATCACCACTACAACAATCAAGTTGTCTTACTGGAATATCTAAGCTTCTAAATAATTCAACAGACATTTTCCACATTTTATTATACCAATCCATAGATTCTTCTGGTTTACAAAGAACAATCATTTCTTGTTTTTCGAATTGATGAACTCTATATAATCCTCTTTCTTCAAGACCATGTGATCCAATTTCTTTTCTAAAACATGGAGAATATGAAGTTAAAGTAAGAGGTAATTGAGATTCATCAACAATTTGTTCCTTAAATCTTCCAATCATACTATGTTCAGATGTACCAATCAAATATAAGTCTTCACCTTCGATTTTGTACATCATAGCTTCCATTTCATCAAAAGACATAACACCATTAACAACACTACTTCTAATCATAAATGGTGGAATACAATATGTGAATCCATGATTAATCATAAAATCACGAGCATATGCAAGCATAGCTTCATGTAAACGTGCTATATCACCAATTAAGTAATAGAAACCAACACCACTTGTACGACCAGCACTTTCTTTGTCTAATCCATCAAATTTTGCTATAATATCAGCATGATGAGGTATTTCATAAGCTGGAACAATTGGTTCACCAAATCTTTCAACTTCAACATTTTCACTATCATCTTTTCCAATTGGAACAGAATCATCAATGATATTAGGTATTTTCATCATTCTATTTCTTATTTCTTCTGTATATTTTTTCTTCAAGTTCTTCATTTTCTTCAATTGCAGAATTTACACTTTGAACTTCTTGACGAATTTTACCAGCTTCTTCTTTTTTTGACCTGCTTTCATAAGTTTTCCAATTTCATCACTTAATCTTTTTCTTTCAGAACGCAGATTGTCCCCATTTAATTTTGCTTCTCTATTTTTTTTTATCTAGTTCTATAACTTCATCAACTAAAACAAGTTTGTGATCTTGAAATTTCTTTTTAATATTTTCTTTTACTAATTCTGGATTTTCTCTTATTAATTTACTACAACATAGTTATAATCTTTAACTTCATTAATTTCTTGATATGCTCTTTTAAATCTTGAAAGAACTTTATCTTTAGTTTCTGTTCCACGACATGTAAGTCTACGTCTAAGTTCACTCATTGAAGGTGGAAGAATAAAATACATATTGCTTCAGGTAAAAGTTCACGAACCTTTAAAGCTCCTTGAACTTCAATTTCAAGTATTACATCTATACCACTATTTAGTCTATCATCTATATACTTTTTAGGAGTACCATAATAAGCACCATTATACTCAGCATATTCTAAAAACTCATTATTTTTAATCATTGTTTCAAATTCTTCTTTAGATAAAAAATAATATGTTTCTCCATCTTTATCTCCAGGTCTAGGCGCTCTTGAAGTACAAGAAATACTTAACCATGCATTTTCATGAATATTTAAAAATTCTTTAATGATAGTTCCTTTACCAGCACCACTTGGGCCACTTATAACTATTAATGAACCCCTGCTTTTCTCTTTAATAACATCCATAAACTATTCCTCACTTTTAGTTATTATAGCAAACTTGTTATTAAAATAAAAGAGATGTTATAATATTCAAGAGGTTATATTTATGAACGAAAAAAAAACTTAAATGATTATTATAATAAATTTAATGAAGATAAAAGATTAAAAACAAGACATGGTCGTGTTGAATTTATAGTAACTATGAAATATATAGAAGAAATTGTAAAAAATTATAAAAACCTAAAATACTTGATTTAGGTGCAGGTTGTGGAGCTTACTCTATTCCTCTAAGCGAGTATTATGATGTTACTGCTTTAGAACTCGTTAAACATAATCTAAAAGTGATTGAAAAAAATAGTCAAAATATAAAATTAATTCATGGAAATGCAACTAATTTAAACATGCTTGAAGATAATAGTTTTGATGTGATTTTGATATTTGGTCCAATGTATCATTTAATATCCTCAGAAGAAAAAAATTAAAATGTTTAAATGAAGCTAAAAAGAGTTTTAAAGAAAAATGGTACAATACTTATTTCATACATTATGAATGATTATGCTATTATAAGACATGGATTTAAAGATAAACATATTCTTGAAGAGATAAATAAAATTGATGATAGTTTTCATATTATTTCTAAAGAAGATGATCTTTATTCATATGTAAGACTCGATGACATTGATAAGTTAAATAAACTTGCTAATTTAAGAAGAATTAAAATTATCTCTCAGGATAGTGTATCTAACTATATGAGGGAATATATAAACAAATTAAATGATGACGAATTTGAACTATTTATTAAATTTCAATTATCAATATGTGAAAGATATGAAATGCTTGGTTTGTCAACACACGTATTAGACATATTAAAAAGAGGATTAGTTTAATCCTCTTTATGTTGTTCTAAAATTTTCTTTAATCCTACATAAGGCAAAGTCACACATGTTTTTCTATTACCTTGTTTATAAGTTTCGTCAAAAACAATAGCTTCATTTAAAGAAGAACCATCATATTCTTCCTCATTAAGCATTGCTTCAAAGTTATTTATATATTCAAGAGCTTCTTTAACACTTTTTCCAATCAAATTTCTTATCATAATTGACGTTGAAGATGTTGATATGGCACACGCTTCACCATCAAATTTAATGTCTTCAAGTAAACCATTTTTTATTAATACATAGATATCAATATTATCTATACACGATTCGTTATTTGAATTTACTTTTATATATCCATCTACATTCTCACTTGTTTTATGAAATGGATGAGAGTAATTATCAAGTATTATTTTCTTTTTTTCAATTCCGTCCATTATTAGATCATCTCACTTATTATTCTATTTTTTATCCTTTAATAGTTCATAAACTTTGTCACATTCTTCATAAGTATTGTAAAAAATACATGCTTATTCTTACTGTATTTTTTCACACCAATTGCACTTTTTAATATTTTAGCACAATGATTCCCAGCCCTAACACAAATGTGATATTTATTTAAAAAGTATGCTACATCCTGTGCAAAAACACCATCTACATTAAAAGCAATTATTCCTGAATCACATTCATCATTTACAATGTTTATATGAGGTATTGTTTTTAATTTTTCTATTAAATATTTTTTAATTTTATTTCATGAATTGTAATATTATCCATACCAACATTATTTAAATATTTTATTGCTTCTCCAAATCCAATTACTGATGCAATATTTGGAGTACCTGCTTCTAATCTTGTTGGTAAATCTTTTAAATATACTTCATCTACTGAATCAAAAGATTCATTCATACCTCCACCATAATTGATAGGAACTAAGTTTTCAAGAAGTTCATGTTTTCCATAAAGAACACCTAGTCCAGTTGGTCCGCACATTTTATGAGCAGAAAATGAAAGAAAATCACAGTCGAGATCTTTTACATCAGTCTTTATGTGAGGAACACTTTGAGCACCCATCAACAACAACAAAGATATTGTGTTCATGAGCATATTCGCATATTTCTTTTATTGGTCTAATATCTCCAACGACATTTGTTATGTGAGCTAAAGATATTACTTTAGTATTAGGAGTGATAGCTTTAATTACATTGTTTAAAGTAACATGTAAATTAGAGTCTAATTCTATATTTTTGACTATTATGCCATTTTTACGTGCAAGCATAAACCATGGTAAAACATTGCTTGCGTGTTCTGATAAAGTTATTAAGACTTCATCACCAGGTTCTAAAATATGTTCAAAAAATCCACTTGCTATCATGTTTAAAGATTCTGTTGCCCCACTTGTAAAAACAACTTCATCCATTTCAGCATTGATAAATCTAGAAACAAGTTTGCGTGCATTTTCATATTCAACATCAACTTTATATGAGATATCATAATCTCCCCTATGAGCATTTGCTGAATATTTAGTATAATATTCCGTCATCTTATCTATTACACATTTAGGTTTAAACGTAGTAGCTCCATTATCTAAATATATAATATCATTTTCAAACATCGGAAAATCTTCTCTATACATATTACACCTCCTTTATTTTTTTATATTTTTTAATTCTTCATATTTGCTTACTAATCCATACTTATAAGAGTTTATTATAATTTTGCGTGCAACATATTCTGTTATTCCTTTAGTTTTTAAATAAAATAAATAATCTGAATTAACATCTGTTATAGAATTACTATGATTAGCTATTACATTACGTGAGCCTACTCTAAGAATTGGTTCTACATGTACTTTACCACCATCATTTAATATTCTTATATTTTCATCTATTGTATTATCAATTGTTCCAACTTCATCAAATGAATTAACACTTATATCAGCGCGTCCACTTACTACACCAGATATTTCTATATCGCTTAAAGAATTATTTCCAAGCATATTTAAAAGTATATTTAATTTATAACTTGAACTTACATCAATATTTGAAACATATTTGAATGTTGAATTATTATGCATATTTATTTCAATTTTAGTATCACTTGCAATTTCACTAAAGTTAATTATTTCCAAAGTTGATGAGTCAGTCATGTTAAATTTTAAATCTTTAACATCCTTATTTACTATGAATACCTTAACAGAACCAGTTACATCAAATACATCAGTTGTAGTGTTTAGTTGATAATTAACTCCATCCAATAATATACTATTCTTCATACTATTTTTCACTCACTTCATACGCACTAAAGCCAGATGTCTCGATTTCACGAGCTAAAAAGAAGCATCTCCTTCTTTTTACAATACTTCCACCGCTTAAAATTGATACTTTATCCGGTTTAATATACTCTAATATATTAGTATGATGAGTAATAATTAAAATTGATACCGTTTCATCTTTGTAATCCATTAAAGCTGCACTTAAACTCTTTAAACTATCAACATCTAATCCACTGTCAAGTTCATCCAAAAGAATTAATTTAGGCTCTAAAACATATAAATGAAGAATTTCATTTTTTTTCTTTTCTCCACCACTCATACCTTCATTATTAACCACGATGAATAAATTCAACAGGTATATTTAGTTTTTTACATATTTCAGTAACTTTTCTATTAAAATCAAAGATATTTACATGTTCTCCTGTTTTACATTCTAAAGCACTTCTTAATACTTCAGCATTAGTAATACCTTCAAGTTCAATTGGATTTTGAGCTAATAAAAATATTCCTCTTCTACTTCTTTCATCGGTTGAAAGAGAAAGTAAATCCGTATCATTATAAAAAATGCTACCACTTATTATTTCATAAGTGGGATCGCCCATAATGACTTTACATATTGTACTCTTTCCAACACCATTAGGTCCCATAAGAGTAACAATTTCACCATCATTTATATCCAAGTTAAAGTCATGTAATATAGTTTTATCATTAACTTTAACAGTTAAATTTTTTATACTTAACATAAAAACCACCAAGATAATTATAATTTATACATAAGAAAAAAAGCAATAAAACGTTTTTTTGCTTTTTATGTTTTGATTAAATAATGAAAATATTCTTATTTAACTTTTTATCATCTTATATATTGAAAACACTTATAAAAAACGATTAAGTAAAGTGTTCTTTATGATTATCTTTCTTCAAACGTATCACTTCCTTCTATACTCCTTTACCCAAAACCACGAATAATTTAGCCTCTAGTTTGGAAGTGATAAGCATCTTACCCTGCTTCTCGAGTTTGTATTATAGACAGTGAAATTTGCTTGTCAATAAACTCGACAAATGTCGACAAAATTAGAAACTAAAATGTAAAAAAAGAAGATTACTCTTCTTCTTTACATGCTTCATCTAAGCATTTAAACAATTCATTTACCTCTTCTTCAGTTTTTATTCTTGCTCCTGATGCAAACTTGTGACCGCCTCCATTAAAATGTGAAGCTATTTCGTTTATTACGATACCTCTACTACGGATATTGATTTTATATAAATCTAATTTTTCATCATATGATGAAAAAGCCCAAACTTTAGTTCTTTAATAAAATTTAAATCATTAACCATATTAGAAGCTGTACCAGCATCCACTTTAAATTCGTTAATTACATCATCAGTAATTTTAATATAACCAAAACCATTGTTCGTAATAGTCATATTATTTATTATATATGATTCAAATTTTCTTTCACTTATCGGTCTTTCATATAAATTATTATATAAAGGCATAAGTTCAAATTTATAATCATTTAATAATTTTGAAGAAAGAAGAAGTGTTTTAGGAGTTGTATACGAAAGTAAAAAACGATCACTGTCGGAAACAATTCCCATAAACAACTTCTCAGCAATATCTTTGTTCATTTTAAACTTAGTATTATAAGCAAGTTCAGTAATTAATTGACAAGTACTTGAACTAGTTTCATCAACAAGTTCTAAATCACAAACAATTTCATCACATGGATGATGATCAATTTTAATCGTATATTTATAGTTTTCTTTAGAAGCCGAATCTACACGATCAAATTTTGGAACATCACATATTATTAAAGAGCACTATTTAGATCTTTTTCATCTATTTTATCAAGAACCCCAAAATATTTAAATCTTGAAACTCCTGAACCAACAGCATAAACTTTCTTATTAGGAAAGTTAAATTTAATCATATCTCTAAGAGCAATAGTTGATGCAATCGCGTCTGGATCCGGTCCAATATGTCTTGCAATAACTATTTCATCATATTCCTTTTTTTTTTGACTATTTGTTTAAAAAACACTGCTTGTCACATCAATCAATCCTAACTATTTTTACTATTTCGTAAGTATCCATTGCTATCATTAATTCTTCGTTAGTTGGAATTACATATACTGGAATAGTAGAATCATCAGCTGAAATAATACCAAATTTTCCTCTGAAGTTATTCTTTTTCTAAATCAATCTTTACACCTAAAGATTTGATTTTATCCATTACATCAATTCTTGTTTGTATTGAATTTTCACCTAATCCAGCAGTAAATACAATGACATCTGCTCCATTAAGTAAATTATTATACATAGCAATATAATTTGCAACTTTTTTGAGTATACATATCTTGTGCTAGAATACAAGCTTCATCTCCTGCTTTAATTCCGTCTTCAACATCTCTTGAATCAGATTTTCCACAGATACCTTCAAGACCACTCTTCTTATTTAAAGCAGTCATAACCTCATCAATTGTCATTCCAGCTTCATCCATCATATATTGAACAACACTTGGATCAACATCTCAGGACGAGTTCCCATCATAATTCCAGTCATTGGAGAAAATCCCATTGAAGTATCTACTACTCTGCCAGAATCAATTGCACATAAGCTTGCACCTGATCAATATGACATGAAATTACTTTTTAAATCAGATCTATTTAAGTATTCACTTATACTTTTTATTAATAAATCTATGACTTGTTCCATGGAAACCATATTTTTCTTACACCATAATTTTTATACCAATCCATTGGAACAGCATATAAATAATTCTTTGGTTCCATTGTTTGATGGAATGAAGTATCAAATACAGCTACCATTGGGTATTTGGGAATGCTTGTTTACTTGCTTCAATACAAGAAAGCATAGCTGGCATATGAAGTTTTGCAAGTTTTTCAAATTTTTTGCAAGTTGTAATTACTTCATCATCTATTAATACACTGCTCTTATATTTTTCTCCACCATGTACTAAACGATGTCCAATTCCATCTATTTCATCTAATGATGAAACAACACCTAATTCAACAATTTCTTTCTTTATTGCTTCTAAAGCAACTAAATGATTTGGCAAATCCATATCTCTATGAAGTTTTTCTCCATTTATTTTTACATCATAGAAACTATTGTCAATTCAATTCTTTGGAAATAACCGCTTATAAGTTCTTTTGCCTCAGGTAATTCAATAACAGAGAATTTCATTGAAGAACTTCCAGCATTAATTGTTAATATTTTCATAAATTCACACCTTTCACTACAAATTATATCAAAAAAAAAGAGTATACTCTATCTTTTTTCAACAATAAATAATCTTTATTAAAAAATATTGAAAAATCACAGTTACTTACCTTTTTAATTAGCTTTTTTATTAGTTAAGTCTTTGTCAAAAAGTGTATTATACTCATTTTTTTACATTATCAAATTCTTGTCTTTTTTCTCTCATAATATCACCTAATAATATTATGAGTATTTTTAATGCTTTTTATTCACATGTAAAACTTGTTCCAAGATTTATTTTCGCGTTTTCATAATCATCAATCTTACTTAAAGACATTTCCAAATTATTTAAATCACTCTGAATGCTCGTAAAATCATAACTATTAATATTATGATCAATCGTAACTGAAATAATAAAGTCGGCTGAACCATTTTTAAGAGATGTAGTCACACCCTCAGAAACTAAATTATTGGTGTTATTAGCAGATATATAATCACCCAAATTGACTTTTCTTGCTGTAAACGTAACCGTTGTTTTTTCTATCTTATTATCCCTAACAATATATTTATAATTTAAAGTTCCCTTATTCGTTTCTTTTTTTACAATTATGTACAATTACTTCATTATTAACAATCGGAGTAAAAATCAGTATTAGAATCATCCTTCACAAGTAAATCTCGATTCATATAACCAAATACCCCAAATATAGCAAATACAATAATTGCAAACACCCAAGCAATTACTAATTTAACATTCATACAATCCCTCTATTCTTAAATATATTCTAGCATATAATTAATCTAACTTCCACAAAAAAAGAAAAAATCTTTCCTATAACAAATCATTATGTTCTTTACTTATCTCATCAGTTACTTTAATAATTTCATGTTCCCTAACGCATTTTTTATTAATTCTTCATAATCAAAAGCATTCTCATATTCAAAAGCCAATGAAGCAACTGGATTTATTACAGGATGTTCTGGTACAAATATAGTACAACAATCTTCAAATGGAAGTGTTGAAATATCATATGTACCAATTTTCTTTTAGAAATATCAATTATTTCTAATTTATCAAAACATGCAACAGGTCTAATTACTGGCATATTAACAACTTCATTAATAGCTGCCATGCTTGTTAAAGTCTGACTTGCTACTTGACCAATAGATTCTCCATTGATCAATACTTTACAATTACTATTTTTGCAATTCTTTCACTTATTCTATACATCATTCTTCTCATGATAGTAATTAAATATTCCCTTGGACAATTTTTTCAATATGCTTTCTTGGATTTCAGTGAAATTAACAACATGCAACTTAACATATGAAGAATATTTAGATAACTCAGTTGCTAATTTAATAACTTTGTTTTTAGCAGCTTCACTTGTATGAGGAGGGCTTTCAAAATATATTCCTTCAATTCTAACTCCTCTTTTTTAATGCAAGATATCCAGCAACTGGTGAATCGATTCCACCACTTAACATTAAAAGACCTTTTCCTAAAGAACCTACTGGATACCCACCAATACCTTTAATTCTATCAAAATAGATAAAAACCCCGTTTAAACGAATTTCAACATTAATAACAACCTCAGGATTATGAACATCCACTTTAACATTTTCTAAAGTTTTTAATACAACCCCTCCAAGTATTCTAGATATCTCCATCGAATCAAATGGATAATTTTTATTACTTCTTTTAGTTTCAACTTTAAATGTTTCAAATTTTTTATCTTTAATAATTTCAATTAAAGCATTTTTTTTATGTTATCTAACTCTGTATTATCAAGTTCATAAGCAACAACAATTTCATGAATACCAAATACATGTTTTAATTTATCAATTACATTATCAAAATTATCTTCACTGGTTCTAATAAACATTCTTCCTTTATCGTATGTTATATTAGCATCAATATTCTTTAAAGAGACCTCTATGTTATCTTTCAAAGTTTTTTATAAAAAAATTGATATTATCTTTTTTAGTAGATAATTCTCCATATTTAATTAGTAAAAGTTTTTCCATATCATCACCACTTAATAAAGTATAATATTTAATCAAAAAAAATCAATTTTAAAAATTGATTTTACCATGGTGTATCGGCTTTTACACTTGGAACAGCACCAGTGTTTGGAACAGTTATAGTTATATCCGGAGTAACAACCGCGCTTTTAGTAACTTTAGTTGGTGTAGCTGTTTTAGTTACTACCCCCGAATTTTTATATTTACATCTGTTTCCTTCTTCTTCATATTCATCCCAGTAACAACCAGAAGCACTTTCACACATCGTTTGGCTTTCACGTCTATGCTCACATTTAGGTTCCGTTGTAGTTGTTGATGAAGCTGTTGAAGTCAATAAACAACCATCAATACAATGGAAATAAGCATCTGAAGTTGAATCATATGCACTACATTTGTTTGCACAAGAATCAGCAGCCTTAGCATATTCACATTTATTTTCTGACTTATTCCATTTACATCCACTTTTGTTTTCACAATATCTTTGACTACCATTTCGGCTTTCACATTTTGGATCTGTCCACTTTGTTGTGGTAGTCGGATCACTAGTATCAATACTTGAAGGATCTCCAGGATTACACGAAAAGGTTTTAAAACACAAATCTCACATTTTTAGAATCGGCTGGTATAAAATTTACAAAGCACTGCATCTATTAAAGTTGGTACAAAAAACACCATAACTCCTATACCTATACGATAAAGTAAAGACTTCACTTGTTTACTAAGTGCTTTCACTTGAACCCGCAGTAACTGCTTGATAAAATTTTAAAGTTGCCCAAATAATTATTATTATTGGAACAAAAAACTTTCAACAAAGTCAATATGTAACCAACCATTCGTAACACAGATAATATATTTGAATTTTCACAAAAGTTATCACCAACATGCTCAATGCCATCAATTATCGTAAATAATCCCATTAATCTCACCTAATTTCACATAAATTATATCAAATATATCTATATATAATCAATTATTTTGTCAACATCACTTTTTTAATATATCTATAATTTTTTCCTTATTTTCATATAAATGCAATTTAGATTCATAGTATTCAAGTTTCTTTTCTACTTCAATCAAAGTTTTACTAACTGCATTTTTAGTTACTTTATACTCCTCAGCAATTTCATCTTGAGTTAAGTTATCAAAATAATAACTAGTAAAATAACCAATTTGAATATCTGTAAGTAAACACCCATAATAATCAAATAAACAACTTAAATAAATACCTTTTTCCATTACATCAAATCCTTAAATAAACCATAAATATAATCTTCTATATCAAAAGGTTTTAAATCATCCATTCCCTCACCTAAACCAATAAACTTAACTGGTAAAGAAACCGTATCTTTTATTGCTAAAACAATTCCCCTTTAGCTGTTCCATCAAGCTTAGTTAAAACAATTCCAGTAATATTAGTAATACTTTTAAAACTTTCTGCTTGACTAATTCCGTTTTGACCAGTTGTTGCATCAATTACAAGTAAAGTTTCATGAGGAGCACCTTCAATATGTCTACCAATTACTTTATTTATTTTTTCAAGTTCGTTCATTAAATTAACTTTATTTTGAAGTCTACCAGCTGTATCTATTAAAACAATATCAACATCCTCTTCTTTAGCTTTTTAAAAAGGCCATCAAATATTACACCAGCAGGATCTATATTTTCTTTACCATAAAAACTTGCACCAGTTCTATCTGCCCAAAGTTTTAGTTGAGGAACCGCACCAGCTCTAAAAGTATCTCCAGCAATTAACATAACTTTTTTACCTTCACTGATATATTTATGAGCAAGTTTACCAATAGTTGTAGTTTTACCTACCCCATTTACACCAACCATAAGAATAACCGTTGGACCTGACTCACTATAATGAATTTTATCCGACAAAAGATTCACCATTTACATATATCATAAATAATTCATCAACAATTACTTCATTTAAGTATTTAGTATCAATAATATTTTCACTTTTTACTCTTTTTTCTTAACAAATCCATAAATTTATCAACTGTATTTACACCAATATCAGCTTTAATTAAAATTCTTTCAAGTTCTTCATAATATTCTTCATTTACCTTCGTAAATTTTTTTTTGCCCAACAAAGATAAAGAAGAAACAAAACTTTCCCTTGTTTTTCTAAACCTTTATCATATTTTTTCTTGAATTTTTTCTTCTTTTTACATCTTCCTTTTTTACTAAATTTATCTTTTAATTTACTAAATAATCCCATATTAGCCTCCTAGTACTTTTCTATAATAATCTTTTGATATTAAAAGTTTACTCATTTGAAATTTAGTTTTAACTATTTCATTTATTTTATCAACATACCCATCTTCAATATCGTTTGTAAAAGGTTCAAACTCTTTATCAGGATAATTATATCTACCCTTAGAAGTTATCCATGATTTATTATTAAATATAACTAAATCATCACTTTCGCTGAATATATCTCTTCCGATTAAAAGTCTTGAATCATATTTCACTCCAAACATATTTAAAAGTGTTGGTAGTAAATCTAGACTTGATGTGTATTTATCAACTTCAATATCTTGATACTCAGGGTTAAATATAATCAAATTGTTTTTATATAGATCAAAATTATCATCTTTCATCCAATCAACATAACTTCTAATATCATCATTTGAAAGTCCGTAAGGATAATGATCAGCTGATATTACAATAACTGTATCATCTAGTAATCCATCACGTTCCAAATCTGACATAAGAATCTCTAAAGATCTATCAAATTCAATTTGAGATGCAATATAAGCTTTAATATTATTATTAGCCTTTACATTTTTTACTAAATCCTTGTTTTTTGTAGACATTGCATTTCCACCGAGAAATTATACTCCAAATGCCCTGATATACTCATATAATAAGCTACAAATCTTTCATCTTTAGAATAAATTCCATAACTTGAATTTACAACATCAATATCACTCGTTGGCCAAGAATCCTTTATTCCACTCAAAGCATATTTATAACCCTTTTTATACTTATCATATCCATAATATGTGTATCCTAAATTAGGTACTGTTTTATCACGATTATAATAAGTATAAGTCCAACCATGAAAAGCATATCTATTATATCCGTAGTTTCCCATCATTAATCCCATATTATATGGAAGATAAACGCCATCTGTTGATTTCATTGAACAAGTTGAAACTCCAGGAAGAATAGAAAGTTGATTTATAAATTCTCCATCTGATGTTGAACAATTATAAATCGGTTGATAATAGTTATTAAATTTAAAGCCATGATTTACAAGTTTATATAAAGTTGGTGTTAAAGTTTCATCCACGGCAATTGGATAAAAGCCTTCAGCAACAATAAATATTAAATTTTTACCAGCAAATATACCAGTATACTTATTCTTATTGCTTGGTTCACTGCTCTCAAAATAAGTATGCATGCTCTTTATAGTATCATCTGTTTCGTTTTCTTTTAAAGAAGAAAAATCAATATCAGTAATGTTATAATCTGTACCTTCTTCTTTTGTATATTCTTTTTTTACCACTTCTATATTTTCAACAAAATTAGCATTAGTTTTAATTGCATCACTTATAATAGCGCTATTTACTCCAAAAGCATTCGTTGTTTCAAGTAAATCATTAGTTTTAAATAAAAGATTATTTGCATCTAACGTATTAATTTTTAAAGATAAAGATGTAATACATAATGATAGAAATGAAAATAACAACAAGAATGAATATTTATAATCAATTTTATTATGCTTTATAAAACGTTTCTTTTCTAAGATCATTAAGGCAATAAATGAAACAAAATAAACCAATATCACCAAAAATATTTTTCCATACATGAATAAGTATTGAAGAAAAGAATTCCATTACTTGTCCACCATATGAAAGAGCACTTAAACCACAAATGGTTTTATAAAAGGAAAAAAATAAACAGTTTCAGCAGTAAACACAAAAAGCAAAATAGCCCAAACAACAATACTGATTACCTTATTTATCTTAGTATTTTTAAATAGACTCATTACTATTGATAAAACTATAGATATTGGCAAAGTAAATAATATAGTATAAAAAATATTATATATATTTGGAGACATTAAAAACATCTTGAATGTAAGTTCAAGAATAATTAAATAAATAAAATTAATAATCCACATTTTTTTATAACTATACATATATCCACATCCACATTCCATATTATAAACTAAACAGTATCAAATTAAAATAATTATTCACAGTCTTTTCCACTTAAAGTTGCATCATATCCAGTTGTAACTAAATACCCATTTTCTTCAGTTACTGATAAAGTAAGATTTAAATTACATTCAACTTTTGAAGAAGAATCATCAAGTTTCGATTTTTGATATTTTTGACATAATTTAGAAGTACAAGCATCATCATAATATCCTTCATCGATTAAAGTAGTCAATGAAACAGTTATTCCTGAATTAGCTACAGCGTACTTTTTAAATTCATAACCACTGTAACCATTATAACTTTTTATACCATTATCTAAATCAGTGATATACATTTTTCCCGCATCTTTTATTGTATTTTTTTCATAGTCACTTAATATATCCCTTGATTTATAAAAAGCACTTAAAAGATTAGGAACAACAAATACAATTACTACTCCTAAAATACTGATTACAGCTAATACTTCAACTAATGTAAAACCATTTTTCTTCATAAAATACCTTCCTATTCTTCTTCATTATCGCTTTTTGCTATATAAACAGCCACAATAGTTTTGGCGATATAGATCAAACTCTTTTGAAAGTTCAATACTTCTTTTTTATATCCTTCTCTTTTTTTTAAAATCAGCGACCAAGAATTTAACCCCAACATATTCTCTATTTCAATTCCAAGTTTATTAATAAGTTCACTATTTTTATGAGGAGAAACAGTTAATGTTGTTGTAAAATAATCAAAGTCATTTTCTTTAGCACGTTTTGCTGTTTCTTTAAGTCTTAAACTGAAGCAAACTGTGCATCTTTTTCCACCTTCAGGTTCATCTTTTAACTCTTTAGTTAATAGTCTAAAAGTTTCATTATCATAATCAGAGTCCATATATTTGATATTTAATCTTCTAAGAACACTTTTTGGGTTTCTTTTTTTCTTTTATTATACTCTTCAAGTGGTTCAATATTCGGATTATAATATAAAACAGTTATATCAAAATAATCTTTAAGTCGTTCAATACAAGCTGTTGAACAAGGACCACAACAACTATGCATAAGGAGAGTTCTTTTACCATCTAATTTTCGTACTTCTTCCATCATTAAAGCATCATAATTAATCTTCATTATTCATCACCAAACTTCTTAAATGAATGTCTTGTTTCATCACCATCTAAATATAAAGTCCCTTTATCCTTTAACTTTTCAGTTGCAATTATATCTAAATAAGAATCAAGTAAATTAACTTTAAGTAAGGTTATATACACAAGATTTTTATCAGTCATCGAAAGCAAGAACCTTTTATCATCAATAACTTGATTTTTACTATTATAAGAAGGTGCATACTCAATTTCATTTACCATTAATCTAACTCCTTCTTTTTACAGTTGAAAACTTAGAAGCAAAGTTCGTACGTATTTCTTCTGTTGTACTGTTTAAAAGAACAGGAAGTCCTAAATACTTTCCTTCATTTGGAATCATTTTACCATTGGATAAGCAAACTTCATCAGTGCTTTTATTAATAAATACTGGTATATTTTCTTCAACTTTTTATATATATTGTAAAATAAATACCATGTTTTAATGTAACTTTATTAATCAAAGGATTTTCTCTTAAAAAGCTTATTAACTTTTTTTATTTGTAACAGATACATATGAAGGATAGTCATCTAAGTTAGCCCCTCTTATAATATCCATATCACTTACATACCTATTTCCACTTATTTCAATATGTCTAATAGGTTCTTTATATAAATAAATTATAAAACAAACAAGAATATATAAAACTAAAACTACTACAAGTAATCTTGCAAAATTAATACGCTTTTTCTTAACAATTTTAGTTTTTTACATTCTCGCTCATTTTTATCCTCCTATATCATTTTCTTAATTTCATTATAAATTATTGTAGATGAATTATCTAAACTTATCTTTCCTAAATTAGTTTTTATTTCTTTAACTTTTTCAGTATCATTTAATAACTCATCAATGTTTTTACTTAAAATGTCAGCTGTTAAATCTTTTTTTTCTTCAATCATAAGTCCTGCATTACATGAAACTATACTTAAAGCATTATAGTATTGATGATTATTTGCAACATATGGACTTGGAATAAGTATTGCAGGAATTCTTAAAGCTTCAATTTCAGCAACACTCGAAGCTCCAGCACGTGAAACAATTACATCAATATCTTTCATAAGAGCACTTAAATTTTCAACATAAGGAACAACATAAACATTATCCGAAAATTTGTTTTCCAAAAATTTTTCATAAGAACTCTTTCCAGTTATATATAATACTTCATATTTTTTATCTTTAACACTTTTTAAATAGTCTATCATCTTATTATTTATAGATGATGATCCAAGAGAACCATTAAATATTAAAACACTTTTTTTACTAGCATGTAATCCATATTTTGTTTTACTAATTTTCTCTGCTTTAATTGCATTTTCTGATACCGGATTACCAGTAAATACTACTTTAGATTCATCAAAATATTTAGATGAGTCTTTAAAACTAACACCAATTTTATCTGCTTTTTTAGCTAAAGCTCGATTAGATTTACCAGGAATACTATTTTGTTCATGAATAAAAGTTTTAACGCCCATCTTTTTAGCAGCAACAATTACTGGATAAGTAACATAACCACCCACTCCAATAACAATATCCGGTTTAAATTCTTTAATTATTGATACACATCTTTTAATTGCTTTTTGTATTAGAAAAACATTTTTAACATTTCTTCCCATAAGCTTTATACTAGTTGATAAACCATATTTTTAATACCAATATATTTTATACCTAAAGGAGGAATAATATCTTTTTTCCATTCTATTATGAGTTCCAATATAAATAAACTCAGACTTTGGTTCCATTTCTTTTTATTTTATTAATAATCGCGATCGCTGGATAAATATGTCCACCAGTTCCTCCGGCAGTAATGATAACACGCATAATTTCCACCTCATTACTATTATATAATATATTTGACATTTATTTAACCACAAACAAGAAAAAGTGTAAAAACATTTACAAAAAAAGTCACAAACACTTAACGTATTTATGACTAATTAAATAGTTTTATAAACCTATATTATTATTGTACTATATATGGATTTGCACTTGTTCCATCACCATTAGAATTTACAAGTGTGCCACTGATTAGCGAAACTACGGGACGGACCCCACTAGCACTATCCACACGGTCAACACCAACATAACCAGCACTATAGACATAACCAACACGAGCAGCACCATCAGCACACATCAGCACAGGAGAGGATGTCCAATAATCACTATTTGTACACAAATAATTTGTTGTATCTTTATAATCGCTTTCATTAGAATAGTATGTATTGAATCCAGCAAGTACTACTTCATCTAATGTTATTAATCCAACTGGATATGTTAATTTTCCATTTCCATTTTGACTACTCATTGTAAATTTATCGTTTTGGTTTTGACAAACTAAACTTGGATTTGGATTCTTTTGAATAATATGTTGCTCTATGTGCTGCTCCATATAATGTTTTGTTTTTTCCATATCCTAGATCTCCATAGGATGAATATGATGTATTCCCTATTGTATTGGCATCATACGCTTTTGTACTTTCGGTCATTACAAAATACCGTATCTTCTAATTTCGATGTTGCTTTTGAATCAAAGTTTTGACTATACCAGTTATCTATATATGTTTTTATTGTTGAATCATTCTTATTTTCATGAGTTACCGCATATGAACTATTTTTTGCTGTTCCATACATATATCCGACATAAGCATTATCATCACGGCTAGTATTAAATGCACTTGTTCCGATTTGAGTTGTAGCTCCTGTTTGAGTTTCACATTTTCCATCTGTTGGTGTTCCATTATATATTATTTTTATTCCACCAGTTTCTGTTGTTCTCATTATCTTCCAACACATATTATTAAATATTATATTGTTGTTTACTTTGTCAGCATCTCCTCTATAGTAATATACTGGTACATTTCCTTCAGTTTGAGTAGTCATATATATTCCATTTGTTCCACTTACTCCTGATCTTACTTTATAATCTATTATAGTTTTTGTATTTGCATTATTTTTTATTAAGTTATATAAATTTGTTCCGCTTTACAGCAATTGTATCTCTTTCTACGGCATTAAATTCTAACTTACATGTATATTCTTCTGTAACTGTCTCTGTTGATGTTTTGTTTAATGTTACTGTTAATGTTCCATTTACTGAACTTTTTGCTTTTACTACTGTTGCATCATTTTCTAGTTTATTTTTTATACTTGTATATTTTGCTGTTGTTCCTTCTTTTGGTACACATGTTACTGTAACATTTGCATCATAGTTACTTGAGTTGTTTGTTACTTCATATGTTAGTATACTTGTTTGATTTAATGTTTTTAATTCACTTGTTGTAAATGTAATTATTTTTTTAGTATCATCTACTGCTGTTGAATATACATCATTTCCATCTATACTTGCAGCTGTGAAGATTACACTAAAATCTTCATTGTTTTCGCTTACATTAGCAGACCCGTTTATTATTAATGTTGTTGAGATTGCTGCAAATCCAATACTCATTAGTAATATTGCTACTATAAGCATACTTTTTTCTTTTCATGTTTCACCTACTTTTAAAATAAATTCTAATTTATGAAATAGTTATAACAGGCCTAACTCCAATGTGTTCATCGTAATCAAAAAGGATTGCTACCAAATCCAGAATTTGAAGCAACATCCCAAACATAGTTAGCATTGCTAGATAAAGAAGTCCCAACCCAGTATGTAGTTGAATAAATCCAACTTGGTGCATTAGAACAAAAATTTATAGAAGAATCACACCCTAAATTTTCTAATTCTCTTTTTGGTAATTAATCTTATGTTTGTTATATTTACTAATATATTTTTATAATTGTTAATTGCAGTTTTTACAGGTCCATCATATAATTGAACATCTATATCATTATTATTCTTATATTCCCAACCACTTATATTTGAAAATGCGATTACTCCGGCATAGGGACTTTTTCCAGCGCTATTCCATCCAATTGAATTTTTATTTTGGATTCCTTCAATGCCATCAATCTTATTATTACCGACATTTAAATTATACTTTGCTAAAGCATTTACTGTACTTCCTACGCCAGTAGATATTACATAAAAAATTTTCTTTTGTTCCTTTTACTTGAATTTCATCTCCGATATCAGCAATACCATTATTATTTGTATCATTAACAATTGTATAATTTACTGGTGTAGTTTCTAAAGTTTCTCTTTCTGTTGCTGTAAATTCAAGTTTACATGTATATTCTTCACTTGCTTCTTCCGTTGCAGTCTTGTTTAATGTTACTGTTAATGTTCCATTTACTGATGTTTTTGCTTTTACAACTGCTACATCATTATCTAACTTATTTTTGATACTTGTATATTTTGCTGTCGTTCCGGCTTTTGGTACACATGTAACTATTACATTTGCATCATATTGACTTGAATTATTTGTTACTTCATATGTTAACACACTGGTTTGATTAAGTGTCTTTAATTCGCTTGTTGTAAATGTTATTGTTTTCTTTGTATCATCTACTGCTGTTGTATATATACATCCTTTCCATCTATACTTGCAGCTGTGAAAGATTACACTGAAATCTTCATTGTTCTCGCTTACATTTGCATTTCCATTTATTATTAATGTTGTTGAAATGCTAGCAAAACCTATAGACATCAAAATAATTGCAATTATTATTGCGCTTTTCTTTTTCATAAATTACACACCATTCTTTTTTTATTGCACACCTATTATATTTAAATTATACAATTTATTTGTTGTAGAGTAAATATTCTATTTTTAGTATGTGTAAACTTTTATTTTATATTATCGTTGTAATTTATCTTAAAAAATGTTATATTTTATTTAAGTGAGAAGCAAAAGTTTCTTTATGAGGCTGATGCTTACCACGTTGTTTGGTTAAAGCATCCTTATTCAGTAGAATAAAGATGCTTTTTTGTTGCTATAATAATTTTAAAATTATTATAGCAATATAAAAACGATTAAGTAATAAAAAGTAACCTTATATGATTATCTTTCTTCATTCGTACCACTCTCCTTTTTACTCCTTTAACCAAACCCCTGAATATTTAGTCTCTAGTAAGAAAGTGGCAAGCATCTTTTCCTTGCTTCTCAAGCATTTATTTAAGCATAATTTTTATATTTCAAAACTACAAAATTTTAAATTTGGAGGGTCAGATCTTTAATATCTGTATCGATTTATATGCAAAACGTAAAAATCTGTCAAAAAAAAGCTACCAATTTTAAAGTTTGGTAGTTTTAATGTTTTTTTCACATTTTTTTATCTTGCTAAATCAATCTTCAATTGTTTTAAAGCTTTTAAAAAAGCTTCTTCTTTTTTCATAACTCATTAAAGTTATATTTATTTGATTATGCTCATCATAAGCATTTTTTTTCATTATTGCTTAAATCAACTTTCTTTATATCTATATCGGTTTTATTATTAAAAGATCCATCATAATTAACATGATTTTTTATCCTTACTATTCAATAATTCTTGATAACTAATTATAGCGTTATCCTCTTGTTCTTGCTCATAACTAGTTAAATTTATATTAGCTGGTTTATAATCTCTTTCTATATTTTTTGTTATTTTTTCTAAATCAATCATATCTCTTCTTGATTTTGCTTCACTACTCATGATTTCCTCCTTATTCTTTAATGCTCTTAACACTATTACCGAAATAAGAAGTAACCATACTACGATTGCAATAAATAACAAATCATCGATAGTTAACATATTAATCACACTTCTTTTTTCGATATATTATAAATTATTATTATACGAAAAGCAATAACGCTATCATTGATAATATATTATTAAGTGAATGAATTCCAATATTTATATATATATTATTTTCTTTTTAGCATAAATATATGCTAAATACATTCCCATGGCTATATAAGAAATACTATTAATAATTTCATTTATATTTAAGCTTGTAATTTTATAATCAAATTTCCAAATTCCAAGTAATAAATAACACCACTTAGAACAAGTACTAGAACTATTGCCATAACGGATAATTTGACTAATCGATCGTTAGATTTATTATTTAAGATATAATTAACAATCATACCTATAAATAATATTTCTAAAATAAAGACAATATTATCCGTTACATGCATCAGTCCAAAGATAAGTCCACTTACAGTTATAAATACCCCTTTATTATTCATAAGCTTTCTTATACCACCTCTAAATAACACTTCCTCGCTCACAGGAGCAAAGAAAGAGGCAGACAAAGTAATCAATAATGGTAAACTATTTACCATCTTTTCTATTATTGCTTGATTATCCGAAGCACTAACTTCAACACCAAGTATTGTACTTACAATAGTTACAACTACTGCACTTATATACTTAATAGCAAGCAAACCTAGAAATCCAACCATAATATTCTTTAAATAGTTAACAAATTTATTATCACATTTTTCCTTAATTTTTTTTTAAAATCACTTTTAAGTATATCGAAATAGATAAAACTTATCAGTATCATAACAATAAAAGAAGATATAAAATCATAAACAACAAGTGATTTATAATTTGTTGAACTTATATTCATAACAATAGTTCTTAAAATAACTAAAACCGGTATTGAAGTATAAAAGAACACTACAATTGCCAGTAAATATTCTCAATAAAGATTTTCTTTAAGTTATCCATATTTTCACCTATATTATATAGTTTATTAAGAAAACTCCAAATAATACATATATTATATACGTTACAATAACAGCAAATATATTTTTATTTGCTTTATATAAATATGTAAGAGTCATCATAATAACTCCAGGAGTAATACTATAGAAAAGTGCACTTTCAAACGTACCTCCTCGACTTAAAAACCATATAATATTCCATATGTTAACCCGCATAATATCGAAGCTGTAAAATTTTTCTTGAATATGCTTGAAAACCCTAAAGGAAATATTACACATAATAGGAATGGTATAAAAATTACGTTCTTTAGGAAATTAAGAATAAAAGTTAAAGTAAACTTTTGATGAAAATAATCAACAAAATAATAACCGACTTTTAATCCCTTTAGATGCTCCTATCGAATTAAGTAAATCATGTAAAACAATTGTAATAACTATTAAAAAGATAAATGTTGCTACGGAATAAATAAGATTATTTAAAAACGTCTTATTATATTGTCTATGTCCATGAACAATATATTTATAATAGATAAAGAAAATTATTACTGACATCAATGCATATTTTATTGTATCTGCAATTAAATAAGCTATACCTTTAAAGTGTAAACCAAAAAGGCCTAAAAACTTAAAATAAAAAAGAAATGAAATAAAACAATAACTAATATACTTAGCAATAATTCTATTATTCCAGATGTTTTACCTTTCATATGCCTCACCTACAATAAAATTATAAAATGAAGAGTTTTTTTTGTTCAATTAAAAAAATGTAAATATTATATCTATTTACATTTATTTTTACATTTTTATTTTACATTATTTAACTAAATAATCCATTATATATTTTTTAGGACCTATTCTTTCTTTCATTTCATCTTCTACTTTGCCCTTTTTATCAATACTGAATAAATCATAAACTCTTTCATCACTAGTATAATCTATATATTCTTTTTAAATAGTTTTTTAAGGCATTTAAAACTTGACAACGATTTTCCCCATCAAAACATTTTTTGGCATTTTACATAAAATATATTTATCAGGATCAATCAACTTGATATGCTCACTTACAATCAAACTATCTTTATGAACATCACTCATTAATATGCCATTGCTTGAGAAAAAGTCAACAAGTTTAATTAAACCATGAACTTCCGATAAAATTGCTCAACTGTATACTCACCTAAATTGTTTTCATCTTTTATAAAAGTTGCTGTATAAGCATCAACTACTCCACTATTTTTTTTCTTTCGAATATCTTTTTATCAAATTAATAAAGTGTCTTGATTTTATTCTTTTTAAAATATCAAATGTTCTTGGATCAATTCGACATAAAACTTCTTCATAATAGACTTTTAACACAACATCATTATATAGAAAAACATCCGCTTGTGTTCCGTGGGAAAATCTCTTTGTTTCTTCAAACTTACAAACTTTAGAAGCACTATCATAATAAACCATAAATTCAACCTCTTTTTGTGAGATGTATTATAGCATACTTTTTTATTTTCTTACAACGTACATGGTATTTCCTTTTATAAAAAGCATATAAAGTTGTTTTTAAAGTTAAATTATTTTCTTCTAATTTTTTAATTAGCCACTCCTTACTTTTATGATATTTTTTAAAACATTTTCATCTATTTTACCATCAACAATAATTGGAAGTGGATAACTCGAATCAACACTTTTTTTAAACACTGATAGACTTCCATCTGTTTCTAGTATTGCATAATCAACATCTTTTATATTTTTTACTTTATTGGTTCTTAAAGCTAAAACCAAATCATCAACACTATAACGTTGACGAACCATTTCTTTTATATTGAGTTTACCATTATCAATTATCATACTAGGTTTACCATCAACAAGTCTTCTTAAACCATTACATTTAAGCTGTATAAATGCAAGTAATATCTCTAAAAAAACTAAAAGTAGAATTGGAAGAATAGTTAGAAAAGTAGATTCATCTTTATTTTCAATACTGATTGCAACAAGTTCTGCTATAAGTATTGAAATAGTTAAATCACTTACCGAAAGTTGAGCTATCTCACGTTTTCCCATTACTCGATAACATATTAAAATCAAAAAAATAGAAAAAATATTGTTCTTGACATTACAACTAATAAATCCATATCATCACCTACTATATATATGGGTTTATTTTTTAACTTTTATACAAAAAAATTCCTATAAATTATTTATAGGAACATCATCATCTTTTAATCGACTTATTTGATCATATATTTCACCGATTTTTCTATTTATAAATTCATCATAATCCTTTTTAAGACTATTTTCATCACTTTCTTTTTAAGAATGTTTCACTTAACTTTTCAAAGTCAATATGCTTTAATTTAGAAATAACTCTTAACATAAATGCACTTAACATCGGTGAAACACAATATCTTCTACTAGAGTTTTCTAATTCAGATATTTTAATACAATCACTTAAATGTTTATCTATTAAAGATTTACCAGTAATATCCATTTTAGAATAAATATCATCTTTTTATTTAAATATTTTTTGTTTTTCTTCAAGGATAATACTATAAAGATCATCAATCAATTCAATTTCTCTTTGACACTTCATATCTTTTGAAGAAATAGTTCTATTATGAAAAGCAATCAATTCATTATATAAAGTATAAGCAACATGTTCATAATTATCAACATTTTTTTGAAGAATAGTCATAAACTATTTTTGAATTTTCAATTTTTATTTTATTTTGTAATTGAACTAAAACAAATTCTAATCCAACAGCAGCTAACTTTTCAAACAATTCGTTTCTTGTTTCTTCCAAACTCTCTATTCTCGCATTTTTTACTTGAAGATAATTCTTATCAATTATCTCATTTTCTTCTATTCTCTTAGCTTTCTCATATTTTTTTACTAAGTCTTTCAACAAAAGAACCTGAATCAATAACTTCAATTACGTTTTTATTTCTTATATAAGTATTTTCAAAGTCTTTATATTCATCATCTACTTTTACTAGTTCCATAAGTACCTTTATAAATCCCTCTAATAAATCATGATTTTCAATACATTTTTCAAATAATTTTCTTCTATTTCTCAATTGTTGTAATTTAAAATCAAATTTTTGAGAAGCCTTTAATGTTAAACATAATCATTAATACTCTTATTGAGAGATTTATTCATAATAATGTTAAATATACAATCAATAGTTTCTTCATCTACTTTATATCCATGAATGCCCTTTCCATCATTTGTAACTATTGGCTTCCCAAAATAAGTTTCAAATCTTCGATAATCCGAAGATAATGATAAACTACACATATCAATAAGTTCTTGTTCATCTTCAAAATCTTTTATTATATCTTGTACAAAATACTCATAGTTATTATCCAAGACACTTTTTTTTATCGCTTTAAGTCTTTTTTATTTTAAGACTATATCCTGCATCTTCGACACTATTATTTAATGTTTGTTCATAATTTGAAATTAGATTATCAATTGAAGCAATTAACTCTATAACCTCGTTCTTATTAGAGATAACTTTATGGAATATACTTAACTTAACATTCAATCTAATATAATTTAAAAGTTTTTTAATAATTCTTTTTTTCTTCATTAGTCATTTCTTTAGAATTGACAAGAACTTTTAACTCTTCTATATCTGTCTTAATATTTTGCATAATATCACCATCCATTTAACATAATTTTAGCATGATTAACTATCACTTTTTAACTTTTTTATAATATTTACAAATATTTGCCGAATTTGTTTGCAAAATGCATATTTTTTGATAAAATCTAATATGTATTTAAGGAAGGAGCGAATTATAATGCCTAATATTAAAAGTTCTAAAAAATCTGTAAAAACTGATAGAGTTCAAACTGCTGCAAATAATGAATATACTGCTAGAGTTAAAAATTCTATAAAGAAATGTGAAAAAAAGCTATTAAGAATAATGATTCTGAAACTGCTAATAAAGAACTTAAAAACGTTATAGCAAATATTGACAAAGCTTGTTCTAAAGGATTAGTTAAGAAGAATACTTGTGCTAGACAAAAATCAAGATTAAATAAAAAAGTAAAAAAGAAATGAATAATTAATTTCATTTCTTTTTTTTTGTATTGCATATATGTTATTATATTAAATAGGTGGTCACATGAAAAAAAAGATTATTAACTCTTCTACTATGTATATGCATACTAGGATTTACGATTTACAAATTGGATAGCATTGTAAACATTGCCAAAAATTTTTAATAACACCCCTACTTTAAGCATAGAAAAAAAAAATCAATTTTCTAAAAATAAAGATTATGATTTTGTACAAATAAGTAAAGATTATAAACCCTATAATTATCAAGAACTTTTAAATGTATTTTATACAGTTTTGGATTCTGGTTATGAAAACTTTACTTTCTATTGCCCAAGCGAATATTTAGATTGTATAGATGACGTAAAAAAAATAAGCAATCCGGAAAATGTTGATATTTTAACAACAATTGGAAATTTTGTATCTCCGTATAACAATTTTACCAGTTTAAAAGTTCAATTTGATACCTCTGGAGAAGTAACTTTGGATAAAAAAGACTTTACTCAAATGAAGATATTATAAATATCAGCAATAAAATTGATTCCATATGGAAAGATATTGTAACTCAAGATATGAGTACTGAAGATATTATCTATGCTTTCCATGACTATATTATAAATACTACAAAATATGATGAAACTTATGAAAATGAAATAAAAAACGGTAAATCTACTCATAACTCTGCTAAAGCAAATGGTCCTTTATTTGAGGGCTTCGGTATTTGTTCTGGATATACAGATGTTTTAAGTATTGTTCTTGATAAGCTTGGACTGGATAACTATAAAGTTGCCAGTAAAACTCACGTATGGAATGCTGTAAAAATAAATAATGAATGGAAACACATCGATCTTACTTGGGACGACCCAGTAAGTATAGATCATTCAGTCAACAACTTACTTCACAAATTTTATCTAATTGATACCCCTACTCTTGAATCATTTGATATAAAAGATCATTCTTTTGATAAATCAATTTATGTAGAATTAAAATAGAACTTCAAACTTGAAGTTCTATTTTATTGTATCAATTTCTTCTATTATTATATCTAGCATATTTCTCCCATTTTGTTTATATAAAAGATAACCTGTTAACATAAGACAAGAAAGAGAGAACAATGGACCAACAATATTCATCATCTTTTTCATAAAATACCTCCATTTTTAGTATGGTTTTATGAATTAAAATTATTCATAATAAGTTCCACTAATGAAGTTTTCCTTTCTTTACTATAATTATTATTTACCCCATATACAAATGCTCGCATATCTCCAATAATTACCAAAGATTTCTTGGCTCTTGATATACCTGTATAAATAAGTTTATTATAAAGCATACGCATATACTCATTAGAAACCGGCAATATAACATGATCAAATTCACTACCTTGACTTTTATGAATACTCATCGCATAAGCATGTTTAATCGTTTGAATCTCTTCTCTTTTAAAAGTAACTTTATTACCATAAAAATCAATTTTCATAAATTCAGAAGGTTTAGATTTATTTATCTCACTTATATAGCCAATATCTCCATTAAAGATATTTTCTTCAACGTTATTAACAAGATTTATAATTTTATCCCCCACTCTAAACGTAACTGGACCAATTTCAACTTCATCTAAGTGAGGATTATATGGATTAAAAATAGTTTGTAATACTTTATTAACTTCATCTATTCCATTTGCACCTTTATACATTGGAATAAGTACTTGAATTTTCTTTTCATCAATACCTTTTTCTAACGATTTTCTAATAATCATTCCAATCATGTCTTTAATATTTTCTTTATCACATGGTAAAAAATTATAATCATCTTTTTTCTCTTGTACATCATAATCAAGCTCCATATTTTTTTACTTCATTTGCAAGTATAGGAATAAATGAATTATCACTTTGACGATATATCTCAGTTAATCTTATATGAGGAAACATACCACTTTTAATTAAATCTCTTAAGACATTTCCAGAGTTTACTGATGGAAGTTGATATTCATCACCCACAAAGCAGATTTTCGTTTTTGGTGTAATTCCTTTAAGAAGTGAACTCATTAAAAAATTATCAATCATACTTGTTTCATCAATAATAATAAATTTATGAACTTCTTTATTGAATTCATTTACTCCAAATTCATTGCTTTCTTTATTCCATTTTAAATATCTATGTATAGTAGAAGAACCAAAATTAGTTGTTTCACTCATGCGTTTACTTGCTCTTCCTGTTGGAGCTAAAAGAGCAACATGGGTACTCATTTGTAAATCAGTTAAATTATTTACATATTGATACATTCTAAGTAATCCTTTTATAATTGTCGTTTTACCAGTTCCTGGACCACCAGTAATAATTGATACAGGTTGCCTTAACACTTCTTTAATGGCGTTTCTTTGATTATCATCGTACTTAATATTAAATTCACTTTCCACAAACTCAAAGAATTTATCAAAACCATTAACATTACTTTCTTCATTATTTAGCATTTTCGATAATGTATCTGCAATATTCTTTTCATCAAGATACGAATCCATTAGATAATACTTATCACCTATTATTTTTACATCTCCACTAAAGATTAATTTTTCAAAGATATCATCTATGTGTTCATTTATCTCAATATCAAAATCTTGGTTTAAAATGGCAAGGATTTCTTCTTTAAAAAAGAATAGGTATCCCCAGATGAAAAAGTAGCTCTTTTCATGGCTTCAATAATACAAGCACTGATACGCATATCATTTGTTTCATCATATATTTTAAAATATGCTTTATCTAAAGACGGAAAATCTACAAATTCAATCAAAGCATATAAATTGTTTTTAGCAATTTCACGAGCTTTATTACCATATTTATTTAATATTTTCATAACTTCTTTATTTGAAAAATCTAGACTTTTTAAAAACATAATTGTTTCATCAGAATCATAATAATCCATGATAGATTTGTATATCTTTTCAACAGTAGATTCCGGAATGCCAACCTTATATAGATTGTTTTTATCCTCTTTGATTAACGTAATTGCATTTTCTCCTAAAACTTCAACTATCTTTTTAGCTGTTTTTTCTCCACAACCTTTGATAAATGGTGATGATAAGAACTCCTCTACTTTATTGACTCAACGATTTCCTCTTTTTTTATAACTACTTACTTGAAATTGATATCCATATTTTTCGTTAAGAATATAATTTCCCATTAGTTCATAAGATTCATCCATATTAGTCTCATGAAAATAACCATTAATAGTTATTGTTGTATTTATAATATCTTTTATTTCCTCGTTAGCTGTTTTCACGCGAAAAAGAAGGACTTTATATCCATTGTTTCCATCATAAATAATTTTTTTGAATTTTCCAGTAATTTTATCCATGAAAGTATTATATCACAAAAAAAGAGAATTAAACTATTTATCCTCTTTATATTCACTTATAAACCAAGATTTTAAATTAATATCTTCTAATCCACTTCCACAATAAGAACAATGCTTATTAGAAAGCTCTTTAACTGGTGAACCACAGTTTGGACAATGTATTCCAACTAAAGATGATGTTTTTTTCATATTTTTTCAGGATCATAAACATATATAAACCTAGTTGTGTATGAAGTTTGTTTTTATATTCTCGATATTCATCCACTACTTTATCATCTTTTTTTACAAGAATAATAGTATTCAATGAAGTTGCTACTGTAATAATTAAAACTCCATCAGTTTTCTCATATCCTTTTATAGCATGTTTATGAAATACAATATCTTCGAATCTTACCTTCGTGTTACTATTTTTTAAATCCAAAATTTTACTTTCTAAATTGCTTTTTATTATATTAAGTTCAACTTTCTTTTGAACATAACCATCCTCTAAAGAATGAAAAATAGCAAGCAAAGATGTTTCAACTTTACTATATAATTCTGATTCACTAAAGTTTGGAAAGTCTTTTATAATTCTTGGAAGCAGTAAATTGCTCATTCCCGAAATAGATTTGTGACGATATTTACTATCCTCTTCTCCCTCTTTAATCATATTCATAAACTCACTTTTAGATATTCCAAGACCTTTTATACTAGCTTTCAATTTAAAATATAAATATAAGAATATTATACCAAGCACAATAAAGATACATAAAAGAATAATACCTATAGTTATTAAGATTTCCATTCTATCACCAAATTAATTCTACCATTAATTGAGTATAAAAAAAAAAAAAACAGCATTAAATCAAGTTGTTTTCTCTTTTAAATTCATTTAAATATTCTAAAGATTTATAAAGTTTTTTGCCTAAAGCTGGTTCATATAATAAAGATATAGAATCAATTTCATCTTCAAACATATTATAAAAAGTTAACTCATTTATAGCATAATACGGATTAAGTCTTCTATTAATTTCTGCTATTTCACTTTCCAACATATAAATCTTCCTTTTGAGAGATATTTTAACATATCTATTGCAAATAAAAAAAGTACAATTGTACTTCTTATTTGTAACAATTTCTTTACATCACGTAAATCTTTAAATGCTGGTATTGGATTTCTTCCTCTAGTAGTAGCAGTTATGATAATAGTTTTATCATTTAATTTGTTAAAAACAGTACCTTCTACATTTTCTTTTTGTTTAATAAAAGAAAGACAATCTTTACACTTTAAAACGTCATAATTAACACATTTACCATCAAAGTAGTTACTTTAAGAATACAAGGAATGCAAAAATCACATTTATGTTTTTTTTTTTATTTGAATCATTATAAAAATTATAGTTTCGTATTAATTTTCTAACTCCTAAATGGCCCATGATATACCATCCTTACATCATAATAATTTTTTTCACTAAAAATATTATAACAAAATTTATCAAAAAAGAAAAAAGCATACTATAAAGTATACTATTTTGTAATAATCTTTTTTATGCCAAGATTTATTTTTACATTTAGGACAAATCATCTTTCTTGTTCTACCTACATGTGTAGCCATTAAAACGTTTTTATAACTAGGAATATATTTATAATGACAATTTGTACATTCATAATATCCTGCAACTTGTTCTATACGAATAGCCAAAAGACATACGAAGAATACCATAATTGTTGCTGAAATTATAATAATAATCCTTACTATATCAGGAATATTAACAAAAGATGCCATTAACACAAGTGCAACATAGAAAACTATCGTAACTGAAGTCATAAACGTTTCAGTGCTCAATAATTTCTTATCAGCTTCTTCTTTTTTGTTTAGCAAGTTCTAATAAATTACTTTCAACCTTCTTATCAATTTCTTTCATATCAACAACATATCCACTAAATAGATCATTAATGGTAATTCTAAAATATTACATAAATTGGGAATATTAGAAACATCTGGCATACATACTCCGTTTTCCCATTTACTTATTGCTCGGTCACTTATACCAAGCATCTCTGCAAGTTCACATTGAGTTATGTTTTTTTTCTTTCCTTTTTGATGAAATAAACTTACCTATTTTTATTTGATCCATATAGTTTACTCCTTTCATGGTAATATTCTATAAATAAAAACAAAATTTTACACGAACTATTAGTTGAATATAAAACTATTTACAAAAATCATCTATATTATTTATATCATATTTTTGATTTCTAACAACTTTAAATGTCTCATTCTTTTTCATCTACATTACATCTTATAACATCATAAAAAGAGTATCATAATAAACAACTTTATCACCTGTAACTTTGACAATTGAAAATCTTGGTGCTTGTTTTACATTTATTACACCTATAAAATCAACAACTATAAGCATCATAGAAACTAAAGAAAAATAACTAAGAATAATAAGCAATCTTTTTAAAAAGTTTATCTTTTTAATAAGCTTTGCTACTCAATTAGAGAAAAATAATAGCTAAAACAGAACAAATTGCTCCCCAACTGCTATCACTTGGAAATATTGAAATAATAGCAAAAGATGATAAAACACAAAAATTATAAATATAAAAGCTATTGTATTGTTATTCTTTTCAATTTTTTTATTGCTATAATCAATCGCACTTATAATATTTTCTTCTAATCTTTCTTGATAGCACTTTTCACTTACTTTTTCTCCACTTAAAAGATCATTTAAAGTTACACCAAGTTCTTCACAAAGTGGTTTAAAAAGTGAAACATCAGGCATGTTTCTTCCATTTTCCCAATTTCCTATTGTTCTATCAGATACTCCTAATTTTTTCTGCGAGTTCGTTTTGAGTTATATTTTTTTCTTTTCTAATACTTGCAATAAATCTTCCAATTTTTTCTTGATCCATAATTCACACCTCCAAAAACATCTTATTAAGAATAAACAAATTTTAATAGGAAACATCTCAAGGGTCTAAAAATTTAACAATATAATTATTCGTTAAAATCGTTTTCATATTCTTTAAAGAAATTATAATAAACTTTAATATTTTCAAGTTCAGTCCATTTTTTAGTAACTACTGGAGTTTCATCCAAATCATAAATCAAAGCATCTTTTAAACTTAACAAAAAAAAGGATAAGACGAGTTATATGTTAAATTTAAACTAGCTCTTATTTCATCTTCGCTTGTTTCACTTAATAATTCAAATTTTTTTTAGATATATCATAATTACTCTCCTTATCTATAAATATAGCTTATTATACTTATGTTTACAAGATTAATTTATTATAAAAAAATAGCTAAAATTAGCTATTTTGATCTAAATCTTCAAGTTTATATGTATAATAACCTTCGTATTGATAACTAGTATCAATACCTTTCATAAATACTAATCTATCATTTACTTTATCTGTAAGAGCATTTTGAAGTAACAATCTTATTTCTGTATCTTTTACAGGACTTCTTTCCATAGCGAGCAAATAATCCTCTTTGTCTACTTTACTCCAGTCAACAACCTTATTTAATTCTTTCTTTAAAATCATATCTAACCAAATACGGGTACTTCTTCCGTTGCCTTCTCTAAACGGATGTGCAATATTCATTTCAACATATTTTTTTTATAATATCTTCAAAACTTGTTTGAGGCATATCATCTATTTTTTTAAAACATCTTCTAAGTACATACATGATGCAAATCTAAAATTACCTTTAGCAATATTTTCTTTTCGTATATTACCGGCAAATGAATATATATCTTCAAACAAAAATTTGTGTATTTTTGATAAACCTTCAAAAGTTCCAACTTCAATATTTTCTATTTCATTTGTATCAAATAATTTTAAAAATTTGTGTATCTTTTAACTTCGTGATTCTTTCTTTCTTCTCTTGCAAGTTCTTGTTGATTAGTTATATTCAATTTATTTTCTAACATAATTATCTCCTTAAAGTATATATATTATACCATAATTCTTATTATTTTTCCATTATCCGAATCGTTCAATTAAAGCTTTTTTATACTCTTCTGCTGGATAAATAAATCATTTTCCCTTATCAATTAAAAAACTAAGTAATGCCTATTTGTATCTTTTATTTATTTTAATTGTTTTTAAAATCATCTGTATGATCATAAAATATATAACTATTAAAGAAAATATTCTTAATCTGTATTTAACACACTTTTGCCATAATAAATGAAAATTGTTTTCAACGTCTCCTTTTTACCAATGTATTTTTTCAAAAATTTAACATTTTTATAAATTCGGTTTGATTCAAATAAAAAAGACTAAAATTTACACCTTAATGTTTATTCCAACTCCTGTGGCAAACCGCCAAAGTTGAATGGATAGTAAAGACTAAAATCTTGTTTTTATAATTTTTAATGTTGAACAATTAAATGAATATTTTTTAATTCGTGCTAGTTTTGAAAATCTTTTATATTTCGTGCTGTGCTTGTTCCTCTACAACCTCAACATCATCTAATATGTTTTCTTTTTCATCTTTTCTAAATCTAATTCTTTAATATTATCTTTTAATTGCATTTATTTTATTAATTCAATAATATTTTGTTTTATTAACCCCAATATTATTATCAGTTCGGACAATACTATTCCTTTCTGCAATATTTACTACGCCCTTGATTATTCGATATTTTAATACTTTCCATTTTTGTCCTCCTCAATTATTATCATTATTTTCAGTTCATCCTGAATAAAATCTATTAAAGGTTTAATGCTGAAATCAATAAAATTTTGTAGAATATCTGTAATTTTCCTACTTCCACATGGAAGAGGCCATAGCTAATCTCTCTAGAAACATTATTTTCAACAATGTGTTTTAAATAATCATACATAGCTTTATGTATTGCTTAAATCTAAATTGTATCTGGCTTTGTCCGATGCGTCTTTTGCTTTCTCGAATCGCCAGTAACGCTTTGTTGTTATCTCAATTTCTTTCAATTACTTTTCGATCTAATTGTGGTGTCAAATCTATTAATAAGTTATCCCATTGTCTGTTCTTAAGGAATTATACGCCAGCAATAAATCTGAAACTTATTTTTATGTTCTACTTATATCTGTCTTTTGTAATATAATGATGATTTCAATTTCGCTAACAGTTTTAAATCCTTCGCGGTTTTTTAATAGTTTAAATGCTCATTTCACAAATTTGGTATTATTTCTACTTATCTTTTTAAATGATTTGTTTCAATTAATATCGCCATAATTCATTTCATGGCAACTGTTCAATTACCTCTTTTATTATAAAATTACTTGGTTTATCATTTAAACCACAATAAGGGCAATACATTTCATTATATAGATTGGATCATCACTTTGCACTTCTGATGCTTTTTAAACTAAAAATCGATTTTAAAATGGACATTCGCCTATGATACATAACCATCATCTGTCAAACTGCTTCAGTTTTGTTCATTTTGCCATAAAAAGCCTCCTAAATTCATAATATATTCTCTGCCAATTGATCAATCGTTGTTCTAACAAAATCAATCTTTCTCTGCACCATTTATCTGTTGTTGTTTTCATTCGCATAAACGGTTTAACTTCCATTCAAGTAATCTTTGCCAGGCTTCTTATTTTCCCAAATTCTTCTATTATTTTTCATCGCCTTATAGTTAATATCAATAATTTTCTTATACTGACTTCATTCTGACTTCTAGCCGTTTCGGTGGTGACATTTCTTTTTTAATTACAACGGCTGTTTATATTTCATTCTACTGAATAACTTCTTTGAAACATCGCACATAATCAATATTTTCATCAAGATAATTACCATTAATCTATCTAACTTTGTTTGTTTCATCTTCAATTAATTTGTTTAATTTATCAATACGTTGTAGCATCTTCTTTTCAGGATGTTTAAAATGTCAACTTTCCTTTCAATAATCTTCAACGATAACTTTCACTATCTGTGAATTTTGTGTGGGTTTTCTAATATGTTTAGACGCCTTTCCTTATGCGTATCTTTAATTTATTAGTTTGCTTTTCTTTATAACATATGTAACAATATATGTTTGTTTCCATCTTTATTTTGTGATAAATCAACAAAGCCAGCGTTTGAACCACGTTCCACATAATAGTTTCTTACTCCGCAAATTTTTAAGATAACCCAGTAGCGATCTTGTTTTCTTCCAAAGTTGGATTGATTCTAGAATGACTGCATCCATGCTGAACTTTTTAAAAATATTCTTTTTGATACTTCAAGTGGTTCATGTCTTCGGCTATTCCCTTTTTCCGCACATAGTTTGTTATTTGGCTTTTTAAATATCTAACGGTATATTATTTCCTATAAACTATAGTTCCGCAATAAAAATGGTTTCTCAAAGACTCTGCCGGAAATATATGATGCACTCCATGTTGTTGAAACCTTCAAAGTTATAGTTGCCGCTTTTCAGTTAAATTCTTTAATTTAACACCATTGCCTTTTCGTTTAAATGTTCAGAGTAAATATGTACAATTTCGAAAGCTTGTCATTGTTTCGTTTGAAATGACACAACGCCTGTCAGATCACTTCAAATACTCCAACTTTGATGATATATCGACCATCTTTAACTCTTTGTGATGTTTTTCTTACTTTTATTTTGAGCAAGTGTTGCCATGATAGTAAGTTTAATTCTCCATCTTCATCATTAAATGTCCATATATTATCTTCTGTAAAAATACTTCTCCAATCTTTTTTTAACTTTCCTAGTTTCTTGTAATGTATCTACGTTGTGGTGATGAAGTGGCTGCGCTGCATCGCTTCATCTTCTCGCAAGTTTCTTTTCTTTGTAGATGTTTCTGTTATACCTTCATCTATATCTATCATATAAATTCACCAGAAATCTCCAATATTAGACTTAGGTTTTCTAAAGCTGATAATTGAACTTCATGTTCATTTTTGAAGCCTCAGCATATATTGCCACTTTTCTTTTTCATTTATCACCTCTACAAAGTATATTTTATACAATATATTTAGGTTTGCAGTCAAACAAGAAAAGTATGTCTCTACTTCTTTATCATGATGATAAGCTAAATTCTTACAGTTCCCATAACTTTTCATCTCAAATCAGTATGTATCAAAGCCATTCAATTTAAATTTTATAACTGGGTTGGGGGATGCTTCTTTTAGCCATTTGAAAGTGTTTGAAGTTGTCGGGTCAGTTATTATAATCATATTTGGGAATACTCAATATTATTCGCTAAATCCGTTTGGTTAAGAACTTTCTATAGTTTCACCATGAATTTCTTAAAATCCATTAACGGATATAAAATTTTTTGTACGTTGACTTATTGTTATGGTGTGGCGGCGCGTATGGTGTTTTCAATTCTTGTGATGTTGTTGTATTTAATAACGCTGGCGCAAGATTACTGTTATCTCTTTGGCTACAAATAAATCACCAATCCCTGTTTGATAAGCCGTCGTTATACCTCTATGCATTTCGCCACTAACTCCGATTGTTTATCAATTAAATCTTTATGATTGAACAATATAAATATCACCTGCAATTGTTTTACTCAAATTGGTACACAATATTCTCTTTTTAATATAATGTCGAATCAAAGTGGAAGGTGTAATGTGAGACCAGTGGTGTTTTTAACTATGCAGAGTATACTAACTTTCAGCTAGTTTTACCTTGCGCTAACATATACAGTTCCTGAGGTTATCAATTTCACACCAGTTCTATATAAATAATCAGTTTTCTTCTTTTTGAAAAATCCTTATTCCAAAATTATAAGCAAATGCGGTGCTATTATCAGATAATTGTAAAGCTTTTGAATTTCTAAAATTCAAATGCTTCATCTGGGTGGAATACTCGTTTATCTTTCATCCTTAATATCAATTTAGATGTTGATACAAGTCAACATAATCAACTTCTTTGAATAATAATAAATTATTTAAAATCTTGCGTTTATTACCTCCGCTTAAATGGTTATTGATAAGGTGACCGTCTATCGATTTTTGCAAAATGATCTTTCATCTGTTTCACCGTCAATAAATCAACCTTGGATATACTATCTGGGCTCATCTGGATATGGTGTCAATGGCGGCTGTAATTCGTACCACCGTCGATACTGAAATGTAACTGTCTGACTGGCGCAAAACTCCTGGGAAGAGATGTTCCCCGCCTGCCGTTAAATCGATTCGTTAAGCGCCATCAGGTATTTTCTGATACACATATGCTTTACTTTATCATCAATATCTATTATTCTTTTCTTATACGATAAATTGATCTGTAATAACATCAAATAATAGATCGGGCATATTGCCTTAACACATGGTTATGATTGACAAATTCAATTCTGAGCCTGCTTATATCTGCCGTTAAACCATAAATCACCTTTTTAGGTCTTCCGTCTTTATAGCATTTTGTTTCCATCGACTGTTCTTACACCCCCAAATTTTCTTTCTGCGGTCGGCTGAACGCTGCTCGCTAGCCTAACTGCTGTAAGCTCCCATCGGATCTCGATTTCGCGCACCGCCGCCTTTCGCGCCCGCCATAGTTTGCAAGCCATTTTGGTGCCAAATATTGCAGCTGAATGTCAGATATGACTTTGGAATGGTGCAAATCTTCATGCTCCTATTGGTTCCTGCGCCTTCATCTTGATCTATAATTTCACCGAGATTATTCCATGGTCTTGAATACACGAAAAAAAGTCTTCAGCAAAGTGGCTATTACTACTTCTCTTGAATAACCATCTTCATTTTAAAAGTTTGCATTTCATTTGTTATATTTGATAAATCATAATTTTGTTCAGTCAATTTAATCGGTCTATAATACAATTAATTTTACAGTGTGCATAAGAGTTGTTCAATGTGCATATGGCGCCATATATTCACTGTTTGTATCATTTATATCATCATTAAATATAAGTGATAAATCTTTACGTCTTTTTCAATATCATTGCTTTTCCCATTATCTTCGACGGATAAATCAA
>VOFC01002718.1_pt1 | contig 40608 bp, 40 predicted proteins | sample 5384161 | NCBI WGS metagenome assembly VOFC01 (sample SAMN12384722, study PRJNA508395) | human gut metagenome | isolation source: healthy gut B | host: Homo sapiens
GGCCATGCCTTGTTGGGCATCCAGAAGTCCACGATGGTGCGGCTCTGGTCGTGGTAGTATTTCTCGAAAATCTCGCGGTAGAACAAGCTCTCCTTGGTGAAGGGCATACAGTGGGCGGAGTAGTTTGCCCGGCGGAGCTGGAACTCCTCGTCGGTATAGAGGCTCTCGGCGTATTCTTTGATGTCGTCCACCATGCTGTGGCCCACGGCGTCGGAGAAAGCGGCCTTTTCACGCCAGAGGATCTCCGGCGGCAGCCAGTCGCCCTCGAACGCCTTGCGCAGCAGGTACTTGCCCTTGCCGTAGCTGTTCAGCTTCTTTTCGGGGTCGATGGCCATGACGTACCGCACAAAGTCCAGATCACCGAACGGCACGCGGGCCTCGATGCTGTTGGCGGAGATGCAGCGGTCGGCGCGCAGGACGTCGTACATATACAGCTCGCGGATGCGCTTCTGGCTTTCCTGCTGGAATGCATCTGCGGTGGGGGCGTAGTCGGTGTACTTGTAGCCGAACAGCTCGTCGCTGATCTCACCGGTCAGCAACACCCGGATGTCCGTCTGCTCATGGATAGCCTTGCAGCAGAGGTACATCCCCATGCTGGCCCGGATCGTGGTGATGTCCCAGGTGCCCAGCAGACGGATGACCTCTTCGAGGCTGCTGATGACCATATCACGGTTGATGATGATCTCGTGATGCTCGCTGCCCAGATACTCAGCGGTCTGGCGGGCATATTTCAGGTCGATGGCGTCGGTATCCATGCCGATGGCAAAGGTGCGGATGGGCTTGCCCAGCTTTTTGGCGGCAATGGAGCAGACCAGCGAGGAGTCGAGACCGCCCGAAAGCAGGAAGCCCACGGGTGCGTCAGCGTCCAGACGCTTTTCCACACCGGCGATGAGCTTTTCGCGGATGTTGGTCAGGATGGTGTCCATGTCGTCCTGCATGGGGGCGGGCACGTCGGCGATGTCCTCGTAGCGGACAAAGCGGCCGTCGCAGTAGTAGCTGCCGATGGGGAAGGGGCGGATGTCATCGCACCAGCCAATGAGGTTCTGCATCTCAGAGGCAAATGCGATCTTGTGGCTGGACTTGGAGTAGCCGTAGAACAGCGGACGGATGCCGATGGGGTCGCGGGCTGCGATGAGGCGGTCTTTGCGGGAATCGTACAGGATGAGCGCAAATTCGGCATCCATGTGGCGGAACATATCGAGGCCGTACTCATAGTAGAGCGGCAGCAAAATCTCGCAGTCGCAGTCGGAGGTGAACTTGTAGCCCCGGCGCTTCAAAATCTCTTTCTCGAAGCGGAAGCCGTAGAGCTCGCCGTTGCAGACCACGCAGTCGGCCCCGCGGTAGAAGGGCTGCATCCCCTCCGGCGTCAGACCCATGATGGCGAGGCGTCCGAAGCCCATCAGGCCGAAAGGCCCCTCCACGACCCGCTGGTCGTCCGGCCCGCGGGAGACGGTGCGCATCAGGTATTCTTTGAATTTGTCGGCACTGATATCGTGCCCGGTATAGCCGATCACACAGCACATATTTCTTACCCCTCTTTGTTGTTTTGGACCGCTCCGGTGTATCCGCGAGGCTTTCCCTTCCTCGCCGGGGGGGCGGCAAAAAAAAATACGGCAGCAAACGTCCTTTTGCTAGGACGAATGCTGCCGTATCCGTGGTGCCACCTAAATTACCGGCAGAGCCTGCCAGTCACTTTGTGCGCTCTCCCCGTTGAAAGCACTGCCGCGATAACGAGCGGCGCACGTCTGCCCCTACTGCCCGCAGCGCCACAGCACCCGGGGGTTCAGGGGAAGCTCACGGGGGTTCGTTCAGGCCCGGCCATCTGCGCGGCTCACACCTGCCCGCACTCTCTGGAAGAGGGCGCTCAGGGCCTTACTTTTCCCGTTCATCGCTTTTTATGCAGAAATTGTATCACTGCTTTTTGTCCGTGTCAACATCTGGGCAGCAATTTTTACAGGTTTGTGCAGCCTGCCCGTCTTCGGCCTCATTTGCAGCGCAGCTGCGGCACAAACCGTACAAAACGCTGCCCTCGCACTGCAGCGTGAAGCCGTGCTCTGCCATCAGGTGGGCGCGCACCTCGTCCATGAAGTGGCAGTCCAGATGATAGATCCGCCCGCACCGCACACACTTGAGGTGCAGGTGCTCCCGGCAGTGACGGCCCTCGTCCACATACTGGAACACGGCTTTTTCGCCCTTGTCGGCGACGTATTTCATCACCCGCTGCTCTCCGGCCAGCTTGTCCAGATAGCGGTAGACGGTGGTGGGGTTGGGGCTGGCACCCTCGGCTTCGAGATGCTCGAGGATATTGGACGCGCTGACCGCGTGCTGGCGATTGCGGATGAGATAATCCAGGATGAGCTGGCGGGTCTTGGTGTTGTAGCCGTCGCTTCGTGCCATGATGCTGATACCTTCTTTCTGTCTGTAGTGTACCACATTTTATCCTTCGATGCAAAACAACAGCCAAACGCTGGCAACAAGCACAAAAACCGTTGTGGAATATGTGCAAAAATGAGCCATGATATTTGGGCAAAACAGAAATCAAGCCAAACTTCGGCAGAAACTCTTGTAAAAAATATCCTATTGTGTGATAATAAAATCGACAGAATAGTTGGATGGTTTCAGGGATACAAGCAGAAGACGAAACATCCGACCGGAGAGAGACTGGAGAAGAGGAAGAAGAAGATGAAAGAGACGGAAGCACAGGCAAAGCTGAGCCTGAAATTACAGGCGTATCAGTACCTGAAGACCAAGATCCTGAACTGTGAGTACCGCCCGAACGAGTTTCTGAACGAGCAGAAGCTCTGCGCCGAGATGGGCAATATCAGCCGCACCCCCATGCGGGACGCGCTGGGGCGTCTGGAACAGGAGGGCCTGATCACCATCCTGCCCAAGAAAGGGCTGATGGTCTCCGGCATCACCGAGGACGACGTGCACAGTATGTTCGAGATGCGTCTGCTGGTGGAGCCTTATGCCCTGCGCACCTATGGCGCAGACATCCCCCACGGGGAGCTGGAGCACTTTGTCCAGATGATGCACGAGCCGGACGTCATCGACGACTTCTGCAAGGCGGACGACGACTTCCACGAGCTGCTGATGAGCACCCTGCCCAACAAGTATCTCCGCTCGGCCTACGACCGGATCACCGGCCTGAACACCCGTTTCCGCATCATGACCGGCAAGGTGAGCATGATCAACCGGGAGCAGACCTGCGAGGAGCATCTGGAGATCCTCGAGCCTGCCCTGAAAGGGGACTGGAACACCGCCGCCGACGCCCTCCAGAAGCATCTGGAGATCGCCCGTGACAAGGCTGAGGGCGTCATCAAGGTCATCCGGCTGTGGTAAGAAGATAACAACAAAAGACCTCTCTGTATCGAATGGTGCGGGGAGGTCTTTTTTCACGCAGGAAGGGAAAATGGTTGAAAACGATCCCCCGGAACCGATATAATGGGGACAGTTCAAATGTGAGGTCTGACAAAATGCAAAACAACACACTTTCCCGCCCGGGCTTTTCTCTCAGCGGCACGGCCCTGAAACGCATTGCCTGCCTGTCCATGCTGATGGACCACATCGGCGCGTCCCTGCTGGAAAACGGCCTGTTCAAGCAGGGAGCGTTCTGGCAGGGGGATGTTCAGCTGGACGGCGTTCTGCGGCTGGCGGGGCGGCTGGCGTTTCCCATCTACTGCTTTTTGCTGGTGGAGGGCTTCCTCCACACCCACGATCTCAAAAAATACGCCCTGCGGATGCTGGGCTTCGCCCTCATCAGCGAGGGGCCCTTCGACTGGGCCTTCTTCTCGGGCGTCTACTGGGGGCATCAGAATGTCTATTTCACCCTCCTGCTGGGCTTGCTGGCCATGAAGGCTCTGGATACATCCCAGACGCCGGAGGGGATGCCGGCGCTGAAAGGCATCCTCGGGGCGGCAGCCTGCTTCCTCGCGGCGGCGCTGTTCCATTGTGACTACGATGTGCTGGGACTGGCTCTCATCCTCGCCCTCTACATGACCCGGAAGGATAAAAGAGCGCAGTGCATCGCGGGCGCGGTGTTCTCCCTCTTCGAGCCGGTGGCACCGCTGGCGTTCGGGCTGGTCTGGTTCTACAGCGGCGAGCGGGGCGGCAGCTCCAAACTCGAGCAGTGGGCGTTCTACTGGTTCTACCCCGCCCATATTTTCGTCCTCGGTGTTTTAGCAAACCTTGTGCTTTTCCGATAAACAAGAAGCCGTTTTCATAAGCATTGCACACCGCTTGAACGGTCTTTTTGCTCACATACTGCGTTGCTTTCCCTTGCGATCCGTCAGGATTGCTGCGGAAAATCGCCTTGTCTGTGGGCAAAAATTCTCGTCATTCGGCGCACCCTGCTTACGAAAAAGCTTCTTTAAAAATTATAAAAAAATATGACACAAAAGTGCAACATGATATGAGGAAAACTGGCAAAAAGTGTGATATAATAAACGATAGGATAGCAAAAATGCATCAGGAGGTTCTACCAATGAAGATCATTCGTGCAAAAGACTACAAGGATATGTCCCGCAAGGCGGCAAACATCATCTCCGCGCAGGTCATCATGAAACCGAACTGTGTGCTGGGTCTGGCGACCGGCGGCACCCCTGTGGGCGCATACGCCCAGCTGGTGGAGTGGTACAACAAGGGCGACCTCGACTTCTCCGAAGTCACCACCGTCAACCTCGACGAGTACCGCGGCCTGCCTAAAGAGCATCCCGAGAGCTACTGGAGCTTCATGCACAAGAACCTGTTCGACCATGTGAACATCCGCCCCGAGGCCGTCCATCTGCCCGACGGCACCAACCCCGACGCAGCTGACGCCTGCGCCAAGTACAACGACATCATCCACAGCGTGGGCGGCATCGACCTGCAGCTGCTGGGCCTCGGCCCCAACGGCCACATCGGCTTCAACGAGCCGGGTGAGGCATTCGAGCTGGAGACCCACTGTGTGGACCTGACCCTCCGCCACCATCGAGGCCAACAAGCGCTTCTTCGACGGCAACGAGGACCTTGTGCCGAAGCAGGCCTACACCATGGGCATCAAGACCATCATGCAGGCCCGCAAGGTGCTGGTGGTGGCCAACGGTCTGGCAAAGGCCAAGGCCGTCAAGGCTGTCGTTTCCGGCCCCGTCACCCCCGAATGCCCGGGCTCCATCCTGCAGATGCACCCCGACTGCATCCTCGTGGCCGATGAAGAGGCCCTGAGCCTGCTGTAAGGCCCGGAGGAATGCATGGACGAAAACGAAAAGAAAGAGCCGGAGACGGCACAGGAACCGCCCAAGCCCGAGGACTACAGCCGCTACATGGGGACCCTGAACCGCATCTACCGCCGGAACAATAACCCCAAGCGCAAGAAGCTGGGCGACGGCATCACTTCGCTGAAAAAGGGGCAGCAGCCTGCCGCCCCTGCGCCGGAGCCGGGCAAAAAAGACCGCAGCTTCCTTGTTGTGGCGGGAGGAGCCATCGTCCTGATGGCGATCCTGTATTTTATCAAGCTCTTATAAATAAAAAGGGCCGCTGTGCAGCTGCACGGCGGTCCTTTTGTATTGCTATAAGACTCAGACGTTCTCAGTCAGGAACTTCTCGACAGCCTCAATGGCAGCTGCCTCGTCTTCGCCCTCGGCGGTGACGGTAATGGTCTCGCCCTGACGGATGCCCATGCCCATCACGGCCATCAGCTTGCGCATATCGCAGGTCTTGCCGTTCTTCTCGATGGTGATGGTGCTGGTATACTGCTTGGCCAGCTTGACCAGCAGGCCGGCAGGACGTGCGTGGACGCCGAGTTCATCTTTGATGGTATACTGGAACTGTTTCATGGGTCGTAGTCTCCTTGTTGGATGAAAAGGGGGATTCGGGTCGTTCAAAAAATCAGACTGCGCTCTCGTAGTCCAGCATGAACTGCACGATGCCGTCCATTGCCAGCTCACGGGGGTCGAGCTTCAGCTTGCCCTCGCGGATCTTGGCGTAGCTGATGGGCATATACTGGTGGAGCATATTCATCGGGGGATGGGGTAGGCGCGGAGGTTGTCGAACAGCTTGTTCATGGCGGCCACCACCTCGGGCTGACCGATGTAGTAGCGGGCGCGGTCGGAGTAGCTGTACTTGCGGCACTGTGCCAGATGCTTCTCGTCGCCGTGATAGTGCTTCTCCCAGTTTGCAGGGGAGGCCAGCATGACGGCGTCCAGAGTCTCGATGAAGTTGGCGCGCTGTTCCTCGGGGACAAGCTCCTTCTCCATCATGCTCAGGGAGAACAGGGCCTCACGCAGGCCGTAGGTCAGGGCCGGGCCGACCTTGAGGATGGCGATGCCGTCGGTGACCATGTTGTACAGGTCGGTGGCGGTCTGGTAGTCGGTAGAGTGGCCCTCGAAGCAGATGTCGGGGAACTCCTTCAGCGCGGCGCACAGGTCTACAGCAGCAGCGGGGTCATAGTCGAACACCTGCTCGTCGCCGAACTCAACGCCGGGCTGGACGACCACGGCGATGACGTCCTTCATGCCGTCGCCCACGCCCTCTTCGGTCCAGACGCGCTGGTAGGTGGAAACGGTGTCGCGGAAGGCATCGGGGCTGGTGACAGCCAGCGTATCCTCGGCCTCGGTAGCACCGCCCGGGATGGGCACCTCGCTGCCGATGACGAAGACGGGGCGCATGGCGTCGGGCTTCTCGGCCTTCAGCTCTTCGTAGCCCTTCATAGCTGCCTTGTACAGCTGCGCGCCGCGGCGTGCGATGACCTCGGTCTTGAGCAGGCCGGGAGCGTCGTCAGCCACCTTCATGCTGGTGTCGAGGTGGATCTTGGTAAAGCCTGCGCGGGCATACTGGTAGACCAGCTCGACCGAGTTCTTCATGGCCTCGGCCTCGGGCAGCTTCTGCCAGGTCAGGGGGGCCGAGGTGGTCGCCTGCCAGGATCATCATGTTCTCGGGCAGGTCGATGTCCTTGGCCATTTTCAGGACCATCTGATAGAAGTCGGCAGGCTTCATGCCGGTGTAGCCGCCAAACTGGTTGACCTGGTTGGCGGTGGCTTCGATCAGGACGGGGATGCTGCGCTCCTTGGCGCGGCGCAGCGCGATCTCAATGACCAGCTCGTTGGCGCTGCAATAAGAGGGGATGCCGCAGCGAATGCCCTGACGGCGCTTATCCATCATTTCCTGAAGCGGATGTTTCATGTTTGCTATCTCCTTCGTGTCTGCTTGGGTGTATGCATTGAATTAAAGTTTGGGCTGGCCCATGCAGTAGGTCTGCAGGACGTCGTAGTTATCCTCCAGCACCACGAGATCGGCGTCCTTGCCCACCTGAATGGAGCCCTTGCGGTCGTCCAGATGCAGGCACTTGGCCGGGTTGATGGTGCAGGAGTTCAGCGCGTAGTTGAAGGGGACGAGAGCCTCCTCCACAAGGATGCGCAGGCCCTTGTTGATGTTCAGGGTAGAGCCTGCCAGACCGCCGGTGGCCGTCAGATGGGCGCTGCCGTCGGGGTAGATGATGATCTCATTGCCGCCGAAGAGGTACTTGCTGCCCACGGGGGTGCCCTTGGCCATTAGGGCGTCGGAGATCATGATGGCGTAGTCCGGACCCTTGCTCATGAAGTAGTTGTTCAGGGCAGCGGGGGTGGAGTGGCAGCCGTCGCAGATGATCTCGCCGTACATGGTGCGGATGCGGTAGGCCGCACCCACCAGACCGTTGGCGCGGTGGTTGAAGGGCGACATACCGTTATAAACGTGGGTCATGGAGCGCGCGCCGTTGGCGTAGGCCATGACAGCCTGCTCGTAGGTCGCGCCGCTGTGGCCGATGCTGACCACCACGCCGTGGGCCGTCAGATAGCGGGTGAGGGCGAAGTCCTCGTCATGCTCCGTTGCCAGCGTGACATAGCGGATGTGGCCCCGGGCCGCCTTCTGGTAGTGCTCGAACTGCTCGATGGTGGGCTTGACGATGTACTGGTCGGGCTGTGCGCCCTTGTACTTCATGTCGAGGTAGGGACCCTCGAAGTGGATGCCCAAAATCTCTGCGCCGTCGTAGCCGCTCTCCATGACGTTCGCCACATTGGTGACGGCGTTGGTCAGCACCTCGACGCTCTGGGTGATGGTGGTGGCGAGGAAGCTGGTGACGCCCTCCGAGACGATGTGCTCTGCCCAGTAGCGCAGGCCGTCCTCGTTGGCGTCGTTGGTGTCGAATTCGTAGGCGCCGTGGCAGTGGATGTCCATAAAGCCGGGGACGATGCGCTTGTCACCGTAATCGTCGTCCACATCCTTGGTGCCATAGGGCAGGATGGCGGTGATCCTGCCGTCATTCACCTCAATAGCAGCAGGGACGAACTGGTCTGCCAGCCAGACCTTTTTGCTTTGTATTACCATTTTAGATGCCCTCCTTCTGGGATCGATAACTTGATTTCATTATACCGCACGGCTTTGGAAAAATATTTATAATTTTCAATCGAGTTGTTATTCCTTTCGGCAAAAAGCTATAAAAATGATGGAGAAAACGGCCTGACAGGACGCTGCGCGGCGGCTGGTTTGTCTTTTTCAATCAAAAAGTTATGGCTTTCAGTTACCCCCTTGTTTTCTGCGGTTTGGTTGTGATATAACAAACAAAAAGAGAGCGGAACAGCTCTGCTATGGAATTATCAGAAAAAAGTTTTACCGTGTCCATTAGGAGGTAGATTTAGGATGAGCATTTTTAATCTGACCGATGAGAAGATGAAGGAGACGTCTTCCACCTTTACGGCCCACGAGATCTATCAGCAGCCTGCAACATGGCGCAAGACCTGCGCCCAGCTGGCCGCATGCAAGGATGAGCTTCAGGCTTTTATCGATCAGGTCGTCAAGCAGGATGATTTCGACATCGTCCTCACCGGTGCCGGCACCAGCGAGTTCGTCGGCAACTCCCTCTTTCAGGCCCTGAACCCCAAGTACAACTTCAAGGTCAAGTCCTACGCTTCTACCGACCTCGTGCCTTCCCCCGAGAACTTCCTCTCCCGCACCAAGCCCACCCTGCTGGTGAACTTTGGCCGTTCGGGCAACTCCCCCGAGTCTCTGGGCAATGTGGAGGCCGCTGAGGTCGTCTGCCAGAACCTGTATCACCTGTTTGTGACCTGCAACCACGAGGGTACCCTGTCCAAGATGGCAAACACCCGTCACAACTGCTTCGCCATCAACCTGACCCCCGAGACCCACGACCAGTCCTTCGCCATGACTTCCAGCTACAGCAATATGTATCTGGCTACCTATCTGGCCTTCAACCTCGACAAGCTGGACGAGATCACCGCAGAGGTGGAGAAGCTGGCCGTCGCCGGTCAGCACTTCCTCGATGACCAGTTCGGTCTGGCACAGAAGATCGTGGACGAGTTCGATTACAACCGCATCGTCTATCTGGGCAACATCGGCCTGAAGGGCGTGGCTCAGGAGTCCGCTCTGAAGACCCTCGAACTGACCGCCGGCAAGGTGGCCACCATGTACGACTCCGAGCTGGGCTTCCGCCACGGCCCCAAGTCCATCATCGACGACAACACCCTGACCGTCGCTTACCTGAGCGATGACGAGTACCGCCGCCGCTACGAGCTGGATCTGGTCAAGGAGACGGCCCATCAGCGCAAGGGCAACAAGATCGCCGTCGTCTACAACCACGACTGTGAGGGGGCATCGAGGAGCTGGCCGACTATCCCGTCCAGATCAAGGTCGGCGCCGACATGGAGAACGTCCTGCTGGGTCTGGACTTCATCCTGTTCGCACAGACCATCGCTCTGATGAAGTCCCTGTCTCTGGGCATCACCCCGGACAACCCCTGCCCCACCGGCGAGGTGAACCGCGTCGTCAAGGGTGTCACCCTGTATCCCTACACGCTGAAATAATCAAAACAACGTCATAAATTCAGGAGGGCAACGAGTATGATCGGTTTGGTAGTTACCGGCCACGGCCATTTTGCAGACGGTATCCACACCTCTGCGCAGATGATCGCGGGCGAAAATGATTATGTCCGCTACATCAACTTTGAAGAGGGGATGACTCCCGAGCAGCTGGCCGAGAAGTTCAACGCCGCTTTTGATGAGTTCAAGAGCTGCGACGGCGTCGTGGTGCTGTCCGACCTGCCCGGCGGCTCTCCCTTCAAGACTGCTGTGGAGTGCAAGTATGCACGTCCGGAGCAGAAAATCGAAGTCATCGCAGGCACCAATCTGCCCATGATCGTCACCGCCGTGACCATGCTGGACATGGAGGACGATCCCCGTTCGCTGGCAGACGAGCTCATCGACACCGGCAAGGACTGCATCGCTCGGTTTGAGCTGGAGGCTGCCACTGCCGAGACCGAATCTGAAGAAAGCGACGGGATCTGATTTATGACGATCAACTGGGAAGTTATCATCTGGACCTGCATCACGCTGGCCGTGCTCATGAGAGTCATCGGCCTCATTCTCTATGCCATCTCGGCCAAGAACGTGCGCAGTAAGCGCAAGGAGCTGGGCGAGGTGCACACGGGGCTGAAGGTCGGCTCCCGCATCATGTTCGCGGGCGGCGTCTACGGCAAGGTGGTCGGCATCGACGACGAGGACACCCTCCGCGTGGAGGTGGCCCCCAAGGTCGTCATCACCATCTCCCGCTACGCAGTCCAGAGCCTCCTGAAATAAGGCGGCATTCCCCCATATTTGCTACTTTTACCTTTCTTTCATAACGGCAAGGCCCCCGCAGGATGTTCGGCATTCTGCGGGGGCCTTGTCATTTGTGCAGCAAAAAGCGGGAGCGGACATCCCAAAGGACATCCGCTCCCGCTGCGATGTTATGTGAGTTTCAGATTTAAGCCTTGCCGTTGCTGCCGCAGACCAGGATCTTGCTCTTGACATACTCCTTGACGTACTCGCGGCCGACGGCGCTGTACTTCTTCGGGTCGAAGACCTCGGGGTCCTTGGCGAGGTATTCCTTCAGGCCCTTGCTGAAGGCGATGCGCAGGTCGGTGGCGTAGTTGACCTTACACATACCGCGTGCAACGCACTCACGGACAGCATCGTCGGGCACGCCGGAGGTGCCGTGGAGCACCAGAGGCACAGACACGACCTTGCGGATCTCGCTCAGACGCTCGATGTCCAGCTTGGGCGTTCCCTTGTAGACGCCGTGGGCGGTGCCGATGGCGACAGCCAGAGAATCGACGCCGGTGCGCTCTGCAAACTCAGCAGCCTCGGAGGGGACGGTGTAGCCGTTGCCGTTGCCGCCGTCGAGGTCGTCTTCCTTGCCGCCGACCTTGCCCAGCTCAGCCTCCACCGGGATGCCGGCGGCGTGGCAGGCGCGGACAACGGACTTGGTGATCTCGATGTTCTCCTCGAAGACATGGTGCGAGCCGTCGATCATGACGGAGGTGTAACCGGCGCGGAAGGCCTGCATGGCCAGCTCGTAGCTGCTGCCGTGGTCGAGGTGCATCACGACGGGGACGCTTGCCTCAGAAGCGGCTGCGGCCACCATGGCGTGGAACATGGCCGGAGAAGCGTACTTCAAAGTACCCGGGGTGGTCTGGACGATGACGGGAGCGTGCAGCTCCTCAGCAGCGGCGATGATGGCCTGCACCATCTCCATGTTCTCGGCATTGAACGCGCCGATGGCGTAATGGTTCTTCTGAGCGTCGAGCATCAAATCTTTGGTCGTAACTAAGGACATAGTAAAACCTCCAAAACTTTACCTTCTTCAAAAAGCGTTAAGAGTTTAACGATTCATCTTTATTATAGATAGTCTTGGCTAATTTGGCAAGAGCAAAAAACGCCAAAGAGTTTGTCATTTGCGGTTGAAAGCTCAGAAGCCCAGCTGCGCATCCTCCCGGGCGGCTTCCAGAACGGTGACCACCTGCCGGGTCTTTTTCAGTGCGGCGTAGCAGGCATCATAGTCCTTGAGGGCCAGGATCATGGCGATCTCCGCCACCTCGTAGAACCACGGCGACTCGCTGTACTCGCTGCAAAGATCTTCCTGTCCGGGACGGAAGAGACGGAGCTTCTTGCAGTTGCTGCTGCCCGGCTCGATGAGGATGCGGCCCTTTTCGCCCACCAGCTGGACGCTGCCCGGCGCGGCGCAGTCCTTCGCGCCGGTGCACTGGCAGAGGAAGCCCGGGTATTTCAGCAGGAGAATGCCGCTGGTGTCGATGCCGTTCCGGTAGAGGTTCGGATGGTAGCTCACCAGTATGGGTTCGCCGAACAGGCCCACCACGAAGTGGACGTTGTAAAGGTTGAGGTCCATCAGCGCACCGCCGCAGCAGGCCGGGTCGAACACCGGCGGCACCTGCCCGGAAAGCAGGGCATCGTACCGGCTGGAATACTGGCAGAAGGTACAGGAGACGATGCGGAGAGAACCAATGTCGGGCAGGTGCTGCCTTCGCAAGGGCATAGTTGGGGTGGTGGGCCGTGGTGATGGCCTCGAAGAGGAACAGGTGCTTCTCTTTCGCCAGTGCGATGAGCTCGTCAGCTTCCGCCACGGTAGGCACAAAGGGCTTTTCGCAAAGGACGTTCTTCCCGGCCAGAAGCGCCGCCTTAGCCTGCACATAGTGGAGGCTGTTGGGGGTGGCGATGTAGACGAGCTCAATGTCCGGGTCGGCCAGCATGGCGTCATAGTCGGTGTAGACCTTCGGGATGCCGAACTGCTGCGCCAGCGCCTCGCCGGTGGCCTGCTGCCGGGAGCAGACCGCCTCACAGCGGAACGCAGGGACCTTTGCAAACTCTGCCGCCATCGTGCGGGCGATGGAGCCAGTGCCGAGGATGCTGATATTCATAGGAGCGCCCCTCCTTATATATAATGGGTATCAGACGCTGCTCTGACAGTTCTGCAGTTTGACGAATTCGCTGGGGGACATGTGGTACTTCATGTTGAAGGACTTGGAGAAATAATGGATGGAGCTGTAGCCCAGACGCAGCGAAATTTCGCTGATGGTATAGCGGTTCTCGAGGAGCATCTGACAGCTGCGCTCCAGCTTCTTGTCGTTGATATACTTTTTGGGCGACTGGTCCACCGAGTTCTTGAACAGCAGCTGCAGAGCGGACCGGGACAGCGAGAAGTGCTCGCAGATCTCCGGGATGGTGAGGGGGTCGTAGATGTTGTCGTCGATGTAGGCGATGATGCGGTCGAAAAGCTCGTCCATGGCGCTCTGGTGGGCCGTGCTGCTGGCGGGGGCCATGGGGGAGGCGTAGGTGCCTTGGAGCAGCCGGATGATGGTCTCGGTCAGCAGGCAGAGCATCAGGCTGTTCATATAGGGGATGCCGGTGGTGCTCTCCCGGACGAAGGTTTTTAATAAGGTGTTTATCTTCTGGTCGTAGTGGAACACCCGGTTGATGAGGGCGTCATACCAGACCTCCCGCTCCACGGGAGTCAGGTTGCGCATATCGAAGAGGATGGTCATATAGGAGGCCCTGTGCTCTTCGTCGGTGTACTGGGTGTGGAACTGGCCCGGGCCGTATATCATCAGGTCTTTTTCTTTTAAGTGGTAGAGCGTGCCGTCCACTTCGGTCTCCAGCTCGCCGGTGTCCACATAGGTCAGCTCAAAGAAATCATGCAGCTCGCCCTTGAAGCAATAATTCTCGGTGCGGATGCGGTAGTAGTAGCCCAGAATTTTCTGTATCTCGATGCGGGGCAGGACGGCCAGAAATTCGTACTGGGAAGGAAAATCCGTGATGTGAAGCGAATAACTGCTCTCGGCGTAGAGGTCGTATTCCAGCTTCTGGGTCGTGGAAACGACGGCAAAGTAGACGTTCGGCTTGATGTGGATGAGCCTGTTCATCGCAAACTCCTGCACATCGGCAGCCTCCGCCGTGTGGGAGACCAGCAGAACGCCAATGCCGCTCTTTACCTGTAAATAGGTATCGCAGTTGAAGCAGTAGAACTGGGAGACATAGCGGCGGGTGATGGCGACCATCGTCTGGTGGATGAGTTCCGGGTGCTCGCGGTCGATGGGCTGGTGGTAGACCGAACCGTAGTCCAGAAAACTGTCGTTGGAAGTTTCGCGTTGCATTCAAATCCCTCCTTATTGAAAAAGTATATCATTTTTTGGGCGTTTTGACTAGTCTTATTTATACTTTTTTGGTAGATTGTAATGAGACTCACCGAATTTAACCGTTTTTTCGAAACAATTTGTTAAAAAATATAAAGACATTTGTTCAAATATAGCCTATAATGTAGTTACTCTGAATTGGAAACTCAGACAAAAAACTCAAGGAGGAATTTGAGAATGCCGAACATTGTTCTTACGCGGATCGACAACCGTCTTGTGCACGGTCAGGTCGCAACGCAGTGGTGTGGCGCCATTGGTGCAAACCTTATTCTGGTGGCCAACGACGAGGTGGCTGGCAACAGCCTGCGTCAGGGTCTGATGAATATGGCCGCTCCTGCCTACGCTGCAATGCGTTACTGGACCATCCAGAAGACGATCGACACCATCCACAAGGCCAGCGCCAAGCAGCTGATCTTCATCGTCTGCGAGAACCCGCAGGATGTCGTGAAGCTGGTGGAGGGTGGCGTTCCCATCAAGAAAGTCAACATCGGTAACATGCACATGGCAGAAGGCAAGCGCCAGGTGGCAGGTTCTGTCGCAGTTGACGACGCCGATGTGGCTGCGTTCAAGCGGCTGCAGGAGCTTGGTGTGGAACTGGAGATCCGCCGCGTTCCTACCGAACACGCTGAAAACATCGAAAAGCTGTTCAAGTAAGCTTTCCGGGTGCTTTCGAAAATACTTGAAAAGGAGTATTTATTATGGGCTTTAGTGCACTTCAGATCATTCTGGTCTTTGTGTGGGTGTTCATCGTCGCCATCGACCAGTTTGATTTCCTGGAATCCCTGTACCAGCCTATCGTTTCCGGTGCTGTCATCGGTGCGATCCTGGGCGACCTTCCCACCGGTCTGATCGTTGGCGGTACTTACCAGCTGATGACCATCGGCAACATGCCGGTCGGCGGCGCTCAGCCGCCAAACGCAGTCATCGGCGGCGTCATGGCTACCGTGTTTGCGATCTCTTCTCATCTGGATACCACCGCTGCTGTCGGTCTGGCAGTTCCCTTTGCTCTGATCGGCCAGTACATGGTCACCTTCCTGTTCACCCTCATGTCCCCCATGATGTCCAAGGCTGACCAGCTGGCAGCAAAGGGCGACACTAAGGGCATTGTCCGTCTGAACTACATGGCAATGGCTCTGCTGGGTCTGCTGTTTGCCATCGTCTGCACCCTCGGTATGCTGGGCGGCTCTGCAATGGGTACTACCCTGAGCAACCTGGCTGCCAAGTACGCATGGATCATGGCTGGTCTGGGCGCTGCCGGTGGTATGATGCGCTTCGTCGGTTTCGCTACCCTGTTGCGCATCATGCTTTCCAACGAGTTCTGGGGCATCTACTTTGCTGGTTTCGCTCTGGCAACCATCATCGGCTACATCCCCGAGCTGTCCGGTTCTGCTCTGCTGCTGATCGCATTCGTTGGTATTGCGATCGCTCTGTATGACTACCAGACTCGCGTTGCTATCAAGCAGGCTGCTGGTTCTGGTTTTGCTGCGAATGGAGGCGACGACGAAGATGGCATCTAATGCAACTCATTACAACAATCTGACTCCCGCGCAGCCTTTGGATAAGGCTACGCTGAACAAGATGGTGCTTCGTTCCCTGAACCTGCAGGCATCTTTCAACTACGAGCGTATGCAGGCCGCCGGCTGGCTGTACTGCATCCTGCCCGGTCTGGAGAAGATCCACGCAGACAACAAGGAAGACCTGGAGCTCTCCATGGAGCACAACCTGGAGTTCTTCAACACTCACCCGTTCCTGGTCACCTTCGTCATGGGCATCATCCTCTCTCTGGAGCAGCAGAAGGCTGACATCGAAACCATTCGTGCCGTGCGTGTCGCCGCTATGGGCCCTCTGGGCGGCATCGGCGACGCTATCTTCTGGTTCACTCTGGTTCCTATCACCGCAGGTATCACCTCGAACATGGCCATCAACGGTTCGCTGGCTGGCCCCATCCTGTTCCTGCTGATCTTTAACATCGTGCAGTTCGCATGCCGCTTCTTCCTGATGTACTGGTCTTATAATCTGGGCACCAAGGCAATCGACATCCTGACTGCCAACGCAAAGGAGTTCACCCGTGCAGCTTCCATGCTGGGCGTCTTCATCGTCGGTGCTCTGACTTCCAACTACGGCGGCACCACCGTTGCGACCGTCATCGAGAACGGCGACAGCCCCATCGTTATCCAGAGCATTCTGGATGGCGTCCTGCCCAAGCTGATCCCTCTGGCTCTGACCCTCGGCCTGTTCTTCCTGATGAAGAAGAAGAACTGGAAGCCCGTTACCTGCATCGCTCTGCTGCTGGTCATCGGTCTGGTCGGCGCATTCTTCGGCATCTTTGCTTAAGACATAAGCCGGAATCACAATGCACGCGGTACTTCTTGATTTTAATGGGACGATGTTCTTTGATACCCGCTTCCACATGGAGGCGTGGTCAAAGATCTATCATGAACTGCATCCCGAAGATAAAAGCCCTCTTGCATCGACGAAGATTTGCGGTCCCGCAATGATGTCATCCTGAAGAACATGGCCCTGTGGCTCACCCCTGCGGAGCGCCAGCAGTATTCAGAAAAGAAAGAGGCTCTGTACCGGGAGGCGTGCAGGAGTGATCCTGCCAGTTTACACCTCGTAGCAGGTGCTGAAGAGCTGTTGCAAGGCTTACAGAAGCGCGGCATCCCGTTCGCGCTGGCGAGTGCTTCCATAAAAGCAAATGTTGATTTCTACTTTGACTCGTTTCCGATCGGTCACTGGCTGAAACAACAGGATGTCGTATACGACGACGGAAGCTATGCCGACAAGGGCGAGATGCATCTGGAAGCGGCGCGGAGGCTGGGTGTTCCGTTCTCTGAGTGCTTGGTCATCGAGGACAGCGTCACTGCCATCGCTCTGGCAAAACGAAACGGCGCAGGCCGGATCGTGGGCGTCGGAGAGACGGCAGACGGGTCCGAGCTGCGGGCACTGGGAGCAGACCACTACATCCACGACTTTACAGAATTTGATTACGGTTGGCTGGAAAACTGAGTTCACCCAATGAGTTTCCACTTCCACAGTTGATAAGGCGGCTTCGAGAGATCGAAGCCGCCTTTGTCGTGTCCGGATGACTATGGTTTTGAACTGCACAGGGGTCAAAAGTGGAAAACTGCGCAGGGAGGATAAAATAAAACCGCGGAGGACTTTCCCGTTAAAAGAAAAAGTCCTTCGCGGTTTTGCAACATGTCCCAGACAGGAGTCGAACCTGCGGCCTTCCCCTTAGGAGGGGGACGCTCTATCCAACTGAGCTACTGAGACACATTACAGATATGATACCGCAAACAGCGCACAAAATCAAGTTGAATCGGAGAGAAAAAAGGTGTATCCTATAAAGAGAGGCTCCTGCGCCGGGAAACTTTGCGCAGGGGCGGCAGAACGACTCGCCCCTCTGGCTGCTGGCCGGGGGGAGCCCCGGGAGGTTGCAATGGGAAAAACAAAACCAAAAAGCGGACACGCCGACCCAACAAGGGCTGGCTGGCGGGCAGCAGTGCGACGCAGACTATCTGCATCAGCTTTCTGCTGGTCATCGCGGTGGGGACGCTGCTGCTTACCCTGCCCATTTCCAGCAGGACGGGGCGGCTGGGCGTCATCGACGCCATGTTCACCGCAACCAGTGCCACCTGCGTGACGGGCCTCGTTGTGCGGGATACATGGAGCCAGTTTTCGCTGTTCGGGCAGGTGGTCATCCTGATGCTCATTCAGGTGGGCGGCCTCGGCCTCGTCACCCTCACCAGCTTCTTCGCGCTGGCGGCCCGGCGACGGATGGGCTTCCGCGACCTGCGGCTGCTGGGCGAGAGCGTCTCGGCAGACGGCCTGTCCAAGGCCACTGAGGTGCTGAAGATCGTCATCAAGCTGGCGGCGGCTTTCGAGGCCGTGGGCATCGTGCTGCTGCTCTTCGCATTTGTGCCGCAGTTCGGCGCAGAAGGTGTGTGGGTCAGCGTGTTCACGGCCATCTCGGCTTTCTGCAACGCAGGCTTTGACCTCTTCGGACGGTTTGGCGCCTACTCCTCGCTGGTACCGTACGTCAACAACTACTATGTGCAGGCTGTCATCATGTTCATGATCATGGCCGGTGGTTTGGGTTTCATGGTCTGGGTGGAGCTGGCAGAGTACCGCAAAAAGCGGCGGCTCTCCCTCCACGCGAAAGTCGTGCTGCAGTTCTCGGTCATCTTCTGGGTGGGCGGCGCGGTGCTGCTGGCCCTGCTCGAGTGGTCGAACCCCAGGACGATGGGCGGCCTGTCCGTCCCGGGCAAGATCATGGCGGCGCTGTTTCAGTCGGTATCCACCCGTACTGCGGGTATGAACACCATCGACCTCGCGGCCTGCAGCCCCATCAGCAAGCTGCTGATGAGTGTGCTGCAGTTCATCGGTGCGGCCCCCGGTTCGACGGGCGGCGGCGTCAAGGTGACGACCTTCGCGGTGCTCATCCTGACCATCCGCAGCGTGGCACAGGGCCGCGACGACTGCGTTATCGGCGGCCACCACATCGAGTCCAAGACGGTCTACCGCGCTCTGACCATCATCGTCATCGGCGCGGTGGCGGCGTTCGGCTCTGCCGTTGTGGTGTACTACAACACCGCAGAGACGGTGTCAGTCATCGACTGCATCTTCGAGTCCTGCTCGGCGTTCGGCACGGTGGGCCTGTCGGTAGGTGTCACGGGGCAGCTGAACACCGGCGCGAAAGCTGCTATATATGGCCTGTATGTTCATGGGCCGCGTTGGCCCGGTGTCGCTGGCGATCAGCCTGACGGCAAAGCCCGACGACAACAAGCGCAAAGTCCTCCCGGTGGGTCACATCAACGTAGGTTAAAAAAAAGCGGGCGCTCCACCTGTCCGGAGAGACAGAGGAGCGCCCGCTTTCACTCATTATAAATTGTCCAGTTCCGTCTGGAGCTTTGCAAGAGAGTCCCGAATCGGCAGATGCTGGGGGCAGACGGCCTCACACTTGCCGCAGCGGACGCAGTGAATGGCCTTCTCGGCATCCGGGAAGCAGGCTGTCCACTGCTGGCGGATGGCGTCCTTATTGCCGAACATCCCGAGCTTGTTCCAGATGCTGAAATTGTCCGGAATGTCCACGCCCATGGGGCAGGGCATACAGTAGCGGCAGCCGGTGCAGCCGATTTTGATGTGGCTGCGCAGGACGTCGGCAGTCTGCCGGATGGCGGCGTTCTCGGCGTCGGTCATGGGGCGGAAATCTCCGAAGGTGGCGAGATTGTCGTCCAGCTGGTCTTCTGCGCTCATGCCGGAGAGGACGACCTTCACATTTTTGTGGCTGGCCACCCAGCGCAGCGCCCACGAGGCCGCGCTGGCGTCGGCGTCCAGTGCATTCAGCGGCGCGGCAGCGTCCGGCGGCAGCTGTGCCAGCGTACCGCCCTTGATGGGCTCCATGATGATGAGGGGAACATTCAGTTCTTCAGTAAGAGCATAGCCCCGGTCTCCTGCGATCTCCTCGACACGGTCGTCGGTGTCGAGGTAGTTGTACTGCAGCTGGCAGAAGTCCCACGGCTGGTCGCGCAGGATGTGCTCGAAGCCCGCCGCGTTGTCGTGACAAGAGAAGCCAAAATTCCGGATGCGCCCGGCGGCCTTCTGCTCCCAGAGCCAGTCTACGATGCCCATCTCTTTGGCCGCGTCGTAGCGGGCTTTGTGCAGGGAATGCAGCAGATAGAAGTCGATGTAGTCCACGCCCAGCCGCTCGAACTGCTTTTCAAAGATGTCTTTGGCCTCGTCGAGGGTCTTGCAGCTCCACAGAGGCAGCTTGGTGGCGAGGTAGAAGCTCTCCCGAGGCCACTTGGCAGTGACCCGGCCCACGAAAGGTTCGCTCTCACCGCCGTGGTAGGGGAAAGCGGTGTCAAAGTAGTTGACGCCCGCCTCCCGGGCAGTGTTCAGCAGCTTTTCGGCCTGCACTTCGTCGATGCGGCCATCCGGCAGGGTGGGAAAGCGCATACACCCGTAGCCCAGCAGCGAGGTGGAGATGTCCCGCCCGCTGCCGTCTTTTTTCGTCCAATCACGATACTCCATAGCCATTTCTCCGGCGGGGGCCTGCCCGCCGCTCCTTTGCCCTAAGTATAGCAGGAGAAATTGCGATAGACAAGACGAACACCCCGGCCTGCAGACAGCCGGGGTGTTGTATTCGTGCGGGAAATATGATATTCTAAAGGAACCCGGGTTGCGGCTCCCAGCGGCCATTTCGCGCCTTGAGCGGCGCTCATGTCCTGCTGGCCGCTGCCCCAACAGCTCCTCCCGTTTGAACATCCGCCGCAGGCGGCGGTCGTCGCTGTTGCAAATCACATGGACGATTTCCAATAGCAAAAAGAAATGACCGCCCAAGCCCTGACAAGCTGCGGTCATTCTTTTTGATCTAACGCTGGAAGGACGCTGACCATTCGCAGGCAGTGCCTTTCTTGTTTATAGTATGGAGCTTTTGCAAGCCATTGTCAAGCAAAACGAGGGATAAGATGGATTCTCTGAAAATCGGAAATATCACCCTGCCCCACCGGGCAGTTTTTGGCCCGATGGCGGGCTTTACGGACGCGCCCTGCCGCCGGCTGATGGCCCAGCACGGCGCAGGATTTACGGTCAGCGAGATGGTGTCCAGCCGGGCGCTGGTCTACCACGACCACAAAACGGTCAGCCTGCTCAAAGCCGAACCCAACGGCGCACCCTACGGCGTGCAGATCTTCGGCGAGATGCCCCAGATCATGGGCGAGGCTGCAGCGGCCATTGAAGAATACGAGTTCGACTTTCTGGACATCAACATGGGCTGCCCGGCCCCGAAAATCGTCTCCTCCGGCGCGGGCAGCAAGCTGATGCTGGATCCCGACCTCTGCGGCCGCATCGTCGAGCAGGTCAAGGCCCACACCACCCGCCCGGTGACGGTCAAGATGCGGAAAGGCTGGGACGCCGACCACATCACGGCGGTGGAGTGTGCCAAAGCCTGCGAGCAGGCGGGGGCTGAACTCATCGCCGTCCACGCTCGCACCCGGGAGCAGATGTACACCCCGGGCATCGACCCGGACATCATCGCCAAGGTCAAGGCGGCGGTGAAGGTGCCTGTGCTGGGCAACGGCGACATCCACACGGCAGAAGATGCCGTGGAGATGATGCAGCGCACCGGCTGCGACGGCGTTATGATCGCCCGTGCCGCGCTGGGCGACCCGTGGCTCTTCGAGCGGGTGAACGCCGCCATCGAGGGCCTGCCGACTCCCAAGGAGCCGAACCTGCAGGCCCGGATGAACGCTCTCCGCCGTCAGGTGGAAGAGATGGTGGAGCAGAAGGGCGAGTACACCGCCATGCCCCAGGCCCGCGCCCAGACTATGCACTATATGAAGGGCCTCAAGGGTGCTGCCGCCCTCCGCCGCTACTGCTGCACCCTGTCCCGTCTGGAAGACCTGGACGAGCTTATTGCGGCGGTGTTCGAAGAGCAGCGCAAGGCCGGGCTGGACCCGGACGATGTGCGGGAAGTCCCCTTCCCGTGATCATTCGCTGCGGGTCAGCTCGTCGAGGTTCTGGGTGAAGCAGGGGAGGCAGTGCGCCATGAACCAGTCGGCCTCAGGGCAGTGCATCCCTTCCAGTGCCTCCCGCTGCTGACGAAGCGCGGCGTCGAACTCGTGGTTGCCGCTGCGCTGCTCCTCCATGCACTTGACGAGGGCCGAGAGCCGGTCAGCGGCTTTCAGGAGCCGCTTTTCCTCGGCGGTCAGCAGGCTGCCGGTGATGAAGGGGCTGACCTCCTCGGCCAGCTCCGGCGGCAGCAGGCGGGTCATGGAATCCACGCTCTCTGTCTCCAGCGCCTTGTAGGCGTCCCGCAGGCCGGGGCTGCTGTACTTGACCGGCGTGGGCATATCGCCGGTGATGATCTCGGGTGCATCGTGATAGAGCGCCGCCACCGCCACCGTCTTGGGGCGGCAGGGCGTGCCGGTGTACCGCCGCGCGATGAGGCAGAGGATATGGGCCATCAGCGCGGTGTCGCAGGTATGCTCGCTGAGGGATTCCGGGCGGGTGGAGTGCATCAGACTCCACCGGGTGATGTACTTCATCCGCGCCAGAAGGGCGCTGAACGGGTATAGCTTCATGTCAGCCTCCTTGAAGTGTCTTTGAGAGGGTTATACCCGCCCGGCGGGCGAATGTCAAGCAAAACACAAAAATTCTTTTTTTCCACACAGCCGCGTGCTATACTGGAACGCGAGAACGATGCAGGCGATGGGCCTGTGCCGCCCCTCCGGGCGGGGAAAGAGGATAGACAATGGACGATTCAAAAAATCAGACCGGAAATGCCCGGCTGCTCAATATGCCGGGGCGGCGGGACCAGATGCTCCGCACCATGCTGCTCTGTGCGCTGACGGCGGCGATATTCTTCCTGCCGTTCTATATCATCGACGGTGGATTTTTCCACTATGCGGGCGATTTCAACAGCCAGCAGATCAGCTTCTACCGCTACATGAACGGCTTCATCAAGGGAACAGGCTACCCGGACGGCATGGCCGGTGCGGCCCGCAGCACCTTCTCCTGGGCCACCGACCTGGGCAGCGGCGCGATGAACGCCTACTCGTTCTACCTGTATGGTTCGCCCTTCTTCTGGCTGTCCCTCATCTTCCCCCAAAACTGGCTGCCCTACCTCATGGTGCCGCTGCTGGTGCTGAAATTTGCCGTGGCGGGCGGCGGCGCTTACCGCTACCTCTGCCGCTATGTCCGCCGCTCCGATCACGCGGTGCTGGGCGCCTGCCTGTATGCCTTCTCGGGCTTCAGCATCTACAATGTCTTCTTCAACCACTTTATCGACGTGGTGGCCCTCTTCCCGTGGATGCTTTGGGCGCTGGACGAAACGCTCTACGAGCAGGAAGAGCACTACGGCCTCTTCGCGTTCTGGGTGGGCGTCAATCTGCTCAACAACTACTTCTTCTTCATCGGACAGGTCCTCTTCCTCGTCATCTACTTCATCTGCAAGCTGACGACGAAAGATTTCCCGATGAATGTCCGTCTCTTCGTCCGGCTGGCCTTTGAGAGCCTGCTGGGCGCGGCTCTGGGCTTCGTCCTGCTCTGGCCGGCGGTACTCAGCATTTTGCAGAACCCCGCACCATCGACCTGTCGTCGGGCTGGGGCTTTCTGACCTACTCGAAGGTGCAGCAGTATCTGGCCATCCTGCTGAGCTGGATCTTACCGCCTGATTCGCCCTACATCACCTCCATCTGGTCGGAGGGCATCATCAAGTGGACGAGTATGTCGGCCTATCTGCCCCTGTGCAGTCTGGCCGGCGCGATGGCCTACTGGCGGGCGCGGAAGGGCGACAGCAAAAAGCGCATCGTTGCCACCTGTGCCATCTTCGCGCTGGTGCCGGTGCTCAACAGCGCCTTCTACGCCCTCAATTCCAGCTACTACGCCCGGTGGTACTATATGCCGGTGCTCATCCTCTGCGCCATGACGGCCAGTGCGCTGGAAAGCCCCGACATCTCTGCCGACGAGCTGGACGCCCCAGTCCACGGCATCGGCTGGCTGATGGTTGCGACGTTGGCGTTTGCCCTGGTGCCGGTGCAGGACGGCGACACCAAAGAATGGTCGCTGGGTGTGCTGCAGAACCCCGGCCAGTATGCCGCCGTCCTGAGCTTCGGCAGCGGCGGCCTTATCCTGTACCGCCTGCTCTGCCGCCGCTGGCGGGGGAGCCAGGCCTTTGCCCGTCGGATGACGGCAGTGGTGCTGGCCTTTGCCTGCGCGTTCAGCATGGTACACATCGGCATCGGCAAGTTCGGCCAGTGGCACACCGACAGCGACCTTGTGGAGCAGTACACCTCCGCCATCAAGCTCAAGGATGACCTGCCCGAGGGCGACTGGCGCGTGGATACCTACAAGACCCACGACAACCTCGGCCTCTGGCTCGACAAGAGCAGCCTGCAATACTTCGGCAGCACGGCCGCGCCCAGCATCCTCAGCTTCTACCCGGCACTGGGCGTCAAGCGGGATGTCCGCAGTGAGCCGGACATCTCCAACTACGCCCTGCGGGGTCTGCTGAGCGTGAAATACCTCATCACCACGCCCGAAAAGCAGGAAGATTTTCTCGCCGCTGCGGACGACGGATGGAGCTACTACGATACCAAAGACGGCTTCATGCTCTATGAGAACGAGAACTACGTTCCCATGGGCTTTACCTACGACTACTATATTACGGAGGAGTCCTACGAGACGACCGTTAAAAATACCCGCGCGAATCTCCTGATGCGGGCGTTGGTGCTCAGCGAAGAGGACGCCGAAACCTACGGCAAGTACCTCGAGAAGCTGCCCGACGCAAAGCTGGACGATTTGTGGTACGACACCTACGTCTCGGACTGCGCCGACCGCCGCGCCTCGGCCTGCAGCAGCTTCCAGATGACCAACTCCGGCTTCCATGCGGAGATCACGCTGAAAAAAGACGACCTCGTCTTCTTCTCCGTACCGTACGACGATGGATTCACGGCCTATGTCAACGGCGAAGAGACTGATGTCATCCGGGTGGACGAGGGGCTGATGGCCGTCCTGGCCCCGGCGGGGGAAAACACCATCGACTTCGTCTATCAGGCCGACGGCTATTCTCTGGCCAGCAAAGTCTCGCTGGCAGCGCTGGCGGCATTCGTCCTATACGCCGGGTATTTTGTCCGGAAGAAAAAGAAACACTGTTGAATCGTGGTTTGTCAATGCGCATTCTCCCATAAAATGCAGAGCGCTTTTTGTGGAAAGAGCGAATAGCCCTCCCGGCCAAAACGTGACAAAATGAACACGTTGTGCTGCCGGAGCAGCCGGAAAGGAAGCGCGAAAGCTATGGAACAAAGCTATTTGATGCCGGGACAGGAGCGATGGGAATCATTCCGGGATGCAAATGGAGTGCCGAAAGTTCGCTATTCTTACTGCTCGCTGAAAGGGCGGCTGTTTCGCTGTGTGAGCTGCAGCCGGGAAGAGGCCGAGCGCCTGTGCGAGGACTGGCTGGTAGGCCAGGACCGCTGCTACCGTAACTGAAGATCCGATTTGACAAGACTGCCGTGCAGAAAGACGATGCACGGCAGTTTTTGTGCGTCAGAAACGGACAGGTTGGAAAAATCAGTTGATTCTAACTTTAAAAGACGGTATAATAAACTAACGTGGGAAACAAGACTCTGCCAACAGCAGAGCGTGAAAAAACGGAAAAGGGGGAGAGCAGATGGACGCACGATTCGAGCGCTATATTGAAAATCTCAGGACAGTCCGCACCCTCTCCCAGCCTAAATTCTCCCCGGATATGAAAGCGAAGGAGCTACTGGAAACCATCCAGTCCAACGCCATCAAGTGCTTCGACTACATGAAGGAGAACAACGCTATCCTCAATGAGCTGGTATTCCAGCGTGCGCCTGCGGAGCTGACGAGTGCCGAAATTGCCAGCCTGCAGGAGTTTGCTGACAAGATGTTCGACTACGCCAGCAGCGAGGACTGCGGCATCGCCTACAAGGTCTACAGCCTCCTGCTGGAAAACGCCCGCATCCGGGGCGACAAGCCTGCCATCGTCCGCTATCTGTATGGAAAAGCGGTTTCTCTCCACTACCTCAATGTCCGGGGCCGCGACTATGCCATCAACCCTTACGGGACGCAGGTGCGCGGCCTTTTTCAGGAGGGTGCAGGCTATATTGCGGAGTATGAGTCCTTCGATAAGATAACAAAAGGCTACATCATGCGCTGTCTGGGCAACAGCCGGATGTCCATGCCACGCAGTACGCCGGAAGAATGCACCGAATATATGAAGGTGTTCGACAAGGCGATGGGCATCATCACCGACCCTTACTACCACCAGCTCGACCCGGACCTTCCGTGGGGCAAATTCGAATATGCGATGCATATGGACCGGGAGACGCTGCTGAGCTATCTGCGCCACCACAACGACCCGGTGGTCGCCGCCAAGGTGATGGAGTCGGCGGAAGCCATCTACCGCGACCGGGTGCTCTATAAGGGCGAGGAGGCACGGCTGCAGAACTGGCGTGTCAGCTATTATTATAAGGCGGCCTGCTTCCATGCTGGACGGTGTACGGCCCGCGAGGTGGTGGAAGAGCTGTTGGACATCATCCACCACACCGACATCCAGGACTACAGCGATACTGGCATCAACAAGAACCTCACGGCGGTGTCTTATCTGGTGGCTTACGAGGTCAAGATGCCGCCTGCCGACCGGAGGGAGATGGCATGCCGCACCGAAGAAGTGATGGACCGCAGTTTGCGGTATCTGAACAATGTACCCCAGAATCAGTGCTCCCGTGTGGTCAGCCGTGCCGTGCGCGAGCTGGTGGAGATGCAGGCCGAGGCCGGAACAGCCCGCCGCAGCCTGCTGAATTATATTCTCGTGGCCCACAAGCCGACCTATGTCCACTCCATGATGGTGGCCGGACTGACCCGCATGTTCGTCAAGCAGATGCTCAAAAAGTCGCCCGAGCTGTTCGTGGGCGTCATGGGCTGCAAGACGGTGGAGGAAGTCCGCCGCAGCCGCATTGAAATATGTGAGCTGGCCTATGAGTGCGGCCTTTACCACGATGTAGGTAAGAGCTATGTGTTCATGTATATCGGCAACAACTACCGCCGCCTGCTGGACGAGGAATTTACCTGCATCCAGTGGCACACGGTGTTCGGCTACGAGCTGCTGTGCAATGTGGGCGGAAGGGACGACCTGGCCCCGGCGGCGCTCTACCACCATACCTTCTACGACGGACACGGCGGCTACCCGAAAAATTATCCGCCCTGCCCGGCGGACATCAAGCCCATCGTGGACGCTCTGACCGTGGCCGACTCACTGGACGCGGCCACCGATAATATCGGCCGCTGCTACACGATGGCAAAGCCGGTGGATACGCTGCTGGGCGAATTCCGCGCCCAGAGAGGCACTCGCTATGCGCCCGAGGTGGTGGCGCTGTTGGACGATGAAGATTTCTGCCGTGATTTGAAGGAAACGCTGGACGAGACGCGCAAGAGCGTCTATCTCGAGGTCTACCACGTCACGTCAAGCGTAAAAGGGGGCGCTGAGGGTGAAAAACAGAAAACGCCCCTTTTTCAGGGCATTGGCGAGACGGCGCTGGCTGAGATGTTTACCTGCGGCGGTGCGCGCTGCAAGACCTACGCGAAGGGCGAAGTCCTTCTGCGGGCGGGCTGCATCACCCGTGAGGTGGGCATCGTGCAGGCGGGCGGCGTCAACATCGAGAATATCGACCTCTGGGGCAACAGAAGCATCCTGAGCTATGTCCCGGCGGGGCAGGTGTTCGCGGAGACCTATGCCTTCTGCGGCGAGCCGATGATGGTGGACGTGGTGGCGGCGGAAGAGACGGAAGTGCTCTTTTTGAACATGGATGTCCTCATCCACACACCTCACCCGGACAGCGAGTGGCAGCCGGTCCTCGTGCAGAACCTGCTCAACATCTCGCTGCACAAGAACCTGGCCCTCTCGGAGCGCATCTTCTGCACGGCCCCGAAGACCGTCCGGGGACGGCTGCTGCTGTATCTCTCCAATCAGGCCGCGAAGGCGGGCAGCAAAAGTTTCCGCATCCCTTTCGACCGTCAGGGCCTGGCCGATCACCTCAACCTCGACCGCAGCGCCCTCTCGAAAGAGCTGGGCAAAATGCGGGATGAGGGAATACTGGAAACAACAAAAACGAATTTACCCTGCATGAGCTGCCGGAATGAGGAGAGCTTTTTTCTCTTCACATTTCCTCCTCCCTTCGCATACACCGGTGGGAAGGGGGAATGCAATGTGAACGTCTATCTGTTTGCAGCGGTCATCCTGCTGCTGCCGGCGCTCTGTACGGCGCTGGGGGCGGCGGGGGTCTTCTTAGTGCGTCGGGCCGACGAGCCCCGCACCCGGCGGATGCTCTGCGGCATGGCGGCGGGCATCATGCTGGCCGCCAGCGTGTGGAGCCTGCTGCTGCCTGCCATCGAGAGGGCGGAGGCCGGGACGCTGCCGGTCTGGCTGGCCCCGGCGGCGGGGTTGGTGCTGGGGGCTGTGGGTCTGCTGCGGCTGGAAGAGGCTGCTGGCCGGCTGATGCACACCGGGTCAAAAGAGCATGGCCGGATGGGCCGGGTGGTGCTGGCCGTGACCCTCCACAATCTGCCCGAGGGCATGGTGGTGGGACTTGCGGCGGCGCTGGCCCTGCGGGGCGAGCCGGAGGCCGTCAGCGGGGCGCTGGCCCTTGCGCTGGGCATCGGCTTGCAGAATATCCCGGAAGGCGCGGCGGTGAGCCTGCCGCTGGCGCAGGCCGGGCAGGGAAGACGGAAAGCCTTCTGCGCCGGTGCGGCGTCTGGCCTCGTGGAGCCGCTGGGGGCATTGCTGGCGCTGGCTCTCGCGGGCTGGGTGAGCGCGGCTCTGCCGTGGCTCATGAGCGCCGCCGCCGGGTGCATGGTCTGCGTGACGGCTCAGGAGATGATACCGGAAGCCGTGGAGCAGGACGAACCGGCGGGCGTCATCAGCGTGGTGCTGGGGTTCGCCCTCATGATGGCGCTGGATATTGCGCTGTAACAAAAAAGCCGATGCAGCTGCATCGGCTTTTTTGCTGTCAGTTCTCTTTTGCGAGGTAGACCGTCGTGGAGGGAAATGCGAAATCCACGCCGTCGGCCTTCATCACGTCCATGATGTTGAGGTTCAAATCGTTCTGCATCCGCAAAAACACGCCGAGGTCGGCGGTGCGCAGATAGGCAGAGACCATCAGGTTGATGCTCGAGTCGCCGAAGCCGGTCATCCGGACAAAGGCGGTGTCCTCGTAGGTGTCGGGGCTGGCCTTGAGCATGGCGTCGAGGTCGGCCATCAGCTTTTCCAGCTGGGGTCGGGTGGTGTCGTAGGTGACGCCCAGCGTGAAGCGGTAGAGCCGCTTGTTGCGGAGGGTAGCGTTGTTGATGGTGGCACTGCTGACGGTGCTGTTGGTGAGGATGTAGATGGAGTTATCCACGGCCCGGACTTTCGTGGAGCGGAAGTTGATGTCCACCACTTCGCCCTCCACGTCGCCGACGGTGATCCAGTCACCGATGGAGAAGGGCTTGTCCAGCAGGATGACCACGCCGCTGAAGAAATTCTTGGCCATATCCTGTGCGGCCAGAGAGATCGTAAGGCCGATAAGACCGGCACTGGCCACGACGCTGCCCACGGGCAGGCCGCTCTCCTGTGCGATGGTCGCGCCGCAGAGCACGACGACGGCTACTTTGTAGACTTTATCCAGCAGGGTGAGCAGGGTGCGGTTGGTGCGGACTTCTTCGCTGAACGAGGCCAGCAGCAGAGCCGCGATGCCGGAAGCGTGGTAGAAGCCGGTGCCGATGAGGAAGACCAGCATCATCCGGTAGACTTTGAGCAGCAGGGCCGGAAGGCCGGGGATGGCCCAGGGCAGGCTGCGCAGGGCCAGATACATGCCGGTGTACCACGCGATGCGGGCCGTCGGGCGGGCAAAGCTTTCCAGCAGGGGGTGCGTAAAGGCGAAGTGCCAGCTGCGCTTCAGCAGGCGGGGAAGAGGTTTTGCAGCCAGCGGCTGACGACCCAGCCGATGAACAGCAGGGCCAGCGCACAGACGCACCGGGCTGCAAAGGCCAGCCAGCCTTCCAGTAGCAGTCCGGCGATGGAAAAGCCGAGATCGTTGATGGTGAAGAGCATAGAAACAGATACCTTCCTGACGAATTATAAAATCAGTATACCATATTACAGCCGGCGGTGCAAATCGGGAGAGGCTTGTTAAAAAAATGCGCAAAAGGGCTTGACAAGACAAACCTGCCGCGTTATACTCTGCGAAGAAAGTTCGTTTCAGGGCGGGGTGCGATTCCCCACTGGCGGTACAGCCCGCGACCACTCCTAAAGAGTGCTGACCCGGTGAGACTCCGGGGCCAACGGTATAGTCCGGATGCAAGAAACGGCAGGCAATTTGATTTGTTTGTGCGCGCCCTGTTATAGTGTAAGCTATGGCAGGGCGCGTTTTCATTTGTCTTCCCGGTTCCGGCGAGCGAGAAAAGGGCTTTCCAGTCTTTATTTGAATGGGGCAGCTGCCCCGGGAGGAAAATTATGAGAAAAGATACGACCCACAACCTGACCGTTGCCGCCATGCTCAGCGCAGTGGCGTTCATCCTGATGTTCATCGAGTTTCCCGTCCCGATGCTCATCCCGTCCTTCGTCAAGATGGACTTTTCCGACCTGCCCGCCCTGCTGGGCGCGTTCGCCCTCGGCCCGGTGTACGGCGTGGCCATCAGCTTCATGAAGAACCTGCTCCACATCGTCGTCAAGGGTACCAGCACTGCCTGCGTCGGCGAGCTGTGCAACTTTATGCTGGGCGCTGTCTTCTCCGCCGTGGCGGGCTTCATCTACAAGCATCATAAGAGCCGCAAGACCGCCATCCTCGGCGCGGTAGCGGGTGCCGCCGCAATGGCCCTGTTCAGCGTGCCCTCCAACTACTTCATCACCTACCCGGCCTATGTGGAGTTCTACCATATGCCGCTGGAGGCCATCCTTGGCATGTATCAGGCCATCCTGCCCTCTGCCGACAGCCTCATAAAGTGCCTCGTCATCTTCAATCTGCCCTTCACGCTGGTCAAGGGTCTGCTGGACGCCGTGCTCTGCATGGTCATCTATAAGCCCCTGTCTCCCATCCTGCATGGCCGGAAGTAATTAAAAGAAAAACCTCTCAGTCAAAGCCTTTGGCTTTGCCAGCTCCCCTATCGAGGGGAGCCTCTGGCGAAAAGGGAAAGTTCCCGGTTTTGCCAAGGCCTCTCCTGAGGTGGCATCGCGAAGCGATGACTGAGAGGTTTATTTTTTTTTATTGCAGTGCTCCCTTATCGAGCCACTTGCCCCTTGCTAGCCGAATGAGGAACAGCGCGCCCCGGATGCAGAGCTCGATGCACATGGCGGCCCAGACGCCAACAAGGCCCAGCCGGGGAGCCAGCAGGAAGGCGAGGGTGAGCCGGACGCCCCACATGCTGAACAGGTTCAGCAGGAAGCAGCCTGTGCTGTCGCCTGCGCCCTGCATCGCGCCGCTTGCTACGATGCTGGCCCCGAACATCGGCTCTGCAAAAGCCTCGATGCGGAGGACCTGCGCACCCAGCGCGATGACGGCGGCATCTGCCGTGAAGATGCCCATAAGGGCCGGGGCGAAGAGCCAGAGCCCCGCGCCGGACAGTGCCATGATGCCGATGCCCATCATGGTGCAGAGCCAGGCGAACCGTTTCGCCATATCCCGGCGGTGGGCGCCGACGGCCTGCCCGATGAGGGCGATGGAGGCGTCCTGAATGCCATAGCCTGCCATGTAGCAGAGGCCCTCGGCGCTGACGCCGAGGCTGTTGGCCGCGATGGCCACCGTGCCGAGGCCCGAGACGATACGGACGAGCAGTACCTGTGCCGACGAGAGGGCCGCACGCTCAGCGGCCAGCGGTGTACCCACCCGCCAGAGATTGCGCAGGCAGGCGGAAGTGATGCGCCAGCTGCCGGGTTTTCGGATGCAAAGCGGGCCGTCCCGCAGTAGCAGGACGCCCAGCGCCAGAAGACCGCCGATGGTCGTGGAAAGCGCTGTGCCAAGTGCCGCACCCGGGACTTCGAGGCCGGCACCCCAGACTGTGACGCTCTGGCCGAAGAGCAGTATCTGCCGGGTGGGGTTGATGAGGAAGAAGTTGAACACCACGTCCAGCATACAGACCAGCAAGCTGATCAGGCTGGGCGTCAGGGCGTCGCCGGTGGCGCGGAGCATGGCTGTGTACATTCCCATGGCCATCGTGAAGGGGAGGGCCGCCGACCAGATGGCGAAGTAGGCGCTGGAATTGGCCTGGAGCGAGATGTCCGCCCCCAGCCACCCGGGCAGGAAGCGGCTGATGCCGACGCCGAAAGCCGCAGCGCCCAGACCCAGGATGAGGTTGAAGAGCATGGACTGCCGCAGCACGCCCCGGGCATCCTGCCGGCGGTCAGCCCCGAGGTACTGGGCGATTTGGATCGAAAACGCGGTGTACAGTCCCACAAGGATGCCGTGGCAGCCAGGTGCTCGAGCTGACGATGCCGATGGCGGCGGTGGCCTCTGCGCCGATGTGGCCCACCATGGCGGCGTCGATGTACTCCATCGCCGTGACCACCAGCTGCTGCAGAATGGAAGGAATGCTCAGCGCCAGCGCGATGCGGGCCGTGTCGGACAGCGGGATGTCCTCGCCCTGCCGCATCCGGGCCGAGAGCTGCTCCAAAGAAAGTGTCATGTCGTCTCCTGTTTTCTGTGTTGATAAGTTATCCTACTATTATAGGCACGGGGAGGAAGATTGTCAAACCGGGCGATTGATTTTTTGGCTCTGGCGTGATACACTCTCGGAGTAAGAAGAATATCATTGAAAGAGGTTCAAAATATGCTGCAGCTTATTTCAGCTACCGGCCAGCAGACCGTAGACGCGCTGGCGTTCCTGCTGGCGTTTGCCCTGACCGCCCTGATGGACTCGGTCTTTCACGACAAGCTCCCCCACGACCATGGCCGTGCCTTCGCCGCAACGGCGAGCTTTCCAAGGGCAAGGCCCGGGGTTCCGGACTCATCTTCGTGCTCTGCATCGCGCTGGTGACGCTGGCGGTGGTGCCTTTTAAGGTAGAGTACCTTATTTATACCGTTCTGCTCATCGCCTCCATGCTGTCGGGCTACTTTGACGACGCCTCCGAGACGGCGTGGAACGAGTATAAGAAGGGCCTCATCGACTTCGTCATTCGCCGTGGTGGCAGGTGTTACCTATCTGAACTTCAACGGCACGAGCGTCAACTTCCTAAGCACTACTTTCACCATTGCCTATCCGCTCTACCTGCTACTCATCGTCATCCTCATCTGGGCCAGCATCAATGTGGTCAACTGCACCGACGGCGTGGACGGCCTGTCTGCCAGCCTCGCGGTGGTGAGCATCGGTACCTTCCTGCTGGCTTACGGCGAGGAGCTGGGGGACTACTCCACCGCTGCCATCGTCTTTATCGGCGCACTGCTGGCCTATCTGTGGTCCAACGCAAAGCCTTCCAGCCTCCTGATGGGCGACGCCGGCAGCCGCGCCATGGGCTTCTTCCTCGCCATCCTGGCCCTCAAGTGCGGCCACCCGTTCGCCTTCCTGCTGGCGGCGCTGGTATTCATCGTGGACGGCAGCCTCGGCATCCTGAAGATCAGCTTCAAGCGCTTTCTGCACATCTGGATCCTGAAAAACACCCTGACCCCTCTCCACGACCATGTGCGCAAGCGCAAGGGCTGGAGCGACGAACAGGTGGTGGCCCGCTGGCTCATCCTGCAGGCCGTCGCATCGGCGCTGCTCCTGCTGATGACCCGCTGATTTACGGATTTTAAGTACGATGTTTGTGCAGCTTTCCAAAATGCAGATTGACCCGCTCTGATTTTTGTTGCACTTTATGGATTGAAAGTCAAGCGGAAAAAGACTATACTTTAACCAACGAAAGCAAAGGCGCTTAAGTGGATGGATTCACTTTGCGCCTTTTTTTTGTTTTTTCGTTTTTGTGTGCGGTTCGGGAAAGCCGCACAGGATGCGCTGTCCGCGGCGCTGGAGCACGGACGACAGAACAGGATAGGGAAAGGCGGGGATCACAGTGATCAAACTCGAACACGTTGACAAGTACTTCGGAGACCTGCACGTCCTCAAAGACGTGAACCTCGAGGTCGCCGAGGGCGAAAAGCTGGTCATTATCGGACCGTCCGGCAGCGGCAAATCTACCACTGTCCGCTGCATGAACTTTCTGGAAGAGCCGACCAGCGGCCACGTCTACATCGACGGTCAGGAGCTGACCAACAAGAACAAGACCAGGATCGTCCGCGACAACATGAGCATGGTCTTCCAGCAGTTCAACCTCTACCCCCACATGACGGTGCTCAAAAACCTGACGCTGGCACCCATGAAGCTCCATCACAAGACCAAGGCAGAGGCCGAAGAGCTGGCATATCATTATCTTGAGGTCGTCGGCCTCCGGGACAAAGCGGATGTCTACCCTCCGCAGCTGTCCGGCGGCCAGCAGCAGCGCATCGCCATTGCACGCGCCCTCTGCGCACAGACCAAGATCATCCTGTTCGACGAGCCGACTTCGGCCCTCGACCCTGAGACCATTCAGGAAGTGCTGGATGTCATGGTAAAGCTGGCACACGAGAAGAACATCACGATGGTGGTCGTCACCCACGAGATGGGCTTTGCACGAAACGTGGCCGACCGCATCGTCTTTATGGCGGACGGCCAGATCATTGAGGAAGGCACGCCGGAGCACTTCTTCACCAACCCCAAGAACGAGCGCGTCCGGCAGTTCCTGAGCAAGATCGTCCGCTGAGAGGACGAACAACAAAGGTTGACACGGCAGGGGCTCACAAGTTGTGGTGAGACGCCGTTGTTGATAACAGGCCGTTTTCGGAGCGGACAGGGAAAGCCGCTCAGGCCGAAAAAAAACAAAGAGGAGTGGTTTATTATGAAAAAGATCTCGCGTCGTGATTTCCTGAAAGTCACTGGTTTGGTGGGCGCTGCTGCTGCCCTGACCGCCTGCGGCGGCTCTGCAAGCTCCACCGCAGCCTCCACGGCATCTTCTGCCGCCGGCAGCGCAGCCGCTTCCACCGCAGCGCTGGGTGCTGACACTCAGGCCATCGTGGACCGCGGTGTCCTGAAGGTAGGCGTCAAGAACGCAGTTCAAGGCTTCAGCTTTCAGGATACCCTCACCGGCGAGTACAAGGGCCTCGAGGACAGCCTTGCAGAGATGATCGCAGAGCACCTCGGCGTGGACGTTGAGTTCACCACGGTCACCGCCGCCACCCGCGGCGAGCTGCTGGACTCCGGCGACATCGACGCCGTTCTGGCTACCTTCACCATCACCGAAGAGCGCAAGAAGACCTGGGACTTCTCCACCCCCTACTATACCGACTACGTTTCCGTTCTGGTGGAGGACTCCACCGGCATCAAGGGTCTGGCTGACCTGAAGGACAAGGTCGTGGGCGTCTCCTCCGGCTCCACCTCCGCTCGTGCTCTGGTCAAGGCCATGATCGACGAGGGCGTGCTGGACGGCGCAAACTTCGACGCCGACACCTTCAACGCCGACACCTGGAAGGATGGCGTCTCCTTCCGTCAGTACGACGACTATCCCGCCATCAGCACCGCACTGAGCGCAGGCGAAGTGCAGGGCTTCTGCGTCGATAAGTCCATCCTCGCCATCTACAAGACCGAGGGCCGCAGCTACATTGACGCTGAGTTCAGCCCGCAGGAGTATGGCGTCGCCACCAAGAAGGGCAGCGACTTCTCCACCCTGTGCGACGACCTCGTCAAGGGCTGGCTGGCAGATGGCACCATCGAGCAGCTCATCAAAGACAACGGTCTGGATTAAGCCCAGACTTTTCAGAACCAAGAGAGTGCAGGGAAAGGGGAGTTTGCCATGTCTGGCTTGTTTTCGTTAGAGTCCTGGTCCACCGTCTGGACGCATCGTGAGAGTTTTCTGCTGGGTCTGGGCAACACGCTGCAGACCGCCGTCTGCGCATTGGCGCTGGCCTTCATCATTGGCGCTGCGCTGGGTCTGATGTCCACCAGCGGCAGTAAGCTGCTGCGCATCATCGCCCGCATTTACGTCGAGTTCGTCCAGAACACCCCGCTGCTGCTGCAACTGTGCTTCCTGTATTATGCGCTGGCATTTGCAGGCGTGAGCCTCGGCGTCATCCGCACCGGCATCATTGCACTGGGCGTTTACACCGGCGCTTACATGGGCGAGGTCGTCCGCGCCGCCATCGAGTCTGTACCGAAGGGCCAGTTCGAGGCCGCACAGGCGCAGGGCTTCAACTATCTGCAGCGGATGGGCTATATCATCCTGCCCCAGAGCATCCCCGTGATGCTTCCTCCGATGGTCAACCAGGTGGTCAACCTCTTCAAGAACACCTCCTGCCTCTACATCGTGGGCGGCGCTGACCTCATCAGCGTGACCTACAGCTTCGTCACCGGTGCTTCCACCGGCGGCGCATATGCCCCCCCGCTTATATCGTCTGCGGCCTCATCTTCTTCGTGGTCTGCTTCCCGCTGTCCACGCTGGCAGCCCGCTGGGAAGCTTCCCTCAAGGAGCGCAAGGGCCGCGTGAACCCGGGTCTCAAGACCGCTGCCAAGAAAGTAGAGCTGAAGGAGGCTGCCTGATATGAAGACGCTTGCTGCAAGCCTTTCCATCCTGACAAGAGAAGGCGTCATGCTCTACCTGCTGCGCGGCGTGGCCTTCACCTGCATCATCTCGGTGCTGGGCGTCATCATGGGCCTCATCGTGGGCTCTCTGCTGGCGCTGGCCCGCACCTACTGCAAAAAGGGGCCGGCCCGCATCCTCGGCTGGTTCGCTACCGCCTACATCGAGCTGTTCCGCAACACGCCCTACCTGCTCTGGATCTTCATCTGTGTGGTGTTCTGCCCCTGCCCGGGCTTCTTCGCCCGCAAGATGTTCGGCCTCACCAGCGTGGAGATGAAGCTTCTGTTCAAGGCCGCTCTGGCCCTCATCCTCTTCAACTCCTCCGTCATCGCCGAGATCGTCCGCGGCGGCCTGAACGGCGTGTCCAAGGGCCAGTTCGAGGCCGGCTATGCACAGGGCTTCAACACCGCTGAGGTGTTGCTCTACATCGTCCTGCCGCAGGCCTACCGCAACATCGTGCCGACCCTGCTCAGCCAGGTCATCACCACCATCAAGGACTCCTCCTATCTGGCAAACGTGGCCACCATCGAGCTGATGGCCCGCATCCGCCAGCTGCTGAGCGCCGCCGGTACTTACAATGGCCTCGGCACGGTGAACGTCTCCGACGTCATGGTGCTATTCGGCACGGCCTGTGTCATCTACTTCATCATCAACTTTACCCTGAGCTGTGTGGTGCGCGCAATGCAGAACCGCCGCAAGAAGGCTCTGGTCTTTGCCCCGGCAAAGGCCGCATAAACTAAGACCTATTCCAATTTCCCAATTCCCAATTATTCTCCTGTCATTGTTCTGTCAATGCCAAAAGCGCCCGGCGGGTATCCGCCGGGCTTTTGGTGTATATGGGAGCCAACACACGACGACCGCCGCCAGCGGCGAAAAATCGGCCAGCAGGATGCGAGGCCCGCACCAAGGGCCGAAGCAGACGCTTTGGGAGCCGCAACCCGGGCAGTGGCACGCCGCTTAGGCGGAGGTTATTATGATACGCGCTTTCGCTGCCGCCTCCACCACATGGCTCACCAGCACGGAAGTCGTCACGGTGCCGACGCCGCCGGGGACGGGGGTGATGGCCTCCACCACCGGCTCTGCCTCGCCAAAGCGGACGTCACCGCAGAGTTTGCCTTCCTCGTTGACATGGATGCCCACGTCCACGACCACCTGACCGGCCCGCAGATGTTCTGCGCCGATAAAGCCCATCCTGCCCATGGCCACCACCACAACATCGGCCTCGCGGCAGACATCGGGCAGGTTCTGGGTGCGGGAGTTGCAGAGGGTGACGGTGGCGTTCTCCCGGTCCAGCATCATGGCTGCGGGCTTGCCCACCACGAGGCTGCGGCCCACGACGACGGCCCGCTTGCCGGAAAGGGGAATGTTGTAGAATTTCAAAATTTCAAGACAGGCCTGCGCCGTGCAGGGCGGGTAGCCGACGGCAGTGTTGGTGAAGACGCCGGCCAGCGAGCCGTCGGTGATGCCGTCAATGTCCTTTTCGGGCGAGAGTGCGGCGCGGATGGTCCTGTCATCAAACTGTCTGGGCAGGGGGCGGAAGAGCAGACAGCCGTGGATGGCGGCGTCTGCGTTGATGCCGACAATGACGCGCAGCAGCTCTTCCTGCGAAGCGTCGGCGGGCAGAAGGAACTGTTTCACCTCGACGCCCACTTTTGCACAGCGGGCCATGACGCCCTTCTCGTAGGAGAGGTCGTCCTCCCGTGCGCCCACCCGGACGACGGCCAGCGTGGGGACGACGCCCTTTTCCCGCAGTGCGGCGCAGTGGGCGGCATTTGCTTCGTTCATGGCGGCCACGACGGGCGCGCCCTTCAAAATTACAGACATAGAGATCCCCTTTCTCTGCATCAGGCCCGCAGGCGGCTTGCCACGGACTGGTAGACTTCGTCGGCCAGCGGCAGATATTCTGCCAGCATTCGGGCCGCTTTTTCGTCCAGCGCGGCGGCATGGGCGCGGTCGGTCATGAGCTTTGTGTTGATGGCGACATTCAGAGCCGACGCCTGAAGTGCGGCCTTGCAGAACAGCGCCGCACAGCCTGCGTCCGAGACAGCCAGCACGCTGCCCTTTTCGGCGTAATCGGCCGCAAGGCGGATGCCCTCACAGCAGGCATCCATGATGTCCAGCGGCACGGCGCAGGCCCCGTCCAGCGCCTCGGCCAGCACCGCGGCCTTGTGAACCTGCTGCTCGGGCGTCTCTCTGGGCAGGCCGTAGGCCGCCGCCAGAGGCGTGAATGCGTCGGCGTCCGCCTGCACGAGGGCTTCCAGCCGTTTGCGCAGGGCTTCCGCACGGGCATTCAGCGCCAAAATCTCTTCTTCCACGGCAGCGTATTTCTTTTTGCCGGTGGTGAGATCCCCCACCATATTGCCCAGCGCGACGCCTGCCGCGCCCACGAGGGCCGCCGCGCCGCCGCCGCCCGGGGCGGGGCTTTGCTGGCAAGCCGGCTCAGAAAGTCCTCACAGCTCAGTTGTGTCAAATCCAAAAAGTAAAGTCCTCCCTCTGTCACGAATCCGTCCAGCTTTTCGTCATGGGCGTCCACGGCCGCTTTATCTACCCGCTGGGCCTCGAAGGCGACGCCCAGCTTTACAGCCCGGGTGCAGCGGGGGAGATAGCGGTCGTAGTAGCCTTTCCCCATCCCGACGCGGCGGCAGACTGCATCAAAAGCCGTGCAGGGGACCAGCACGAGGTCGAGCTGGTCTGGCCGTAAAATCTCCGACCGGCTCAAAATGGGCGTGCGGATGCCGTAAGCACCCACTTCCCAGCCGTCCGGCCCCGGCACGGCGGCTGTCAGCGAAAAGCCCTCGCCGCAGACGGGGTAGGCCAGCGTTTGGCCCTGCCGGGCCGCTTCCACAGCCAGCGCCGAGAGGTCGGCCTCGCCGCCGAAGGCCGCATAGAGCAGGATGTTTTCTGACTTTTTGAAGCAGTCCAGAGCCATGATGCGGGCGCAGAGAGCGGCGTTGGAACGGGTGCGCTCGGTGTCCGACAACGCCCGGCGGGCCGCAATGCCCGCTTTGCGCTGTGCGGCTTTTTGCTCCGTGATGGTCATGGCAATGCGCTCCTTTCTGCACCCGGTGGGCAAATCTGCACAAAAACCGGGACGGATTTTTGTTATAATAATAAACGCTGGGCGCAGAAAAAGCAAGGCTTTGGCAGGAAGGGTGAAATATCTTCATCCGACCGAAAAGAAAGGGGCCAAAGCGTATCGGTTTGTGCGAAATGCTGTTGAAGAAATCCACGATGTCTGGTATCATGGAAACAGACGGGGCCGGAATGAGCGGACGCCCGCGCGAACTGATTTTTTGCATCAGAGAGAGGGGTAAATCGTATGTACAACGATATGATGGATACCATCGGCCTCGTGGACAAGGCCGACCCGGAGCTGGCTGCGGCCATGAATCGTGAGCTGACCCGCCAGCGAGAGAACATCGAGCTCATCGCCAGCGAGAATATCGTCTCGCCCGCCGTCATGGCCGCGATGGGCAGCATCCTCACCAACAAGTACGCCGAGGGCCTGCCCGGCAAACGCTACTACGGCGGCTGCGCCTACGTGGATGAGGTGGAGAACATCGCCATCCAGCGCGCCTGCAAGCTGTTCGGTGCCAAGTACGCCAACGTCCAGCCCCATTCCGGCGCACAGGCCAATCTGGCCGTCTACTTTGCCCTGCTGGATCTCGGCGATACCGTCATGGGCATGGATCTGTCCCAGGGCGGTCATCTGACCCACGGCTCGCCGGTGAATATGTCCGGCAAGAACTATCACTTCGTCTCCTACGGCGTCGGCGAAGATGGCCGAATCGACTATGCTGAGCTGGAAAAGCAGGTCAAAAAGGTCCGTCCCAGAATGATCGTGGCAGGCGCTTCGGCCTACCCCCGTGCCATCGACTTCGAGAAGCTGGCGGAGATCGCCCACGGCTACGGGGCCTACCTGATGGTGGATATGGCCCACATCGCGGGCCTCGTGGCTGGCGGGATGCACCAGAGCCCGGTGCCTTACGCCGATGTCGTGACCACCACCACCCACAAGACCCTGCGCGGCCCCCGCGGCGGCCTCATCCTGACCAACAACGCCGTGCTGGCCAAGCGCATCAACTCCGCCGTCTTCCCCGGCACGCAGGGCGGCCCGCTGGAGCACGTCATCGCGGCTAAGGCCGTCTGCTTTGGTGAGGCCCTCAAGCCGGAGTTCAAGGACTACGCCCGCAAGATCGTGGAGAACGCACAGGCCATGGCCGCTGAACTGCAGGCCCGCGGTGTCAAGCTGGTGTCCGGCGGCACCGACAACCACCTGATGCTCCTCGACCTGCGGGACGAGGAATGCACCGGCAAGGAGCTGGAAGCCCGCCTCGACAGCGTCCACATCACCGCCAACAAGAACACGGTCCCCGGCGAGACCCGCAGCCCCTTTGTGACCTCCGGCGTCCGTCTGGGCACTCCGGCCGTCACCACCCGGGGCATGGGCAAGGCCGAGATGAAAGTCATT
>VOFC01007211.1_pt1 | contig 40592 bp, 45 predicted proteins | sample 5384161 | NCBI WGS metagenome assembly VOFC01 (sample SAMN12384722, study PRJNA508395) | human gut metagenome | isolation source: healthy gut B | host: Homo sapiens
CGCCTGGTTGCGTTGTTTAAAGTTTCCATCTCCGCTTGCATCCGGCCATCCGCGGTGCTATAATCACCATAGATATTGGTGAAAGCTGCGCATGGCCCTATACAGGCATTATGGACTTACATTCTATCAGCTTTTTGTCCGCAATGTCAATTCTCCCACCCCATTTTTGTGAAATATTTTCCGTTGACAGCCGCTGCATCCTTGGGATGCAGCGGTTTTTGCATAAAAACAAGAAAAAAGCGCCGCCCGTTCGGGCGGCGCTTTGCAGTTGGATTTACTTGTCTTCCGGCTCCTCGTCTTCCATGTCGAACTCCAGCTCTTCGCCGCAGTTCGGGCACTTGGTCGAGCCTTCGTCGAGCATCTCCTCGTCGATCGTGATGACCTCGCCGCAGGTCGGACATTTGACCTCATAGAGCGTCTCGTCGCCGAAGTCGTACTCGTCCTGGTCGTCGGCGTCGTCGTCGGAGATGTCTTCGTAGTCGTCATCCTCGTCGTCCTCGTCCTCGTAATCGTCGTCCTCGTCATCGAGCAGATACTCGTCGATGTTGTCGAGGTCCTCTTCGATGCAGTCCAGTTCGTCGGAGATGCAATCCACGACCTCTTCCAGATCGGAAACATTCTCAGCCACATCCTGAAGCATGCTGATGATCTCGGAGATCAGCTTGCCCTCGTTGGTCTCGGTGTCGAGCTTCATTCCCTCCATCAGGCCCTTGAGATATGCGGATTTTTCAGAAAGCGTCATCGTAAAATCTCCTTTCCGGCAGTTTGCCTGTCCTGTAATGACGGATCAACCCTTGACACGGCCCAGATATTCACCCGTGCGGGTGTCGATCTGGATCTTTTCGCCCTCGTTGATGAACAGCGGGACCTTGATCTCGGCGCCGGTCTCAACGGTAGCGGGCTTGGTGACGTTGGTAGCGGTATCGCCCTTGACGCCCGGGTCAGCCTTGGTGACGACGAGCTCGACGAAGTTCGGCGTCTCAATGCCGAAGACGTTGCCCTTGTAGCTCAGGAGCTTGCCCGGGGTGTTTTCCTTGATGAACTTGAAGGAATCGTCGAGCGTGTCCTTGCTGATGGGGATCATGTCGTAGGTTTCGAGGTCCATGAAGTAATACAGATCGCCGTCGTTGTAGCTGTACTCATAGTCCTTGCGCTCGATGAACGCTTCTTCGAACTTCGCAGTCGGGTTGAAAGAAGTCTCGGTCACGGCACCGGTCACGATGTTCTTCATCTTGGTGCGCACGAAGGCCGCGCCCTTGCCGGGCTTGACATGCTGGAACTCGACGACCTGCATGATCTTGCCGTCCATCTCGAAAGTCTTACCGTTTCTGAAATCGCCAGCGGTAATGGTAGCCATAAAATATTCCTCCAATATGTGTATAATACACCAACAAAATAAAATAGCGTATTGATTTTACACTATTATGATCGGCTTTTCAAGGGATTCTTATAAAATAATCAAATTTTTCGGACTCTTCGTCAGGATCTCGCAGCCGGTGTCGGTGATGACGGTCACGTCCTCGATCCGGACGCCGAACTCGTCGGGGATATAGATGCCCGGCTCCGCCGAGACGACCGCGCCGGCGGGCATGGGCTTGTCGTTGCGCATGCTGGCGTTCGGGGCCTCATGGATGAGCAGGCCCAGGCTGTGGCCGTAGCTGTGGCCGAAGCAGCCGACGAACCCGGCGTCGTCGATGACCTTGCGGGCTGCGGCGTCCATCGCCTTACCGGTGACGCCCGCCTTCGTCGCGGCGATGCCGGCCAGCTGCGCTTCGAGCACGGTGTGGTAGACCTTGTCCATCTTCTCCGACACATAGCCGAGCGCGATGGTCCGGGTCATGTCGGAGCAGTAGCCGTGGTACAGGCAGCCGAAGTCCATGGTGACGAAATCGCCGTACTGCAGCTCCCGCTCGGACGGCACGCCGTGCGGCAGGCTGGTGTTCGGGCCGGAGATGGTGATGGGGTCGAAGGACGGGCCCTCGGAGCCGAACTTGTACAGCCGATAGATGAGCTCGGCGCACAGCTCCTTCTCCGTCATGCCCGGGCGGATAACGTTGAGCAGGTCCTCAAACGTGCGGTCGGTGATCTCCTGCGCCTTTTTCATGTATTCGATCTCCCACGGCTCCTTGGACTGCCGCGGGGCGTTGATCTCGGCGGAATAGGGGTGCAGAACGGCGTTCAGCTTCGTGTTGTAGAGCGTGTACTCTTCCACGGTCAGCGAATCGTCTTCAAAGCCCAGGGTCTTGACGGTATGGGCGGCGATGGCGTCGTTGATGAGCTTGGTGTAGGGATGGTCCGCGTCGGTCATGACGACGGTGAAGCCGGGCAGGTTCTTCTGGGCCGCTTCGATATAGCGGAAGTCGGTGAAGTAGTAGCTCTCCTCCTTGCAGATGACAGACACGCCCTCTGCCACACAGTATTCCGCGGCATACATCCGGTTATGCTTCGAGGTCAGAAGCAGTGCGTCGACTTCGCCCTTGGCGATCAGGTTGCGGTACTTTTCAATGTTTTTCATGACGGATCCTCCATTTTCCGATTGCAATAAAGGGAAGCTCGGCCACGTGGCGGAGCTTCAGCCATATGGTATGGTTATGAATTGCCGAGATCAGGATGGACTGCACCCCGGCGCAGTTTGCGCCGAGTACGTCCGTGTAGATCTGGTCGCCGACGAGCGCGCACGCCGCGGGGTCGAGCGCATAGCGCGTCAGGCACGCACGGATGCCGCGCGAAAAGGGCTTTTTTGCATGCGTGATGCAGTCCAGCCCGTACTGTTTGCAGAATTCCACGACGCGGGGCTTCCTGCTGTTCGACACGACGCAGAGGCGGATCTCCGACGCCTGCATGGTCCGGATCCAGGCAGCCATCTGCGCGGTCGGCTCGCTCGTGGTGTAGGGGACGATGGTATTATCAAAATCCAGCATCAGAAACGAGATACCGCGCGCGGTCAGGTCTTCTGCACGCACGTCGGTCAGATGCGGATAGATCATGCGGGGCAAAAACGAAAACGGCATACGGTCTCCTGCAGCTTCATAAGTTTGATGATATCAGTATAACACAAAAAGGTAGGTTTGTCCATGATCCTGTATCCATTTCAGCCCGATCTTCCCTTCGGCTACAGCGTCACCGGCTTCGACGAGGAGAAAAAAACGCCCGGCGCGGAGCTCTATCTGCTCCCGCCGGGCGCGCAGATCCCCGCGGAATTCACCGGCGGCGCGATCTTCAGCGAAGCGCCGGGCTGCGCCGACGCACGCATCCTGCAGCCCGCGCAGTCGGCCGCGCCGGACGCGGCCGGGGTCTGGGCGGACACGCAGGTGTCGGGCGGGTCGCTGGAGGGGTACGCCCGGACGCTGCTGGCACGGTGGGGCGAGCGGCTGTGGATGTACCTGCGGCCGCTCTGCATGCGCTTCCCGGTCCCCTGCCCCACCGGCGTCGGCGAAGCTCTGGGCCCGGATGAGGCCCGCACCCTGCTCTCGCAGCATCCGTCCCATTACTCCCCCGACCTCGTCTGCCGCTACAGCTTCTACCTCGATGCCGCCGGCCAGCCCCAGGTCTTCCTCTTCGACACCCCCGAGACCTGCCGCCAAAAGCTCGCCCTCCTCCGCCCCTCGGCCTCCAGCAAGTCTTCGGCTGGATCCCATAAGCGCACGCCCCCAGGAGAAGGCATTTGGTCCGTGCAAATACAGAAATCCAATGCAAAAAGGTGCAGCCCGGCAAATCCGGCCTGCACCTTCTATTTATAAGTTGTTCTACGGCAACTAGTATCAAACTTGATCCCCCGTATCAGGCGGCGCGCAGCAGAAACTCGTGAGGTGAGTATCGAGTGGAACGCCGCCTAAATCATTGGTTCTTGCCTGAATTCAGACGCAGAAAGCACCAAACGCGTCAGCGCACTCTTTTCTTCCATATCTTTTTCTCTTGCGAGAGAAAAGAGCAGTCGCAAATCTGCGACAACAATCCCTCAGTCACCTTCGGTGACAGCTCCCTTTACACAAGGGAGCCTGCCCCTGGGAGGGAGCTTTGGGGTCAGCTGAAGCGTTCGGCGTAGCCCGCAGCGGCGGCAGAGGGGGGCGGCGCGGATGCCTTTCTCGAAGCCTTCGCGGATCGTGCGGGCCAGAGGAGCGGAGAGGATCTCCGGCAGGTCCTGGCGGAGGAGGTTTCCCAGCGCGAGCGTCCCCTCGTGGTCCAGGCAGCAGGGCACGACCGTGCCGTCTGACAGGACCGCCAGCTGGTCGGAAAGCGCCCGGCAGCGGCCCAAGGCGCCCCGGTCGGCCGCCTGTGCGTCCGGCCAGTCAAAGCGCTCGCCGAAGCTCACGAACACGCCCTTCGCCAGCCGCCAGCCCCAGGTATTCCGCTGCCACGGCTCGGAAAAAGCTGCGTGCAGATGCGCAAGAATCTCGTCGTTGCGGTCATGCAGGCCCTTCGTCTGCGCGCCGTCCAGATTCCAGAGACGGAAGTCCGTCAATACGCCCGCCGCCATCGCCGCGCGGGCAAAGTCCGTGCAGCCCGTCAGGTACGCCCGGAAGTCCCCCGCCTCGTTTGCCTCGAAGCTGTGCAGGCTCACCGAGACCTTGCGCAGGGCCGGCGCGGCGAGCAGGACCGGCTGCCGCGCGGGCAGGAGCGTGCCGTTCGTCGTGAGCGTTACGCGGAAATCCAGCGCGCGGCAGATCTCCAGCAGCTCCGGCAGCTGCGGGTGCAGCAGCGGCTCGCCCATCACATGCAGGTAGAGGTACTGCCCATAGGGCCGGAGCTTTGCGGCAAGGGTCCGGAAGGGCTCCGGCGTCACAAAGGCCGCGGGCCGCGCCGTCCCGGGACAGAAGCTGCAGGCGCGGTTGCAGCAGGTCGTGATCTCAAGATACAGCCGTGAAAACATCGCATATCCGCCTTTTTCATTTCTATCATTAGTATAACGGCTCCGGCCGGAAAAAAGGAAAGATGGAATTCTGCCGTGCCATGTGGTATGATAGACGCAGAAATGAGGGATATCCATGTGGACGCTGGAGCAGGTCCACGCGGAGTACCGCCGGCTCGACCGGCTGCTCGGGATCGACACGAGCGGCATCCCGGTCCGTTTTTCCAAACGTATGACCCGTCAGTACGGCGTGTGTACCTTTTTGAAAAACAGGCCGCAGGAGATCCGCCTGGCGGACTTTCTGCGGCAGGAGGACGCCGTCTTCTGGGACACAGCGCGGCATGAATACGCGCACGCGGCCGCGGCGCTGCTCACCGGCAAACGGCACGGACACGACGAGGTCTGGCGGGCCGTCTGCCGCCGGATTGGCTGCCCGGAGGACCGGCTGGCCCCGCAGTGCGCGGCGGCCGAGGAAAACCGGAAGCGCATCGCCGCGGCACGCGGCGTGTGGTGACGTGCCTCGGCTGCGGCGGCGCGGAATCAGATACCTGCGGCGCGGCAAGGTGGTGCAGGCGCTGGAGGAAAAACGAGGGGGCAGATCCGCTGCCGCCGGTGCGGCGGGAAGAAATTCCGGCTGGAAAAACGATACGAACAGGAGGAGCACGAACAATGACACGAGCAGAACGGGCAAGAGATCTGTTTTTTGAGGGCTGCAACTGCGCACAGGCAGTCTTTCTGGCCTTTGCAGAGGACCGGATGGACCGGGATACCGCGCTGAAGATCGCCTCCGGCTACGGCGGCGGCATGGCGGGGATGCGCGGCGTCTGCGGCGCGGTGAACGGATGTTTATGGCCTACGGCCTGCTCCGCGGTTCTGCCGACCCGAACGACCGCGCGGCCAAGACCGCCGCCTATCAGACGCTCCGGCAGCTCGCGGGGAATTTGAGGCGCAGAACGGCTCGCTGATCTGCCGCCAGCTGCTCGGCCTCGACCCCGACTTCAAGCCCCAGCCGCCCGAACCGCGCACGGAGAGCTACTACAAAAAGCGCCCCTGCCCGGAGATGGTCTTCTGCGCGGCATCGATCCTCGAAACCTATCTGGAACAGAACCCGGAATAACGCAATCGGCCGCCCGGCATAACCGGGCAGCCTGTTTTTCTGTTTTACGCCTTCCGGGCGAGCGTGGCCCAGTAGGTAGGGATATTGTGCTCGTGCAGATTGCCGTAGCCGTTGGTGTCCTCATAGAGATCCAGCAACTGCAGTCCCGCTTTGAGCTGGCCGGTCAGCTGTTCGTGCGCGGTGTGGGAGAACTGGATGCCGCTGTCGTCCTTCTGCAGCTGGCGCATCTGGCCCTCGTCCTCGAGTGGATTAAAGGGCAGGGTGTTGATGATCTTCGTCTCGTCCTCGTCGAACGCGTAGTTGAAGCCGTTGTCCAGCCCCGCCAGCAGCCGCCCGCCGGGCTTCAGGACCCGCGCGCATTCGCGCCAGATCGGCAGCACCGCGTAGACATAGCAGTTGGAGACGGGATGGAAGATGAGATCGAAGCTGTTGTCGTCAAACGGCAGGCGCTTGGTCATATCCGCGTGGACGATGGTGATGTCATAGCTCTCGCGCTGCGCGACCATGCGCTCCGACTCCAGCTGCTTTTCCGAGTAGTCGAGCACGGTGCATTTGGCGCCCAGCGCGGCAAAGATGGGCATCTGCTGCCCGCCGCCGGCGGCCAGACCCAGCACACGTCTGTCCTTCAGATCCCCGAACCAGTCGTGCGGGACGAACTTTACCGGCGTGAGCTTCACGTCCCACTGCCCTTTCTTTGCCGCTGCATAGACCTCGCGGGAGATGGGCTTGCCCCACTCCCAGCCGTCGTCTACCCAGCGGTCAATGGTCTTACGATTGATATCCTGATAGGAAATTTCCATAAAGGCTCCTTTCCGGAACAGTCTCAGTTGCCTTCCTTCGCCAGCTTCCAGGCGACGTAGTCGTCGTAGGAGCAGAGGCGGTCGATGATGGTGCCGTCTGGCTGGAACTCGATGACACGGTTGCAGGTGGTCTGCAGGAGCTCGTGGTCGTGCGAGGCGAGCAGGATATTGCCCGGGAAGGCGCACAGGCCCTTGTTGACAGCCTGAATGGCCTCCATGTCCAGATGGTTCGTCGGCTGGTCGAGCAGCAGCACATTCGCGCCCGAGAGCATCATGCGCGAGAGCATGCACCGCACCTTCTCGCCGCCGGACAGCACGTTCACAGGCTTGAAGACCTCTTCGCCCGAGAACAGCATGCGCCCCAAAAAGCCGCGCAGATACACGTCGTCTTTCTTCACCGAATACTGCCGGATCCAGTCAACCAGGGAGTCGGTGCAGCCCTCAAAATAGGCAGTGTTGTCCTTCGGCAGATAGCTGGTCGTGACGGTCTGTCCCCATTTGACGCTGCCCTCGTCGGGCTCCAGCTCACCCATGAGAATTTTGAAACATCGTCGTCTGCGCCAGCTCGTTTTCGCCGACAAAGGCGATCTTATCGTTCTTATTCACGATGAACGAGACTTTATCGAGAAGCTTCACGCCGTCGATGGTCTTCGACACGTCCGTGACGAAGAGAATGTCCTTGCCGACCTCACGTTCCCGCTCGAAGCCGACAAACGGATAGCGGCGCGAAGATGCCGGCATCTCTTCGACGGCACATCTTGTCAAGTAGTCGGCGGCGGGAGGTTGCCTGCTTGCTCTTGGCCTTGTTGGCTGCGAAGCGGGCGATGAAGGTCTGCAACTCTGCGATCTTCTCCTCTGCGCGCTTATTCTTGTTGCGAATGAACTGCTGAATCAGCTGGGAAGATTCGTACCAGAAATCATAGTTGCCGACGTACATCTTGATCTTGCCGTAGTCAATATCAACGATATGGGTACAGACAGTGTTGAGAAAGTGCCGGTCGTGGCTGACGACGATCACGAGGCCGGTATCCTCGTAATCCAAAATGAAGTTTTCCAGCCAGTTGATGGCCTCGATGTCAAGGTTATTCGTCGGCTCGTCGAGCATGATGATATCGGGCTTCCGAACAGTGCCTGTGCGAGCAGGACCTTGACCTTCAGGCGCGGGTCGGTGTTGGCCATCAGATCATAGTGCAGCTCGACCGGGATGCCGAGGCCCTGCAGCAGCTTCGACGCATCGGATTCGGCCTCCCAGCCGTCCATGTCGGCAAATTCCGCCTCAAGTTCGCTCGCGCGCATGCCGTCCTCTTCGGAAAAGTCGTGCTTTTCGTAGAGGGCGTCTTTTTCTTTCATTATATCGTACAGGTGCTGGTTGCCCATGATGACAGTATCGAGAATCGGATAGGCGTCATACTGGTTCACCTCTCAGTCTCGGCTGCGCCGAGCCAGCATCCCCCCTTTTGTCCCTTCGGGACATTTCCCCCTGATAGGGGAATCGGCCCCTGGAAGGGAGGCGGGGAGGGAAAAAAACGCGGCTGCTGGGGGCAGCCGCGGGGGGCACTATATATTATTATGTATCAGGCTTTGACGGTGCCGTCGGGGTTGAAGACGGGGAGTTTGCCGAGGTAGACGATGTCTTTGCGGTTCTGGGCGTCGCCCTCGGCGAGAACGGCCATGCGGCCCGTAACTGTGCCGCCCGCCTTTTCAACGAATGCTTCCATCGCCCTGAGCGATCCGCCCGTGGAAATGACATCGTCTACGATCAGCACACGCTTACCGCGGATCTTGTCAGCCTCTTCGCCGGACAGATATAGATCCTGATCATGCTGGGTCGTGATGGAACGGACCGTCACATGCAGCGGGCGGGGCATATAGACCTTCAGACCCTTGCGGGCGACGAAATATTCCTTTGCGCCGGACTGGCGAGCCATCTCGTGGATGAGGGGGATGCTCTTGGCCTCGGCCGTGAGCAGATAATCGTAGTCCTTCGGCGCCCTTGCCAGCTCGCGTGCACAGGCGACGGTGATCTCCGCGTCGCCGAACATGACGAACGCGCCGATATACAGATCGTCGGACACCTTGCACAGCGGCAGATCCCGGTCAAGACCGGCAATGTTCATTCTATATTTCATGCAGAATCTTCTCCTTCATGCGTTTGTCGTGTTCCCGAAGAAATATTATACCGGGCGGCCGGCAGGTTGTCAATTTCTTTCTGAAAAATGCGCGGATCCGTCGATTTTTATTTTTCGCCATTGGCGAAAAAACAGATTTTTTGTGCAGTAGTGTAAATTTTCCGTGAACTTTTTGGCGCTGCCGCCTCTTGTTTTCGGCGGCCATATCCTCTATAATTATCCTGTCAGAAAGTTTGATGGACTGAAACTTTTTTCGGTCCACCACGAGAAAGAAAGGATGGATCTCCAAACATGAGCAATTTCTTTAAAGTGAAGGAACACGGCTCGACCGTGCGCACCGAGATCATGGCCGGTGTGACGACCTTCATGGCGATGGCTTACATTTTGATGGTCAACGCCGGCATGTTCTCCAGCCTCGGCACCGTCAGCTACGGTGCAATCTACATCGCAACTGCCATTTCCGCCGTTATCGGCACAGTTCTCATCGGTCTTCTGTCCAACCTGCCGCTGGCGCAGGCTTCCGGCATGGGTCTGAACGCATTCTTCGTCTACACCGTCTGCTTCACCTTCGGCCTCAGCTACGCGAACGCGCTCGTTCTCGTTCTGGTTGACGGCATTGTCTTCGTCCTGCTGACTGTCACGGGGCTTCGCAAGATGATCTTCGACGCCATCCCGGCTGCCGTCAAGACCGCCATCTCCGCCGGTATCGGCCTGTTCATCGCGTTCATCGGCCTGCAGAACGCCGGTATCGTCATGGACGACGGCGCAACCCTTGTCAATCTCGCTTCTTTCAATGTCTTCTCCGGCGCCGCTACCTGGGCGAGCATCTTCCCGATGCTGCTGACCATCATTGCGGTCTTCGCCATCGGCGCTATGTCCAAGAAGAAGGTCAAGGGCGCTGTCCTGTGGGGCATGCTCGGCGGCGCAGTTCTCTACTACGTCATCGGCCTCATCACGATTCCTGATTTCTATGCTACCGCTGTCGCTCCTAACCTGACCTCCGATTTCTTCGGCGCGTTCAAGGAGTTCGGCGCACAGGCGTTCGGCAAGGTCTTCACCGAGGGCTTCAACTTCAGCCCGTACATTGCCGAGCACGGCATGAGCAACTTCATCGTTATGTTCCTCACCACCATGCTTGCGTTCTGCATGGTGGATATGTTTGACACCATTGGCACGCTGTACGGCGCTTGCGCGCGCGGCAATATGCTGACCAAGGACGGCGAAGTTCCGAACATGGACAAGGCTATGCTGGCTGACGCCGTTGCTACCTGCTGCGGCGCTGTCTGCGGCACGTCCACTGTCACCACCTTCGTGGAGTCCTCCGCCGGCGTGGCGGAGGGCGGCCGCACGGGTCTTGCCTCGATGGCAACTGCCGCGCTGTTCTTCATCGCAATGTTCCTCGCGCCTGTCGCACAGCTCATCCCGACCTACGCCTGTGCCGCAGCTCTGATCTATGTCGGCGTTCTTATGATGGCGAACGTCCGCTCCATCGACTGGGACGATCCCGCTGCTGCGGTTCCGGGCTTCATGACGTCGCGTTCATGCCGCTGACCTACAACATCTCCTACGGCATCGCCTTCGGCCTCATTTCCTATGTCTTCATCAAGATCTTCACCGGCAAGATCAAGGAAATCAATGCAGGCACCTGGGATTCAGTTTCACCAGAAAAGAGGAGGCGTTGGGCATGGGCGCCGTATATCGTCGGCGTCGGCGTCGGCTGGATCTCAACGGCGCGTCGTGCGCGCCGATCCATCTGCGGGACTCCAATCCCGGGCATATCTTCCGCGGGCGGCGTGACGCGCCGGCGAGAATCTCGCATTGGGCGCCTGCTTTTGTCGTGCGTGGGCGATGATGTGTTCGGCTCGTATATCCGCCGGTCCTGCGTGGAGGCGGGGATCGATATCCGCTATCCAAAGGCGCGACTCGTCCATCTATCTCTCCATTCTGGATGCAGACGGCGATATGCTGGTCGGCATGTCCGACATGCGCAGCAGGATCTGCCGGGATTACCTGCCGTCGCAGAAGCCTGATCCAGGGCGCGAAGGTCGTCACCTGCGACCCCTGCATGGGGGAAACGGCGCTGCTGCAGCTGCTGGACCTGTGCCAGCCGCCGCAGGTCGTCGTCGACCCGGTCTCCTGCGCGTATGCGCGCGTGCCGCTCATCGGCCGGTTCCACACGGCCCCAACCGCATGGAGCTGGAGATCCTGGCCGGGATGGAGATCCGTTCCGACACCGATCTGCAGCGCGCGGGCGAAGTGGTCCTAGGCAAGGGCCTGAAGCGGCTGTTGTCAGCCTCGGCGCGGAGGGCTGCTTCTATATGGATGATACCGGCGCGGTCCTTCGCCGCAAGCTGCGGCCGGCGAAGATGGTCAACGCCTCCGGCGCGGGCGATTCCTTCGCCGCCGCCATGCTCTACGCAACACTGCAGGGCTATGACGCGGAGAAAACGCTCGACTATGGCATGGCCGCCGGGATCGCGGCCGTGACGCATGAGCGGACCATCAACCCGAACATGAGCGTTCCCCTGCTGGAAAGCATCCTGCAGACATATCGTCTTTGAACCTGTACACCCATCTGAAAGGAGTTATTCATATGAATCTGAAGGATTATCTGTCTGTTACCCCTGAAATTCAGGAGGCCATCGACGCGGGCAAGCCTGTCGTCGCACTGGAATCCACCATTCTGAGCCACGGTATGCCGTATCCGCAGAACGTGGAGTTTGCGCACAAGGTCGAAGAGATCGTCCGTGCAGAGGGCGCTGTCCCCGCGACGACCGCGATCATCGGCGGCAAGCTGAAGGTCGGTCTGAACGCCGAAGAACTGCTCGTCATGTGCAAGGCGGAGGGCGTCGGCAAGGTCAGCCGCCGTGACGTGGCTGTGTATCTGGCAACCGGCATGACCGGCGCGACCACCGTTGCAACCACCATGCTCATCGCCGCCATGGCAGGCATCCGCTTCTTCGCCACCGGCGGTATTGGCGGCGTGCATCGCGGCGCAGAAAAGACGATGGACATCTCCGCCGACCTGCAGGAACTGGCGAACACCCCCGTGTGTGTCATCTGCGCCGGTGCAAAGAGCATTCTGGATCTCGGCCTGACGCTGGAATATCTCGAGACGCAAGGCGTACCCGTGCTGGGTCTGCGCACCGACGAGCTGCCCGCCTTCTACTGCCGCACCTCCGGCTTCAAGCTCGACTACAACTGCCCGGACGAGGAGACCGTCGCGAAGATCATGAAGACCAAGTGGGACATCGGCCTCAAGGGCGGTGCTATCGTCGGCAACCCGATCCCCGAGCAGTATGCGATGGATCCGAACTACATGAACGGCATCATCGACAAGGCTGTCGCCCAGGAGGCAAGTCCTTCGCCGCCAACCTCGAGCTGGCCTACAACAACGCCCACGCCGCCAGCAAGATCGCCGTCGCTTATACCAAGCTGTAAGCTGCGGCCCGCCATCATCGATCGCACCCCCGGCTCCGAAAGGAGCCGGGGGTGTTTTGCGTATGGCGGGCACAGAGCCTCCCCTTCCAGGGGAGGTGGCTCGGCGTAAGCCGAGACGGAGAGGTTGCAGCAAATTTGCGACAACCTCTCAGTCAGCTTCGCTGACAGCTCCCCTGGGAGGGGAGCCTTTGGTGCAGTGCACCCACATTGCCTTCCCTTCATAGGGGAAGGCATGGGGTGCACCCTGGGCTCTGCTCCGGGCTCTGATTTCATCGGAACAACGGGCGGAGCAGAGCCCCGCCCCTACAAACTACCACGCAAGAAGGTGAAATCCATCCGGATCTCCACCACACCTCCTATTGATGGCAATCATTCTACGGCAACTAGTTGCAAATTTGGAACCCCCGTATCAGGCGGCGCGTACCAAGACGCTCGTGAGGTGACTATCGTGTGGAACGACGCCTGAAACATTGGGACTTGCCTGAATTCAGAGGCAGGACGCGCCAAACGCGTCTCAGCGCCCCTTTTCTCCCCCTTCTTTTCCGGCAAGACGGAAAAGAAGGGGCCGCCGGAGGCGCGTCAGAAACGACCACGACGGAACGAATCCTTGCAAGCAAGGCTGTCTTATCCTCTGTGCTCGTTTCTTCCTTTCCAAACCGCAAACTGAATTTGCGGTTTGGATTTTTCTATGCAAATCTGCAGCAACCTCTCAGTCAGCCTGCGGCTGCCAGCATCCCTACCCCTTTTGTCCCTTCGGGACATTTCCCCCTGATAGGGGGAATCGGCCCCTGGGAGGGGAGCCTTTTCTGCTGCGGCGGGATAGGAAAAACCCCCGGTTTCGGGTGGAAACCGGGGGTGGGGTGATGGAAATTAAGCTTCTTCCTCTTCCTTCTTGGCGTCTTCGATGATCTTGGCCTGGTTCATCTGCGGGACTTCCTCGTAGCGGACGAACTTCAGCGTGTAGCTGCCGCGGCCCTGGCTCATGGCGCGCAGGTCGATGGAATAGGAGGTCATTTCGCCGACGGGGACTTCGGCCTCGACGATCTGATAGCCGGGGTTCTCAGGATCGGGGTTCATGCCCATGACGCGGCCGCGGCGCTTGTTGAGGTCGCCGATGACGTCGCCCATGTTGCTGTCGGGAATGAGGACCTTCAGCTCGCCGATCGGCTCGAGCAGGGTCGGGCCGGCGGTGGGCAGGCCTTCCTTGTAGGCGATACCGGCAGCGGTCTGGAACGCCATATCGGAGGAGTCGACGGGGTGATAGGAACCGAAGTACAGCGTGGCCTTCAGGAAGACGACCGGGTAGCCGGCCAGAACGCCCTTGCCGACGCAGTTGCGCAGGCCCTTTTCAACGGACGGGATGAAGTTCTTCGGCACGCAGCCGCCGACGGTCTCATCCGCGAAGATCATCTCTTCGGACTCGGACTGCGGCTCGAAGCGGATATAGACGTCACCGAACTGGCCGTGGCCGCCGGACTGCTTCTTGTGACGGCCGTGGATCTCGACCTTCTTCTTGATGGTCTCGCGGTAAGCGATCTTGGCGGGCTTCAGGACAGCCTCAACCTTGTACTTGCTCTGGAGCTTGGCCATGAGGACGGACAGCTGCATATCGCCGACACCGGCAATGATGAGTTCCTTGGTCTCGGGGTCGTTGCCGTAGGTGAAGGACTCGTCTTCTTCCTTCAGCTTGACAAGGCCGTTGGCGATCTTGTCTTCGGTGCCCTTGACCTTGGCGTAGACGGCCATCTTATACATCGGCTCGTCATAGGTCATGCCCTTTGATGCGGACGGTCTTACCCGGCAGGCCGAGGGTGTCGCCGGTCTTGACGGAAGCAAGCTTCGTGAACACGCCGATATCGCCGCAGCAGATCTTGGAGGTCTTGGTGTTGTCCTTGCCCTTCGGGAAGAACATGTTGCCGAGCTTTTCGGAATCGCCGGTGCGGACGTTGACGACGGTCAGGGTGTCCTCCATGTCGCCGGAGATGACCTTGAAGTAGGAGTTCTTGCCGTACTGGTCAGCCAGGGTGTTGAAAACGAACGCCATGGGGCTGCCGTTCGGGTCGAGCTTGAATTCGGACTCATTGCCCTCGTCGTCGACCTTGGTCATGGGCTTGCCCCTCGAGGGGGTTCGGGGCGTACTTGACGATGTTGGCCAGGAGGTTGGTGGTGCCGAGGCCCGTGTAAGCGCAGCCGCAGAAGACCGGCGTGACGCTGCGGTCGCGGATGCCTGCCTTGATGCCGGTCAGGAGCTCTTCGGCGGTGAACGGCTCTTCCATGAAGAACTTCTCCATGAGCGCCTCGTCGGTCTCGGCGACCTGCTCGTTGAGCTCTGCCATGTATTCTTCGATCTTGTCCTCGGCCTCTGCGGGCAGGGGATTTCCTTGCCGTTGGCGTCATACGCCTTCTTCTCGATCAGATCGACCAGACCAACTGCCTGCTCGCCCTTGAGAATCGGGAAGGTGAACGGAATGACAGAAGCGCCGAACATTTCGCGCAGGCTGTCGAAGACGTTGAAGAAGTTCGCATGCTCCTCGTCGAGCTTGGAGACGTAGAACATGGCGGGAAGACCGGCCTTTTGCAGGTACTTCCAGCCCTTTTCGGTGCCGACGCCGATGCCGCTCTTCGCGGTGACACAGATCAGACCCGCGTCGGAAACGCGCAGGGACTGCACGATCTGACCGGCAAAGTCGAAGTAGCCGGGGTTATCGAGAACGTTGATCTTGCACTTGTTATATTCAACCGGAATGACCGAGGAAGAGATGGAATACTGTCTCTTCTTCTCTTCATCATCAAAGTCAGAAACAGTGGTGCCGTCGGCACGCTTGCCAAGGCGGGTGATCGCCTTGGTGGTGAACAGCATGCTCTCGCACAGAGCGGATTTGCCGTCGCCGCCGTGGCCAAGCAGGCAGATGTTGCGAATGTCATTGGCAGTATAGCCCATAGTTAAAAAAACTCCTTTCTCCGGACCCAGCGCAAAACGGCGCGCTGCGCCCCTCGGCAGATCTCATTTCGCCGACTCTTAAATTCCATTATATACGAATCCCCATGGGATTGCAATTAGAATCTTGTCAAATCCCATGAAAATCTGCGAATTTTCCCCTGCCCTTATGCGCGCCCCGCCAAAAGCGCGGTCAGCAGCCCCGGAATGAGCCACAAAACCGTGTACACAAACAGGTTCCAGCACGAGGCGGAAAAGCTGGAGCCGAGGAAGGTCAGGAAGAACATCAGCGCCGTGCCGAGCACGCTCCCGGCCAGCGCCACGATCATGGCGATGATCGCCGCGCCGCGCAGCGTCCGCGCCGAGACGACGCTCCCGGCAAAGCTCGCAAAGCTGCTGCGGGCCATGAGCGCGCCCTGCGGCCCGGTGCGGGGGATCTCCTGCGAAGACAGGCGCGCGCGCTCCTCAACGATGGGGAACTCGATATGCTCGGGCGGGATCTTGTAGCGCAGCTTGAGGAACTGCGGGGTGATCATGAAATCGCGGGTGGCCAGCACCGGCACGAGCGAGCCCGCGCGCAGAACGGCGGAAAGCCCGGCCCGGACCGACTCGGCCGGGGCGTAGTTGAGGGCGAAGACCGCGGTCAGCTCGCCGTTGACCGACAGATAGACCGCCTGCTTCAGCCGCGTCCCCTCCGGCACGCGCACGCGCATGAGCTTCATAAAGGCGATGGAGCCCATCAGCACCACGTCGCCCCGGATCGTCGCACCGAGACCGCCGCCCTCATAGCGGCGGAAGGTGTCCACGGTATAGCGGCGGCCGTTCTGGTCGTGCATCATCTGCTCGAACAGGGGCACGAGGCCGCTGCCCGCCGTCTGCACGACGGCGTTGGCGTAGCCGATGACCATCGGCGCGGGGCGGCTGCCGTAGAGCTTCATGCCGCCCTGCGTGACGTTCTGCGGCGGGAACAGGTCCGCGTCCTCGACGATCAGGCCCGCCTCACCGGACAAGATCCGCGCGCCCTGCCAGCCGGCAATGGCCGCGCCCGCGCGGTAGAGCCGCCGGGCCAGCGCGGAAAACGGCTTGGCGTAGGCGATCAGGATCCCGGCCGGGAAGCTTGCGAGCAGCATGGCCGACCAGGCCCAGAGGAAGTGCTCGCCCGTGCGCAGCGACGTCAGGACGGACAGCGCGAGCGTCACCGCCGTCATCACCGGCGCCCAGACGCGCATAATGCGGCTGCCCGCGTCCGGCATTTCCAGCTGCACGGCGAACTGCTCCGCGTCGCCGGGGGCGCGGAAGATACAGTCGTAGCCGTGCCAGGCCTTTTCCTCGCGGATGGCGGCGACGGGCTCGTCCATATTACTGATGGCGCGCAGCGAGCGGCGGCGGGCATCATACAGCAGGTCCCTGCCCCACAGGGCAAGCAGCAGCAGGATGCTTGCGACCGTGCAGAACGGCGTGCGTCCCTCCGCCACGGCGAAAAACGCATCGGCGACGACGGCGCAGAGCGCCAGAAACAGCATACTGTATTGATCGAAACGGAACCGGAGCAGCGCAATGACGCCGGACAGGCACACATCATAGCTGCACACGGCCTGCAGGAGCAGAAGCCCCAGCATGGCGGCGGAAAAGACCGCGGCATGGTCACTGAACGCGCCGGTGATGAGCGGCGTGGAGAGCACGAGCAGCAGTACCGACCCGAGGCACAGCAGCGTGCTCACCAGCAGCCGCAGCCGCGTGCCGGACGCCGCCGCGTAGAATGCATACGCGGCCTCCGGCGAGGCAAAGGTGTGCTCCGGCTGCTCCTGCGCGCGTTTTTTCCGGGCCTCTTTTTTCTGGAAGCGCTCGAGCTGGCGGCGGCGCTTTTCCGCCTGCCGCTTTTCCCGGCGCTCGGCGCGGGCAAGCTCTCTGGCCTCCTTGGGGTCCGGGGCCGGACGCTCCGGGTCGGGCTCGCCGTGGTAGGTCCAGACGGCGGGACGCTCCGGCTCGGGCGCTTTTTCTTCCTCGACCGGGGTGAAGCGGATGGTGTCGCCGCCGGCGGGCGGCTCAGCCGACTTCTCCTCCCCTTTCGCCTCCGCGGCGGGGACCGCGAGACGGACGGTCTCGTCGGTGACAGGCTCCGCAGGCGCGGGCGCGTCACGCTTCGTCCAGCCGCCGAACTCGTTCATGATCTCCTCGAGCGAGTAGGCAGGCTCCTCCTGCGGCGCGTCGGCTGCAGCCGGGGTCTCAGGCGTCTTGTTCAGTTGTTCCTCGTCCTCCGGACGCCTGGTCTGTTTCATAGGCTGCTCCAAAATGAAATGTGGATAACATCATCTAAAGGCTCCCCCGCAGGGGCCGATTCCCCTATCAGGGGGGAAAAATGTCCCGAAGGGGCAAAGGTGGTAGGGACGCTGTCTGCGAAGCAGACTGAGAGGTTGTCTCAAATCCGGCTCAACCTCTCCGTCACGGCTTACGCCGTGCCACCTTCCCCTCATGAGGGGAAGGCATTGCGTGCGCACCACGCAAGACTCCTCCGTTACCCTCTCTGCCTCACTGCCTCGTAGAGGAGGATGGCGGCGGCGTTGGAGGCGTTGAGGGATGAGATGCGGCCGTGCATGGGAATACTGACTTTGAAGTCGCACGCTTCTGAGACGAGGCGGCTCATGCCCTCGCCCTCGTTGCCGATGACGATGGCGGCCGGGCCCTTGAGATCGGCCGTGTAAAGGCCGGTATCGCCGTCGGCCGCGGTGCCGAAGACCCAGACGCCCGCCTTCTGCAGGTCGCGGATGGTGCTGACCAGGTTGGACACGCGGGCGACCGGCAGGTATTCCAGCGCGCCTGCCGAGGCCTTGCCGACGACAGCCGTCAGGCCGACGCTGCGGCGCTTCGGGATGATGACGCCGTGCGCGCCCGCGCACTCCGCCGTGCGGATGATCGCGCCGAGGTTATGCGGGTCCGACAGATCGTCGCACAAGACGATGAGGGGCGCTTCTCCCCTGCTTTTCGCGTTTTCGAGGATCTCGTCGACCGTGGCGTAGGCGTGGGCCGCGACCATGGCGACAACGCCCTGATGCGCGCCGGTGGCGGAGAGCTGATCGAGCTTGCGCCGGTCGGTCTCGACGACGGCAGCTCCAGCCTCCTTCGCCATGGCGGCGAGGCGGGCAAGGGCGCGGTCGGTCTCGCCGGCGGCGATATAGAGCTTGTCGATCGGGCGGCCGGCAGCGAGCGCTTCCTGCACGGCGTTGCGGCCCTCGAGCATATTTTCTGCCGCCTCCGAGGGCTCCTGCGCGCGGCGCAGGGGCGGGCGGCGGTCATTGCGGTTCCATTTTTTCTGTTCCATGATCTCTCCAGCTTCCGAGTGATTTCGTCGGAATTTCTTCTCATAGTATTTCATGGTATAGTATAACAGCTTCTTCGGCAAAGCTCAATCCCAATCTCACAATTCACAGAAAATTTACCGCCCCGCCGCGGGTTCTTTCTTGTAAAAAGCCGGGCGGGTGTGATAAGATTTGAAAAAAGGAAAAACAATACTAAATTTTCCCATGTTTTTCGCAGAAAGAAGGTGCGTTTTTGAATAACGACCCCAATGGCAAAAAGCCGCAGGACAATAAGCCGCAGAACGGCGACGATGGACGTCAGGGCCGCCGGATCGTCTTTTTGATGGTCGCGGCGCTCATTGCCACGCTGCTCATCAATTCCGTCTATACCTCCATCGCCAACGCCTATCTGTCGGAGATCCCGTACAACGAATTCCAGGAGTATCTCGACAAGGACGAGATCGCGGAGCTGGAGTTCCAGTCGGACCGGATCGTCATCCTGACGCGGGAGGAGGCCAAAAAGCCCACTGCGCAGCAGCGGATGTTACACCGGCATCATCCCCAACTACGATAATTCCGAGCTCAAGGCGCAGCTGGACAAGCAGGGCGTCATCTACAACACCGAGATCGTTGAGCAGGCCAGCCCCATCGTGACCTTTGTCGTCACATGGCTGCTGCCGGTCATCATCATGTACGCCCTGTTCAGCCTGCTGATGCGCAGCATGTCCAAGCGCATGGGTGGCGGCATCGGCGGCATCGGCGAGAGCAAGGCCAAGGTCTATATGGAAAAGTCCACCGGCGTCACTTTTGCAGACGTGGCCGGTCAGGACGAGGCGAAAGAATCGCTTGTCGAGATCATCGACTTCCTGCATAACCCGCAGAAATACGCCGCCATCGGTGCGAAGCTCCCGAAAGGGCGCGCTGCTCGTCGGCCCTCCGGGTACCGGCAAGACGCTGCTTGCGAAGGCTGTCGCCGGCGAAGCGAGCGTGCCGTTCTTCTCGATCTCCGGCTCTGATTTCGTTGAGATGTTCGTCGGCGTCGGTGCAAGCCGCGTCAGAGACCTCTTCCAGCAGGCGGCAAAGGTTGCCCCCGCAATCATCTTCATCGACGAAATTGACGCCATCGGCAGAACCAGAGACTCCAAGTTCGGCGGCAACGACGAGCGCGAGCAGACGCTCAACCAGCTGCTTGCCGAGATCGACGGCTTTGATTCGAGCAAGGGCGTCGTCATTCTTGCTGCAACCAACCGCCCCGAGATTCTCGACAAGGCGCTTCTGCGCGCGGGGCGCTTTGACCGCCGCATCATCGTCGACCGGCCGAACCTCGCCGGGCGCTATCAGACGCTCCGCGTGCACACGAAGAACATCAAGCTCGCCGAGGACGTCGACCTGCACAAGATCGCGCAGGCGACCGCGGGCGCGGTCGGCGCGGATCTGGCGAACCTCGTGAACGAGGCGGCGCTGCGCGCCGTGCGTCTGGGCCGCAAGGCCGTCAACCAGCAGGATCTGCCGACGTCGTTCGAGCTCGTCATTGCGGGCACGGCGAGAAAAAGGGCACCGTGCTGACCGACATGGAAAAGCGCATCGTCTCCTACCACGAGGTCGGCCACGCGCTGGTCGCGGCGCTGCAGAAGCATTCGCAGCCGGTCTCCAAGATCACGATCGTGCCGCATACCTCCGGCGCGCTGGGCTACACCATGCAGATGCCGGAGGAGGAGAAGTTCCTGTCGAGCAGGAAGAGCTCATTGTCGAGCTGCAGACCATGCTGGGCGGCCGCGCTGCCGAGCAGATCGTCTTCGGCATCGCCACGACGGGCGCGTCCAACGACATTGAGCGCGCCACGGAGCTGGCCCGCAAGATGGTCACGCAGTACGGCATGAGCGACAAGCTCGGGCTCATGGCCCTGTCCACGGTCTCGAACCCGTACCTCGACGGCAGCACGATGATGAACTGCGCCGACTCCACCTCCTCCGCCGCGGATGAGGAGATCCACAAGCTGCTCATGGACTGCTACGAAGACGCCAAGCGGCTTCTCACCGAGCACCGGGCGCTGCTCGACGAGATCGCCATGTATCTGCTCACCAAAGGAGACCATCACCGGCGACGAGTTCATGACCTACGTGAACGCGGAAAACAAAAAGCTGACCGACGGCAGCGAACCCGCGCAGGACGAGCAGGACGCGGAAGCCCCCGCCTCCCCGGACGTCCCGCAGGAAGACGCGCCGTCCGCCTCCGACTGACCTTTTCCACGCCCCTTTTATCCATGCCTTCCCTATGAGAGGAAGGTGGCGGCGGAGCCGTGACGGATGTGGGGGGCAGTTTCGTTACGCAGCTGCGCACCACCTCATCCGTCCCTGACGGCTGACAGCTTCCCTCAGCGGGGAAGGTGATCCAAAGCCTCCCCTGGGAGGGGAGGTGGCTCGGCGTAAGCCGAGACGGAGAGGTTGCAGCAAATTTGCGACAACCTCTCAGTCTGCTTCGCAGACAGCTCCCCTGGGAGGGGAGCCTTATGAAGATTTTTTATCACCCGGAGGGTCGTTTATGATCTTTTTCTTCCGTTCTGGATACGCAGACCATCGATGAGCAGCAGGTGCAGTCGTTTTTTTTCGCGGCTGACGCTGGAGAAGCTGCTGTATGCGGCGGTGCTGCTCGTTTTGTGCGCGGTGCTGATCCGGCTGATCTTACGGGCGGCGGACAAGCTGTTTTCGCGCTCGAAGCTCGACCATACGATCTTTGGCTTCCTGCGCACGTCGGCAAAGGCGATCTTGATCTTCATCACGATCATGCTCGTGGCGGGGACGCTCGGCGTCGATACCACGTCTTTGCTCGCCATCCTGAGCGTCGCCGGTCTGGCCGTCTCGCTCTCGCTGCAGACGGCGCTCTCCAACGTGGCGGGCGCGATGATGATCCTCACGGCCAAGCCCTTCCGTGCCGGGGATTACGTGCAGATCGGAGACAAGGCCGGGACGGTGCTCACCATCGGCGCGGTCTATACGAGCCTGCGGACGTATGACGGTCAGCGCATCTACCTGCCCAACAGCCAGGTCACCGCGGCCGCCATCGTCAACCAGACCGCCGAGCCTGCGCGCCGGATCGACCTGAACGTCTCGGCCTCGTATGACGACGCGGCGGACACCGTCCGCGCCGTGCTCACGCAGGCCGCGGCCGCGCATGAGAAGGTCCTCAAAGACCGGCCCATCGAAGCCCACGTCACCGGCTACGGCGACAGCGCGGTCAATTACGTCCTGCGCTTCTGGGCCCGCACGGAGGATTACTGGACCTGCTACAATGACGTCCTCGACGGCCTGCAGGCAGCCTTTTCCTCTGCTGGGATCACCATGACGTATCCGCATATCAATGTTCATATGGAACCATAAAAAAAGGAATATCCGTATATCGTATATCATTTTGTGCATAAAGTCAGAATCGTCCGTTATTTGTCGACGGTTCTGACTTTTTATTTGTTGTTTTTATTTCGATTTCGTCTGATTTCCGCGTTTACCGATAACCCCCGCCGGGGTTCGGATCGGTTGACTTTCCCGCGGGGGCTTGATAGAATAGACCCAAGCTGTATGAGGCGTATTGCGTCGCTTTTGGTTTCGAGGCGAAAATACGCCCGCTCGGTTTGTCCGGACGGACACGCCACCCCCCTTCGGCCTGGGCAGCTGCTGCGCAGGCCGGTCCAGAACAAAATTTAGGAGGATACATCATCGATGGATTGGGATCGCTTAATCACAGTTGAACAGATGGAAGCAGCGACCAACGAATTGCTCGAAACCGGCAAAAAAGTTGGCGCAGATTCCTGGCAGCAGCGCGTCAAGAATCAGACGCCGCACTGCGGCTTCGGTGAGGCCGGCACCTGCTGCCGCATTTGCTCCATGGGCCCCTGCCGCATCACGCCGAAGGCCCCGCGCGGCATCTGCGGCTGCGACGTGCACGGCATCGTCGGCCGTAACTACCTGCGCTTCACCGCAGGCGGAGCAGCCACGCACTCCGACCATGGCCGTCAGATCTGCCACACGCTCTATCAGGCGAAAGAGGGCGGCTCCTACCAGGTCAAGGATCCGGAAAAGCTGAAGAAGATCGCCGCCGAGTGGGGCATCGAGACCGAGGGCAAGGATATCTACGATCTGGCCCACGAGGTCGCCGAGACGGGTCTTCTCGAGTACGGCAAGCCCTTCGGCGTGCAGCGCTTCCTGAAGCGCGCGCCCGAGTACACCCAGAAGCTGTGGCATGACGCCGGCATCGAGCCGCGCGCGATCGACCGTGAGGTCTCGCAGTCGCTGCACATGACGCATATGGGCTGTTCCTCGCTGCCGGAGGCTCTGATCAAGCAGTCCCTGCGCGCCGGTCTGTCCGACGGCTGGGGCGGCTCCATGATGGGCACCGAGTTCTCCGACATTCTGTTCGGCACCCCGCGTCCCGTTGACACCACCGCCAACATCGGCGTCATGGAAAAGGACATGGTCAACATCATCGTCCACGGCCACGATCCTTCCCTGTCCGAGATGATCGTCATGTACTCGCAGGATCCCGAGATGGTCGCGCTCGCCAAGTCTGTCGGCGCCAAGGGCATCAACATCGCCGGCGTCTGCTGCACCGGCAACGAAGTCGCCATGCGTCAGGGCATTCCGATGGCCGGTAACTTCCTGCAGCAGGAAAACGTCGTTCTGACGGGCGCCTGCGAAGCCATCGTCGTCGACGTGCAGTGTATCTTCCCGGCACTCGGCCCGCTCACGAAGTGCTTCCACACCAAGTTCATCACCACTTCCCCCATTGCCCGTATGCCGGACAGCGATTACATCGAGTTCCACGAGGAAACCGCTACTGAAAACGCAAAGGCAATCGTGAAGATGGCGGTTGAAAACTTCAAAAACCGCAACCACGAGCTCGTCAACATCCCGCAGCTCAAGACCAACGCCCGTGTCGGCTACTCGGTCGAGGCAATCAAGAAAGGAACTCGACGGCGTCTGCAACACCCATGTCGACGCGTTCGGCACGCTGAAGCCTCTGGCGGATGTCGTCAAGGCGGGCGTCCTGCGCGGCGCAGTGGCGATGGTCGGCTGCAACAACCCCAAGGTCCGTCCCGACACCGCCCATATCGAGCTTATGAAGAAGCTCCTCAAGAACGATATCATCGTCATCGTCTCCGGCTGCTCGGCACAGGCTGCCGCCAAGGCAGGTCTCATGGATCTCGACGCCGCCGAATACTGCGGCGAGGGTCTGCGCCGCGTGTGCAAGCTGGTCGGCATCCCGCCGGTCCTGCATATGGGCTCCTGCGTGGATATCTCCCGTATGATGATCCTGGCTTCCGATCTTGCAAAGGATTGGGGCATCAACATTTCCCAGATTCCGCTCTGCGGCTGCGCGCCGGAATGGATGTCTGAAAAGGCAGTTTCCATCGGCAACTACGTCGTGGCCACCGGCATCGACACCTACCTCGGCGTTGACCCGTATTCCAAGGGCTCCAGCGAGATCACCGAGCTGCTGCAGGGCGAGACCCGCGGCTGCAAGGAGTGGGTCGAGGCGCACTTCGTCGTCGATACCAACATCGAGAGCCTCGGCGACAAGATGATCGCCGCCATCGAGGCCAAGCGCGCAGCTCTCGGCATCTAAGCGAAGCTCCCGGAGGGTCTTTACCGATATGAAAGTAGCTATCACCGGCAAGGGCGGCGTCGGCAAGACGACGCTGGCCTCCACGCTCGCGCGGCTGTACGCCGACGAAGGGCGCACGGTCCTCGCCGCTGACGTCGATCCGGATGCAAATCTGGGTCTGGCGCTGGGGCTGAGCGAGGAAGAAGTCAACTCCATCGTTCCCGTGTCCAAAATGAAGCAGCTGGCCAAGGAGCGCACCGGCGCCAACGACCAGAACAGCTTCTATAAGCTCAACCCCGACGTCTCCGACCTGCCCGACAAGCTCGCCAAGGACATCCACGGCGTGAAGCTTCTCGTCATGGGCACCGTCGACACCGGCGGCACCGGCTGCGTCTGCCCGGAGCACGTGATGCTCAAGGCGATCATGACGAATCTGGTCTTCCGCAAGGACGACGTCGTCATCATGGACATGGAGGCCGGGCTCGAGCATCTCGGCCGCGGCACAGCCAGCATGATGGACCAGTTCATCGTGGTCATCGAGCCGGGCGCGCGGAGCGTACAGACCTACGAGCGCATCAAGGAGCTCGCCCGCGACATCGGCATGACCAAGGTGCGCGTCGTCGCCAACAAGATCCGCGACGAGTCTGACCGTGAATTTATCAGAAGCCGCATCCCGGCAGACGATCTGCTCGGCTTCATCAGCTACAGTCCCACCGTCATCGACGCGGACCGGAGGGGCCTCTCCCCCTACGACTGCAGCCCCGATGCGCTGGATGAGATCCGTGCGATCAAGGCTGCCATTGACGCCAAAGAATGAATCTGAAAGGAATGAAACCACAATGAAGACATTGTTTGACCGCGTCTTCAACGGCTCTGACGAAATGTTCGCCAAGGCCGAGGAAGAAGTTAACAAGATCGTGGCTGAAGTCGGCCGCGACGCTCCCCTGACGCTTCCCTCCACCGCGTATTTCTGCGCCTGCATCTATGCCTATATCGGCAAAAAGGTCACTACGACCGGCGAACTGCAGGATGCTCTGGCCGACGTGAAGGCCATGATGCTCCGCGAGCCGCGCACCAACTCTATCTTCCAGTCCGGCGTCGGCACCGCCATCGCCGCTGAGATGATCGAGGCCTGCAAATATGTCAAGACCCAGACCCCGTACGAGGGCACCAACTACCACGGCCACTTCACCGACGCGGAAGTGCGTGAGCTGGGTGTTCCCCTTGTCACCGGCGATATCCCCGGCTTCGTCGTCATGATCGGGCCGGCTCCGTCCACCGAGGAAGCTGTTGAGACCATCAAGGGCTATCAGTCCCGCGGTATCTTCGTGTTCCTGATCGGCGGCATCATCGAGCAGGCTGTCGAGGCCGGTCTTTCCATGAGCTTCCCCGTCCGTGTCGTTCCGGTCGGCGAAGAGATCTGGTCCGTCGGCCACGTCATCTCTCTGGTTGTGCGCGCAGCCATGATTTTCGGTGCCATCCAGCCGGGCGACGTCGAGGGCTTCCACAAGTACACCTTCGACCGCATCAACGCGTTTGTCAACGCTTACAAGCCGGTCAATGACATCACCGTCGCCTGCGGCGCCGGCGCCATCAAGCTCGGCTTCCCGGTCATCACCAACGACCACGACGATATGTGGGCCGTTCCGAAGTCCCTCATCATCTATGATGACACCAAGGACTGGATCGATACCTCCATCGAGGCCCGCGGCATCAAGCTGAAGATCACGAAGATTGACATCCCCGTTTCCTTCTCCTCTGCATTCGAGGGCGAGATCATCCGTAAGGGCGACATGCAGGTTGAGATCGACGGCTCCCGCAAGGACTGCTTCGAGCTTGTCACCACGAAGGACGCTTCCGAGGTCGAAGACCACAAGATCGTGGTCGAAGGCCCCGAAATCGACGAGATCCCGGTCGGCTCCAAGATTTCCATGAGCTACACCGTCGAGGTCGCAGGCAAGAATATGCAGCCCGACTTCGAGCCTGTCTTCGAGCGTAAGATCCACTCCTTCCTCAACTGCGTGGAAGGCCTGATGCACACCGGCCAGCGCGACATGATCCGCGTCCGTATCAGCAAGGCTGATTTCGAAGCCGGCTTCAAGTTCCGCCACATCGGCGAAGTGCTCTACGCCAAGATCAAGTCCGAGTTTGACACGGTCGTTGACAAGTGCCAGGTCCGCATCGTCGTTGGCGACGAGCCGAACGCCGCGCTGCGCAAGCACGCCAACGAGGTCTTCGACAAGCGCGACGAGCGCCTGAAGTCCATGACCGACGAATCCGTACCCGTCTTCTATTCCTGCATCATGTGTCAGGCGTTCTCTCCCAGCCACGTCTGCATCGTCACCCCCGAGCGTCTGGGCCTCTGTGGCGCCGTTTCGTGGCTGGACGCCAAGGCCACCAACGAGCTCGACCCGCAGGGTCCCTGCCAGGTCGTCACCAAGGAGCGCTGCATCGACGAGCGCACCGGCCGCTACGAGGACGTCGACGAGGCCGTCGCACAGTACTCCCACGGCGCGCTGGAGCACGTCACGCTCTACTCCCTGCTGGAGGATCCGATGACCTCCTGCGGCTGCTTCGAGTGCATCTGCGGCATCGAGCCGTGCTCGATGGGCGTCGTCATTACCTGCCGCGAGTATGCCGGCATCACGCCGCTCGGCATGACCTTCTCCGAGATGGCTTCCATGACCGGCGGCGGCGTGCAGACTCCGGGCTTCATGGGCCACGGCAAGCACTACATCGCCTCCCACAAGTTCCTCAAGGCCGAGGGCGGCGTCGGCCGTCTGGTCTGGCTGCCGAAGGAGCTGAAGGACCAGATCCGCGACAAACTCAACGAGACTGCCAAGGATATGTACGATATCGACAACTTCGCCGATATGGTCGCCGACGAGACCAACTGCCCGAACGGCGATCCGGAAGAGTTGCTTGCCTACCTGTCCGAGGTCGGTCACCCCGTCCTCAGCGAACTTTTTAAAGTTCGAAAAACTGGTTGATTGAACGCGAAGGGGGCTCTTTGCCCCCTTCACTCTTCCCTGCTGCTCTATCATCCAGCTGCCATTCATAGTTTTTGACAGTCTCGAACCGGAGCATCCGCTCCGGTTCTTTTCATAAGACATAGAAAGGAAAGCTCTCATGATCAATTTCAACGGAGACTCCATATGGAACCTCAAGCCGATCGACGTGTCGTCCGTCAAGACGCAGGTCTTCGGCCTGCTGATCGAGGGCGAGGAGATCGTCGCCGCGTTCCGCACCATCCGCGATCAGCTCGTCTTCACGAACAAGCGCATCATCTCCATCGACGTGCAGGGGCTGACGGGGCTCAAGAAGTCCTTTGCCATCATGCCCTATTCCAGGGTCCAGTTCTTCACCATCCAGACCCCCGGCTTTGCCGAGCTGGTGTCGGATTCCGAGCTGTATCTGATGTTCTCCAACGGCTTCACCGCGAAATTCGAGTTCCGCGGCAGCGTCGACATCGGCGCCCTCGGCCGCACCATCTCCACCTACGTCCTGTAAGCCCTGCTAAAGCAAGTCCCCGGCTGGCGCTGCCAGCCGGGGATCTTATTTTTGCGTAAAAAAATTAGAAAAGCGGCTGATCAACGATCAACTGCTTTTCTGGTACGCCGGAAGGGACTCGAACCCCCGACCTACTGGTTCGTAGCCAGTCACTCTATCCAACTGAGCTACCGGCGCGTACCGCGCTTTCTCAGCGCCCCACTATATTAGCACAGTCGGTCAGAAAATGCAAGCCCTTTTTTTGTTTTTCCGCGAGAAATCCTGTTACAGCTCCTGCACGTCGAGATCGCCGCAGGCCTCGAGCTGCATGCGCGGGCCGAGGACGCAGACAACGCCTTCGTCCAGCGCCCGGCCGATCTGCGCGCCGCAGGCGGCAAGCTGCTCCGGCAAGGTATCGAGCATCTCGTGGCGCAGGCGGCAGCGGTCGGCCTGCGTCATGCCCTTGAGCAGCCAGGTATCGGCCACAGCGCCCTGCAGGCGCGGCGAGAGCAGCGGCTCAGCGTCGCTGATGGCGCCGATGATATTGGCCTCCTGCGGCTCCGAGGCGGCCGCCGCGAGATACGCGGCCGTGCGTCCGATCGCGCCGCGGGAGCGGGCGCAGTCCGGGTCACGGTAGGTATAGGCCGTGGCGAGGCCCGTGTCGCGCAGCAGCAGGCCTGTGCCATACGCCCCGCCCTGTACACGGATCTCGTTCCAGTAATGGCCAAGCGACGCTGCGCGGCAGGCGATGCGCAGATCGCCGGAATACGCGTGAACATTGCCGCAGACAGCGGTAAACGAAACCTCGGACGGGATCACGATGCCCTCCCGGCGGATCGGCAGCAGCGGGGCCGGATGCGCCGAGCCTGGCGCCTGCCCGGCGGGCAGGGCCTCACGCAGGACGCGCAGGACGGTCTGCCGCTCGCCCTCGGTGCCGCCGGTCACGCTCAGGCGCAGCCGCGCGGTCACGAACAGCTTTCGCTCAGCCGCTGCAGCGCCGCGATGCATGCATCCGCGCGCGCGTCAAACTCGCGCTCGAGCGCGCACAGCCAGCGGTAGAAATCGACGCCGCCGCTGCGCTCGGTACAGGCCCCGGCCGCGTTCAGCGCGGCGGAGGCGCGGAGCATGGCGAAGCTGGAGCCGGAGCTCACGATCTGCTGCTGCAGGCCGTCGCGCAGCTGCCGAAGGATCTCCAGCAGCTTGCCGCGGTTTGTAAAGTCGGTCTTCGTCAGGATCGCGGCCGCAAGACTGAGCGCCTCCGGCAGCTTGGAGCCGAGCGCGCTGCACGAGGCCGTGGCGTAGAGCCGGTAGGCCTGCGGGTCACGAAGCTGTGTAATGGGCGACACGCCGACAGAAAAGCTGCCCAGGCGCAGCCGCAGCTGCTTCTGCAGCTCCTGCGCGTCCATCTGCCCCCTGCCGGCAGCTGCGAAAGGACAGACCGCAGCAGCGTCAGGTACGGCAGCTCCTCCGGCGTCAGATCGTCCGCGGCAAAATAGGCCGTGGTGTAGACGATGCCGTCCGTCTGCAGGTCGTGGATGATCATCTGTCCGTCCTCCCGCAGCTCGGTCGGCACAGGAGCCGGATCCCGCGGCAGATCGGACAGCTGCACATGCGGGATCGTAGCCAGAGCCTCCGGGCTGTCCGGCTCCTGCTGGAGCGCGGCGAGGCGGGTCTGCCGCGCGCGGATCTCATCCTGCTGCTGCGCGGAGAGCGTCTGCAGCACAGCGGCAAGGGCTTCCTTTTCCCTGGCCTGCCGCGCTTCGCCGCAGGTCGCGGACGGCTGCATGAGGATGCTGGCGGTGTGATCGCAGCCCAGCAGCAGCCGGCGCAGAAGCGCCTCATAATAGCCCGTGCCGATCGCCTGCCGCAGCTGCTCGAAGACCGGGCCGAAGCCCAGGCGGGCTGCCGGGTCGCCGCCATAGAGCCAGCTGGACAGGATCTCCAGCGAGAACACCAGCCCGCGCGGCATCGTGCCGTAGTCGCGCTCGCGCAGACGGAACTCGAAGCTCGCGAGCGACGCTTCGATCTGCTCGCGGTCGAGCCCCTGCTCGCAAAGGTCCGTCAGGGTCCGGCGGATGGTCTGCTCGATGGCGGGCAGATCATCGCGGCGAAAGTTCTGCACCTGCAGCAGGAGCATCGGCTGCAGGCATTCGTCGTCGCAGCTGAGCGTCACATCCTCGGCCAGGCCCGTTTCCAGCACGGCGCGGCAGAGCGGCGCGTGGTTGCTGCCGCAGAGCACATCGCTCAGCACCTGCGCGGCAAAAAGCGTCTGCGCGTCCTGGCTCGTGCCGATGACATAGCCCTGCCCGAGCTTCCAGCGGGTCTCGGCCGGTTCTCCGGCCGGGAGCGGGTATTCGATCGTCTTGCGCGGCGGGCAGACGGGCGTCTGCGCGGGCGGATGTCGGTATCGGGGAAGATGGCTGTAAAGCGGGAAAGATACTGTCCAGCAGCGCCAGACAGCGGCTCAGATCGATGCTGCCGTCGAGCAGCAGATAAGAATTGGCTGGATGATAGAACCGCTTATGCGCGGCGGTAAAGGCTTCGTAGGTAAGACCCGGAATGGCCTCCGGGTCGCCGCCGGAGACGAAGCGGTACGGCGATCCGGGAACAGTGCGCGCGACAGCGCGTTGGCCAGCAACTCGTCCGCGTCGGCAAACGAGCCCTTCATCTCGTTGAGCACAACGCCTGAACGCGTCAGCATGCCGTCGTGCAGTTCATAGTGCCAGCCCTCCTGCATGAAGATCTCAGGCTTTTCATGGATGCGGGAAAGAAGACCGCGTCGAGGTAGACGCGCATGAGGTTGAGGAAGTCCTGATCGTTGCGGCTGGAGACCGGGTAACAGGTCCTGTCCGGGTAGGTCAGCGCGTTCAGGAAGGTATTGAGCGAGCCCTTCATCAGCTCGACGAACGGCTCTTTGACCGGGAACTGCTCCGAGCCGCAGAGGACGGAATGCTCCAGAATGTGGAACACGCCGGAATCGTCGTACGGCAGCGTGCGGAAGGCGGCGCAGAAGCTCTTGTTCTCGTCCGCGCGCTCGAGCCAGCACAATCGCGCGCCGGACTTCGCGTGGGTATATTCATGCAGCACCGCCCCCAGCTCCGGGATGCGGCGCTCGCGTGTCTGTTTAAATCCGTATGTCTGCAGCATAATGGGTCTCCTTTTCCCCTGTGATAGTGTCATAGTACCACACTTCGACCATTTCCGCAACGGCAGTTGTTGGGGCAAAGGCTCCCCTTCCAGGGGCCGATTCCCCCTATCAGGGGGAAATGTCCCGAAGGGACAAAAGGGGTAGGGATGCTGTCAGCCGTGAGGCTGGCTGAGAGGTTGCAGCAGATTTGCGTAGAAAAACCCAAACCGCAAATTTAGTTTGCGGTTTGGAAAGGAAGAAACGAGCACAGAGGAAAAGAGACGTCGCTTGCGGCGGCTCGTTCCGTCGTGGTCGATTTCTGACGCGCCTCCGGCGGTTCCCTATCTAGGCGACCGCGCCGTGGTGCGGGTAGCGCTTCTGAATGAGCACATGGCGATAGAAGCGGCCCATTTCGGGAATTGCGAAGATGCCGATGCCGCCGAACGAGCCGGTCTTCACAGGCAGAATCTCGCCCTCGGCGATGTAACTGCGAAGCACACCGTCAGAGTCGCACTGCAGGCGGTAGAACGTGATCTGGCTTGCTGCAAGATCGGCCTCCAGCGTGCCGCGCGTGAAGTCGGGCTCGGAGCCAGCCGGTTCAAGCAGACGGTGCTGAATCAGCTGGTACTTGACCGCACGGTCGGCGCACATCTTGCAGCTCGGGGTATTGCCGCAGTGGAATCCCATGAAGGTATCAGTCAGCGTGTAATCAAACTTGCCCTTGATCTCAGATTCATACAGGCTCGCCGGGACAGAGTTGTTGATATCGAGAAGCGTGACTGCATCGTGTGAGATGCACGCGCCGATGTACTCGCTGAGTGCGCCGTAGATATCGACTTCGCACGCCACGGGGATGCCGCGCGAAGCAAGACGCGAATTCACATAGCACGGCTCGAAGCCGAACTGCTCCGGGAACGCCGGCCAGCACTTATCTGCGAACGCAACGTATTTCCGCGCGCCCTTGTGGCCCTCGGCCCAGTCGAGCAGCGTCAGCTCGAACTGCGCCATGCGCTCGAGCATGTCGGCGTAGTAGCGGCCTTCGCCCATTTCCTTCTTCATGTCCTCGCAGACGGCGGGAATACGCGTCGCCCGCGTGGGTCTTGTAGGAGACGAGCAGGTCGAGTTCGGAGTTCTCTTCGATCTCCACGCCGAGTTCATAGAGTCCCTTGATGGGCGCGTTGCAGGCGAAGAAGTCCTGCGGACGCGGGCCGAAGGTGATGATCTTCAGGTTTTTCACGCCGATAACGGCGCGGGCAATGGGGATAAAGTCCGCGATCATCTTTGCGATATCGGCAGCAGTGCCAACCGGTATTCGGGGATGTAGCCCTTCAGGTGGCGCATGCCGAGGTTGTACGAACAGTTCAGCATGCCGCAGTAGGCATCGCCGCGGCCATTGATGAGATCGCCGTCGCCCTCAGCAGCCGCCACAAACATGCACGGGCCTTCAAAGTACTTTGCAATGAGCGTTTCCGGGGTCTCCGGGCCAAAGTTGCCGAGGAAGACGACAAGGGCGTTGCACTCTGCTGCCTTGACATCAGCAACGGCTTTGAGCATGTCGGCCTCATTCTCGACGGTCACGGGGCATTCGTACACGCCGCCCTCGCAGGCCTTGGCGATGTTTGCGCGGCGCTTCTCGGAGAGCGGCCGCGGGAAGCAGTCGCGGGAGACGGCGATGAGGCCAAGCTTTACATTGGGGATGTTTTCAAACATGATACCTTTCCTCCTTAAGCATCAAGAATATCAATATTTTTACCGGTCAGGCCGATATGCGCGCCGGTTTTTGCCTCGCCGGAGTCCGGATGGGCCAACAGCCACTTGTTGCGGGCCGTCATCCATGTGTCTTCTTCGCTTTTTGGCTCGAACGCGGGCTTTTCCATGTTCGTGCCCTTCGGCAGGACGACGGCAACGCGGAAACCGGCCTCCGCCGTCTGACACGGCGCATAGTGGAGCGTCGTGCCATAGACCTCGACGGCAAAGTGCCTGCCGGAACGCGGAAGGCCTTGACCTTCGCGGTATCAAGCATGCCGTCTTCAATTTCGTCTTCCTTGGCCAGCAGGAGCACGAAATCCGTCTCACCGACGTTGACCTCGCTGTCGCGGTGGTATTCGAGGCAGTTCAGCTTTGTGTTATAGCCCCAGCACATGCCGATCTGGACGGGCATGCCGCTGTAGGCTCGATTCTGCATCGCGTCAAAGATGCCGCAGGTCTCGAGCGCTTCGATGGCCGGTTCGTAGGCCGTGCCGCGCTCGGGCATGGGGACGGTCTGCATGGCTGCGACGAGCGCAGATGTGTCAAAGCCGGTCAGCACCTTGCCGTAGGGCCGAAACTCCGGATCAAAAATAGAATAGATCTTCATAGTTCCTCCTTATACCGTCGCGGCGAAGAAACCCTTCAGCGCGGGGTAGAGCTTTTTGAAATTCTGATAGCGGGCCTCATACTTTGCCGTCAGTGCTGCATCTGGTTCGGTGGTGGATGCGACCTCGACGAGCTTGTCTGCCGCTTCCTGCACGGACGCAAATTTCCCGCAGCCGACCATCGCGAGCATCGCCGCGCCATAGCCTGGGCCCTGCTCCGTCTTGACCATGTCGAGGGGGATGCCGAGGACGTTGGCGAAGATCTTGCGCCACAGGGAGCTCTTCGCGCCGCCGCCGCAGATGTTCGAGCGCGGAATTTCGATGCCAAGCGACTTTGCAACCTCAAACGAGTCGCGGATGGCGAATGCCACACCCTCTAGGACAGCCTGCACCAGGTCTGAGCGGCTCGTGTCCATCGTCATGCCGGTGAACGTGCCTCTGGCGTTCGTGTCGTTGATGGGGCTGCGTTCGCCCATTAGATACGGCAGGAAGTAAACGTGATTTTCACCGAGTTTTTCGTCGGTAATATCCGCCTGTTCACCCGCGAAATCGGACGTTTTGAGAATTTCTTCGCACAGCCACTTGTTGCAGCTGGCAGCCGAGAGCATACAGCCCATGAGATGGTAGCCGCCGTCGGCGTGGGCAAAGGCGTGAAGCGCATTATTGGGGTCAACGCCAAATTTGTCGGACGAGATGAAGATCGTGCCGGACGTGCCCAGCGAGATATTGCAGCCACCCGCGCCGACCGTGCTGGTACCGACCGCCGCCGCGGCGTTGTCGCCTGCGCCGGCCACGCCTTCACCGTTTCCGGCAGTCCCAACGTCTGTGCAGCTTCCTTCGTGAGCATGCCGACGACCTCGAAGCTCTCAAACAGCTTCGGCATCTGGCATTCCGAAATGCCGCAGATGTCCAGCATTTCCTGCGACCAGCGCTTGTGTGCAACATCGAGCAGAAGCATGCCGGAGGCGTCGGAGTAATCGCAGGCGTGGACGCCGGTGAGCTTGTAGGTCAGGTAGTCCTTCGGGAGCATGATCTTTGCGATCTTTTTGAAGTTCTCCGGCTCATTCTCGCGCATCCAGAGAAGCTTCGGTGCCGTAAAGCCCGCGAAAGCAATGTTTGCCGTCAGCGCGGAGAGCTTGTCCTTGCCGACGACGTTATTGAGATAGTCGACTTCTTTGGACGTGCGCCCATCGTTCCACAAAATTGCCGGACGGATGACGTGATCGGCTGCATCCAGCGCGACAAGGCCGTGCATCTGCCCGCCGGAGCCGATGCCCGCGACTTCACTTGCGTCAAAGCCGCGCAGCAGCTCCGGAACGCCGGTCACGACCGCGTTCCACCAGTCCTCGGGCCGCTGCTCCGACCAGCCGGGGTGTGGGAAGCTGAGGGGGTACTCGTGCGTGACCTCGTTCACGATCGCGCCGGCCTCGTCGACCAGCAGCAGCTTGCACGCGGATGTGCCGAGATCGATACCGATAAAATACATGGCTGCCTCCTTTTCCGCCGCAGCCGCCGGGGGCAAACTGCGCCGCAACATTTATGAACTGATTTTATAATTCTTTTTTATAAAATTCAATCACCTGCACGATTTTTTTAAATTTTTGTTGGTTCTGCTCAAAATCGCATGGAAATCTTCGTATATTCTACACGTCATCTTTTTCTTTTAAAAAATTTACGTCTTGACTTTTGTAAAAGTTCTGATAAAATAGAGGTAAAATCGCAAGAATTTTGGAGGTGACCGGCATGGCGGAGGTCTCTGCCCTCGACCAGACCATCAGCGCCCGCCGCAGGCAGACGCGCAGCAGCATCTACCGGTATTTGTACGAGGCGGGCGTCCCCTGCTCCAAGCAGCAGATCGCCGCGGCCCTGGGCCTCAGCCTGCCGACGGTCTATCAGAACCTGACGGAGCTGGCCGCGGCCGGGCTCATCGGTGAGGCGGGCATGCAGCCGTCCTCCGGCGGGCGGCCGGCCACGCAGCTTTCGATCCTCGCGGACGCGCGGCTCTCCGCGGGCGTGTGCATCACGCGGCAGCGGCTGCGCTTCATCCTGACGGACCTGAGCCGCCGCGAGCTCGGCTATAAGGACGTCCGCCACCAGAAGGACGTCTCCGACCCGGACTACAGCGCGTTCCTCGCCGCGCAGCTCGAGCGGTTTCTGGATGAGAATGGGGTCGACCAGGGGAAGCTTCTGGGCGTCGGCGTTTCGCTCGCGGGCGTCATCTCCGCGGAGAGCCGCTCGATCCTCTTCGCGCCGACGCTGGCGCTGCGCGACGTGCCGTTTTCGCAGCTCCTGCAGGCCATCCCCTACCCCACGCGGCTGGAAAACGACGGGACCTGCGGCGGCTTTGCCGAGTGGTTCTCCTCACCCGGCACGCGAAATATCGCCTTTTTGTCCATTGAGGACGGCGTGGGCGGCTCTGTGCTGGTCAACGGCGCGCAGTTCACCGGCGACAACGGCCGCAGCGGCGAATTCGGCCACATGTGCGTTGAGCCCGGCGGGCTGCCGTGCAAATGCGGCCGCCGCGGCTGTCTGGAGGCCTATTGCTCCGCCACGCGGCTGACGGAGGTCTCCGGCGTGACGCTGCGGGAATTTTTCCTCGGCGTCGAGTGCGGCAACAGCGCCTACCGGACGCTGCTGGACGATTATCTGCGCCATCTTGCCATCGGCATCCACAACATTCGCCTCGCGCTCGACTGCGACGTCGTACTCGGCGGCTTCATGGCGAAGTTCCTCGAGCCCTACCTGCCGCAGCTGCGCGACCAGCTCGCCCAGCTCGACCCCTTCGACGCCGCCGGCGCCTACCTCCACCTCAGCCGCTACCCCAAGCACGCCGCCCTGATCGGCGCCGCCCTCTACTTCGTCAAACAGTTCCTCGATCAGGTGTGAGACGCAGCTTATGCCTTCCCCTATGAGGGGGAAGGTGTGAGACGTCTTCCGGTTGCGCAGCTGCCCCACCTCATAGTCGCCTTGTGGCGACTCATAGGGAAGCCTTTGGTGCTCAGTACGCCCACGCCTTCCCCTGGGGGAAGGAAGCACAGCAGACGGATGAGGGTTAGGGAGCACTTGCAGATCGCTTTGCAGTTTCAGCAAAACCGTCACTGCTCCCCTGCCCTCATCCGCCCTCTTCGGGGCACCTTCCTCCAGAGGAAGGCATTGGGTGCCTGCAAATTCATAAAACTTCCCCGCAAAAAGGTGCAGACCAGCAAATTGGGTCTGCACCTTCTATTTACGGCAGTCGTTCTAAGGTAACTAGTTACAAACTTGATACCCCCGTATCAGGCGGCGCGTAGTCAGACACTCGTAAGGTGACTACCGAGTGGAACGACATCTAAAAACCAGGACCTTACCTAAATTCAGATGCAGTATGCACCAAACCGTAACCAAGCGCCCCTTTTCTCCCCCTTCTTTTCCGGCAAGACGGAAAAGAAGGGCCGTCGGAGACATATCGCAATCGCAAATTTGCGACAACCTCTCAGTCAGCTTCGCTGACAGCTCCCCCTGGGAGGGGAGCCTTGGGATCTCATGCTTCCCGGACGGGGATGGTGATCTCAGTGACGAATTTTTCGGTGTCGTTCGTCAGGCCGTAGTCGATCAGGGTGATCTCGCGGGAGAAGCCGTCCGGCTGCAGGCCGTTTGCGCGGATGTAGTCCATCAGTCGGCGGTTGGCGATGACGGTGATCACGATGAAGGAGATCTGGATAAACCCGTCCTGCACGGAGATGGGGACGCCAATCCTCAAGATCGCGTCCATCACCGGCTTCTGCGGGCGCAGGTCCGCCTTTGCCAGCGGCATAGTCCTTCTGCGCACGATCACCGCGAGGCTGATCGCCACGCTGATGGCCTGCGAGAGCGACGTGCCGAGCGCGGCCCCGGCAGGACCAAGGTGCAGCGCGCCGATAAACAGGTAGTCAAGCGCGATATTGGCCAGGCAGGCAATGAAGATAAAGATCATCGGGCTTTTGGAATCGCCTATGCCGCGGAAGATGGCGCTGAGGATATTATACGCCGTAATGCACGGAATGCCAGGAAAACAAATCGTCAGATAGCGGACCGTCCCCTCGACCGCCGCCTCCGGCGTCGACATGACGGCCGTGATCGGGCGGCGGAGCAGCAGCAGCCCGGCCGTCAGCACGAGCGAGAGCGACAGAAACAGCGTCACCGTATTGCCCGTGGCCGCGGCGGCCTGCGGCCGGTCGTCCGCGCCGATGGCCCGCGCGATCGAGACTGTCGTGCCCATCGCCAGCCCCACGATCATGACCGTCAGCATATACATGACCTGCGAGCCGACGGCGACGGCCGTCGTCCCCGCGACGCCCTCATACTGGCCAATGATGAACAGGTCCGCCATCCCATAGAGCGTCTGCAGCAGGTAAGACAGCAGATACGGCAGCGAAAACCCGATCAGCTGCCTGCCCACGCTGCCGGTCGTCAGATTCTTTTCCATTCGGATCCCTCCCTTTTGCCCCGTATGATAAACCCTGCAATCGTTGCAAAGTCAAGCCCCGCACGCAAAAAAATCCAAATCCCGCAGAAATTCGATTTCAGGGTTTACTTTTCGGGCGGTTTCCTATATAATGAGTGTGTTTGCGTGCCGGCACGCAGAAAAACGAAGAGGAGGCGGGCGACTTGCACCTCAAAACCAGATTTCACGGGCAGATGTCCGACACGTTCCATGCGGCCGTGTTCGTCACGCTCTCGGGCGGCTTTCAGGACGCCTATACCTATATCTGCCGCGGGCAGGTCTTTGCCAACGCGCAGACGGGCAACATCGTGCTTCTGAGCGCGGCGCTGCTGCGGGGCGACTGGGCCGTGTGCCTCAGGTATGTGATCCCGCTGCTGTCCTTCGTGTTCGGCACGATGGCGGCGGAGTGCATCCACATGCGCTTCCGCAATTTCCGGCAGCTGCACTGGCGGCAGCTGGTCCTGATCCAGGAGATCGCGTTTTTGCTCATCGTCGGCTTCCTGCCGCACAGCGTCGACCCGCTGGCCAACGCGCTGGTCTCCTTCGTCTGCGCCATGCAGGTGCACACGTTCCACAAGGTCCACGGCCACGCCTACGCCAGCACGATGTGCATCGGCAATCTCCGCTGCGCGTCCGAGGCGCTGAGCGAATACCTCCATTCGCATGACCGCAGATCGTTCGAAGCCGCGCGGACGTATTTCGGCGTCATCCTCGTCTTCGCCGTCGGCGCGGGGCTTGGCAGCTTCGTGACGGAGGCGGCGGACATCCGCGCCATCTGGGTCTGCTGCGGGCTGCTGCTGGTGAGCTTCGCGCTGATGTTCGTGCGCGACGAGCGCGAGAGCTGAGCTTCCTATCAAAAAAGTCAAGGAATGTTCACAAAACGTTCCTTGACTTTTCATATTTTTTTTGCTTATAATTTAGTTTGATATTGAACAGTTCGATATTGGAGGTCTTTTGTATGCCGGAACCGATGCTGACCGCTTCTGTCATGTTTGCCAACGCGGCGAGATTCGCCGACGTCTATCATACCGCCATCGCGCCGCTGTGCGCGTCGACAGGGGCTGCCGCCTGCGGCGGCGGATATTCTGCTGTTTCTGGCCAACAATCCCGGCTGCGAGACGGCGGGGGCGATCTGCCGGATGCGGCGGACTGAAGCCGGCCATTGTGTCGTTTCATATTGACCGGCTCGTGGGCGAGGGCTTTTTGCTGCGCCAGCCCGTCCCAGGCGACCGGCGCAAGACGGCGCTCGTGCTGACCGCGCAGGCGCAGCCCATCGTCGCCGAGGGGCGCGAGCTGCAGCGGGCCTTCGCCGACCGGCTGGCCGAGGGGCTGAGCGCGGAAGATCTGGCGCACTTCCGCCGCTGCGTCGCCATCTTTGACCGCAATATCGAGCAGATCCGCGCCGAAAAATCCAAAAAAGAACGGAGATTCAGAATCCATGATCAAGTTACTCAAACGGATGCGCAGACGCGAGGCGCTGATGGCGCTTGTCTGCGCGGTTCTTGTTGTGGCGCAGGTCTATTTTGACCTGAAACTGCCGGATTATATGACCCGGCTCACCACGCTCATCAAAACGCCCGGCAGCAGCACGGGCGATATCCTGTCCGTCGGCGGAGAAATGCTGCTGTGCACGCTGTGCAGCGCCGTGCTCGCCGTCGGCTGCGGGTATCTGTCCGCGCGGACGGCTGCGGGCTTCAGCTTTTCCGTGCGCCGTGACCTGTTCCACCATGTCATGGACGCAGGCAGCGAGGAAATGCAGTCCTTTTCTGTCCCCAGTCTCATCACCAGAACGACCAACGATATTACCCAGATTCAGATGATCGTCGCCATGGGCCTGCAGATGCTCATGAAGGCGCCCATCATGGCAGTGTGGGCCGTGATTAAAATTCTGGGCAAGAGTTGGACGCTCTCGGCTGTGACGGGCGGCTTCGTTGTGGCAATCGTTGTGATGGTGCTGCTCATCATGTCCAGCTGCCTGCCCCGGTTCCGGCAGGTGCAGAAAAAGACCGACCAGATCAACCGCGTCGCGCGGGAAAATCTGACCGGCATCAACGTTGTGCACGCCTTCAGCGCGGAAGACTATCAGAACCGGAAATTCGACGGCCCCAGCCGCGACATGATGAATCTGCAGCTGAAAAACCAGCGGCTGTTCGCCCTGCTGCAGCCCGCGATGGGCCTCGGCATGAACGGTCTCGCGCTCGCCATCTACTGGGTCGGCGCGGCGCTGATCGAGTCGATCGCGCAGACGGATATGGCCGGGCGGCTGACGATGTTCACGAATGTGCTGGTGTTCAGCACCTACGCGACCTACGTCGTCATGTCCTTCATGATGCTCGTGATGATCTTCATGCTCGTGCCGCAGGCGCAGGTCTCGGCTGAACGTATCAACGAAGTGCTGGACACGAAGCCGCACGTCGTCGAAGGCTCGAAGACCGAAGGGCGCGAGACCGGCACGGTCGAATTCTGCGACGTCTCCTTCCGCTATCCCCATGCAGCCGCCGACGAGCTCGAGCACATCAGCTTCCGCGTCGAGCGCGGCCAGACGCTCGCCATCATCGGCGCGACCGGCAGCGGCAAGACGACACTCGCCGGCCTCATCCCGCGGTTCTATGACGCGACACAGGGCACCGTCCTGGTCGACGGCGTCGACGTGCGGGATTATACCTTTGACGCCCTATACGACAGGCTCGGCTACGTGACGCAGAAGGCCGTGCTCTTCTCCGGCACCGTGCAGGACAATATTTTCTTCGGCCAGAGCGAAGCCGTGGATACCGACGAGACGCTGCAGCAGGCGCTGCAGCTGTCGCAGGCGGCAGAGTTCGTGGACCGCTACCCCGAAAAGGCCGCGCACCCCATCGCCCAGCTTGGCCGGAACGTCTCCGGCGGGCAGAAGCAGCGGCTTTCCATCGCACGGGCGCTGGCAAGAAAGCCGGAAATTCTGATTTTCGACGATTCGTTCTCCGCGCTGGACTATAAGACCGACGCGACCCTGCGC
>VOFC01004138.1_pt1 | contig 40520 bp, 47 predicted proteins | sample 5384161 | NCBI WGS metagenome assembly VOFC01 (sample SAMN12384722, study PRJNA508395) | human gut metagenome | isolation source: healthy gut B | host: Homo sapiens
CATAAAGAATGGGTTGTTGTCGATGCAACCGATCAGGTCGTAGGCCGTCTCGGTTCGAAAGTTGCGAAACTGTTGAGAGGAAAGTACAAACCAGACTTTACCCCTCATGCTGACTGCGGTGATAATGTTATTATCATTAATGCAGACAAAGTGAAATTTACCGGAAACAAGTGGAACGACAAGGTTTACTTGCGCTATACAGGTTATCCCGGTGGTCAGAGAGAAATGACTCCTGCCCAGTTGATGAAGAAACCTAACGGTGAAGAAAAACTGTTGAAGAGAGTAGTAAAGGGTATGCTTCCTAAAAATCGTCTGGGAGCACAGTTGCTGGGCAATTTGTATGTTTACGCTGGTAGTGAACATAAACATGAAGCTCAGACTCCGAAATCAATTGATATAAACTCACTTAAATAATAAAGAATGGAAGTAGTAAATGCATTAGGCAGACGTAAACGCGCCGTAGCACGCGTGTTCGTAAGCGAAGGTACAGGAAAGATTACTATTAACAAGAGAGACCTTGCACAGTACTTTCCATCAACTATTCTTCAGTATGTAGTAAAACAGCCTTTGAACAAGCTGGAGGCTGCTGAAAAATATGATATCAAAGTAAATCTTTACGGTGGTGGCTTTACAGGTCAGTCACAGGCTTTGCGTCTGGCTATCGCCCGTGCGCTGGTTAAAATCAACCCTGAAGATAAAACAGCTCTTCGTTCAGAAGGCTTCATGACACGTGATTCTCGTTCTGTAGAACGTAAGAAACCGGGTCAGCCCAAAGCACGTCGTAGATTCCAGTTCAGTAAACGTTAATATCCGGTTTTACTTGGAACTGGTTAAGAAGCGTTTAGTATCTAAACCAGCGGGACTCTACTTGGTAGCGGACTACCCGATGGTTGGTTGAGATAAACAAAAAAGAAAGTAAACGATTTAAAGAATAACAAAATGTCTAGAACTAATTTCGATACATTATTGGAAGCCGGTTGCCACTTCGGACACCTTAAGAGAAAGTGGAATCCCTCAATGGCTCCTTATATTTTCATGGAACGCAATGGTATCCATATCATTGACCTCCATAAAACAGTTGCTAAAGTAGATGAAGCTGCTGATGCACTGAAACAAATCGCAAAATCAGGTAAGAAAGTCCTGTTTGTTGCTACTAAGAAACAAGCTAAACAAGTAGTAGCTGAGAAAGCTGCTTCTGTAAATATGCCTTATGTAATCGAGCGTTGGCCGGGTGGTATGTTGACTAACTTCCCGACTATCCGTAAGGCTGTGAAGAAAATGGCTACTATCGATAAGTTGACCAACGATGGTACTTATTCAAACCTTTCTAAGAGAGAAGTTCTGCAAATCTCTCGTCAGCGTGCTAAATTGGAGAAGAACTTAGGCTCTATCGCTGATTTGACTCGTTTGCCGTCAGCACTGTTCGTTATCGATGTGTTGAAAGAAAACATTGCAGTTCGTGAAGCTAACCGTCTGGGTATCCCTGTATTTGCTATCGTTGATACAAATTCAGATCCTTCAAACGTAGACTTCGTGATTCCTGCAAACGATGACGCTACTAAGTCTGTAGAAGTGATCTTGGATGCTTGTTGTGGCGCTATCGCTGAAGGCTTGGAAGAAAGAAAAGCTGAAAAAGTAGATATGGAAGCTGCCGGTGAAAATGCTCCTAAGGGTGCTGGTAAGAAGAAAAATACCAAGGCTCGTATGGATAAAGCCGAAGAAGAAGCTATCAATGCTGCTAAGGCTGCCGCTTTCTTGAAAGAAGACGAAGAAGCTTAATAGTATAAATTGAGAGTTGAGAATTGAAAATTGGGGAAGGGGCAGATTATGCTGTTAATTCTCAATTCTCAATTTTCAATTCTCAATTCTGTTTTAAAGATATTACTAACAATTAAAAAATAAAGGAATATTATGGCTGTAACTATGGCTGAAATAACCAAGCTTCGTAAGATTAGTGGAGCTGGTATGATGGATTGCAAGAACGCCTTGACTGAAGCAAACGGCGATATCGATAAAGCAATGGAAATTATCCGTAAAAAAGGACAGGCTGTTGCTGCAAAACGTTCTGACCGTGAAGCATCTGAAGGTTGTGTGCTGGCAAAAAAGGATGGCGAATTTGCTGCTATCATCGCTTTGAAATGCGAAACCGACTTCGTTGCTAAAAATGCTGATTTCGTAGCGTTGACTCAAGCTATTCTGGATGCTGCTGTTGCCAACAGATGCAAGACTTTGGAAGAAGTAAAGGCTTTGCCTATGGGTAACGGTACTGTACAGGATGCAGTAACAGACCGTAGCGGTATCACTGGTGAAAAAATGGAATTGGATGGCTACAATGTGGTTGAAGGTGCTTATACTTCTATTTATAACCACCAGGGAAATAACCAGCTTTGTACTATTGTTGCCATGAATAAGGAAGCTGAAGCTGCCGCTCACGGAGTTGCTATGCAGATTGCCGCTATGAATCCTATTGCAATTGATGAAGCCGGTGTTCCTGAATCTGTAAAAGAAGCTGAAATACAGGTAGCTATTGATAAGACTAAGAAAGAACAAGTAGACAAGGCTGTTGAAGTTGCTTTGAAGAAGGCTGGTATCAACCCTGCACATGTAGACAGCGAAGAGCACATGGAAAGTAACAAGGCTAAGGGCTGGATTACTGACGAAGATATTGCCAAAGCTAAGGAAATCATTGCTACTGTTTCTGCTGAAAAAGCTGCCAACTTGCCGCAACAGATGATTGAAAACATTGCTAAAGGTCGTCTGGGTAAGTTCTTGAAGGAAGTTTGCTTGCTGAACCAGGAGGATATCATGGATGGTAAGAAGACTGTAAGAGAAGTGTTGAAGGAAGCTGATCCTGAATTGCAGATCGTTGCTTTCAAACGTTTCACTTTACGTGCTGAATAAGATTTCCGCAATTATAGAATGGGGGACTGTGTGACAACAGTCCCTTTCTTTTTTCCGGTTATTTGGTCTGGGTATATCCTTCAGCTTTCAATAACTCGATGACCCGTTGCTTGAACTCTCCTTGGATAAGGATCTCCCCGTCTTTTACTGAACCGCCTACTCCACATTTGCTTTTCAATAATTTACCCAACTCTTTCAGGTCATTTTCTGTTCCGATGAACCCGTTGATTAATGTCACGGTTTTGCCACCCCGTCCTTTTTTTTCTATATTGACACGGAGTTTCTGTTGAGTGGTGACTTTTGGGGCACCCTCTACTTGGGGAGAATCAGGTAAAGGCCTATTCCAATCATTTCCCGAGGAGATGGGAGGTCAGAATCAGTCTGACCACTAACTTTACGAGCCTACTATCTTCGATAAAGTATCACCGCTATGCCGGAGCATTCTTTATTACCGTTTTAAACTGGAAGGCTGCTATAGTGAAGGTAACCATCTGATCAATAAAATAAAAAGTCATCCCCAAGCAAGACAGTCCGCGTCTGGTGTCCGGAGATTTTGCATATTGTGGAAGATCTTTTGGTGCGTCTCTGCGGCTGAATTTTCTATCCGTATGAGGCCTGAAAGCTACGGTCAAGGCAACTTGTAAAGAAGTTCAGCCTCTGTTTTCCTGGCTACCTCCACAAGTATGTCCTAGAAATCAAAATGATGGGATTTTTCTGCAGAGGCTTCATATCTGGCAGCAGTACATTATGTACGAATGTGGAAATAGCAGACCGTCAGCAAGTGATGAATGGGGCTTGATGCCTCACCGAAACAAAACAGGAAGCAGCAGAAGCTTGTAAAGCAGATAGAAGAACTGTCGACGAAGGAGACTTGACTTTGAGTGAAGCCTATAAGCTATCTAAGTTGATGGAAAGAACATTGCCGAATCCGGATACTGCACGTGTCTCCGCATAAATATGAACGTAAAGTGAGAAAGAGAGAAGTGAATATAAAGACCGATTCGCTGGCGGACAAAAAAAAGGATTCGCTTTATTGGGCAGCTGTCAGAAGTGTTCCTTTGCGTCCGGAAGAAAATACAGAGTTATATCCATAAAGAAGAGTTATCCTCTCCAAAGACTCCCTTCAGGAGAATGATTCGGCTAAAAAACAACAGTTGGGAAAAAGATCATTCAAACATTCCTGATGGGTAAACCTATCGTACTTCAGACAAGAAAGCATGGATTGGCTGGAAAGGCTTGCCTTCCTATGTGCCTGAGTATAATTTTTTTGTAGATGGCTTCTGGCTAGAGCTAAGTTTGAAACAGGGTTGAAATTATCGGAGGCCTCTACTTTGCAATCACTCCTTCTGCTTATTATACCACTGCCCGTAAAGCGGTAGCAGGGCAAAGTGAATCCCTCCTTGAGTTATGCCCGAGGCAACGGGGGGATACCTGGAACTGTCCGGCGGAGTTCTTTCTGCCGATTATAATGGAGAAAGTGGAGAATCCCGTCTGATAAATACCGTTGCCTCTTCTTTCTTCGGCGGAATGATGTGAAACTCTATGAGAAGCTGTTTCCTGTCTTTCCAAAATAAGATCGAACTGGCGAATAGTTTGTTGCTTTCTACCTCGCTTTCCTGGCAGCGACGACAGATGCTGGAGAATCATATACACCGGAGCTGCTGGTTCAAGAAAGAAGCGGAGTCGAATATTCCGGACAGCTGGGCATTCTATCCGATGCCGGAAAATGAATTGTTGAAAGCTTCCTTTTGCCTTGAATATACACCGGCTCATTATTACCGGATGTACAGAGGAAAGAAAGTATATGAAGAATCCAAATGCCCTACCTTACATTGCGTTATGACCGTGCTTTTCCCCGTTGAAAGGGGCTTTGCCTTTCTCCGTCCTATCACTTGGCGGAGTTTTCGGCCAGGCAGAGCATAGAGTTCGGAATGTTTAATACACTGGACTGGGCTGTTAATGCCGGAACATTCTGGAATAAGAGCGGTATGCAATTCCCGATTTTAAGCATTTTGCGACCACAGGTTTGCCGGTGACGGAACGCTCGTTTGATACAGGATTCTCTTTTGTTGGATAATTATGCATACTCTACCAATACCCGTTGGGTACAAGCTAATATTTCCTGGTACACACCCTGTCTGTTGCTGAAATTTCTTCCTTTTCTGAAAAAAAGAAGAACCTCGATGAAGCGCTGCATCTCCGTACACTTGTGGAATACGACCGCCGTCCCTATTCGGAAATCGGTTACTCCATCGGATTCATGAAACTGGCACGGTTAGGCGTCTTCCTTGGCTTCGACAGTTTGAAATACCGCTCGGCGGGAGTTTCCGTCAGCATTCCGTTGTCAACGTTTGCGGGAGAATAGCACCTGTGTAGAAATAGTATGAATCATTCTTGCAATTCCGAAAAAAAAAAAACGTATTTTTGTCAATCTTATAACCTGAATAAATAAAAAGAAATGGCCGAGAACCAAAAGATACAGCAGATAGATTGTACGAAAGTGCCGGAGCCTACTTTGCGCAGACTGCCTTGGTACTTGTCGAATGTCAAGTTGCTGAAGCAAAGAGGCGAACGTTTTTTGTCTCTTCTACGCAGATATCTAAGGAAATAAATATTGACGCTTCACAGATAGCAAAAGACTTGTCGTATGTGAATATCTCCGGGCGTACACGTGTCGGGTACGAGGTCGATGCGCTCATTGAGGTTTTAGAGCACTTCCTGGGGTTTACGGAGATACATAAGGCTTTTCTTTTCGGGGTCGGTAGTCTGGGCGGCGCACTTTGCAGGATTCCGGTCTGTAAGCATTTCGGTCTCGAGATTGTAGCGGCTTTTGATGTAGACCCGACTTTGGTCGGCACTAACCTCAACGGGATTCCTATCTACCATTCGGACGACTTTCTGAAGAAGATGGAAGAATATGACGTGCAGATTGGCGTGCTGACCGTTCCTATCGAGATTGCCCAGTGCATCACAGATATGATGGTGGACGGGGAATCAAGGCAGTCTGGAACTTACCCCGTTCCGTATCCGTGTACCTGAGGACATCGTGGTACAGAATACATCCCTTTACGCTCATCTGGCGGTGATGTTCAACCGCCTTAATTTTTTAACGAAATCAAATAATGAAGATTATTGCCGTAGGAATGAACTATGCCCTGCACAATCAGGAGCTGGGACATACATCCGTAAATAAAGAACCGGTTATTTTCATGAAGCCCGATTCGGCTATTCTGAAAGATGGCAAACCGTTCTTTATCCCCGATTTTTCGAATGAAGTACATTATGAGACGGAACTTGTAGTACGCATCAACCGTCTGGGGAAAGAATATTTCTCCCCGTTTTGCCAGTCGTTATTATGACGCATTGACGGTAGGTATTGACTTTACCGCCCGTGACCTGCAACGAAAATTCCCGCGAAGCGGGCAATCCGTGGGAACTTTGCAAAGGCTTTGACTCTTCTGCCGCTATCGGCACCTTTTGTTCCGGTAGACCGCTACAAAAGATATCCAGTCTCTGAATTTCAATCTGATGATTGACGGTAAGGAAGTGCAGAGTGGCTGTACGGCAGATATGCTTTTCAAAGTCGATGATATCATTGCTTACGTCAGTCAGTTTGTGACTTTGAAGATTGGCGATTTACTATTTACGGGTACGCCTGCCGGTGTAGGGCCGGTCAGTATCGGACAGCACTTGCAGGGATATCTGGAAGGAGAAAAAGCTGCTTGACTTCTACATACGTTGACCCGTATATTCTTTATTTGACTCATTTATTAAATAGTTTATGAAAATAAGAGTAGGTTTTGGCTTCGATGTACATCAATTGGTCGAGGGGCGTGAGTTATGGTTGGGCGGTATCCGTCTGGAACATTCCAAAGGGTTGTTGGGACATTCGGACGCCGACGTGCTGCTGCACGCTGTTTGCGACGCCTTTATTGGGAGCGGCCAATATGAGAGATATCGGTTATCATTTCCCGGATACAGCCGGAGAGTACAAGAATATCGACAGCAAGATTCTTTTTGAAAAAGACGGTAGAGCTAATTGCGACCAAAGGATACCGTGTAGGGAATATCGATGCGACGATTTGTGCGGAACGTCCGAAGCTGAAGGCACATATCCCTTTGATGCAGGAGACGATGGCAACCGTAATGGGGATTGACGCAGATGATATCTCGATCAAAGCTACTACTACCGAGAAACTCGGTTTTACCGGACGGGAAGAAGGCATTTCCGCTTATGCTACTGTGTTGATAGAGAAGGACTGACAAAAGCAGATTACTAACCCCCTTAAACAATAAATAGTATGAATCGAACTTTAAAATTATTCTTAGCACTGGTCTTTTGTGTATGACCGTCTTCTGCTTCGCCCAAAAGAGCGAATTACGCTTCAATAAAGACGGTAAATTTAAAATCGTACAGTTCACCGACGTCCATTTCAAGTATAAGAATCCCGCCTGACATAGCATTGGAACGTATTAATCAGGTACTCGACGAAGAACAACCTGATTTTGTAATCTTCACCGGAGATGTCGTTTATTCTGCTCCGGCAGATAAAGGTATGTTGCAGGTGCTGGAACAGGTATCGAAGCGTAAGCTGCCGTTTGTTGTCACTTTCGGCAATCATGATAATGAATCAGGGAATGACGCGGGAACAGCTATATGACATCATCTGTCAGGTACCCGGCAATCTGGATGCCGGATCGTGGCTCGGTCCTTTCTCCGGATTATGTATTGACCGTGAAAAGCCTCTTCCGATGCGAAGAAGGATGCAGCCGTCCTGTATTGCATGGACTCTCATTCTTACTCCCCGCTGAAGGATGTGAAAGGTTACGCATGGCTCACGTTCGATCAGGTCAACTGGTATCGTCAGCAGAGCGCAGCCTATACAGCACAGAACGGCGGAAGCCATTGCCGGCACTTGCTTTCTTCCACATTCTGTGCCGGAATACAATGAAGCAGCTTCCGACGAAAATGCCATCCTGCGCGGAACCCGCATGGAAGAAGCCTGTGCTCCGAAACTGAATACGGGCATGTTTGCTGCCATGAAAGAGTCCGGAGATGTGATGGGAATATTCGTGGACATGATCATGACAATGATTATGCAGTGATGTGGAAAGGAATCCTGTTGGCTTACGGTCGTTTCACAGGCGGAAATACAGAATACAATCACCTGCCGAACGGTGCCCGTATCATCGTGCTTGATGAAGGCGCCCGCACGTTCACTTCCTGGATTCGTCAGAAAGACGGGATTGTCGACAAAGTGACCTATCCGGCAAGTTTCGTCAAAGACGACTGGACCAAGCGTTAACTATTGCCAGCTTCACATTGCTGAGGCGGGTATATTTGGAACCGTAGCTTTCGAACAGGCGACACCCGCGCCGATGCTACATATAATTTCTCCCGGGCGATATTCATGCTCTATTCCGGATAGAGTGCATGATACCGCACTGGGAGTCTTTTGATGGGATGCTCATCGTCACCAGGTTCCGCTGGCGTCGTTCAGAGTCAGTATCTGCTTGACGAAAAATTGCGGAGTCGTTCCGTATACTCTTGTTTTATACGGATCGTCTTCCAGGCGTACCCGCATGACTTTCAACTTTAAGTCCGTCAGCTTCTCGTTCACTTCTCCTAGATAGCGGCTTTTTCGGCGTACCTCTTTGCTCTTCCGCAGCATCACGTCCAGATGTACCGAATGATATGCCTGCGCTATTTTGACGAAACGCTCCTGTTTGGGAATCTTCGGAGTAAACTTATAGGCGATCCAGCTTAGATAGGCAGGATCGACTTTGAGATTCAAATATAGCTTTAATAAAGCGAAAATAAAAATTAAGTCCGAATTTGAATTGATTCTTCTAATAAACGAAAATAAAAAAATTAAAAGATTATTCAGATCAATGACACAAAAAAAGAGAAAGTTAGTATTGTAGCAATAATTCATCGATTTACCTAGAAAAATAAAGAATCTTTCAAAATCAGCACCCACATCTATACGAAAGACTTTGACTAATTATGAGGTAACCGCCAATCATTTATTAATAAATTCAATGATCGTTTATTATAAACGTCCTCCAAGTTTATTATAAACTCTAATTACGTTATTACTGCAATAAACATCAATTTTAAGCAACAAAAAAGGGCTGCAATTCCCATAAAGAATCGCAGCCCTTAGCTTGTATCAGACTATCCGACAAGCATTATCCGAAGTGGAAATGCCTGTAAACTGTTGTTATATTATACTTATTATCGCTCATTTTTCGTCTATATTATCAATGTTTTCATTAAAGGAGATTACCGTGACTTTCTGCGCGAGCAATGTCCGGAACTCGATAACGGAGATCGGTCCGGGATGGTTTGTCAACTCCGAAGGAGTGAAGTTGGGACAGCATAAGGGGCGCACCTTATTATACCATCGGTCAGCGGAAAGGCCTGGAGATAGCCTTGGGCAAACCGGCTTATGTGCTGAAAAATCAATCCGCAGAAGAATACAGTAATGCTTGGCGATGCCGAACAGTTGCGGACGGATTATATGCTGACGGAGCAAGACCGGATAGTAGATGAGCAAGAATTGTTCTCTGTGAGAATCTTGACGGTGAGAATCGTTACCGCAGCCGACCGATACCTTGTCGGGTGAAACGCCTCGAAGACGGACGCTTGTTGGTGCGTTTCCTTGAAACGGCCTCGGCTATTGCCCCCGGACAATCTGCTGTGTTCTATGACGGAAGGCGGGTACTGGGCGGTGCGTTTATCGCTTCGCAGCGGGGATCGGACTGGTGATCATAGAGAATAAAGACGAATTGTAGAATAAAATAAATAGAGAGATTCAGATGAAAAGATTAGTATTAGCGGCATTGATCCTTGACTACAGCGGTGGGGAGCATCTGCTCAATTTACCTCTACCGATACCTTTGAAATATCGGATCAGCCTCACAGATAAGGCTGCAACCACTTATTCCATCCACAACCGAGAGGAGTTCCTTTCCAGAAAATCCATCGACCGCAGGTTGAGACAGAAGCTGGCTATCGACTCTACCGACTTGCCGGTATGCAAGAAGTATGTAGATGCCATACGAAAAGAAAGGCGTCCATGTGCTTGTCACCGGAAAATGGGATAATTTCGTTACAGTCTCCCCTGCAATGACAGTATGCTGATCGATGAAATAGCCAAACCCTTTTGTCCGTTCCACCGAGAAAGTGTGGCAGGGAAAAGTGTCGGCAGTTACCAAAAAGAGATTCGCTGATCAACGATCCGCAGCGTTCGGACAGCCTTTATGGGCCCGCTATCACTCAGATTGAAATGAGCCGAGCCAACCTTCTCCACGATGCCGGATTCAAGGGGCAGGGGATGACGATTGCTGTTATTGATGCCGGATTTCATAATGCGGACAGAATCGAAGCGATGAAGAATATCCGCATATTCTCGGAACGCGACTTTGTGAACCCCGAAGCGGACATCTATGCCAGAAAGCAACCACGGTATGTCAGTACTGTCTTGTATGGCAATGAATCAGCCGAATGTGATGATTGGTACGGCACCCGAAGCCTCTTATTGGTTGCTTCGCAGTGAGGGACGAGTATTCCGGAGAATTTGGTGGAGCAGGATTACTGGGCGGCAGCTATCAGAATTTGCCGATAGTGTCGGAGTGGATTTGGTAAATACGTCTCTGGGTATTATTCGATTTGATGACCCGACGAAGAATTACCGCTATCGTGATTTGAACGGACATTATGCATTGATGTCCCGTGAGGCGGCGAAGGCGGCAGATAGGGTATCGTTGTAGTATGCAGTGCGGGAAACTCCGGGCGGCTCATGGAAGAAGATCACTCCTCCGGGAGATGCGGAGAATGTGATAACGACCGTAGGTGCGGTGAACAAATGGAGTTCTGGCTCCGTTCTCTTCTGTCGGGAATACGGCCGACGGACGGGTGAAGCCGGATGTTGTTGCCGTAGGTCGGGCTCAAGGCGGATGTAATGGGAACGGACGGTAATTTGCCATGCTAACGGAACTTCCTTTTCTTCTCCGATTATGTGCGGAATGGTGGCTTGTCTGTGGCAGGCTTGTCCGGAGCTGACTGCAAAGAGATTATCGAACTGGTACGCCGGTCGGGCGACGGGCAGTTTTCCCCGATAATATATATGGATACGGCATTCTGATTTGTGGAAAACGGTCCTTATCAATCTACGGTAAACACTCGCCGTTGATTATGGACTCGCTTTCTCGTTTTTAGAACTGAATGCGCTTGTTCGCCGCAGCCTGGAGCAGTGCTTGCCCGATGAATATTGGATACAGGCGGAGCTGAGTGACGTTCGTTCCAATACGACCGGACATTGCTATCTGGAATTCATACAAAAGGATCCGCGTAGCAATAGTCTCGTAGCCAAGGCACGCGGTATGATCTGGAATAATATTTACCGTCTGCTGAAACCTTATTTTGAGGAATCTACCGGACAGCTGTTCACTTCGGGAATAAAAGTGCTGGTCAAGGTGACCGTGCAATTTCATGAACTCTACGGGTATAGTCTGACGGTACTCGATATCGACCCACTTATACATTGGGGGATATGGCGCGTCGCCGTCGTGAGATACTCATGCAACTCGAAGAAGAAGGAGTACTGACTTTGAACTAAAGAGCTGGAAATGCCGGTTCTTCCCCAACGTATTGCAGTTGTTTCTTCAGCTACGGCAGCCGGCTACGGCGACTTCTGTCATCAACTGAAACATAATTCCGGTGGCTTCTTCTTTTACACGGAGCTATTTCCGGCTTTGATGCAAGGTAATCAGGTGGAAGAATCCGTTTTGGCCGCCTTGGATCGCATCAATGACCGGGTGAACGAGTTTGATGTAGTCGTGATTATCCGGGGCGGAGGAGCTGCTTTCCGATTTATCCGGATTTGATACTTACCTGCTGGCAGCAGCCTGTGCGCAGTTCCCGTTACCTGTCATAACCGGTATCGGACATGAGAGTGACGACACCGTGCTCGATTCCGTGGCGCATACTCGTGTGAAAGACCCGACTGCCGCAGCCGAACTCTTAATTCAACGGGTAGGGAGGCGGCGGAACGTCTTGAAAGAATTGTCCGCCCGTCTTCAGCAAGGAGCTTATACTTTGCTGGAACAGGAGCAGAGAAGGCTGGTTACAATGCAAGCCCGTATTCCTGCACTTGTTCATAGGAAGCTGTCCGGAAGCCCGTTTTACCTCTGCTGACAGCCCGGAAGGACTTTGTCGCAGGTGACGCAAAACTTGCTGTCCCGTCAGCGGCACCGGCTGGAACTATTGCAAACAGCGCGTTGCGGATAACTCTCCCGAAAAGTTACTCAGCCGGGGGTATAGCATCACGCTAAAGGATGGGAAAGCGGTAACCGACGCATCTTTACTGCAGCCGGGCGATCAGTTGACCACCCGGCTTCTGAAAGGGAAGTGCAGTCCACCGTCCGGTAGCGAACGTCCGAACCCGGTGATATTTAGAGTTTTATTATCAACCATTAAATACATATCACTGTGGGCAAAAAAGAAACATACTCCGGCGCTATGGAGCGTCTCGAAAAGATTGTCAGGCAGATAGACAATAATGAATTGGATATCGACATCTTTGAGCGAAAAAATCAAAGAAGCCAATGAAATTATTGCCTTTGCACCGAAAACTGACGAAAAAGCGGATCGCGAAGTCGAAAAATTGATTGCAAGAAAGCAACAGTCTGAAGAATAAAAGGTTATTTTTTGCAATTCAATGCATAAGTAAAATAAACTAATACGTTACAATATGAAAGAAATAGACTGGGCGAATCTGTCGTTTGGATACATGAGGACAGATTACAATGTGAGAATCAATTTCCGCAATGGTAAGTGGGGTGAACTGGAAGTCAGCAGTGAAGAATATCTTAACTTGCACATGGCGGCTACTTGTTTGCACTATGGTCAGGAAGCTTTTGAAGGATTGAAGGCTTTCCGCGGCAAAGACGGTAAAGTACGTATCTTCCGTCTGGAAGAAAAAATGCGGCACGTCTGCAATCTACTTGTCAGGGCATTCTGATGGCCGAACTGCCGACCGAACGTTTCAAGGAAGCGATTCTGAAAGTTGTGAAACTGAACGAACGTTTTATCCTCCTTATGAGACGGGGGCTTCTCTTTATATCCGTCCGTTATTGATTGGAACAAGTGCTCAGGTGGTGTGCATCCGGCTGACGAATATATGTTTGTGGTATTTGTGACCCCGTGGGACCGTACTTTAAGGGTGGTTTCTCTACCAATCCTTACGTAATCATTCGTGAATTCGACCGTGCCGCTCCTCATGGAACTGGTATTTACAAGGTGGGTGGTAACTATGCAGCCAGTCTTCGTGCCAACAAGAAAGCACATGACCTAGGGTACTCTTGCGAGTTCTATCTCGATGCAAAAAGAAAAGAAAATATCGATGAATGGTGCTGCCAATTTCTTTCGGTATTAAAGATAATACGTATATCACGCCGAAATCAACTTCTATCCTGCCTTCTATCACTAATAAGAGCTTGATGCAGTTGGCGGAAGATATGGGAATTAAAGTCGAACGCCGCCCGATTCCGGAAGAAGAACTGGCTACGTTCGAAGAAGCCGGTGCTTGCGGGTACGGCTGCCGTTATTAGTCCGATTGAACGTATTGATGATCTGGAGAATGGCAAATCATACGTTATCTCAAGGATGGAAAGCCGGGACCGATTTGTACGAAATTGTACAACAAGCTGCGGGTATCCAGTACGGTGATGAACCGGATACGCATGGTTGGGTGACAATTGTCGAATAGTACTATCTTTTCGCCACAGAGAACACAAAAGGACACGGAGCCTTATAATTCATTTATAATCTCTGTGTCTTTTGTGTTCTCTGTGGTGAGAAACTTATAAAGATTGAATGGGAAAGAATAAATTAGAGAAGTTTGCCGATATGGCGAGTTATCCGCATGTGTTCGAATATCCGTATTCGGCAGTGGATAATGTGCCTTTTGACATGAAGGGAAATTGGCACAAGGAGTTTTTCAAGAACGATCATCCGATTGTGCTCGAACTGGGCTGTGGACGGGGAGAATATACGGTCGGTCTGGGGAAGATGTTTCCTGAAAAGAACTTTATTGCGGTAGATATTAAAGGGCCCGTATGTGGACGGGGGCAACGGAGTCAGTTGCAGGCCGGAATGAAGAATGTGGCATTTCCTGCGCACGAACATAGAGATTATCGACCGTTTCTTTGCCGAAGGCGAAGTGGCCGAGATTTGGCTTACGTTCTTGGTTGCCGATAATCTTCGCATTGACGGTATGTCGGTAAGCTTTTCGTTGATTTTTGAGAAACCGACCGATCCGTTTATGAAATCTATGATAAAGGCTGCCGAAACAGCTATTCATACTTATGTTTCACCTGATGTACAGGTAGCTATTGCGACAGAGAGCCGTCAGGCGGCGCGTCCCGAACCGGGTAAGCTGCTTCCATTGGTAAAAAATGTCATTGCTGTTTCATCCGGAAAAGGCGGGGTGGGCAAGTCTACTGTGGCGGCCAATCTAGCTGTGGCCCTAGCTAAACTGGGATATAAAGTAGGTTTGCTGGATGCTGATATTTTCGGTCCTTCTGTGCCTAAAATGTTCCAGGTGGAAGATGCCCGTCCTTATGCTGAGCAGATTGACGGTCGTGATTTGATTGTGCCGATTGAAAAATATGGTATTGTCAAGTTGCTTTCTATCGGGATGGAGATTCGGTGACTGGCCGTGCTTTCTTGTCGTTGGCTGCCAGTGTGGTGCGTCAGGTTGATCGGCGAAACGTAGAAATGGTCCGACACAGATTGTTGAGATGCATAAATAAGCAGGACGGACAGAGATTGAATCGCTTGTGATGACGACAATAAGTTCTTATTTACTTTATAAAAACGCCTCCATAGTTTTCGAAAGACTATGGAGGCGTTTCCTATGATCAAGGTGATGTACTTTACGATTACTTCTTTTAAAGCTTTCATCAATTGTTCTTTCATGGTGTCCACTCCTGGGAATCCCGTTTGCTTGAAGGTCGTATTTCCTTCTGCATCTATTACGAAATAAGTAGGAACTCCGCCGATTTTAAACGTAGACATCAGATACGCCCATTGATCATTTGTTACGCGGAAATGTTCTCCGTGAATGTCAGGAATCATGTTTCTCCAAGTTCCTTTCGGAGACGTTTCACCTGTGATGTAAAGGTAGATGATGTCTTTGTCTTTCAGTTCTTCTTTCATGGAGAATCATTGTTTGTTGGCAGACCGGCATGGACCACACCAAGTTGCCCAAAAATCAACTAATAGTACGTATGTCCGCGGAATTTGGAGATGATAGTCGAAAAGAGTTCTTCGTTTGTTACTTTCCCGATTTCATTGATTTGATATCCGGTCTTTTTCTTGTTCATTTCTATCTTGTTTGAGTAGTTTATCATTCAGGACCGTCAACAACTGTTTGTAGGCAGGAGAAGGCAGGGCTTCAAGGACTGCCTTTCTGTTCGGCAGTCAATGGTGTGAAATCTTCTATGGAGCGAAGCACTTGTATGCTTTCCTCCCATTTGAAACAAGATTCCTGGTTGGTACCCAATTGCTTCCATAAGGCTTTCTGAACTGAATATTCCTGCCCGTATGCAAATTCCGGGGCATGACAAACAGTACCGGCTCATTGAGTGTAAAAATCTTTGAGTACATCAAGATAATCGACTGGAAATTCTATTTTGGTATTTGTGTAATACTCTTTAGTCTGTTCTCTGTTTAATTTCTGACTGACAACATGGGCACGCATGATAATGTCTTTTCCATAAATAATCCGATAGCTGTGGTAATATCCGTATTGGCTTTCAGAATTAATTTTGGCAGCAGAACTGGAGGAGCTTTCATCTATCTGTTTGTAGGTGTTAAGACGTTTCTCAAAAAAGTAATCTTTTTAGTCCGTTTATATCTTTTCCGGCTACATCTTTGACAATCTTCTCGGGTTGTCAACCAAGTTACTGGAATAGAATTGGATGATAACTCTTGTTGAAGGTCAGCCAGATAACCTCCATAATAAGCTTTTTTGCCCATAGGGGCTTGTTGTCTTTCTGGAGATGTGATTGTTGGCGTGAACACTCGGCTGTGTTAACGATGATAGTACTTTCTTTTTCCAGGAGCCAGCAAGCAAGGAATTTGTGCAAAGGGGAAAACAAGGGTGGCAGGAGTTGACGGTGAATAACATCTGTCTGAACCTGAAAACTTCCGTCTTCCTTGATAGTTACTTCTTCGGCATAATTTAACCACCTGATCGGGTCGTTTAAACGTAACTGTCCGGGCTTGGCATATCTTTTTGATACCCTGTCACTTGTCCTTTTAATGTTGCTTTTCCATATCGCAAATTCAGGTACCGGCAGTTCTGCCTTTTTGTTTATCTTATGAATAACGGCTCCCTTTGGGTAATGCTGAGACTTACGGAAATGTCTTTTTCATTCAACTGTATTCCCCATATTTTGTATGCTCCGTCAAAATCTCCTTCTGAGAAATCCAGACTTGTTACGTTTTGCTGGTATGGGTGGGAAAAGTAACTGAAATTCTGCCTCACCGGATTCAGGCATCCAGAATTCTTTTGTCCAATGTGATGCCTACCCTTTCGGATCAGGGGTATAAGGCCCCATTTTTCATCTTTAGGAAACTGCCACTGGCTATTTTTATCCAGTATTTGGGACGATAAAATGCTTTGATGTACACAGTGGTGACTGTGTCACTCATGACAATTTTGTCTACCTCTATACTTGAGGAGCTCTGAGCTAGAAAAGGGAGGACGCTCTACGACTCTGTCTTTGGCTTGTACGGTGCAAACTACGCAGAGTATCAAACCCATAATCCATGAGAATCTTTTCATACGAATAGTGTTTATTTCGAACAAATATAACGATATTTTTGTGACTATCTAAAAAAAAACAGAAAAAGATGGAATCTTTTTTTCCGATACCGATGAACGCCTGTTATCTTATTTGATATGGGGAGGAATGATACCGGGAAATGTTTATTGTAATTTGAAAACTATCGGAAGGGTATATTCTACTGCAATGGCTTGTCCGCCTTGTTGTCCGGGTTCCCATTTGGGCATAGTGCTCACTACACGGAATCGCCTCTGCATCAAGCAACGGAGATATGCTACGCAATACTTTTATATTGGATATGCTTCCGTCTTTACCGACAATCATTTGTAGGATGACTCTGCCTTGCTCCTTATTCTTTTGTGCAATAGTCGGATATTTTGATGTTTCTGGCAAGATATTGCATCAGACCGGTATTCCTCCGGGGAATTTAGGCATTACTTCCGCTACTTTGAGTGCTGTACCTGATTTTTGCGTCTGTTGCGTTGGCATTAGAATCTTCTTTTGGACCATACGCTACTACAACTACTTCAGATAGCTTGTTTTTATTTCTTTTCCCTTTGAAGGTTCTGGACCGGACAGCCTGAACATTACAGGAACTGAGAATCTGACATTTACATTTTCTCCTCTTTGTTTACCCGGTTTCCATTGGGGCATAGCGGCAATTACTCTTCAGCTTCCTTGTCAAGATAGGGATCTACGCCCCGGGCTGTTTTAATGTCGGATATGTTTCCGTCTTTTTTAACAACGAAACATCACAATCACGCGTCCTTGTTTTCCATTTTCATGAGCTGTTACAGGATATTTGATATTCTTAGCTAAATATTGCATCAGTGCTTGATTGCCCTCCGCGGAAAGTCGGGCATTACTTCTACAACTTCAAATACGACAGAATCGTTTACATAGCACTTTGCTTTGAGCGATAGGTGTTGACTTTGTTTTCTGCGTTTCTTTTTTATCCTGTAGAGCGACTGTTCCCGTCATTCCATCGGGAAGTTCGGACCATTGGGATATTTGCGAAATACCTTGTACTTCGGGTGCTGTCCATCATTTCTTTGGCAAATTCTTTCGTTGTACGAGCTACTACTTCGATGTTGCTGATAATCATCAACAAGGCAGCCAAGGGAAGAAACATCAGATATTTTGTCCTTCCTATTTCTTTGGTTCTTCGTTTATTCATCATTTTGATACGATTTTTAAGTGGTAAAACATTGAAACTATTAGATAAATTTGCTGCAGCCTTGTGATGAGCCAGTCCTAACAAGTGGTACTGGTATGATTTACTGTCATGTCCCGTCTCCAATACCCGGCTGTCTGCCATGTATTCGAGATTGCCTCTGACTTCCCGTTTCATAAGCCAGCTAAATGGATTGAACCAGCAGAATATGCACATTATTTCACTGATTAATACATCTATCGAGTGGTATTGACGGGCGTGAGTTTCTTCATGGGTGATTATCTCACTAATTTCAGAGTCGGTATGTGACTGTGGGTGTATGAATATCCAATGAAAAAGAGAACGGTCCTGCTTCTTTCTTTTAATAGGTGTACACGCATCCTTTCAATTGGCTTTTGGAACATTGAAAATGCAGTCGCATGATACTTCCTAGTTGAAGGAAAAAACGGGCGGTCAGTAGTAATACCGCCCAATAGATAATGCCTGTGAGAAGTTTTATTAGCTCTTGCCAATTAATCTCTGTTTCTTGTGGAATGGTAACGACTTGTTCGGAAGTATGATTGTTGCATAAAGATCTGCCATTGCTACCATTGGCTCGTGTGCTTTATCCACCCTTCAATATTTAGTAAAGGGTAGAGCAAGGAAATGGCAAAAAAACATAACAAGGCTATCCGTCGCCAGTGAAAGAAGGTGTCTTTATGAAAGAACAACCGATAGAAAGCGTAGAACAATGCGATGGCTACGTTTATCTTTAGAAAATAGGCTAATTCCGGAGTCATAATGGATATCTTTTTACTATTAATTATCTTTTCCTTTTTCTATCAGTTCGATAATGTCTTTGAGATCATCAGTCGATAACTTTTGGTCTTTGGCAAAGAAAGAAACCATTTCTTTGTAGGAATTTTCAAAGTAATTACGAACTACGCTACTCATAAAGTGACGTTTGTATTCATTTTCTCGAATGGCAGGAGTGTATTGATAGGTATTTCCCACGTTTTGATGTGACATACCCCTTTCGTTCGAGGTTTTTTACGATCGATGCTACCGTTGTATAAGGTGGTGCCGGTTGCGGAAACTTAGATACGATGTCCTTTACGAAACAGCCTTGTAACTCCCAAATGTAGATCATTACTTCTTCTTCTTGTATTGTTAACTTTTCCATGGAGATGTTGTTTAATTACGATTACTTCGCAAATCTACGAATATTTCGTAATAAAGCAATAATTAGTCAGTTAATTATTGTAAATGTATGATTACTGCAATAATATTTTGATTAAGGAGTAATCGGGAAATTATTTAAGCATAAAAATTGGTTGGATAGGCGCTATTTTTTGCCTAAATAATCACACTTTTTAATAACATTTGTGGAAAAAAGGTGTCATTGGAGACTTTTTATATAAAATAAATGAAATATATTTGTGGCTGTAAAACAGACGTTAAATATGAAAGGTGCGTTTCGATACTGTTGATAAGGTACGGAAGATTCCCCACTTAGCGAAAGAAGTTAATTAATAATGCCAACCAGAGGGAGGAGGAAGGTACACTAAAAAATAAATGATATGAAAAAGGTTTGATTTTTGTGCTATTTGCACTTGTTTCTATCGTTTCTTATTCTCAGATTTCTTGGAATGCTAAGGTCGGTATGAACATGAGTAATTTCACCGGAGATTCTGACACTGACATGAGAGTTGGGTTTAATGTTGGTGTTGGTATGGAATATCAGTTTACTGATATGTGGTCTATTCAACCTTCTTTGATGTTCACCCAGAAAGGAGCTAAAATGGATGAGTTGAAAGCTAATCCTATGTATTTGGAAATTCCTGTAATGGCTGCTGCGAGATTTGCAATTGCTGACAATCAAAATATTGTGGTAAAAGCAGGCCCTTATTTTGGCTTTGGTATTGCTGGTAAATATAAAGCAGGGGGTGAAAAGATTGATTTCTTTAAAGACACTAAAGATGAAGACGGTGATATCTTAATGGAAGGTGCAAAAGAAGTTCGATGCAGGTCTTGGTGTAGGTGTTGCTTATGAAATCAATAAATTCTTTATTGATTTGACTGGAGAATTTGGTTTGACTAAAATATATGATGGTGATGGTGCTCCGAAGAACATCAACTTCTCTATCGGTGTAGGTTACAAATTCTAATAGAATTATACTCTCTTTATAATATCTCTGAAAATCCTTCGCCTTATACTCTCTTTGGGCGGGGATTTTTTTATGGGTTTCTCCTTATAAAAAAGAAAAACGGCGTATCCTCCTTATAAAGAGGGGGCGCCGTTACTATCTCTTTTGTTGTTTCAATCAGTTATTTATCTGCTTTGATAAATTCTCTTTCTCTTTTAATTCTTTATATCTTTCTATTGCATGTTTACGACTCATAAGTATTTGCCAACGATATACCCAGCAAGTAGTTAAGAAATAAAAGCCTGCTTGTAACCATAAAGCTTTATATTCAAAGGCAACTTCACTTAGCGTAGCTCCCATATTGTTGATTTTCACAAAACCATTAATCCCGAAAGTAGAGGGGAAAATATAGGAGACGTATTTCCAGAATGGAGGGATTGCGGCCCCCGGCCATGAAATTCCGGAAATAAACAACAAGGGAACGGATGTGAAGACAAAGATCAGCATACACGTTTCTCGGTTGCGAATGGCGATCGAGGCCGTCATTGCAAAAGAAGATGCAAGCTGTCAGGTAAGGAACCACAAATAATACTAATGAACTGGGCTGTCCTATTTGGTTGAGGCTGAATAGTCTTGGTACGACATATAGTACATAAAAAGCTACCAATATATAAACCAGAAAATAACTTAGTCCTTTACCGAGTACAATTCGCAATGTACCGTTGTAATGCCGGTTGATAGGTACAAGGTCTTTGAAACGGTTGTTTTCGCGGGCTGTTCCTGCCGAAAGGCCGATTCCCAGCAGTAATGTCTGTTGGATAATCAATACTAGGACGGCAGGAATCAGAAAGGCAGCGAATCCGGCAGTCGGATTGAAGATCGAGATTTCTTCATATTCTATCGGATAAGCGGTGATTTCATCCTGTCGGGCGGTTGTGTTTCCGCACGTGCAATCTTTTGATGTCCTTGTTCATATCCAATGATACGGCCGTATTGGCGATCAGCATGGATTTATAGTACAGCAATCCGCTCATGTCGCAGTAAATGCTGACTTGCGTCTGTTTTCCCTTTGGCGATATTGTCACTAAAATCGGAAGGGATATAGATAATGCCATAGGCACGTCGGTTCTTCAACATCTGTTTAGCTTCTTCCATATCAGCACAGTAAGACGACGATTTGAATGTCCGGTGTGGCGTCCACTTTCCGGAGATATTCACGGCTGAGAGAGGAATGTGAGTCATCTACAACGACAGCCGGGACTTCGCGCACCACTTCGTTATCATAGATAAAGCTATATAACAAAGGATAGCCCAGTGGGACGAGGATAAAGAAAATCAGTACCCCCTGGTCGCGGAAAGTTGTCTGAAACTCGCGCTTCCAGATATAAAACAGGTCGTTGATGCCTTGGGCTATCTTGTCTTTAAATTTTATATCTTTCATTCAGGGTATGTATTTATAGTAAACCAATGCCTCTTTCAAGCGGTGAACCACAAAGAAGGGGAGCATCATGAATATTAATAATGCCATATAGTTGGACCAAGAGTAAGCCATGCTATATCCGTTGAGTGCCTGGTCGACATAGATTAGAAAAAATAATGACGCAATGGAAATAGGTTGCTGAGCGCCTGCAGTACAGGGTGCATTGCCATAACAGGGAATGAGAAGCCGGAGATGGAGAATGAAATCACTCCCCACAAGGAGGCAAAACTTAATCCAAGCGGGTGTGGGTAATGTACCTATCATGACTATACCGCAACATTGCGATGCTAGTACAAAGGCAAAGTGTGGCGAAAATCATAGGGAAGATACCACTATTGCATGGGAAATGGAGGAAACCGTATAAGTATACATTATAAAATATCACCCATGATGAAAAAAACAACTGTATGTGGAAGCTTGAAGTTTCCCTGCCAGTGCAATGTAAATGGAGTTATTGCTCATGCGTAACCATTCACGGGCGGTACGGTCTTTGATTTCCACCCCGATAGAATAAACCGTTACCATAAATATAAGCAGCATAAGAACACCCGGTATCAATGTGTTTGCATAGATATACCGAATAGTTCAGCCATGGATTATTTAATGGATGCGTATCAATCACGATCGGTTGCAGGAAGCCCATTGCCTGATCTTCCGTAGCTCCTTTTGCATAGAGTGTGGTTCCCGTGCGGCAGCACCGGCTGTCAGTTCTCCCAACATTTTTCATATCCCTGAAAAGCAGGGAGCCTGCAATCAGATAAGAATAATTGGTGTAGAAAATTGTGGGCTGCCGTTGGCTTTGTGCCTCTGCCGACAAGACATTTCGGAATGTAGAAAAATCCGTAGATTTTCCCTTCCTGTACAGCGATACGTGCATCACTCACATTGCTGTAATGAGCTATGATACCTGTTTGCGAGAAAGCATCCAGATTGCGGACAATGTTGCGTGAGGTAGACGAGTCGTCCATGTCTACCACGCCGGCCGGAAGATCTTTGGGAAGTCCCGAATCCATTAAAGTAGTGAAAAATACATAGCAGAACGATGGAGCTATCACCATGCAAAAGAGATATAGCGGACGTGATACTAACCTCCGGCACTCTCTTTGCATGACCTGCCACAATGCTATATATTTTTTTCTCTCTCTTTCATGGTTATTTATTAATGATGACAGACATACCCGGACGAAGATTTTCCATTTTCTCCAGAGGGGCTGGCTTTCACTTCGAATGTTTTTCAGGTCGAACTGGCCGGTTGTTTTGGTTGCCTTCCAAGCGGCATAAGTACCTAAGTCTTTCATATAATCCACTTTCAGTTTGATGGCTTTATTGTCAAGTGCAGGAACAACGGCTTCAAATTCTGCTCCCATAGTCAGGTTTTTGAGCAAGTCTTCGTACGTTGAAAGTCACCCACATATCATTGAGTTCGGCTATATTCATAATCAGGAGCACCTGTACCTACCAATTCGCCTACTTTCGGGAAAATCTCGGAAACTTCCCGGCAGCCGGAGCAATCAGATAGGTTTCCTTAATGTAAGATTCTACTTCGGCAACAGCTCCTTTGGCACGGTTCACCAACGCTTCGCAGCCATCTTGTCTTCACGTTCCGCACCGTTCTTTAGCCATTGTATATTGAGCCTTTGCAGCTTTTTCAGTGGCAATGGCGGCGTCGCTGTGCAGTAACTTCGTCCAGTTTTTGTGCGGGCATTACTCCTTGTTCATAAGGTTCTTGACTCTCTTGATATGATTTCTCGGCAATGGTAACTCCTGCCTGTGCTTTTGCCACATTTCATAAGCAGCCTGTATCTGTTCCTGACGCACCCTTGATTTGCTTTTTCTGCATTCTGCGCTTGTGCGGCAGCTTCCGCGGCACGCGCCTGTTCCATTTTGCCACCACGTCCGGCGCTTCCAAATGGCCAGTATCTCCGGCATTGACACTTTGGCCTTCTTTCACGCGAAATTCCAGTATACGTCCGAACTTACTTGAAACGCGATATTCGGTAACTTCAGCCTGTCCCTGTATAATTTCAGGACCTTTGCGGAGCATGAAGAAACCAACGACTGCAACGATTGCAATAACTCCCAACAGAGTAAGGAATGCAAGCAGCATATTGCTGTTTTGTGATTTTATAGGTGCTTATATGATTTATGAATTATGATTTATGGATTGTGATTTATAGATTGTGAGTTGGCGAGATTGGTTGTTTCTGATTGGTTCTTAACTTTATTTTTCCGAATCTTATTTATTTCAGCGTTCCTAAAGACTTCTTCAGATAGATTTCCCGTCAGCTTCACATCTATTTGCGCGTCAATTTTTTTCTGAATGAGCAGACAACCATGCTGTTTGTGCTTCAAGAACATTGCTGGTGGCAAACTCCTTCTTTAAAACCAAGTGTTGCATAGCGTAGATTTTCTTCCGCTTTTCCATGTTTTAGAAGACATTACCAGTTTCTTACAGCCTTTTACCTTGAATGCAGCCTGATTGACCTGCAACTCTATTTTTTCACGAGCATCCTGAAGTTGGTACTGTGCAATACGAGCTTCGGCTTTTGCCGCTCTGGTTTTATAAATACCTTCTCCCCAGTGCCATATAGGTATCTGTACCATAACTCCACATTCCCATACTTTGAACTTGTTTTCAAAGCTAGTTGAAAACAGAGGGATTGGGTACCATATAATTCCCCATCAATGCGATGGATGGAAGATGCTCCGCACGGGTTACATTTACTTTCTGTTTATAAATCTGCGTTGCCAATTCGAGGCTACGTATCTCCGGACGATTCTCATAAGCGGTGGATAGATCGAAATGAGGATCCGTTGTCAGTAATGGAATGTCTTCCATATTTTCGTCTGCCAGTGTGATGGGAGAACTAAGATCAATACCACATAGTTGACACAGCAACATTCGCGCAAGACTCAATCCGTCTTCCACTTTAGTCAGTGTCATTTCGGCTTCATTTACCTTGACGCGTACAGACAAACCATCCGCTTTGGTGGCTACTCCTTCATTAATCATTTTCTCTACATCGCTGTCAGCTGTTGCAGAAGCTTTAGATAACCTTCTGCCAACTTCTTCTTATTAACCAGTGAAATGACTTGCCAATAGGCTTGGTCCGTACTCATGATTACTTCCTGCATACCGCCGTGATGTTGTTCTTGAGCCAACTCTTCGGCATACTTTGTTATTTTGTTGTACGCCCGGATTTTCCCGCCCATGTATAAAGGTTGTGTCAATGTAATGGCACCTGCATAGACATTTCAGGTGTCTGTACGAAGTGCATCCACTAAAGAGTTTCCCGCTTGATCGAGGGCGGCAGCACCCGCTCCTAATTTTCCACTTAAGGAAGAAATAAGTGGTGCCAAGTCAGGATGTGCTGTTGCAATCTCGGTTGCAGCTTGTTGGATGGGGCCAGCCAGATTCGTTCCTAACCCTGAAAGCGCGGCTTTCTGGTCATTGTTTAATAATGAAAACTCTTTCTGGTTCCTCATGTAAGCTCCGTTGCCGAGAAATTAGGCAAATAATTTGTAGCACCTACTTCTTTCAAAGCAGCGTTAGTGCCGTGAACAGCTTTTGCGCTGGCAGCGAACTTAGCTTTTTCGTCTTCGTTCAGGTTCAGTTCAACGATCTTTTCGATGCCATTCTTGCCCAGGATAACAGGAACACCGATGCAAAGATCAGATTCGCCGTATTCGCCTTCCAGGAATACTGAACAAGGAACCATTTTCTTTTTTGGTCGTGCAGGATAGATTCAACGACGAATGCTCCTGCTGCACCCGGTGCATACCATGCAGAAGTACCTAGCAACTTAGTCAGCGTAGCACCACCTACCATAGTAGCGGCAGCAACTTCTTCCAATTTCTCTGCAGAGATGAAATTAGCTACAGGCATACCTTTGTAAGTAGCCAAGCGAGCCAACGGAATCATTGTAGTGTCACCGTGACCACCGATTACCATACCTTCAACTTCGTTAGCATTGCAACCTAAAGCTTGAGACAGGAAATATTTAAAACGAGAGCTGTCCAAAGCACCACCCATACCGATCACACGGTTCTTAGGCAGACCTAAAGATTTCAATGCCAAGTAAGTCATTGTGTCCATTGGGTTAGAGATAACTACAATGATAGCGTTAGGAGAATATTTCAACAGGTTTTCTGCTACCGATTTAACGATACCAGCGTTTACACCGATCAGTTCTTCGCGAGTCATACCTGGTTTACGAGGAATACCTGAAGTGATGACAACAACGTCAGAGTTAGCTGTCTTTTCGTAGTCATTTGTGCAACCTGTAACTGTAGTATCGAAACCCAGCAGTTGAGCAGTCTGCATCATATCCATTGCTTTACCTTCTGAAACACCTTCCTTAACGTCAAGCATTACAACTTCGTCTGCCACTTCATTGAAGGCAAGAACATTTGCGCAAGTAGCACCTACATTACCGGCGCCAACAACTGTTACTTTAGACATAATACTATATATTTAAAAGTTGATAATTTGTTTTATCTTTTTAGCGCGACAAAATTACAACGATAATCCTAATTAAAGAAATTTTTCCGTAATAATTTTAGTTAAAGGTCTAAGTTCTCCGGAATGGATAGCTATCATGAAAAAAAGTGGTCGAACACAACGAAAACGATACAAAAATGAGGGTGTTCGGAGAGGGCTGTACAAAGCGCTGAAACGCCCACCAGTAAAGGGGGAAAAGCCAATGAAAACCAGTAGAGTAGAGAAGAGTAAAGAAGAGTAAGTAAAAGTATTATTTCTGTTATAAACAACAGCAATAATACTGGGCAGAGAAGATGGCTTTGGCTGCTGCCGTTGTCGGTTCGGATCACTTCGTCGGTGCCGTTTCTGTTCTCGTGTCCCTCATGAACTGTTCGTCCGGCAGATGACCGCCTTTTGTCTGGTAGGTTATTGATGCTCGCCCGGTGGGTAACGGACATTCACACGGTAGATAACATACGTTTGTACGTTAGGTGAATTCTATATTATTTCTCGGGCTACCGCTTCACTAAAAAATAATTTCAATACTGGTTTGCTAAAGTATCATTTGCTTCAAAACCAGTACGCAAACGAGGTAAAAGTCGCAAATAAGGCTGCTCCGATCAGGTAATGCCAGTGGCCGCTTAGGATCATAAAGGAGAATCAGTCGGGGGACTTTGCGTCTGTCGGTTCGGCCTGGTTGACTGGTTAATAAATTAAAATTGCATAGATTAGTCGGGAGTTTTTCAAAAACTCTCACTTTTTATATCTTGACTTCTGTTGCGAAATGATTACTTTTGCGCACGTTATCAATTCACAACTGAAACTATGAGTAAAAAAAAAGCCTTCTTATTGCGGCCGTGGCTATCTTGGTGATAGCTATTATTGGTATTACTTATTTATTGTTTACCGAAAAAACAGGCTAACCGGGAGTTGGTGCAAGAATTCCAATTAGATAAGGAAGATCTGGAAAACGAATATACCCGTTTCGCACAACAATATGATGAGTTAAAGATGACGATTTCTAATGACTCTTTATCTCAATTACTGGAACAGGAACAATTGAAAACTCAACGCCTCTTGGAAGAGCTTCGTACAGTGAAGAGCTCGAATGCTACAGAGATCCGTCGTTTTAAAGAATGAGTTGGCTACTTTGCGTAAGGTAATGATTGGATATATTAATCAGATCGACTCTCTGAATAAACTGACTGCACAGCAGAAGCAGGTCATAGCGGAAGTCACTCAGAAATACAATCAGGCTTCACGGCAGATCGATAACCTTTCCGAAGAAAAGAAGAATCTGAATAAGAAGGTGACGCTAGCCGCACAACTCGATGCAACTAATATTCGTATCGAACCACGCAATAAACGTGGTAAAGTGGCGAAGAAAGTGAAAGACGTGGTGAAGTTAGCCATCAGTTTCACGGTCGTGAAGAATATAACCGCCGAAAACGGTGAACGTACCATCTATGTACGTATAACCAAACCGGATAATGATGTACTGACCAAGAGTGCATCCAATACTTTCCCTTATGAAAACCGTACATTGGTTTATTCCCACATCATCTTGCTGCGGGAGGGTATCGAAAAATGTGATTAAAACGTTTCACTACTTTTTACGCTGTAGTCTGCCCGGCGAATGGTTAGCTGAGTTGTTCCTTTGCACGTTTCGCTGCTGCCGTCGATGGCAACGAGGAAGTTATGGCTCCGGCTTTCTACGTCAAGGGTTATTTCCCAGTCGTCGCGCAGCACGATCGGACGGACGTTGAGGCTGTGCGGAGCTACCGGGGTAATGGCGGATCGGTATTGGAATGAGGAACGATGATCGGGCCGCCTACGCTTAATGAATATGCAGTAGAGCCGGTAGGAGTGGCAATCACCAGTCCGTCTGCCTGATAAGTATTCAGATAAGCACCGTTGATCGCAGTGCGGATGCTGATCATAGAAGAACTGTCCCGCTTGAGCACCGCAATTTCGTTGAGGGCATAAGGCGATTCCTGGAGATTTCTGTCATTGCAGATAAGCTGCAATACACTTCGTTCCTCCACACTGTATCTGCCTGCCTGAATCTCTTCGAAAGTACCTCCATCTCTTCGGGTGAAACATCGGCAAGAAATCCCAGTCGCCCTGTGTTGATGCCGAGAATGGGGATTTGTTTTCTACCCACCCGGCGGGCAGCTTTCAGAAATGTGCCGTCACCTCCGATGCTGATAACCATATCGGCTGTGAAGTCGTTGCCTTCGAGCAGGCATCGACAGGCACTTCCATTTTAAATCTGCCGTCAGGAACTGGTAAAAACTCCCGGCACATACAGATTTCCGCTCCCTGCTTCTTGACATCATTAGTTAGAAGCTCGAACAGTCTGAGTGCATGCAAAGACTTTTTAGGCTGATACGTATTTCCGAAAATGGCAAATTTCATAAGCTGTTTCATTAGTTTCGGTTGCAAAATTGGCATTTTTTCTTTGGATTTCTACTTTAAATAACCAAAAAAGAACTGAGAATGCGTTTCGTATTATTAGGCAACTAATAATAATATTTGTATTTTTGCGGCAAATATTGCGTAAAACTATGACTAAATTAAGTGTAAACATAAACAAGGTTGCTACGCATTGAGAAATGCACGCGGAGGGATACCCCAATGTGGTGAAGGTAGCACTTGATTGTGAAGCTTTCGGGGCTGACGGTATTACTGTTCATCCCCGTCCCGACGAACGCCACATCCGCCGGGCAGATGTATATGATTTGCGTCCCCTGTTGCGGACTGAATTCAATATCGAAGGGTACCGTCACCGGAATTTATAGACCTGGTATTGAAAGTGAAACCTCATCAGGTGACGCTGGTTCCTGACGATCCTTCGCAGATTACTTCCAACTCCGGTTGGGATACAAAAGCTAATCTGGAATTTCTGACTGAAGTCCTCGATCAGTTCAACAGCGCAGGCATCCGTACTTCCGTCTTTGTTGCCGCTGATCCGGAAATGGTGGAATATGCGGCAAAAGCCGGTGCCGACCTGTGGAACTTTATACGGAACCCTATGCTACGGCATATCCGAAGAATCCGGAAGCGGCTGTTGCCCCATTTGTGGGGAAGCGGCCAAAACTGCCCGTAAACTGGGTATCGGCCTGAATGCCGGACACGACCTGAGTCTTGTAAATTTAAACTATTTCTATAAAAACATTCCTTGGGTGGACGAAGTATCCATAGGTCATGCCTTGATCAGCGACGCATTGTATCTGGGACTGGAACGTACTATTCAGGAATATAAAAACTGTCTACGCTGATGAATGTATTGATGTTGTTAGCCCAGGGGCCATGAATATGGCGACTCGCTGGCAACTGCCAACCCCGTGCTGACTCGGTAAGCGCTCCCGAATGAATATGCTTGATATGGCTATCAAGGGTGGTTGGATTATGATTGTACTGGGTGTACTGTCTGTAGTCTGTTTTACATCTTGTTCGAACGTAATTATATGATTCGTAAGGCGGGAAAAGAAGACCCGATGTTTATGGAACGTATCAAGGACTATATTCATAGCGGTGAGATCAAAGCAGCCATTAACTATTGCCGGACGATGAACACCTTCGGCCCGTATGATTGAAAAGGTATCAGCCGTCTGGGACGTCCGATCAACGATGTACAGGCCGCTATTGAAAATGTGGGTAACATTGAAGTTGCGAAACTGGAAAAAGGGCTGACCGTAATGGCGACCATCTCCGGTGGTGCTCCGATGCTCGGATTCCTCGGTACGGTGACGGTATGGTACGCGCATTCTACGAAATGGCGAATGCGGGAAGCGGAAACATCGATATAACCTTGCTTTCCGGCGGTATCTACGAAGCCATGATCACCACCGTAGGCGGTCTGATCGTGGGTATCATTGCCATGTTTGCTTACAACTACCTGGTGATGCTGGTAGACCGTGTAGTAAACAAAATGGAAGCTCGTACGATGGAATTTATGGACCTCTTGAACGAGCCTGCCCAGAAGTAACCCTGAGACGTTAATCACTATCATTAACCACTAATCAATAATAAAGTGGGATTAAAAAGAAGAAATAGAGTATCGCCCAATTTCAGTATGGCATCCATGACGGACGTCATCTTTCTGCTGCTGATATTCTTTATGATTACCTCTACGGTGGTGTCGCCCAATGCCATAAAGGTGTTGTTGCCGCAAGGCAAACAGCAGACTTCGGCCAAACCGCTGACAAGAGTCGTGATCGATAAAGACCTGAACTTCTACGCTGCTTTCGGCAATGAGAAGGAAAAGCCGCTGTCGTTGGACGAACTGACTCCGTTCCTGAAAGGTTGTGCGGAGAAAGAACCGGAGATGTATGTGGCATTGTATGCAGATGAGTCGGTGCCTTACCGTGAAATCGTGCGGGTGCTGAACATTGCGAATGAGAATCATTTTAAAATGGTGCTGGCTACACGCCCGCCGGAAAACAAATAAAGTAAAATAAATAAAAAAAAGAAACAATTATGGGACAGAAGAAAAAAGGGTGAATTCGTCGGCGCGCTGGGTGCACTGTTGGTACACGTGGCAGTGATAGCTCTTTTGATTCTGGTGAGTCTTTACGGTTCCCCAGCCGGATGAAGACGCAGGCGGCGTACCTGTTGTGCTGGGAAATGTGGAGTCTGCCCGAGGCTTTGACGACCCTTCGCTGGTGACGTGGATATGCCCGAAGAACCGGAGAAGCACCCTGCGGAAACGCAGCCGGAACTGCCTCGGAACAGGATCTGCTGACACAGACCGAAGAAGAAACGGTAGTGCTGAAACCGAAAACGGAACCTAAAAAGGAGACCGTGAAACCCAAAGAGGTAGTGAAGCCCAAAGAACCGGTGAAGAAACCCGAAAAGACAGAGGCAGAGAAAGCTGCCGAAGCGAAACGTCTTGCCGAAGAAAAAGCGGAACGTGAACGGAAAGCCGCCGAAGAAGCTGCGAAGAAAAAAGGTTGCCAACGCTTTCGGAAAGGGAGCGCAGATGGGAGGCAGCAAAGGCACATTTCCGCCAGCGGCACGGGAACAGAAGGCAGCAAGGACGGCAATTCATCCACCGGAGCGAAGACCGGAACCGGAGGTTACGGAACATTTGACCTTGGCGGACGTTCTTTAGGTACGGGCAGTCTGCCAAAGCCTGCCTATAATGTGCCCGAAGAAGGACGTGTGGTAGTCAATATCACCGTGAATCCGGCGGGAGTAGTCATTGGAACCAGTATCAATCCTCAAACGAACACCGTGAACTCCACCCTGCGGAAGGCAGCGGAAGACGCGGCGAAGAAGGCTCGCTTCAACACCGTGGAAGGACCGAACAACCAGACTGGAACCATCACTTATTATTTTAACCTGAGATAGTATCACTAATCAAAAATATAGGATTATGGGAACTGTATATGTCTTTTTTTGCAGATGGCTTTGAAGAAATAGAAGCCTTTACTGCTGTCGACACTTTGAGACGTGGCGGACTGAATGTGGAAATCTGTATCCGTTCACACCGGATGAAATTGTAATGGTGCACATGATGTGTCTGTTCTTTGTGATATAAACTTCGAAACTGCGATTTTTTTGATGCCGATCTGCTGTTGTTGCCTGGAGGAATGCCGAGCGGCTACGCTTCGATAAACATGAAGGATTGCGAAACTGATTCTCGACTTTCGCCGCCAAAGAACAAACCGATCGCAGCGATTTGTGCGGCTCCGATGGTACTGGGCAAATTGGGTTTGCTGAAAGGGAAGAAGGCGACTTGCTATCCAGCTTCGAGCAATATCTGGAAGGTGCCGGAATGTATTGATGAACCCGTAGTTCGGGACGGAAATATCATCACGGGTATGGGACCGGGCTGCCATGGAATTTTGCTTTGACTATCGTTGACTTGTTGGTAAGGTGAAAAAGTAGACGAGCTGGTAGAGGCGATGTGCGTTAAACGCTAAAGTTGTCCATGAAGAAATATGTAATCATTGTTGCCGGTGGAAAGGGCTTTGCGTATGGGGCGACCTCCCCAAACAGTTCCTTCCTGTCGGCGGTAAACCTGTATTGATGCATACACTGGAAGTTTTCCGGAAGTATGATGCGGCAATTCAACTTATTTTAGTCCTTCCACAGGACAGCAGGACTTTTGGAAGCAGCTCTGTCGGGAATACGATTTCGATGTGGAACATCGGGTGGCAGAACGGAGAAACTCGTTCCATTCGGTGAAGAACGGTTTGGCATTGGTGCAGGCTCCCGGGCTGGTGGGAGTGCACGACGGTGTCCGTCCGTTTGTCTCGGTAGAAGTGATCCGTCGTTGTTATGATTTGGCGGAACAGCACAAAGCGGTGATTCCGGTTGTTGATGTAGTTGAAACGCTGCGCCATTTAACGAAGTCGGAAGCGAGACTGTGAGCCGCAATGATTATAAATTGTGCAGACGCCGCAAGTCTTTGACGTCGAACTATTGAAGCAGGCTTATGAGCAGGAATTTACTCCGCCCTTTACTGATGACGCCTCGGTTGTGGAAGCAATGGGCGTACCCGTGCATCTTGCAGCAGGTAACCGTGAAAATATAAAAATAACGACTCCTTTCGACCTGAAAGTCGGGAGTGCTCTTTGTAAATGTTTGATTTAGTCACACGCGACATAAAAATTTATCTCCGGTGTAGGTCCTCAGAAGGCGGCTGTATTAAATAAGGAGTTAGGAATCTACTCCTTGCATGATTTGATTTACTATTTCCCCTACAAATACGTCGACCGGAGCCGCATCTATTACATTCACGAGATAGATGGCAATATGCCGTATATCCAACTGAAAGGTGAAATCCTTGGTTTCGAAACGATTGGTGAAGGCCGGCAGCGTCGTCTCACAGCTCATTCTCGGATGGTACGGGAGTCGTGGACTGGTGTGGTTTCAGGGAATAAAATACATCCTCGGCAAATACAAACTTCACGAAGAATATATCATCTTCGGCAAGCCGACCGTATTCAACGGGCGCATCAATCTAGCTCATCCCGATGTAGACAAGACGGATGACTTCTCCTCCGTGGGACTTCAACCTTATTATAATACAACGGAGAAAATGAAGCGCAGCTTCCTCAACTCTCACGCGATTGAGAAGATGATGGCAACTGTCATTCTGCAGATACAGGAGCCTCTGCCTGAGACTCTCTCTCCCAAACTGTTGTCGGAACATCACTTGATGCCTTTGACAGAGGCTCTGCGGAATATCCATTTCCCGACTAATCCCGATTTATTACGCCGGGCGCAATATAGGCTTAAATTCGAGGAACTCTTTTACGTACAGTTGAACATCTTGCGCTATGCCAAAGACAGGCAAAAGAAGGTATCGCGGCTATATCTTTGAAAAAGTGGGCGACGTATTCAACACGTTTTATACAAAGAACCTTCCTTTCCAACTGACAGGCGCACAGAAACGAGTGCTGAAAGAAATTCGGAATGACGTGGGGTAGCGGCCGGCAGATGAACCGTCTTTTGCAGGAGATGTAGGTAGCGGGAAAACTTTAGTCGCCTTGATGAGTATGCTGCTGGCGTTGGATAACGGCTACCAGGCCTGCATGATGGCGCCTACGGAAATATTAGCGAACCAGCATTGCGAAACGATTAAGGAGTTACTGTTCGGTATGGATATCCGCGTGGAACTGCTGACGGGCTCTATCAAAGGAAAAAGGAGGAAGCCATCCTCACCGGTTTGCTGACAGGAGATGTGAAAATACTGATCGGGACCCATGCGGTTATTGAGGATACCGTTAATTTTTCTTCTCTCGGTTTTGTGGTTATTGACGAACAACACCGCTTTGGCGTGGCGCAACGTGCCCGCCTTTGGAGTAAGAATATTCAACCGCCGCACGTGCTCGTCATGACCGCCACTCCTATTCCCCGGACGTTGGCGATGACTTTATACGGTGACTTGGATGTGTCCGTCATCGACGAACTGCCTCGGGACGGAAACCGATTGCTACTGTTCACCAGTTCGACAACCGCCGGGAAAGCCTGTATCGCTCTGTACGCAAGCAGATTGAGGAAGGACGGCAGGTTTATATTGTCTATCGCTTTAATAAAAGGAAAGTGAGAAAATAGACTTGAAGAACCTCGAAGAAGGCTATCAGCATATCCTGGAAGAATTTCCCGAATGTACTGTATGTAAAGTGCACGGCAAAATGAAGGCTGCCGAAAAGGATGAACAAATGCAACTTTTCATTTCAGGCAAAGCGCAAATAATGGTTGCCACTACAGTGATCGAAGTCGGCGTGAACGTACCGAATGCTTCGGTGATGATTATAGAGAATGCCGAACGTTTCGGATTTCGCAACTGCATCAGTTGCGCGGTCGGGTAGGGCGTGGCGCCGACCAGTCTTATTGTATTCTGGTGACAAATTATAAACTGACCGAAGATACTCGTAAGCGACTGGAGATAATGGTACGCACAAATGACGGCTTTGAAATAGCGGAAGCTGATTTGAAGTTGCGCGGTCCCGGTGACTTGGAAGGGACGCAGCAGAGTGGTGTCGCCTTTCGATTTGAAAATTGCGGATATTGCCCGTGACGGACAATTGCTGCAATACGTCCAAAAATCGATAGCCAAGATATTGTAGAGCATGATCCCGGTGCACAGAGTCCTGAGAATGAAATACTGTGGCGGCAACTCAAATCCTTGCGGAAAACGAATGTTAACTGGGCTGCCATTAGTTGAAAAACGGTTAAACATACAGTTTATTTGCGGGAATGTGTTGCAAAACATATTTTGCTTCTATTCTCCTATTCATAGGGATTTAACGCCTGAATGTTTGTCTTATTTCCGGCTAATCATCTAGAAAAATAGTTAATAACTCTCTTGTTGTTTCATCGAAAATGCTACCTTTGGAGGAATTTTTTAGTAAATGTATCGTTTAACCATTAGATAAAAGTCGTATATCATGCTTGAAAAAACGCTGGTCATTTTCAAGCCTTGTACCCTCCAACGGGGATTGGTTGGTGAGATTACTCATCGTTTTGAACGCAAAGGACTGCGGTTGGCCGGCATGAAGATGATGCAACTGACTGATGAATTATTGAGCGAACATTATGCCCACTTGAGCAGCAAGCCTTTCTTTCAAAGAGTGAAAGATTCCATGATGACAGCTCCTGTCATTGTTTGTTGTTTCGAAGGGGTGTGGATGCTATTCAAACTGTCCGTACGTTGGCGGGTCCGACAAATGGACGTCTGGCTGCACCGGGAACTATTCGGGGAGATTACAGCATGAGTTTTCAAGAAAACATTGTTCATGCTTCTGATTCACCGGAGACCGCGGCGGCCGAGTTAACGAGATTTTTTAAACCGGAAGAAATATTCGACTATAAGCAGGCTGTATTCGACTACCTGTATGCAAATGACGAATATTAATTGAATTTGACGAAGAACGAATGAATTTCAATTCTATTATTAAAACAGGATTGGTAGCTGTTGCGGCTATGGTTAGTTTGAGCTCTTTCTCACAAGACCTGATTGCTCGTCAAGCACCGATAGACAAGAAATTAAAAACAGTAGACTCTTTGGCATTGCAAAAGCAAATCCGTGCCGAACAGTCGGAATATCCCGCCCTAAGTCTCTATCCAAACTGGAACAACCAGTATGTACACGCTTACGGAAACGCTATTATCCCTGATACTTACACGATCGACCTGACAGGTTTCCACATGCCGACTCCCAGCACGAAAATCACTTCGCCTTTCGGTCCCCGTTGGAGAAGAATGCACAACGGTCTGGACTTGAAAGTAAATATCGGTGATACTATTGTAGCAGCTTTCGACGGTAAAGTGCGTATTGTGAAATATGAGCGCAGAGGATATGGTAAGTATGTCGTTATCCGTCATGATAATGGATTGGAAACTGTATACGGACACTTGTCCAAACAACTGGTTGAAGAAAATCAGCTGGTCAAGGCCGGTGAAGTAATCGGATTAGGTGGTAATACCGGACGCTCAACCGGTTCTCATCTTCATTTTGAAACCCGTTTCCTCGGAATCGCAATCAATCCTATTTATATGTTCGACTTTCCGAAACAAGATATCGTAGCCGATACCTATACGTTCAGGAGGACTCAAGGTTCGAAACGTGCCGGTTCTCATGACACGCAAGTGGCTGACGGTACAATCCGCTATCATAAAGTTAAGAGCGGTGATACTTTGTCGCGTATTGCCAAGTTGCGTGGTGTATCAGTCAGTACACTTTGTAAGTTGAATCGTATCAAACCGACTACAACTTTGCGCATCGGGCAAGTTTTGCGCTGTTCATAAACAGCATTGCTTATATAAAACAGTAATACAACAATAGCCTTTTAGAAAGGGCACTTTAATATAATTTAGAGTGCCCCCTTTCTGTTTTCACTTAATTATTGTTACCTTTGCGCACTATTTGGAAGAAAATGAAAGATACCAAGCAACAATTTGAACATGTCATCGCTATTTGCCGTGACTTATATTCCAAGAAGCTGCACGATTACGGGCCTGCATGGCGTATTCTGCGTCCGGCTTCGGTGACTGACCAGATTTTATCAAAGCCAACCGGATTCGTATTGAAACAAAAGGTGTAACTTTGGTTGACGAGGAATTCGTTCCGAGTTTATTGCGATTGTCAATTACGGTATTATAGGGCTTATTCAGTTGGAACTGGGGTATGCCGAGTCTGCCGACATCAGCATTGAAGAAGCGTTGGCTTTGTATGATAAATATGTCAAAAGAGGCTCTGGAACTGATGCTTGCCAAGAACCACGACTATGACGAGGCATGGCGCAGTATGCGTATCAGCTCTTACACAGACTTGATTTTAATGAAAATATACCGTACCAAGCAGATCGAAAGTCTGTCTGGCAAACACGTTGGTGTCCGAAGGAATCGACGCCATTACATGGATATGATTAATTACTCTGTATTCGGATTGATTAAGATAGAATTTGAAGGCTAAGAATTTACATATCATTCAGGAGGTAATAGCGAATATCAGTCGCTTTATTTTGGCGGCTGCATTTATCTTTTTCCGGATTTGTAAAGGCAGTAGATCCACTGGGATTCCAGTACAAGATACAGGACTATCTGGCTGCATTCGGAATGGCTTCCTGGTTTTCCTTCATTCTTCCCGTTATTGGGAGGTATCGCATTATCTGCCATAGAGTTTTCAATCGGTATCTTTTTGTTCTTTGGTGTCCGGAGAACAGTGGCTTCCACGTTGGCGTTGATGTTGATGAGTTTTATGACACCGTTGACATTGTATCTGGCAATCTTCAATCCGGTGTCCGACTGCGGGTTTTTGGAGATGCTTGGTGCTGACTAATTGGGAGACATTTATCAAGAACGTACTTTGTTGCTTGCTGCAATCGGAGCGTTCAAAGGCAGGGAAGATGTTGGTCCGCTTTTATCAGTCAAAAAATGGAATGGCTTGTTTCTCTGTACACGCTGTTTTTTGTGTTTACGTTGTCGTTCTATTGTCTTGACCGTTTGCCGGTATTGACTCTCCAGTCCCTGCTGCGGTAGGAAAGAATATACTGAAGGAATGACGATGCCGGAAGGAGCGAAACCGAGGTATATGAGTGTCTTTATTTTGAGAAGAACGGAGAAAAGAAAGAATTTACACTGAGAATTATCCGATAACATGGACATTTTGTTGATACACGCACTCAAAGAAAAGGATACGAGCCGGCTATTCATGATTTCTTATGATAGAACTGAATACGGGGACATCACGGAAGATGTACTGACTGATATGGGGTACATTCCTGTTGGTCGCCCACCGATGAAGAAGCGGATGACAGTAATATACCTTGATTAATGAAGCCCTATGATTACCGCGTGAGCATGGCTATAAGTTTGGCTGCCTCACTTCACCGGTGAGCAGATAGAACTGTGGAAGCGATACACTTGGGGCGTGAATGTCCTTTCTGTCAAATGGATGATATTACATTGAAGACGATGATTCGTTTCTTAACCGGGGTTGATACTGATTAAAGAATGGACAATTCTGAACAAATGGAGCGATTGAGGATATACCGGATGAATATGTGCTGACCGACAAACTGGAGAATCTGCCGTTAGGAAGCAGAAGGTGAGCAGTGACACTCATACGGTGGGATATTATGTATTCTTATGGTTTGTTATTCCATTGTTGTTAGTGCTTAGGGTGGATGTTTTGGTCCGTTCGCCGTAGAGAACGGAAAAAACGCGAAAGCAGGCAACAAGAGGAAGAAGATGAAAAGCAAAGGGTAGAAGCGGAGAATCCGAAAATAGAAGAACAGAATAAAAAAAATAAATGATAACGAGCGGCCTCTGTAACGAACGCTAATTCCGATCGTTCAATTGTCCAATCCGTGAAATCGTAAATTTATTAACCCTTTAAAATAAAAAACAAAATGAGAAAAACATTGTTGCAGGAAACTGGAAAATGAACAAAACCCTTCAGAGAGGGTATCGCTTTGGCTAAAGAATTGAATGAAGCATTGGCTAACGAAAAGCCTAACTGTGATGCTTAATCATCTGTACTCCGTTTATCCACCTGGCTTCTGTTACTCCGTTGGTAGACGCTGCAAAGATCGGTGTAGGTGCTGAAAACTGTGCTGACAAAGCTTCAGGTGCATATACAGGTGAAGTTTCAGCTGAAATGGTTGCTTCTACAGGTGCAAAATATGTAATTCTGGGACACTCTGAACGTCGTGCATACTGCAATTGAAACAGTTGCTATCCTGGAAGAAAAAAGTAAAATTGGCTTTGGCTAACGGTCTGACTCCGATTTTCTGTATCGGTGAAGTTCTCGAAGAACGCGAAGCCAACAAGCAGAATAAAGTGGTAGCTGCAGATGGAATCTGTATTCTCTCTGTCTGCTGAAGATTTCTCTAAAGATTGTATTGGCTTACGAACCCGGTTTTGGGCTATCGGTACAGGTAAAACTGCTTCTCCCCTGAACAAGCACAGGAAATCCATGCTTTCATCCGTTCTATCGTAGCTAACAAGTATGGTAAAGAAATCGCCAGACAATACTTCTATCCTTTACGGTGGTAGTTGCAAACCTTCTAACGCTTAAAGAACTGTTCTCTAATCCGGACGTTGATGGTGTGGTTTGAGTTGGTGGTGCTGCTTTGAAGAAAGTATCTGATTTCAAAGGTATCATTGATACTTTAACGCATAATTAAAACATTCTTTCAGGCTTTGGATTTCACAGATTTTACGGTATCGTTTGATCCAAGAGTTTTTTTAAACTGTGTAACCCGCGTAATCCGTGCCTAAATATTATTTATAGAATGAAAACTAGCTACTTACTTTGTTGTTGGTATTGGCAGTTGTCGGTGTACATCCGGGACAAGAAAGGTGACTATTCATCAAGATCCCCGTATTGGGGCTCTGATAGGTATGGAACGTCCTGCAACAGGTGAACAGAAAGTACAAAAAGACTTCCGATTCAGAATACAGGCGTATGCCGGTAATAATACCGTCAGGCGAAGAATGATGCTTATCATGTGGCATCACGCGTTAAAGAGTATTTTCCTGAATTAACGGTATATACTTCGTTCAATCCACCTCGTTGGCTTTGTCGTGTAGGTGATTTCCGGAAGCGACGGACTTGAATTTGTAGCTTTGCATCAAATTAATCGATGGCATATGTTTCCAAGACAAATACGTTTTCGCTCAATTGGCTTCATTTCTGAATCAGTAAGTTTAACCGCATAGTCACCAAGTATGATATGTGAGAAGCACTTCACCTGCTGGAATCAACTACTTTGCTTTGATGTTTGGTCAACTTTCTAATCGTGAAAGTCTGCGAGATTTGATAGTTGCTCTTGACTCATCTGTTCAAATGTTATCATTTAGAATGGGTAAAATGTAATCAAGTCATCCTTGGCAAGAGCAAAATCAAGATAGAACTATCACATCTTTGAAGAATAAACTTTACTACTACAGTTGGCAAGCACGACAAAAGTGCTAATCATATTTTCAAACTTGGCGGTAACGTTTATGCTTTCGATTCGACAACTATTGACCTGTGCCTTTCAGTCTTTTGGTGGGCAAAATTCCGCAAAAAGAAAGGTGGTATCAAAGTGCGCACATTATATGTGTGGAAACACAGATTCTGCATTCTTTCATATCACGGAAGCATCCGTACACGATTCTAAAGTTATGATTGAAATTCCCTTATGAACCAAGCTCTTATTACATCTTTGACCGCGGTTATAACAACTTCAAAATGCTGTATAAAATTCAACAAATTGAAGCCTACTTTGTTGTCAGAGCAAGAATCTCGGAGTACACAAATCCATCCAATGGAAACAGCCGAAACTTGCCTAAGAATGTGCTTTCAGACGCAAGTGTACTTCTGACAGGATTCTATCCTAAACAATATTACCCAGAGCCACTTAGATTGGTTAAATATTGGGATGAAGAACAAGAACGAGAATTTACATTCATAACCAATGCGATGCATATATCTGCGCTTCAAGTTGCTGAACTTTATAAAAATCGCTGGCAGGTAGAGCTGTTTTTCAAATG
>VOFC01002272.1_pt1 | contig 40491 bp, 73 predicted proteins | sample 5384161 | NCBI WGS metagenome assembly VOFC01 (sample SAMN12384722, study PRJNA508395) | human gut metagenome | isolation source: healthy gut B | host: Homo sapiens
GAGCGCTCGGGCATGGGTTTTACCATCATGGAGAGTTTCATGGACGCCGTGAAGGTCCGCTCCACCCCCGGCAAGGGGACCACGGTGACCATGCGCAAGCGCTTCGCCCCTCCGGGCTGGGGGAAGGCGTGATCCCCACCGAGACCGCCACCCCTCCTCCAGGCCGCCCAGGCCGGGGGACCAAGGGGGCCTGCGGCCGTCTGGTAGAGGAGAACCAAGGGCTCATCTGGAGCGTGGTGAAACGCTACGCCCGGAAGGGGCAGGACAGCGAGGACCTCTACCAACTGGGCTGCCTGGGGTTTCTGAAAGCCGTCCACGGGTTTGACCTGGCCTTCGGCACCCAGTTTTCCACCTATGCGGTGCCTAAGATCGCCGGGGAGATCCGGCGCTATTTGCGGGACAACGGCCCGCTGAAGGTCAGCCGGGGCCAGAAGGAGCAGGCCCTGGCCATCCACCGGGCCGGAACCAGCTCACCGCCCAGCTGGGGCGGGAGCCCACGTTGTCGGAACTGGCCCAGGCCACCGGCCTCACCCCGGAGGACATTGCCGCCGCCGACCTGGCCACGGCGGCGGTGACCTCCCTCCAGGCGGAGTCCGGCGAGACCGGCCTGGCCTTGGGGGATGGTGGCCTCCCCCGAGGAGGACCTGGTGGAGCGGGTGGCCCTGCGCACCGCCATCGACCGCCCTGCCCCAGCAGCAGCGGATGCTCATCCTGTTTGCGGTACTACAAGGGGCTCACCCAGGACAAGACGGCAAAGATATTGGGGGTGAGCCAGGTCCAGGTCTCCCGGCTGGAGAAAAAGGCCATCCAGTTCCTCCGGCAGGAGCTCCAGGAGGACTAGAGGGCCTGCCAGGCCGCCTCGTCCACCACCTTGTCCTGGGCGCCCACCTTGGTCCAGGCGAAGTCCCCGATGAGTTCCCGGGGCTGCACCGGCTCTGGCCGGGGCTGGAGCCCCGCCAGCCAGGCCAGCAGCCCTGTGACCTTTTTCCGGGGTGGAGTGGGCCTGGAGGTAGCCCACGTCCAGGTCCCGGTCCCGCTTGGACAGCCGCCGGCCGTCCGGGGGCCAGGAGGAGGGGACGTGGCAGTAGGCGGGCACCGGGTAGCCCAGCTGCTCCAGCAGCCAGATCTGCCGGGGGTGGAGGAGAGGAGGTCCCACCCCGCACCACCCGGGTGATCCCCATGGCCCCGTCGTCTACCACCACCGCCAGCTGATAGGCGTATACGCCGTCGGCGCGGCGGAGGATAAAGTCCCCGCAGTCCCGGTCCAGCCGCTGGGCCTGGGGGCCGTAATTGCCGTCTACAAAGGAAACCGTCTCCGCCGGAACCTGGACCCGCCAGGCCGGGGACCGGCCGCTGGCCCAGAGGGCCGCCTTCTCCTGGGGGGACAGGCGGCGGCACCGGCCATCATACACCCGGGCCCCGTCAGAGGCGTGGGGGGCAGAGGCCGCCAGCAGCTCCTTCCGGGTACAGAAGCAGGGGTAGACCAGGCCCTGCTCCTCCAGCCGGTGAAAGGCGGTCTGGTAAACAGCGGTGCGGTGGCTCTGGGTGTACGCTGTGTCCCCCGGCTGCCAGCCGGTGTCCCAGTCCAGGCCCAGCCAGAGGAGGTCCTGGGCCAGCTGGGGCAGGTAGGCGGGCTTGCACCGCTGGGGGTCCAGGTCCTCCATCCGCAGGACCATCTCGCCCCCTAGGCTGCGGACGTCCAGCCAGGCCAGCAGGGCGGCAAAGAGGTTCCCCAGGTGCATCCGCCCGCTGGGGCTGGGGGGCAAAGCGCCCCCGGATGGGCTGTTTCTGATCCATGATCGCTCCCTCCTTGTCTTGGAGGCTATTGTAGCACAAAGGGGATAGGGGCGCAAATGACGGGGGGTCTCTTGCTCACAACAGGGGCATCAGAGATTAATCGACGCTTTTTCTCACGGATGGAGAAAACCTGCATGGCCAATAGCGCCAAGCGAGGAAAGGTTGGATATGGCGCAAGGGAAAGCCCCGCCTTTGTCATTCCGGCAGGGTCATTGGGGCAGTTTCCATAAGAGATATTCCATGTGCCCGGAGAAATCGTCTTTCCTGCTCCCATTCCCCCGGCGTTTCCTCCTTGCCAGATCACCTTGCTTATAGTAAAATAAGAACCAAATCCCATGCATTCCAGATAGAAAGAAGGCACTTTCCCATGTCCATTGCAGCTGTTCGTGACTATTTGACCCCCCTTCGGCCTGGCGGATAAGATTCTGGAGTTCTCCACCTCCAGCGCCACCGTGGAGCTGGCCGCCCAGGCCGCCGGGGTCATCCCCGCCCGCATCGCCAAGTCCCTCCTTTTTTGGGTGGAGGACCGGGCCGTCCTCATCATCGCCGCCGGCGATGCCAAGGTGGACAACCCCAAGTTCAAAGCCGCCTTCCACACCAAGGCCAAAATGCTCACCCCGGAGGAGGTCACGGACAAGAAAAGGCGGTATGCGCCCCGTGGAGGGGTAGCGTACCGCCTTTTCTTGTGGGGGGATACCACATCAAAAGGGGCAACGCCCCCATTTGGCACAACGACTTTGCGGAGCAAAGTGTAGTGTGTTATACGCTCTGTCGGCGTTGCCGTGAAAATGCCGTTGCCGCCGGGGAGGGCAAGGGCATTTGAAGCGGCAGGAAAACAGGGCTGTGCTTGTGTGGCGTGGAGCCGTAAGCGCAGGTCTGGTTTCAACAGCAGACAGGGCGTATATGAAAGCCCCCGTTCATCGTCCTACGCTCCGACTTGTGGACAAAGTGTCCCGAAGTTGTGGCCACTCCCGGAAAAGTAACAGGACAGCGGGTAACCGTCAAGGCTGAAATGAACGGGTTTACACCCGGCCTTGACCGCCGCCCGCCGTCCCACTGAATGGGTGGACAAGGCGGCCAATCCCTCAAAGTGCTTGGCCGCTCTCTTTCTGATTTTGGAGCGTTTTTCTCTGTAAAAATTGAAATGGGCGGGAAGCCATTTTAGGGCTTTCCCACCTTGATTACCTATCAGCAAAGACGGGCGGGACTGTCAACGGCGGCGCATAAATGCGCCGTTCATCTTGACCGTTGACTGGCTCGGCTGGCTTTGCTATCTCTCGATAAATTGTACCGAAATATTGAATTATTCTGGTACATACAAATAGCAACCTTTCACATGGTCATTTACAATTCCGATTGCCTGCATATACGCATATATAATCGTGCTGCCTACAAACTTAAAGCCTCGTTTTTTAAGTCTTTACTGATTCTATCTGAAAGTGGCGTTGTTGCAGGAATGTCCGCTTCCGATTTGAAATGATTATGAATCGGTCTATTCTTAACATAAGACCAAATAAACTTATCAAAACTTCCGTATTCTTCTTGGATTTTGATAAATTGCTGTGCGTTTGTGATTGTCGACTTAATTTTTAATCTATTGCGAACAATATTGGGATTTTGCATTAACTCATCAATTTTAGTTTCGTCATAGAGAGCAATTTTTGATAATCAAACTCGTTGAAGGCTTCCTTAAATGCAGCTCTTTTATTTAATATCGTCAGCCATGATAATCCGGCTTGCATACCTTCAAGAACCAACATTTCAAATAGTTTTCTATCATCATGAACGGGCTTTCCCCATTCCTCATCATGGTATTCTTTATAGAGTTCTGTGGTTGCCCACGAACATCTTTCTCTATCGTCTTTCTTCATGGTATCCTCCGTTTTGTAAAATTTGTTTTTGTCCCCCACTTATTTTCTCCCCCGCTGGGGCTTTGGATTTTATGGGCTTGCGCAGGTTCGCGATGCGCCCTTTTTTAAGATGGGGAAGCCCCCTTCCGTTCATGCCTCGACAAAGGAGAGGTCGATGTCGCCGTTATTGCTGGACACCTGGAGGGTTTCTCCCCTCCGTTTTCTGCTCTGGGAGGTTGCTCTCGCCCTTTTTGCGCTCCGTGTAAATGGCGAATTCCTCGTAACGTCCCACGATGGTACCGGTAATGTCCCCATTTTTCGCCGTGAGGAGAGGGTGTCTCCCACCGCGCGTTCTCTAAAAAGGATGTTGCCGCCGTTGTTGGACAGCTCCATGCGCCCCGTCACCGACAGGGCCGGAACCGAGATATCTTCGTTGGTGGTGGACAGGGTAAGGGTTTCCAGCCGCCCCTCCGGGATCTGCAAAAGACAATCCTCCGGTCCTCGTCAGAGGGTTTTCCCCCACATAGTCCGTCCAAGCCTTGTCACTGGCGCTGGTCATCGTGAGGACCTGGTCGTCGGACACGGAAATCTCATAGTACTCTTTGCTGTTTTCCGCGTATTGATATGGACCTGCGCATCCTGGGACCGGACCACCTCAACCGCTCTGTCCTGCACATCCAGATGGATGGCTCCGGACCGTGCCCTCGGGCGTATAGGTTTTCTCCGCAAAGGGCCCTTCTTGGTTGGAGCACCCCGACAGGAACAGGCCGCCCAACAGCAGGCACCCCAACAGCAGAACCATTCTCTTCATCGTAACTCCTCCATCCTGTGATTGCTGGGAAGGGCAGGGGAGCCTCCCGCCGCCATGCCTCCCTGGAACCGCTCTTGCGTTCCGTCTTCTTCTCTGCTACACTGTAGGATAAACCTTTGTGCAACCCAAAAGTCAAGGGGAGAATGCCACCATGAAGCACTATCTTTCCATCGGGGAAGCGGCCAAGGCCGTTCACACCACCGGGAAACCCTACGGCACTACGACCGCATTGGACTGGTGAAGCCCAACAAAACCGATCCGTGGACCCATTACCGCTATTACACCCAACAGGACCTGGTCCGCCTGAATACCGTGCAGGCCCTGCAAAGCAGATGGACTTGTCGCTACAGGAGATCAAAACCGTGCTGGCGTATGACGACCTGGAAAAAATCATCGACTTTTTGACCCAGGCAGAGAAAAAAAAGGCCGAGGAAAAGATGGCCACCTTACAACACAGCAAGGCAAAGATTCAGCTGGCAAAGGCGGACTATACCCGAAAACTGCAGGGGCGGGAGCCCCTCCACGGGATCGTGTGCAAGGCGTGCCCCGAACGTGTGATCCTCCTCTCCGACACCCTGAAACCCCCACGCTGGACACCCTTTGAGCTACCTCAGCCATTTCTACGGGCAGGTGCCCCCTGCCCAGAAAGCCCATTTCCAGTTTGAGGATTTGGCTGGGATCTACACCGCCCAGGGCAACCCAGGCTCTTTGCAGTCTGTACCCAGTACGAACCCATCCCAGGCCTACAAGTGTCGCCGAAGGGGACCTACCTGTGCGCCCACTGCACAGAGGAATCCCGGGAGGAAACCCTGCGCCAGCTGCCGCACCTGGCAAAAACCGAGTATGGCGCCGAGCCAGCCTTCACCGTGCAGCTCATCGTGGTGTCGGGCATCCTACAGTGGAACTACGAGGTGCAGGTTTATCTGGGGACATAGTCCCTTTGCGCCGTGAAACGGCACTGACTTCTGCACACAAAGGGCGCATCGCAGTGCTTGCGATGCGCCCTTTTGGCATTTACGGGGCTGCCTGAATGGTCACATCCCCAGAAGTGGTGGAGAAGCGATAGGTCCCCTCCCCCTGTCCCGCAGACATAGCGGTCCCCCTGCTGGGTGGCCGGCGGTTTTGGCAGTGCCACTGGCCGCTGACGGTGTCCAAGGTGGCGGTGAAGGAGGCCTCCTCCGGCAGGGTTAGGCGGATGGGGCCGGAGGTGAGGTCCACAGACAGCGCGCCAGGGGCCTGGTCCGCCGTGAGGGTGAACCTGCCGCCGCCGGCGCTCACCGCCACCTGGTCCACCGCCCCGGCGGTGAGGGGTCACGTCGCCGGAGCCCACCTCCGCGGTAAAGACCCCCAGCTGGCCGGCCTGAAGGGTGACCCGCCGGCCCCCCCCGTGCCGGCCTCCATGGTCTCGATGGTCTCCGCAGTAACGGAGACGGCACTGGAACCGGTGTCCACCGTGCACTGGGACACCTGCCCTGCCGTGAGTGACACCGCCCCAGAGCCTGTGTCCGCCAACAGGGTCTCCAGGGGACCTGTCAGGTCTGCGGTGATGTTCCTGGAGCCGGTGTCCAGCCAGGCCCCTTCCGTCACCTGGCAGGCTTGGAGGTCGATGGCGCCGCTCCCGGTGCCAAGGGTCATGGCGCCTGCGGCGATGTCGGACACCTGGACCGGGGCGGCCCCAGTGTCCACCGCCAGCTCCTCCAACGTCAAATCCTCGGGTAGGAGGACGGTGAGGTCCTTTTCCAGGTCCCCCAACTGCACCTGCCCTGCCTGGCAGTAGACCAGGGAGGGTGCCGTCCTCCACCCGCCAGCGGAGGGTCAGCCCTTCCTCCAGGGTGCGGTTGGCAGTCTCGGAAAAGGCCACGGCGTCCCCGTGGTGGCGGGCCACGGTGACGCCGCCGCTGTACCAGTCGATGGTCACCCGCTCCACCGGCTGGTGGTCTCCCGCCGCCGGCGGTGTAGGATTCTGGCGGTCATAGGTCACGGTGGTGACCTGGTTTTGGATCCCACTGCCCTGGCGACCGGCCAGCATGGCCAGGCACAGGGCCAGCAGAAAAAACAAAGCATCTCTTTCTTCCCATGCTATCCCCCTGATTCTTGGTGCAAAAACGGGGCAGCCACCCCTTCGGTGGCTGCCCCAAGCCGGTTCTGATGGAATGCCGCGCCAAAAGCTCAGGCCAGGGCGGCGGTGATGATGGCCATCTTGTAGACCTCGTCAGCGTCGCGCCGCGGGAGAGGTCGTTGATGGGGGCGTTGAGACCCAGCAGCACGGGACCATATGCCTCGAAGGAACCCAGACGCTGGGCGATCTTGTGGCCGATGTTGCCGGCGTTGATGTCCGGGAAGATGAAGGTGTTGGCATAACCTGCCACGGGGGAGTCGGGGCACTTGATCTGGGCCACCACGGGGAAACAGCGGCGTCAAACTGCAACTCGCCGTCAATGGCCAGTTCGGGGGGCGCTGGCCTTGGCCTTTCGCAGGCGTTTCTCACCTTGTCGACGTCCTCGCCCTTGCCGGAGCCCAGAGTGGAGTAGCTCAGGAAGGCGATCTTGGGGTCAATGCCGAAGGTAGCGGCGGTCTTGGCACACTCCAGGGCGGTCTCCACCAGGGCGTCCTCGTCGGGGTCGATCTGGATGGCGCAGTCACCCATGCACAGGCGCTCGTCCACGCCGTCCTTCTCCCGCTGCAGAATAAAGCAGGAGCTCACGTTGTTGTTGCCGGGCTTGGTCTTGATCATCTGCAGAGCGGGACGGACGGTATCGGCGGTGGAGTAGGTAGCGCCGCCCAGCAGAGCGTCGGCCTTGCCCATCTTCACCAGCATGGTGCCGAAGTAGTTGCCCTTCATAAGGTTGCTGCGGCACTCCTCGGGGGTCATCTTGCCCTTGCGCAGGACGACCATCTTTGCGACCATCTCGTCCATGCCTTCGTAGGTGGCGGGGTTCACGATGCGGATCCCCTCAATGTCAAACCTGCCCTTGGCGGCAGCGGCCTTGACCTCGGCCTCGTCCCCTACCAGGATGGGGTGAGGAAGCCGTTCTTCTTCAGGCGGTCGGCAGCCTCGAGGATACGGGCATCGGTGCCCTCGGTGAACACCAAGGTGCGGGGATTGGCTTTCAGGGTTTCGATCAGCTTTGCAAACATGATTCAGTTACCTCCATCATAAGCCCCAAAGGGGGCTTTTTCTTACTAAAACAACGGATTTATTCTATCACTATCTCCCCGGGGATGCAAGTCCCGCTGGGGGTTTTGTCCTCATTTCCCAGCTAGGAAGGCCCCTGATGGCCTTGGCATCGCCTGCCCCTTGTGGTACATGGTGAGAATGGCCCCCCGGTCCTTGGTGAGGGTGGACATCCCCCCCGATGTCATCAGGGGCCACCAGGAGGACCTTGCCCGCCTGGGCCAGGGCGTGGGCCTGCTCCAGCTGGCGGTTGTAGGTTTCCGCCCGCAGGGCCAGGACCCGGGCGGCGTTGGGATACTTCCGCAGAAGTTTGGCCATCCGCTGGTCCTTTTGGGGTCCCGGTAGTAGTCCTTGGGCCGGGTGAGGATGACCACCACCCGGTCACACCCCCGCCTGGAAGGCCTGCTGGAAGGGGATGGGGTCGCTGAGCCCCCCGTCGTAATAGGCCTTCCCCCGCCACCGGTAGGGGCGGTTGACCACCGGCACGCGGCAGCTGGCCTTGATGGCCCCCTGTAATCGTCCTGGGCCATGTCGTGAAAGTCGAAGTACACCGGCTGGCCGGTGGCCACGTCCGTGGCCACGATTTTGGCCGTCTCCGGCCGGGCGGCCATGGCCTGGTAGTCCAGGGGGTACTCCCCCGCCGGCGTTGGTGAGGGCGTCCCCGTAGATGTAGTCCAGGTCCAGGTAGCTCCCCCGGCGCAGCAGGTTGCGGAAACTCATATAGGCCTTGCGGAAGGAATAGTCGGCATAAAACTTCAGGTTCCGCCCCTTCTGCCCGGCCAGGAAGGAGGCCACGTTGGCGCGGCCCGCCGAAACGCCGATGAGATAGTCAAAGGCAATCCCTCATCCAGGCAGGTGTCAAAGACCCCTGCGCCATACACGCCCCGCAGGCCGCCGCCTACGTCTACCACTCCAATCATGTATGATCACCTCTTCCTTGGGTTGCTGGGGGGGCGGCGGCCGTTTGGTTCCCTAATACCGCCTGGCACAGGCGGGCCACCGCTTCTGCCACCTTCCCTCCTCCAGGCCGGAGTAGTTCATCACCAGCACATGGGGCAGGCGGTTGGGGGCAGAGAAATAGTACTGGGAGACAAAGGAGATGCGCAGATCCAACCCCCTCGGCCGCCTGGAGGATGGCCTCCCGCCGGGGGGGGGTGTCCAGGGCCATGAGGAAATGCAGGCCCGCCTGCTCCCCCGCTGATCTTCACCTTCCCCGCCAGGGGACTGGCGGAGAGCCGCCAGGAGCTTGTCCTGCAGGGCCCGGTAGTGGTTGCGCATTCGGTTGATGTGTTTTTTCAAAGTAGCCCTGGGCCAGGAACCGGGCCAGGGTCATCTGCTCCAGGCAGGAGACGGTCCCCGAATAGAACCCCAGAGTCTCATAGAACCGGGTGACCAGATGGCGGGCAAAGCACCATGTAGCTGATTCGGATGGAGGGCGCAAGGCTCTTGGAGAAGCTGTTCATGTAGATGACCTTCTCCATCACGTCGATGCTCTGCAAGGTGGGGATGGGCCGGCCGGCCAGGCGGAACTCACAGTCGTAGTCGTCCTCGATGATGTACCGGTTCTCCCCTTGAGGCCCAGCTGAGCAGTTCATACCGGCGGCTCACCGGCATGACGATGCCCGTGGGGAAGTGGTGGGAGGGGGTGATGTGGAGGATCTCCGCCCCGCTCTCCTCCAGCTTTTCGGGGATGACCCCCTTGGTCCATGGGGATGTGGTGGATGGCCACGTCGTTCTTCTCATAGATCTTGCTCAGCCGCTGGTAGCCGGGGGTCCTCCACGGCGTATCCCCGGTGCCGGCCCAGGAGCTGGATCAGCACCCCCATAGAGATACTCCGTCCCCGCCCCCACCACGATCTGCTCCGGGAGATGGTCATCCCCGGAACTGGTAGAGGTGGTCGGCAATGGCCTGGCGGAGCTGGCGGATGCCCCCGGCGGAGGTGTGTCGGTGAGCAGGGTGGCCTCGTCCTCGGAGGCGGTCACGTCCCGCAGGAGCTTCACCCAGACGGAGAAGGGGAACATGTCCCGGGCCACGGAACTGCCCACAAAGTCTGCCCAGTAGGTCCGCTGTTCCGGGGCCTTCCCCTCGCTTCGCTTTGGGGGGCAGGGGCGCCGGCGCCGGGACGGGGGCCTCCTGCTCCAGCTCACAGACGTAATACCCCCTGCTTGGGCAGGGGTATAGAGGAACCCCTCCGCCACCAGCTGGGCATAGGCACTCTCCACAGTGATGGTGCTCACCCCCAGGTTTTTGGCAAAACTCCGTTTGGAGGGCAGCTTCTCCCCTGCCCGGAGTTTTTCTGGAGGATATCCTGCTTGATGCACCGGTAGAGGTGCTCGTACATGCTCTCCGATGCGATATTTTCAAAGGAGTAGGTAAGCAAACCAGCCCCCTCCTTTCCTCAGGGTTGTAAGAATGGCCAATCTGGCCATGTCCGTCCCCAGGAATTGGTCAAATTCAGCACGTTCAGACCTATTATAGACGCTGGGTGCCGCCCTGTAAAGCCCGGGTTTTCCGGGAAGTTCTTCGTCATTCTACCCGATTTTTTCCCCTGCCCCTCAAAATGTTTGGTGCGCTCTTCTCGGCGCGGCCCCGCCCGGGAAGGCGCCCGGGTTTCTTGTGAATTTTGATGGAAAAGGCCCGTTTCCCTCCCCAAAAATTGACGGGATTTGTGGTAGCCGCCTGATTTCCCTCCCTGCACCGCCTCTAAGCATTGGGCAATCCATGGCCTTTGACAGCCCTCCCTCCGCGCTTTCATCCTGCGGGTACTTGCAAGGTTTTTCTTTTCGTGTATAATAAAATCCGAATAGAAACACATTTGTTCTTGCAAAGCGAACACCGGCAGACCCTCTGCCCGGAAACTACCCTGCTTTCTATCTCAATACATTGTAAGAAGGAGTTTGCTTATGAGTGAAGTACGCATCAAGAACTTCAAGCGAGTTCTGGTGGCAAACCGTGGAGAGATCGCCATCCGGGTGTTCCGTGCCCTGAATGAGCTGGGAATCACCTCCGTGGCCATCTACTCCAAGGAAGACAAGTACGCCATGTTCCGTACCCTGGCAGACGAGGCCTATCCCCTCAACCCCGAGAAGGGCCCCATCGATGCCTATCTGGACATCCCCACCATCATCAAGATCGCCAAGGACCACAACATTGACGCCATTCACCCCGGGTATGGCTTCCTGGCAGAGAACCCTGTCCTGGTGGAGGAGTGCGAGAAGAACGGCCTGGTCTTCATCGGCCCCACCGTGGAGAGCATGAACGCCATGGGCGACAAGATCTCCTCAAGCAGATCGCCATCGCCTCTGAGGTGCCCATCATCCCCGGCGTGGACCACGCCATGAAGACCACCGAGGAGGCCATAGAAGTGGCCCGCAAGGTGGGTTACCCCGTAATGCTGAAGGCCTCCAACGGCGGCGGCGGCCGCGGGATGCGCATCGTCAACAGCGAGGAGGAGATGGCCAAGGAGTTCAAGGAGGCCATCGACGAGTCCAAGAAGGCCTTCGGCGATGACCAGGTGTTCATCGAGAAGTACCTGAAGGGCCCCAAACACGTGGAGGTCCAGGTCCTGGCCGACAACTACGGCAACGTGGTCCACCTCTTCGACCGTGACTGCTCCGTGCGCTGGCGGCACCAGAAGGTGGTGGAGTTCGCCCCGCCTTCTCCGTGCCCCAGGAAGCCCGGCAGAAGATCTTCGACAGCGCCATCCGCCTGTGCAAGGCCGTGGGCTACCGCAACGCCGGCACCCTGGAGTTCCTGGTGGACAGGGAAGGGCACCACTATTTCATCGAGATGAACCCCCGTATCCAGGTGGAGCACACCGTTACCGAGATGGTCACCGGCATCGACCTGGTGCGCTCCCAGATCCTCATCGCTGAGGGTATCCCTCAACTCCCCGGAGATCAACATCTCCTCCCAGGAGGCCATCCAGTGCCACGGCTATGCCATCCAGACCCGTGTCACCTCCGAGGACCCCTCCAACAACTTCATGCCCGACACCGGCAAGGTCAGCGTCTACCACTCCGGCTCCGGCAACGGCATCCGTCTGGACGGCGGCAACATCTACACCGGCGCAGAGATCCTGCCCTACTACGACTCCCTGCTGGTGAAGATCTCCGCCTTTGACCGCACCTTCAGGGGGGCAGCCGTCAAGTCCCTCCGGGCCCTGCGGGAGATGCGCATCCAGGGCATCAAGACCAACATCTCCTTCCTGATCAACGTGGTGAACAACCCCACCTTCCAGGCCGGCGAGTGCTACACCACCTTCATCGAGGAGACCCCCGAGCTCTTCGACCTGACCCAGCGGACGGACCGCGCCTCCAAGATCCTGGACTTCCTGGGGACAAGATTGTCAACGTCTCCAAGGGCGAAAAGCCCTATTTCGAGGACCGCGTCCTGCCCAAGTACGACGAGACCGCCCTGGTCTACGGTGCCAAGGACGAGTTTAAGAAGCTGGGCGCCAAGGGCTTCACCCAGAAGATCCTGGGGGAGAAGCGGCTGTACGTCACCGACACCTCCATGCGTGACGCCCAGCAGTCCCTCATCGCCACCCGGATGCGGACCAAGGATATCGTGGGTGCCGCCAAGGCCTCCAACGTCATCTTCCAGAATGCCTTCTCCGTGGAAGCCTGGGGCGGCGCCACCTATGACACCGCCTACCGCTTCCTGAAGGAATCCCCTGGAAGCGGCTGGAGATCCTCAGCGAGCGGATGCCCAACACCCTGATCCAGATGCTCCTCCGGGCCTCCAACGCCGTGGGCTACAGCAACTACCCCGACAACCTGGTCAAGGAGTTCATCCGCATCTCCGCCATCAAGGGCATTGACGTCTTCCGTATCTTCGACAGCCTGAACTGGATCGAGAACATGAAGATGCCCATCGAGGAGGCCCTGAAGACCGGCAAGATCGTCGAGGGTTCCCTGTGCTACACCGGCGACATCCTCAGCCCCAACGAGGTCAAGTACACCCTGGACTACTATGTGGAAAAGGCCAAGGAACTGGAATCCCTGGGCGTGCACATCCTGGCCATCAAGGACATGGCCGGCCTGCTGAAGCCCTACGCCGCCCAGAAGCTGGTGGAGACCCTCAAGTCTGAGCTCCACATCCCCATCCACCTGCACACCCACGACACCACCGGCGCCGGTGTGGCCACCGTGCTGAAGGCCGCCGAGGCCGGCGTGGACATCGCCGACCTGGCCATCGAGTCCATGAGCTCCTGCACCAGCCAGCCCTCCCTCAACGTGGTGGTGGAAGCCCTCCGGGGCACCGAGCGGGACACCGGCCTGGACTTCGAAGGCCTGGATGAGCTCAGCCGGTACTACGAGCACGTCCGCAAGGTCTACAAGGCCAACGAGAGCGGCATGGTCTCCCCCAACGCCCAGATCTACAAGTACGAGATCCCCGGCGGCCAGTACTCCAACCTCCTGGCCCAGGTCACCGAGATGGGCTCCAAGGACGAGTTCGAGAAGATCAAGGAGCTCTATCGCCAGGCCAACGACCTGCTGGGCAACCTCATCAAGGTGACCCCCACCTCCAAGGTGGTGGGCGACCTGGCCATCTTCATGCTGAAGAACGGCCTGAACAAGGACAACATCCTCACCGAGGGCGCCTCCCTGTCCTACCCCGACTCTGTCATCGACTTCTTCAAGGGCATGATCGGCCAGCCCGAGGGTGGCTTCCCAAGGAACTGCAAAAGATCGTCCTGAAGGACATCGAGCCCATCACCGTCCGCCCCGGCACCCTGCTGCCTGACGTGGACTTTGAGGAGATCAAGCAGCACCTGCGGGAGAAGTTCAATATGGAAGGCTTCTCCGACTTCGAGATGGAGCAGAAGGCCGTCAGCTACGCCCTCTATCCCAAAGTCTATGAGGACTACTGCACCCACTTCGAGGCCTACAACGACGTCACCACCCTGGAGAGCCACGTCTACTTCTACGGCCTGCGGAAGGGGGAGGAGACCGTCCTCAAAGTCAGCGAAGGCCGCAAGCATTCTCATCAAGTTCGTAGGCATGTCCGACCCGGACAAGGACGGCTACCGCACCCTCACCTTCGAGGTCAACGGCATCCTGCGGGAGCAGAAGGTCCTGGACAAGACCCTGGAGGTCCTGGAAGACCGCAAGCTGAAGGCCGACAAGAACAACCCCTGCCACCTGGGCTCCACCATCCCCGGCACCGTGGAGACCGTCCTGGTGAAGGAAGGGGACGAGGTCAAGGTCAACCAGCCCCTGATGATCGTGGAGGCCATGAAGATGGAGACCACCTTCGTCTCCAAGGTCAACGGCAAGGTGGACAAACTCTACGTCGCCCCCGGCGACCGGGTGAACACCGAGGACCTGCTGATCTCCTTCGTCCTGGACGAGGAAGAGGAGAAGTAAGTTCTCACCCACGCCCATCTACACAGGAACAAACAGCGCCCCGCCTCTTTCGAGGCGGGGCGCTTTGCGTTGGGAAAGGATTTTTGACGGGCGCAATCATGGGCTGGCCTTGGACACACGCCTGGGGAACTGCCGGCCAAGGCTGCACAGGAGGAGCGCCAGCGCGGCGATCAGCTGAACCCATAGCAGCCCCCAGTGCAAGGAACTGCCGCACACCAGGGCCGGGGCCATGCCCTGCCGGTGGCAGAAGAGCAGCAGGGTTCCCAGCAGCCGCAGGAGATCCCCAGGTTGACCACGCTGAGTACCATCACCACCCGAACCAGGGGCAACCGGAACAGCAGGCCCAGCCCGCCCAGAAGCAGGAGCAGCGCGCAGCCAAGAGCCGCAGACCACAGCAGACCCAGGTCCAGACCGCTGCCGCAAACCGCTTCCGGGCTGAAATTGTATTCGTCACAGAAGACGAAAAGATTCCAAGCCAGCCGAAGCAGGATGCCCAGCGTGAGAACGCCCAGGGCGAAAATCCCCGCGCCTCGCCAAATCGAGGGGTTCCGATCCATGGAGAAGCCCTCCTTTCAGAGGATGTCTCATCTTACGCCGCCAAGAAAATCGTACCATGGGAACCAGGGCCTGTCCATTCCCCCTTTCCCCAAAGATCGCCACGCTTTTTTTGCGGGGGGCCGCACAAGGGTTCCACCGATCCTGCCTTTTGGCGCGGGACCGGTTTGGGGAAAAACCATAAAACAACCCCCCACCAGAGTAGATGGTGGGGGGTTGTCGTACTGGCATGAGTTAGCCTATCAGAAGTATCAAAGTTCCGATGGGTTAAATTACTTGCCCTCAGCGACCTCGTTGATGGACTTGGACAGGATCTCAACGGCCTTGTCGCAGTCAACACCGCGGACGATCAGAGGAGGCACCATACGGATGACGCTGGAGCCGATGGCGGTGACCAGGAAGTGGTTCTTGATGCAGTGACGCTTAACTTCCACAGCATTGATGCCCTCTTCCAGCTGCACGCCGACGAACAGGCCGCGATGACGGACCTCGACAACGTGAGGCATCTTAGCCAGCTCAGCAGCGAAGTAGTCGCCGACCTTCTTGGCGTTGGCGGGAGCGTCGATTCTCTTCATCTCGCGCAGGACGGCCAGAGAAGCGGCGCAGGTCACGGGGTGGCCAGCATAGGTGGAGCCGTGGGTGCCGGGGCCGAAAGCGGTGGCAACCTTGTCGGTGCAGGCGATGCCGCCGATGGGCATGCCGCCGCCCATAGCCTTAGCCATGGACACGCAGTCGGGCTTCACGCCATAGCTCTGATAGCTCATGAAGCGCCGCAACGGCCCCAACCAGCCTGGACCTCGTCCAGCAGGAACAGGATGCCCTTCTCGTCGCAGAACTTACGGATGCCCTGGATGAACTCGTCGGTAGGGGGAACACGCCGCCCTCGCCCTGAACAGGCTCGAACATGATGGCGCAGGTCTTGCCCTCGACATAAGCATCCTTGAAGGACTGCAGGTTGTTGTAGTCAGCATACACGAAGCCGGGAACCAGGTCGCCGAAGCCCTTCTGGATGGCGGAGTCGGGCTGGCCGGTAGCGGTCATGGCACCGAAGGTACGGCCGTGGAAGGAGGACTTAGCGGTGATGATGGTCCAAGCGTCGGGACCGATGTTCTCGATGCCCCACTTACGGGCGATCTTGATCATAGCCTCGTTGGCCTCAGCGCCGGAGTTCTGATAGAAGACCTTATCCATACCGGTGGCCTCGCAGATCTCCTTGGACAGGATAACCTGGGGAACGGTGTAGGGATAGTTGAAGGTCTGCATCAGGGTAGCGCACTGCTCCTGAACGGCGCCGACAACCTTGGGGTTGCAGTTGCCCAGGGAGTTAACGGCGATACCAGCATAGAAGTCCAGGTAGGGCTGGTCGTTCTCGTCATACATATAGACGCCCTCGGCCCAGTCAGCCAGGAAGTCCATACGCTCATAGGTCTCGATCTGATACTTCTGGGCCATTGCCTTCACGTCGGCAACAGTCAGGCCAGTGTCTTTCAGTCTCATGATGAAATTCCTCCCATTCAAAAATTGAGATGTAAAATAGGGATTTCCAAGCCCGCCCACAGGTGGGGCTTGGTATTCTCAACAGCCGGCTACTCAACCCGCCTGTTTTGAATCAGATGCCAGAGAACTTGTTTTTCAACGCATCCCCTGTAACTTGTGACTATAATAACACCAATTTCCCAAAAATGAAATGCACCTTTTGCACAAATTATTCCCGGCTATTTCTGGCGAAAACGCCTCCTCGGGCGCAGGATTTCATGCATTCTTGACCGCGTTTTTTTCCCCTTCTTTTCGTTTCCTTGGATTTTTCCTGGTTTTTATTCCTCGGAACGAATTTTTTCGCCCTTTTCCTTCCGTTTTTTTCGAATTTTTACGGAAGATTTGCCCTTTTAACTTCGTCGTTTTGCACAAGTGGCATTTTTTTCTACTCTTGTCGCTCTTTGTTCTTTTTTCTCAGCAGATTTTTGGGGCTCCTCTGGGCCTGCGCGTTGCTTTTCCCCAGGTTCTTGTTACAATGGGGGAGATTGTAAAAAGGAAGTGAACCATGGATGGATCTGAAACAAATTACCCACGCGGACAACGTCCGCCTCTCCGACGACGGCCGTGCCGTCCGCATCCTGGACCAGAGCCGCCTGCCCAACGAGACGGTCTACCTGGAGCTCTCCTCCCCGGAGGCGCTCTATGAGGCCATCGCCTCCCTCCGGGTGCGGGGGCCCCGGCCATCGGCATCTTTGCCGGGTATGCCCTCTACGTCCTGGCCCTCCAGAGCCGGGAGACCCAGGTGGGCCCTTTTTGTGGCCGAGTGCCGGAAGCACCGGGACTATCTCAACTCCTCCCGCCCCACGGCGGTGAACCTCAAGCACATGCTGGACCGGGTGCTGGCGGTGGCCGAGTCCATGCCCTGCGCCGACGTGGCCTCCATCCAGGACGCCATGGGGCAGGCCGCCCGGGCCATCCACCAGGAGGACATCGCCATGTGCACCGCCATCTCCGAGTATGGCCTGTCCCTGGTGAAGGCGGGGGACGGCATCCTCACCCACTGCAACGCCGGCCCCTCGCCACCTCCCGGTATGGCACCGGGCTGGGCCCCCCTCTTCCTGGCCAAGGAGCGGGGCATCCCCCTCCACGCCTGGTGCGACGAGACCCGCCCCTGCTCCAGGGCGCCCGGCTCACCAGCTATGAGCTCTACCGGGCAGGGGTGGACGTGACCCTCATCTGCGACAACATGGCCTCCCTGGTGATGAAGGAGGGAAGATCAACGCCTGCTTTGTGGGCTGCGACCGGGTGGCCGCAACGGCGACGCGGCCAATAAGATCGGTACCTCCGGCGTGGCCATCCTGGCCAGGCACTACGGCATTCCCGTCTACGTGCTGGGGCCAACTTCCACCATCGACATGGCCTGCCCCGACGGAGACCATATCCCCATCGAAGAGCGGGCCGGGCGGAGATCAAGGAGATGTTCTTCGAAAAGCCCTCCGCCCTTCCGGAGGTCAAGTGCTACAACCCTGCCTTTGACGTGACGGATCACAGCCTCATCACCGGCATCATCACGGAGAAGGGAATCTGCTATCCGCCGTTTGAGGATAGTTTCGCGAAGGTGTTTGGGAAGGGGCGGGCCTATGATCCCCTACCCCACCGACGCCCAAGCCAAGGCGGACATTCTGGCCGCCGGGCGGAAGATTTACCAGCGGGGCTGGTGGCCGCCAACGACGGCAACCTCTCCGTCCGGGTGGGGGAAAATGCCCTCTGGGTCACCCCCACCGGGGTGTGCAAGGGGACATGACCGAGGACATGCTGGTAAAGATGACCCTGGACGGAACCGTCCTGGAAGGCACCCGCAAACCCTCCTCGGAGACCAAGATGCACCTGCGGATCTATCAGGAGAACCCCACCGTCCGGGCCGTGGTCCACGCCCATCCCCGGTGGCCACCACCTTTGCCGCCGCCGGCATCCCCTGACAAGCCGGTGCTCCAGGAGGCGGTGGTCCAACTGGGCACCGTGCCGGTGGCCCCCTTTGCCCCCTCCCCGGCTCCCAGGGGGGTGGCAGACAGCGTGGCCCCCCTTCTGCCGGGACTACCGGGCCCCTGCCGCTGGAATACCACGGCGCCGTCACCTGGGGCACCAGCATGGAGCAGACCCACTACCGGTTGGAGTGCCTGGAACAGGTGGCCACCGTCACCCTGCACCTGCACACCTTTGGGTGTCACCGGGTCATCCCCCCCCTGACGTGGTGGCGGAACTGGAGGGCTCCGCCCGGCGTGGGGGATTTTATAAGGTAAGACCCACCCCTGCCGTTTTTTTGGCAGGGGCGGAAAAACGAATTTTTTATGAATTTACGCAAAAGATGATAGACATGGGATACAATCTATAGTAATATTATAGGTGAAAATGACAATTCCTTCGGCACAGATCCCTTTCGTCGGAAGAAGGCCCTCCTTCGGAAAGTTCCTGTCGAATATTTATTTAATCTGCACATCTGCCAAGGTAAAATGTCATTGACATTTCATTGTTTTTGAAATACCATATTTTCGAGCTCAAGAAAGGATTTTAGCCATGGCTGGACGTAAACGTACAAAAACCAGCGGGACTCCCGCAAGCATTCGCGAAGCGCTGAAGAAGGCCACCACCGAAATGTTGGTGCTCTATGTTCTGCGCCGCAAATCCATGTACACCTATGAAATGATGCAGGAGATTGACCGGATGAGCGAAGGGAAAATCACCTTCAACACCCTCTATCAGGCCATCTACCGCCTGCAGAGTTTCCACTATATTGAGGAAGAGGGGGAAGGTGGTATCGGAAGACAATCGGATTCGGATCTACTTCGCCATCAACGAGGCCGGGGAGGATTACCTCCAGAAGCTGATCGCGGAATACCGCGACTTCACCGCCGCCGTAGACCAGATTCTGAGCCAAGACGAAGTCAAGCAAGTGGAGGAGTGTTCCTAAGATGCTGGCAGTGCCGCTGACCGATTACTACGAAGAGGTCCGTCGCTATTTGACTTGCCCGTCGCTATTTGACTTGCCCGGAGGCGGTCAAGGATGATCTCCTTTTCGATGTGAACCGGCAAGTGATGGATTTAAATGCAGATCTTCCTGACTTAGATTACGATGACCTTGTTGAGTTTTTAGGCGAGCCGGAAGATTTGGCTCGTCAGTTTATGGATAGTCTAGGTCTTGATTCTTCCCCAAACCATCAGGAAGAAAAAACTGCGGCCTCATTTAGTCCATCGCATATTTGCTATTGCTCTAGTTGCAGCACTATCTGTCACATTCATTTGCCTTGCTTGTTTTAAGTCTTCTGTCCAAATTGTCAGAAATGATACTCCTATCACTTATTATTACATGACAGCTGAAAAAAATAAAACTTGTTGTAGACCTTTGAGAAGGAGAGAGCTACTGGTGAAATTTATGACAAAGAAATGCTCTGCTATTGCCCTGGCATTATTGCTTGTTTTTTGTGTTTCGTCTACTCCGTTTGCCTTAGCAAAGCAGAAGTCGACTCCGGAGTAACCCAGGAAACCCACGTAGAAGATCTTGGAAACGGTATTGTTGTAACAACTACCTATTTTACGTATCCTTCTACTGCTCGTTATACTAACTAAAAACCGCAGGTCTCAAGAGCGACTTTACCGCCAATGGAAAATGGATTGCTACAATTACCTTAACTGGCAACTTTAAGTACAACAGGATTACTGCTGGTGTAAACAGTGCCTCTTATACGAAAAGTTTAGCTAGCGGCTGGTCTTACACCAACCATAGTATCACAAAATCCACTGTTTCTTCCAGCAACGGCGGGAACCGTTCACCTGACTGCAAACCTGAAAGATTTTCCCTTTAGTTGTTCCGGTCGATATGACGATACATTGTTCCCCAAAGGAGTCATTACCTACCCCTAACAGCGTTGGATAAAAACAGCTTGAACTAAAAGTTCAAGCTGTTTTTTTTTTTTCCTTTCCTTAAAAAGCAAAAGACCTGAAATCTCACGATTTCAGGTCTTTGGTGGAGATAAGCGGGATCGAACCGCTGACCTCTTGAATGCCATTCAAGCGCTCTCCCAGCTGAGCTATACCCCCGTATCCGGTTGTCCGCCTCTCGCTCGAGGCAAGATTTATAATATCAGACCGAGGGTGTTTTGTCAATGATTTTTTTGAAGTTTTTGAAAAACTTTTTTACTCAGCGCGTCATGGTGTCGAAGGCGTTCTCCACGCCGCGGGCCGCCCGGTTAATGCCCCGGCGAATCTGCTTCTCCCGGGTCTTCATTCGGATCCCCAGGCAGGTGCCCGCGGCCATTCCCACGGCCAGGCCCAGGCAGAAGTGGCTTCTGGTGCACATGGACATGTCTCCTTTCCGTGAATTTGTCTGAGGCAGACGCCCTTAGTCTTCCCTCTTTGACGGAAAATTCGTTGCTAAAATCTGTGAGTTCCATTATAATAAGGTGTTACTCTTGATGATTTCGACACGGGAGGCGAAGGCATGACCACACTTTATCTCATCCGACACGCCGAGGCGGAGGGCAGCCTCTACCGCCGCATCCACGGCCAATACGACAGCCTCATCACCGACAACGGGTACCGGCAGATCCAGGCGCTGGAGCAGCGCTTCGCCGACACCCCCATAGACGCGGTCTACTCCAGCGACCTGTTCCGCACCATGACCACCGCCCGGGCCATCTATGTGCCCAAGGGCCTGCCCCTCCACACCCGGGCCGACCTGCGGGAGATGGGCATGGGCGAGTGGGAGGACCGCACCTGGGCCGGCATCGACCGGACCGACCACCAGCAGATGGCCCTCTTCTCCGCCGGCTCCCCGGACTTCCACCCCCTGGGGGGGAGACTTTCCCCGAGATCCGCCGCCGGGGCACCGCGGCCATTCTGGACATCGCCGCCAAGCATCCCAACCAGACGGTGGCGGTCTTTTCCCATGGCACCCTGATCCGCAACACCCTGGCCGCCTTCCTGGGGTACGGCTACACCTCTGAGGAGATGCACAAAATGGGCCACAGCGACAACACCGCCGTGACCCTGCTGGAGATCACAGACGGCAAGGTGAACATCGTCTACATGAACGACAATTCCCACCTCTCCCCGGACATCTCCACCCCTGGCCCAGCAAAGCACTGGTGGAAGAAGAACGACCAGAAGGCCGACGTCAACCTCTGGTTTGCCCCCTTCGACCTCACCCAGGAGGCCGACCGCGCCTTCTACCAAACCTGCCGGGAGGAGGCCTGGCAAACCCTCTACGGCCGCCTGGACCGGTACGACGGCGCCGGCTTCCTGGAGGAGGCCTATCAGAACTGGCAGGCCGACCCCAAGAGCCTGACCCTGGCCATGGCAGGCCGCCACCGGGCCGGTCTCCTCCAGCTGGACCCCCGGCGGGGGGACCGGGAGAAGAAGGGGTACATCTCCTTCCTCTACCTCACCCCTGGCGGCGGCACAACGGGGTGGGGGTACAGCTCATCGGCAAGGCCGTGAGCCTCTACCGTCCCCTGGGCCGAGAGGACCTCCAGCTGTCCTGCTCCGAGGCCAACCAGCCCGCCCTGTCCTTCTATGAGAAGTACGGCTTCCGCCGCACCGGCAGCGCCGCCGGGGCCTACGGCACCCTGTACGAACTGGAAAAGCCCATCGGCTACCACAACCAGGCCGTGCCGGTGTGAGGGCCGCCATGGAACAGGATTTTCTGCCCATCTCCCGGGAGGACCTCCTCCAGCGGGGATGGTACTACTATGACTTTCTCCTCATCACCGGGGACGCCTATGTGGACCACCCCCTCCTTCGGCACCGCCATCATCAGCCGGGTGCTGGAGGCAGAGGGCTACCGGGTGGCCATCCTCCCCCAGCCGGACTGGCGGGACCCTGCGGCCTTCACCGCCCTGGGCCGGCCCCGGTACGGGGTCTTCGTCAACGGGGGCAACATCGACTCTATGGTGGCCCACTACACCGCCGCCAGAAGCGCCGCCACGACGACGCCTACCCCCCCGGGAACCGGGCGGGCCTCCGGCCGGACCGGGCCACCATCGTCTACGCCAACCGGGTGCGGGAGGCCTTCGGGGACATCCCGTCATCATCGGCGGGCTGGAGGCCAGTCTGCGCCGCTTTGCCCACTATGACTATTGGGAGGACAAGGTGCGCCGCTCCATCCTCCTAGAGACGCCCAGGCCGACCTGCTCTCCTACGGCATGGGGGAACGGGCCACCCGGGAGATTGCCGCCGCCCTGGCCGCCGGCACCCCGGTGGAGGAACTCACTGGGATCAAAAGGCACCTGCTTCCTGGCCAAGGACCCCGCCGCCTGCCGGTTCCCGGCGGTGACGGTGGCCTCCTTCGAGGAGGTGAGCCGGAGCAAGCGGGCCTATGCCCAAGCCAACCTGGTGGAGTACGACGAACACGACCCCATCCGGGGCAAGGCGGTGATCCAGCCCCATGGGAACCGGTACCTCATCTGCAATCCCCCGCCATGCCCCTGAACACCCAGGAGCTGGACCAGGTGGCTGAGCTGCCCTACGTCCGGGAGCCCCACCCCATGTACGACGACATGGGGGAGTCCCCGCCATTGAGGAGGTGCGCTTCTCCATCACCCACAACCGGGGCTGCTTCGGGGCCTGTAAGTTCTGCTCCCTGGCCTTCCACCAGGGGCGGACCATCTCCTGCCGCAGCCACGAGAGCGTCATCCGGGAGGTCACCGCCCTCACCAAGCACCCCGGCTTCAAGGGGTACATCCACGACGTGGGCGGCCCCTCCGCCACCTTCCGGCACCCCTCCTGCAAAAAGCAGCTGAAGCACGGCCTGTGCAAGCACCGGGACTGCCTGGCCCCCACCCCCTGCCCCAACCTGGACGCCGACCACAGCGACTACCTGGCCCTGCTGCGAAAGCTCCGGGCCATCCGGGGGGTGAAGAAGGTGTTCGTGCGCTCGGGCATCCGGTTTGACTACCTGCTCAAGGACCCCAGGGGGAGTTCTTCGCCGACCTGGTGGAGTACCACGTCAGCGGCCAGCTGAAGGTGGCCCCGGAGCACTGCGTGGCCCATGTGCTGGACTATATGGGCAAGCCCCCATCGGGGCCTATGAGAAGTTCCGGGACAAATACCAGCGGCTGAACCAAAAGTACGGCAAGAAGCAGTTCCTGGTGCCCTACCTCATGTCCTCCCACCCCGGGTCTACGTTGCAGGACGCCGTCGCCATGGCCCAGTGGATCAACCAGACCGGCCGGCGGCCGGAGCAGGTCCAGGACTTCTACCCCACCCCGGGGACCCTGTCCACCTGCATGTATTACACCGGCCTGGACCCCCGGACCATGGAGCCGGTGTACATCCCCAAGTCCGCCCACGAGAAGGCCATGCGGCGGGCCCTGCTCCAGTGGAAGCGGCCGGACAAGCGCCCCCTGGTGGAGGAGGCCCTCCACCGAACCGGCCGCACCGACCTCATCGGCTACGGCCCCCAGTGCCTGCTCCGGCCGGAGCGGCCCCACCGCGAGGGGCACCTCCGCCCCGCCAAGGCCTCCCCCAGCGGGCCGGCAAATCCCACGCCAAGGGAGCCCCTCCTCCCCCCCGGAACCGGCAGAAACCCTCCGGCCGGCCAGGGAAGAAACGGAGATAGTTCCTACTGCGCCAGCGCCCCCAGATGCCATTGGCACCTGGGGGCGCATGTTTATGGGTCCTGCTTTTCTCGGGCGCGGGGATAGGGGGTGGGTTCATCGGTGAGGCCCAGCAGGTAGTCGGTGCTGGTGCCGTAAAACGCCGCCAGCTGGACCAGCACCCGGGTGGGGATGTCCCGCTTGCCGATTTCATAGTGGGAATAGCATACCTGGGTGCAGTGGAGGACCTCCGCCAGGTCCTTCTGCCGCAGGTCCCGGTCCTCCCGCAGGTCGCGGATTCTTCGATACATTCTGTGCGCCTCCCTTGGCTGTCGGTCTCACAGAAAGTATAGATATAACATTTTGTTATCTTGCATTTTAAAACAAATTGTTATATAATGGCGCCAGCCCCATATTACGAGAGAGGAGAGAGGCACCAATGAAACGACACATCGCCTGGGGAATCGCCACCGTATGGATGCTCACCGCCCTGGCTGGCTGTGGCCGCCAGCATCAGTGGGAGGAAGCCACCTGCACAACCCCCAAAACCTGTACCCAGTGCGGAGAGACCGAGGGCGAAGCCTTAGGACACACCTGGACCGATGCCACCTGTACCGAGCCCTCCACCTGCACCCGCCGCGGAGAGACCACCGGGACGGCCCTGGGACACGACGTCGCCCAGTGGACCGAGGAAACCCCTTCCACCTGCTCCGAACCTGGCACAGAAACCGGTTTTTGCACCCGCCGCCAGCAGGAGGTGACCCAGGAGCTGCCCCTGGCTGAACACACACCCCCGGAGACTGGACCGTCAAAACCCCCCGCCACGGAGGACTCTCCCGGCACCCGGGTACAGACTTGCACCGTCTGCGGCGCAACCGTGAACACAGAGCAATTCACCCTGAGCCCGGAAGAGGTCAAACAGCAGTACATGGACTCCTGCCAGACCTACTCCTATGAGGAGATCGCCCGGAACCCCCGACACCTACTTTGGGGAACACGCCAAGTTCAAGGGAGAGGTCATCCAAGTGATGCCAGAGGGGGACAGCTACACCCTTCGGGTGAACATCACCCAGGGCTCCTACTTCTGGAGTGACCCCATTCTGGTGACCTACACCAAGCAGGACAGCAGTGAGGCCAACATCCTGGAGGATGACATCGTCATGATGTACGGCACCTTGGCAGGAGACTACACCTATGAGACCGTCATGGGCAACGAGCTCACCGTTCCCTTCCTCATGGCGGAGTACATCGACATCCAATAAACGCAGCCACAGAGAACGGCCATCCTCCAAGGAGGATGGCCGTTCCCATCGGGCGTACCCGTCACGGTTTGCAGGTTCCACAGGGCTGGTACCCCTGGGCCAGGAGGAGCTCCCGGTTGGCGGTGGTCTCCTGGCGGTTGGCCGGGGCGATGCGGGCCGCACCGGCGCAGTCTGGTTCGTGGAAGCGCAGGGAACTGGTGTTGAGGATATAAGTGATCTCCCCGTCGGAGGAGGTGTTCTCCCCCTCGGCCCAGGAGTCCCCGGTGGCGTAGTCGATGGTCACCCCCGGCTGGGCGTTGAAGCACAGCACGTGGAAGCAGACCCCTGCCCCGTTGTCCTCCACGCTCCAGGCCTCCATCTCCACCCCCCAGGGGACCAGATCGGTGCCCCTCGTAGGGGGGTCACCCGGTAGAGGACGTGGTTGCCGGTGGACTCGATGTAGTCGGCCACCTGGTTTTCAAAGGGAGCATCCCCTGGGTGTTTAGGTACCGGGTGCCAGTGATGAGGTTGCGCTGGTTGGCGTTCTCCCCCCCGCCAGCTGGAAGCCGATGAGGTGGCAGCGGTTGTAGAGGTACTCCCCGTCCACCCAGTCATAGCGGACGGTGTGCCAACCGGCGGGCTTCACCTGGCCGATCTCCCCCCGCTCCTGGGTGGGCATGAGTTCCGGGCTGAGGTTGGCATACGCCACCCCGCACCGGCCCAGAGCATCCAGGGGGGTGTAGTCCTCAAAGGACTGGGTGTCCCCCTTCTCCTGGTCGGTGAAGGCGGGCTGGTTGCCGTCCAGCTCCACCCAGGGGTTGTCCCCTGGAAGTCGGAGATGCTCACCGACCCCAGGTCCACCTCCGGCTGGAACAGCCCGGCGCAGCCGACCAAGGTCAGGCTGGCCGTCAGCAGCAAAGCCAGCAAAGCAGGGCTTGCAGGCGTTGTTTCATGGTAGGCTCCTTTCTTTTCCGCCACGGCCCCGCCCCGTCCCAAAGGGAAGGCCAGGCACCGGGAAGCCCCGGTACCTGGCCGTCATCAACGCTTGGGGAAGGGCGGTCGCGGTCAACTTGACCACTTGACCCCGGGGGGTGTCCATGAGGGTGATGCCCATGGCCTTCAGCTCGTCCCGGATGCGGTCGGCTTCGGCGAAGTTCTTGGCCTTCCGGGCGGCCTGGCGGGCCTGGATCATGGCCTCTACGGTCTCGTCCAGGCTCTCCTCCTTCTTGTTGTAGAGCAGGCCCAGTACGTCGGTAAACTCGTGGAGCATGTCCAGGCAGGCCTGGGCCAGGGCCTTGGTGGGGGCCTTCTCCACGGCGATGTTGATGGCCCGGACCAGCTCGAAGATGACGCTGATGGCATCGGCGGTGTTCAGGTCGTCGTCCATGGCGGCATCGAACTTTTCCCGGTAGGTGTCGAAGGTGTCGGTGAAGGCCTTCTCCTCGGGGGTCATATCCCCGTCGGCCCCGTTTTTCACCAGGAACTCCAGGTTGCTCTCGGCGGTGTACAGCCGCTCCAGGGAGTTCTGGGCCATGATGAGGGAGTCCCGGGAGTAGTTCAGGGGGAGCGGTACTGGGCGGAGAGCATGAAGAAGCGCACTGCCTCGTACCCCGTAGGCCTCGGCGGCCTCCCGGACGGTGAAGAAGTTGCCCAGGGACTTGGACATCTTCTGGGTGTTGATGTTGAGGAAGCCGTTGTGGAGCCAATAGTTGACGAACTTGCAGCCGTTGGCGGCCTCGGACTGGGCGATCTCGTTCTCGTGGTGGGGAACTGCAGGTCCTCGCCGCCGCAGTGGATGTCGATGGTCTTGCCCAGGTAGCGGTTGGACATGGCGGAGCACTCAATGTGCCAGCCGGGCCGACCCTGGCCCCAGGGGAGTCCCAATAGGGCTCACCGGGCTTAGCGGCCTTCCAGAGGGCGAAGTCCAGGGGATCCTCCTTCACGTCGTTGACGTCGATCCGAGCCCCGGCCTGGAGGTCCTCAATGGGCTGGTGGGAGAGTTTTCCGTAGTCGGCAAACTTCTTCGTGCGGTAGTACACATCCCTGTTCACTGCGTAGGCATAGCCCTTTGTCGATGAGGGTCTGGACCAGGTCGATGATCTGGGCGATGTTCTCCGTGGCCTTGGGGTGGATGGTGGCGTCCCGCACCCCCAGGCCGTGGGCGTCCTTGAAGTACTCCTCGATGTACTTCTCGGAAATGGCTTGGGATGTGGTGCCCTCCTCGTTGGCCCGGTTGATGATCTTGTCGTCCACGTCGGTGAAGTTCTGCACGAAGGTCACCTGGTACCCCCGGTACTCCAGGTACCGGCGCAAAGACGTCGAAGAGGATCATGGGCCGGGCATTGCCCACGTGGATGTAGTTGTAGACCGTGGGGCCGCAAAGAGTACATCTTCACCTCTCCCGGGGTGATGGGGACGAACTCCTCCTTTTGGCGGGTCATGGTGTTAAACAGCTTCATGTTGGCTCTCCTTCCTCGGTTGCGTTTCTTCTGTAGGGGTTGCGTCGCTCTGTTCGGCGGCGTCCTGGTGATGCTTTTTATCCAGGTAATTCTCCAGCCAAGCCAGGCGGGAGTTGATGGCTTCCAGTTCCTTCTGCACGGGGTCGGTGACGCTCACCTGGTCCACGTTGCCGACGAAGTTGGTCTTTTCCCCGGCGATGCGCACCACCCGGGCGGGGATGCCCACGGCGGTGGCGTTTTCCGGCACCTCCCCCAACACCACGGCATTGGCGGCGATGCGGGCCCCGTCCCCACCTTGAAGGGGCCAAGCACCTTGGCTCCTGTGGAGATAAGCACATTGCTGCCGATGGTGGGGTGGCGCTTGCCCTGGTCCTTGCCGGTGCCGCCCAGGGTGACGCCGTGGTAGATGAGGCAGTCGTCCCCCACCTCGGCGGTCTCTCCTATTACTATGCCCATACCGTGATCGATGACGAGGCGGCGGCCGATCTTGGCTCCGGGGTGGATCTCAATCCCCGTCCAGAACCGGCTCCACTGGGAGATGGTCCGGGCCAAAAACTTTAGGTTATGGCAGTAACAGAAGTGAGCCGCCTGATGGTACATGGTGGCATGGACGCCGGGGTAGAGGAGGAGGACCTCCAACTTGCTCCGGGCCGCCGGGTCACGGGCCTGGTAGGCCGCTAAAGTCTCTTTCAAATGAAACATCGGTTCCGGTCACCTCACAAAAATTCAGAAAAAATACCGCCCCATGCTATGCCCGCCCCGCCCCAAAGGGACCAGGGCCAGGCAAGCAAAAACGCCTCTCGACCCGCCAGGGGGGTCAAGAGGCGATAGGGCTACCGCGGTTCCACTCTTGTTTCTCACTCGAAGGGCTGGTAACGGGGCCAAACCGGGGGGCATCTGCATCCCCTCGCTCCCGGGCGCACGTTCCCCTGCCTTCCCGCAGGGCGGCTTGCAGTCGGTGGCCGCCCCTCTCTGTCCGGTTCTGGCAGGGTACTCTTCCCGTTCCTCACGAGATGAACTTTTCGCACCAGTATCTTACCACGGCCCGGGTACCCTGTCAAGAGAAAGGCCCGGTTTCCCCCGTTCTGGGGTTATGCAGAGACGGAGAGGTTCAACAGCTTCCCCAGGTCCTGTTGGAGGCGGTTTCCGTTTTGGATGCGGTATTTCCACCCGTCGGCCCCATAGCTGTAGCACTCCTCCCCCAGCACCAGCTGCTTCGTCTCTCCGTTCACGTCCAGGACCATGGTGAAGCGGCCGGCATCCTCTTCCTGGCCATCGGCCTTTCCAGGGTGCGCTGTTCCTGGTACCGGCTCAGGCAGGCCAGCACCGCCGCCTGGTCATAGTCCGTCAGGGTCGTAGGCGGGTCCAGCGTCCCGTCCTCCTGGCCGTACTGGGGCTGGTACTGCGCCCCTGAATGGAGGTCTCCGCCACATTCTGCACCACGGGGTGGGGCAGAAAGAATATTGCGCCCACAATCCCCCACACACAGGGCCAGCAGAAGCGACCAGCGCCACCCCCGCCTGTTTTCCAATGGTTTCTTCATGGGTATCTCCTTCCAGTGGGTTGGTCTCTGTCCCCGGCGGGTCGGGGTGCCGCGCCTGGGACAGGGCACGCCGGCAGACCCAGGATGTCCCACAGGGCCTGCCCAGCCAGAAGGGGCCCGTCCAGCCCATCTCGTCCCGGGGACATCCATTCTCCTTGCCCAGAGAGAGAATTTTTCCGCCGGCGTTTCGGGCAAGACAGTTTCCTTGACAAACAGTGTACCATAGGAACCCCCTGAAGGCAAGGCAAAGGTGCGGAATCTGGGATTCCGCACCTTTCCTTGGGTGGTTGGTTATGGGTGCAGGGCGAAGCCGTCCACCAGAATCTGTTGCTGGTCCGCTGGAATCTGGCTGGGCTGGAAGTAGAGGTCATAGAACTGGTCCCCCTGGGGGAAGAGGTAGTGCATGGTCTCCTCCTCCCGGGGTGACGTCCGGGGTGTCGGGGGAACAGGAGATCTCCAGATAGGTCCCGTCCTCCGAAACCGTCATCATGTAGGCCAACCTCTCCTCCGGGGACAGCTGCCGCATCAGTTCTTTGCCGCTGTCCCGGCTGTCCTCGCTGGCAGCCCCCACGGTGTCCAGGAAGCCCGCGGCGTCTGGATAGGGCACCATCTGCACGCCCCCCACTACCTGGCCATCCAGGGAGAGGGTCACCCCTCCGTCCTCTCCCTCCTGGGCGGTGAAGCCCTGGGGCAGGAGGAGGGTGTAGGCGTCGGTCTTGTACCAGCTTTGGAGGGGGCCTCCCCGGATCCGCCGGAGGGTCGGTACTCTTTGCGCAGGCGCAGAGGGACAGCAGCAGGCGGCCAGAACCGCAGACCATGGTAAGCATCTTTTTCATGGGAATTGCTTCCTTTCTTGTTGGATTCCTCTCCATGGGCCACATAGAAGAGGGGGATGTGTGACGCAGGGGGGAGAACCATGTTTTGCGCAGTCCCTTTCAGAGGAAACCACCGCCCCCTTTCGTCTCTACCCTCTATAACGAAATGGGGCGGTGGTTTTGGACACCGAATGTGAAATTTTTTCAGGAAAAGTAGGATTCCACCGGCGCGGCGCTCTCTGCCAGGGCGATGAGGTCCGCCTCCTCCAGGGGGCCGCCACCTCCAGCAGGGCGCCGGTGGCGTAGTCGATCCAAAGGATCACGCCGCGGCCCTCCGGCTCTGGGGACAGGTAGAGCTCCGCCGGGTTGCCGTGGATCCGAAGGTTCTTCCGCGCCACCCGATCCTCCATGGCGAAGGCCATGTCCTTCCAACGGTCGGTCCCGTAGACATAGGTGAAGCAGATCTCTTCCCCGGCTGCGTTGACGTAGCGCTCCCGGACATACCCGCCGTCCTCGGCGCGGAAGGATTCCCCCACACGTCCTCGTCCAGCTGGTACCCCTCCGGCACGGTGATCTGGTAGGCCACCGGCGTGCCCTCCGGGACGGCGTCCCCCTGGTAGGTGTACCACAGGCTGTCCGCCTTTTGCTCCCGGATCCAGCCGAAGAAGGCCTCCCGGGCCTGGGCGTTGGTCCCCAGGACCACGCCCCCAGACACACCACCGCCAGGAGGATCCCCGCCACCCGGTGGAGGATCCAGCGGGGCGGCCGGGGCTTGCCCTCCACCCGGCGGGCCAGGCGGTCCAGCTTCCGCCGGTAGGCCGGGGGGAGAAGGTGTGCGCCGCCGGAGTCTCCGGCAGACTGTCCAGGAGGGCCTCCTGGGCTCTCTGGGCGGCTTGGCGCAGCCGTTCCTCCGGGATCATAGCAGTCCCTCCTCTCGGCACAGGATCTCCAGCCGCTGCTTCGCCCGCTGGCCCAGCTTATAGCCGGCCTCCTTGGAGAGGCCCAAGATCTCCGCCGTCTCCTCCGCTGTGTATCCCTGGGCATAGTGCAGTTGGATCCACGCCCGGTACCGGGCGGGCAGGCGGGAGGATGCACTGGGTAAGGCTGTCCTCCCCTGGGCTGGGACGGAGAGACCCGGCAGGTCCTCCAGGGGGGACCTGCTGGCCTTGGCGGGCGTTCTTCCGGGCGATGTCAATGGCTTTGCTCTCCGTTACTATAACGACGAAGGCCTTGGTTTTTGGACTGTCCACCGCAAAAATTTTGGAGAAATTTTTCGCGATGGCCAGAAAGGCCTCCTGGACCGCGTCCTCCGCGTCCTGTTCGTTGGGCAAAAATCTGCCGGGCCACGTGGAACATGAGCCGCTCATACCGGGCCGCCAGGGCTCGAAACTTGCTCTGTTCCTCCGGGCCCTCCACCATGGCCAGGGCCAGGGCTAGCACAGCGCCACCGCCTTTCTCTCACATGGTGCCCTTGGCCAGCACGTCCTTGTTCTTCAGGAAATACTCGATGCCGGAGTAAATGGTGGTCACAAGGATCACCGCCACGCACACCAGGCGCAGGGTGGCGCTGGGGAAGATGAGCATGAGGATAATGCCCACCATGGTGCAGGCGGTTTTCACCTTGCCGGACTTGGCCGCGGCGATGACCCGGCCCTGTTCCACCGCCACCAGGCGCAGGCCGGTGACGGCCAGCTCCCGGGCGATGACCACGAAGAAGGCCCAGGCGGGCATCCACGCTACCTCCACAAACCAGGCCATGGCGGACATCACCAGAAGTTTATCCGCCAGGGGGTCCATGAACTTACCAAAATCCGTGATCTGGTTGTAATGGCGGGCCACGTAGCCGTCGATGAAGTCGGTGACGCTGGCCAGGATGAACACCGCCAGGGCTGCCCACAGGTGGCCGGTAAAAGTCCACGTAGAGCAGCACCAGGAAGATGGGGATCATCACCACCCGGCACAGGGTGAGTTTGTTGGCTGTGGTCATGGTTCTTCGTCCTCCTCATACAGAATGCCGATGAGTTCCCCATCGTAGTTGCTGGTAATCTTCACTTGATAGAAGGCCCCGGGGGCGCACGCCCCCTTCCTCCCCTTCGAAGTGGACCAGGCCGTCGATGCCCGGGGAGTCGGCGAAGCCGCGGCCGTAGTAGAGTTCGGTCTCGTCGTCGTACCCCTCGCAGAGGACCTCCACCACCTGGCCCATCATGGACTCGCACCAGTCGTCCACCACGGCCAGCTGGAGCTCGGTGATGAGCTCCACCCGGCGGCGCTTCACGTCCTCGTCCACCTGGTCGGGGTAGGTGGGCGGCGCTCCCCCTCCTCCGGGGAGAAGGGAAGACCCCCGCCCGTTGGATGCGGAATTCCCGGAGGAAGGTGCACAGCTCCTCAAAGTCCTCCTCCGTCTCCCCGGGGAAGCCGGCGATGAGGCTGGTGCGGAGGACCAGGCCGGGATCCGCTCCCCGCAGCTTGGCAAACAGGGCCCGGATCTCCCCCGGTGCCCCGGCGGTGCATGGCCTTCAGCATCCGGTCACTGATGTGCTGGATGGGGATGTCCAGGTATTTTACGATCTTCGGCTCGTTGGCGATGACGTCGATGAGCTCGTCGGTGATCTCGTCGGGGTAGAGGTAGTGCAGACGGATCCAGTGGATGCCCTCGATGGCGCACAGCTTGGGCAGGAGCTTGGCCAGGGTGCGCCGGCCGTAGAGGTCCAGGCCGTAGCGGGTGATGTCCTGGGCCACCACGATGAGCTCCTTCATCCCCGCCTGGGCCAGGTCCCGGGCCTCGGCCAGGATGGCCTCCTCCGGCCGGTGCGGAACTTCCCCGGATGTAGGGGATGACGCAGTAGGCGCAGCGGTTGTCGCACCCCTCGGCGATGCGCAGCCAGGCCCAGTGGTCGGAGGTGCACACCACCCGGTCGGTCGGTCCGGCACGGGGGCATCGATGTCTCCGAAGTGGGCGGGGCGCTGGCCTGCCATCATCTGCTCCAGCACCTGGGCGATGTCCTCGTAGCCGCTCACCCCGAGGAAGCCATCGGCGGCGGGACAGCGCTGGGCGATCTCGTCCTTCCACCACTGGGCCATGCGGCCGGTGACGAGGATCTTTGCAGCTTGCCCTCCTCCTTGGCCTGGGCCAGGGCGTCGATCTCCGCCAAAGCCTCCTCCCGGGCCTCCTGGAGGAAGCCGCAGGTGTTCACCACCACCACGTCACAGTCCTCGGCCCCCAGGGCCACCTCGTAACCGGCCTGTATGTCTTCCAGATCATCTGCTCGCAGTTGACCTGGTTCTTGGCGCAGCCAAGGGAAATGAATCCTACTTTCATGGTTGTCTCCTCTCCCGTCACCAGGGGTCTGTCCCGTTGAGAAACCGGGTCACCGCCTGGGACACGGTATGCCAGGAAAAGCCCCGGCGCACCAGGGCGTCTGAGGCTTTCTTGATCTGGGCAGGGTCCTCCGGGTCCTGGATCTTCCGGGACAGAAAGTCCGCCATCCAGGCCTCCGGCGGTTCCACCGCCGCCAGGGGCCTCCTCCCAATCCTCCGGGGGACTTGGCGGCGGTAGAATTCGTCTTTGATTTTATAGGGGCCGTAGCCCTTGGCGGTGTAATGCCGGGCCAGGGCCTTGGCGTACGCGCTGTCGTCCAGCAGGCCGATGTCCTGGGCCCAGGCCACCACCTGGGCGGCCTGCTCCTCCGTGGCCCCTTTGGCGGTGAGCTTTTCCGCCAGCTGGCCGGAGGAGAGCATCCGGGCGGTGAGAGCAGCCGCCCTGCCTTCTCCCGCCAAGCCGCCAGGGCGGCGGCCTCCTGGAGGGCGGTTAGGGGACCCCCCTCCAGCTCCATCCCCCGTAAAGGGCGAAGGAGGCCACGACGCTCTCCGACACCTGAGCACCCCCCCCTCCAGGGCCACCGACCAGGGTTTGCCCGGCTGGGGGGCGGGAGGAGTTTTCTCAATCCTCATCGTCGTCGAAGTCGTCGGCGCTCACGTCGATGCCCTTGGGGCCGCGCAGGGGGCAGGCGCCGGGGCGGGGGGCACCTCCTGGGGGCCCGGCCGGCGGCCCGGGCGGCCACCTTCCCCTGGTTGGAGAGGAGCTGGAAGGCGTTCTTCCGGATCTCCTCCTCCACCCGGTCGCAGAGCTCCGGGTTGTCCCGGAGGAACTGCTTGGCCGCGTCCTTGTCCCTGGCCGATGCGCTCCTCGCCCATGGAGAACCAGGAGCCGCTCTTCTGGATGATGTTCAGCTTCACCGCCAGGTCCACCAGCCCCCCGTACTTGGAGATGCCCTCGCCATACATGATGTCGAACTCCGCCTCCCGGAAGGGGCGACCTTGTTTTTTACCACCTTGGCCCGGGTGCGGTTGCCGATGATCTCGGTGCCGGCCTTGATGGCCTCGATGCGGCGCACCTCAATGCGCACGGAGGAGTAGAACTTCAGCGCGCGGCCGCCGGTGGTGACCTCGGGTTTCCGTACATCACGCCCACCTTTTCCCGCAGCTGATTGATAAAGATCACAATGCAGTTGGTCTTGGAGATGGAGCCGGCCAGCTTGCGCAGGGCCTGGCTCATCAGACGCGCCAGCAGGCCCACGGGAATCCCCATATCGCCCTCGATCTCCGCCCGGGGGTCAGCGCGGCCACGGAGTCCACCACCACCACGTCGATGGCACCGGAGCGCACCAAAGCCTCGCAGATCTCCAGGCCCTGCTCTCCAGTATCCGGTTGGGAGATAAGCATGGAGTCAATGTCCACCCCTAGGGCCCGGGCATAGGTGGGGGTCCAAGGCGTGCTCGGCGTCGATGAAGGCCACCTCGCCCCCCGCTTCTGGGCTTCCGCCGCGATGTGGAGGGCCAGGGTGGTTTTGCCCGAGGACTCCGGCCCGTAGATCTCCACAATCCGCCCCTTGGGCAGGCCGCCGATGCCCAAGGCCACGTCCAGGGACAGAGAGCCGGTGGGGATGCTCTCCACCACCACCTGCTCGTTGGCCCCCAGGCGCATGATGGAGCCTTGCCATAGGTCCGCTCAATCTGGGCGATGGCGGTTTCTAAGGCCCGCTTTTTATCCAGCGGGCCCTGCGGTTTCGGTTGTTGCTTTCTTTCGCTCTGCCATAGTCTGTTACCCTTCCTCTTCCGTGGTGTCGTGCAGCGGATCGGGGATCTCCCGATCGCTTGGGGCGCTGGCCTTCCACCACCCGGTCAATGCCGCCGGTGTCCCGGGTGATGCGGATGTTCTCGTAGCCGGCCTTCACCATCAGCCAGGCCACCTTTTCCGCCTGGCCAATGCCCACCTCAAACGGCAGGTGGCCCCCGGCCGCAGGGCCGGCGCCACAGGTGGTGATGACCCGGTAAAAAAAGTCCAGGCCATCCTCCCCGCCGTCCAGGGCCATCATGGGCTCAAAATCTTTCACCGAATGGTCCAGGGCGGCCAGGTCGCCGGTGGGGATGTAGGGGGGTTGCACACCAGCACGTCAAACTGCCCCAGGGCATGGCTGGGGCCTGGAGGGCATCCCCTTCAGGTAGACCACCCGGCCGGTGAGGCGGTTGCGGCGGATGTTCCGCTTACGGCATGCTCAAGGCCCCGTCCGACAGGTCCACCAGCACCGCCCGGGTGGTTTTCACCAGGGCCGCCGCAGTGATGCCCAGGCGGCCGGTGCCGGCGCACAGGTCCAAAATCCGGGTGTGGCCGGGATTCTCCCTTCAGGCGGTTCATGGCCAGCTGGGCCAGCATCTCCGTGTCCACCCGGGGGATCAAGACCTCCGGGCTCACATAGAAGGGCAGGCCGCAGAAGGACCACTCCCCCAATGAGATAGGCGATGGGCTCCCCTGCCAGCCGGCGGGCCAGGAGGGCCTCGGTCTGCACGGCGATCTCGTCGGTGGTGTACAGGGAGATGTCCCGGTAGAGTTCCTCCGCCGTTTTTCCGGCGGCGGCGCAGATCAGTTCCCGGGCCTCCAGCTGGGCGGCCTCAATCCCCCGCCCCGGTGAGGGCCATGCGGGTGTTCAAATACAAATCATGGTAGGTGATTGCCACCTCTCTCCCCCAATGCATAGGATTTCTACAGGGTCTGCCTGGGGTTTACCAGGCGTCGGCTCCCGCCTTTTCGGGGAGCACGATTTTCAAGGCGTGGATGGCCACCTCCAGCATGGAGTCGTCCGGCTCGAAGGTGGTAAAGTTCTGCATCCACATCCCCGGGGCCGACAGGACCCGGGTCACCGGATTGTCATGCCGGCCAATGAAGCGGTTGATCTCATAGGTGATGGCCACCACAATGGGCAGCAACACCAGGTGAAGCAGGATGCGCACCAGCGGGTTGGCGGCCACATCCCGGATCCCCGGCAGGGCAAAGACCACGCAGGAGGCCAGCACCGCCACCACGATCACCACGAACAGGAAGCTGGTGCCGCACCGGGGGTGGTGCCGGGGCATTTTGCGGGCGTTTTCCACGGTGAGTTCCAGCCCCCGCTCGTAGCAAAAGATGGTTTATGCTCCGCCCCGTGGTACTGGAAGGTGCGGTGAATGTCCTTGAGCCGGGAGCAGAAGTAGAGGTAACAGAAGAAGATCACCAACTTCACCACGCCCTCCAGCAGGTTCCGCGCCACATGGGGGCATCCGGGGGAAGAAGTAGAGCAGGCCGGAGGTGAACAGGGTGGGCAGGATGATGAACAGCGCAATGGCGAAGGCGATCCCCGCCGCCACGGCAATGCCGATGATCCACTTCATAAGCAGGCGCCGAAGCGCTTTTCCAGCCACTGCTCGAACTTGGAGGGGGTCTCCTCCTCCTGGTCGTCAGGATAGAACTCCGCCGACCACATGAGGGCCTTCACCCCCTCCACCAGGGAGGCCAGGAAGTTGACCACCCCGCGGATGAAAGGGACGCCCAGGATGGGGTAGCGGTCCTTGATGAGCTTAAGTTTTTGTTCCTTGACCTCCAGCCCCCTCCTGGTTGCGCACCACGATGGCCTGCTTCTCCGGCCCCCCGCATGAGGATGCCCTCAATGAGTGCCTGGCCGCCAATGGTGGTGCGGGAAGGCGCAGTCTTGCGACGGTTCACAGTGTTTCTCGGTTTTCATAGTCACTCCTATCTGTTTGCTTGGGTCATTTTGAGGTGATTGTAACAAACCCCAGGGGAAAAAGCAAGAATCCCGGGGCATTTTTTTCGAACTTATGTTCCAGTTGGCAGGCGGACCTCCACCAGGCAGCCGCCGGCCTCGTCCTCCGCATTGGAGATGGTGAGCCCCCCGTTGTGCCGGGAAATGATCTCCTCACACACCGCCAGGCCGATGCCGCTGCCCCGGGCGGTGGAACTGCCCTTGTAGAACTTATACTTCACGTTGGGCAGCTCCTCCGGCGGAATGCCGGGTCCATAGTCCCGAATGGTGATGACCACGTCGCCGCCGTCGGGGAAAATGGCCGTGTCGATGCGCTTGCCGGCGCCCCCGTGCTTGGCGGCGTTGTCCAGAAGGTTGCAGAACACCTGGCGCAGCCGGTCCGGGTCCCCCAGGGATGGGGCCGAACTCCTCCTCGCAGTCGGTGTGGTAGACGGCGATGTCCTTGGCCGCCAGGAACTCGTGGTAGGTGTAGACGGCATCCTCCAGCTCGGCCTTGATGTCCATGGGCTCCACCGACAGGGTGAAGCGGCCGTCCTCAATCCGGGAGAACTCCAGCAGCTCCTCCACCATCCCCGACAGCCGCCGGGCCTCGCTGGCGATGATGGCCATGCCCTTGCGCACGTCCCTTCGTCCCGGGCCTCGCCGCTCATGATGGTCTCGGCCCAGCCAGTGATGGCGGTCAAAGAAGTGCGCAGCTCGTGGAGACCGAGGAGATGAACTCCGACTTCATGCTCTCCGCCTGCTTGATCCGCAGGGACATGTCGTTGATGGCGTCGGTGAGGTCCCCCACCTCGTCGTCGAACTTCTTTTTTTCCACCTGGATGCCGTAGCTTCCCCCGGCGATCCGCCGGGCGATGCCGGTGATGTTCTTCACCGGGTCCACGATGGAGCGGACGAAGTAGATGTTGGAGATGTACACCAGGATCAGAATGCTCACCGACAGGATCACCGCCACCAGGGTGAGGATGGTCACCTGCCGGTCCACCAGGCGCATGGAGGTGACGTAGCGCATGATCCCCACCAGCTCCCGTTGTACAGCAGGGGGGCGGAGACCGCCGTGATCCGCTCGCCGGTCTGGGGGCAGTTCCCCCTGCCAGGAGGCAATCTCCTGCTTCTCCCGCACCCGGTCGATGTCCCCGGTGCCCGGCATGGTGCCGGAGAGGGTCAGGCCGTTGGAGGGTAGATCACCTTCCCCGACGGGTCCAGAAACTGCAGCTCCAGCCGGGTGCCGTCCTCGAAGGAGCTGACGTAGTTCTGGGCGGTGGTGAGATAGTCCTCGCTACTGGTGTCTCCACTGGCGTTGGTGCCGAAGTAGTTGGCGGCAATCCGCGCCTTGCTCTCCATGTCGGAGAGGATCTTGCTGTCATAGTAATTGCGGATGACCACGGAGAAGGCCACCACAACCACCAGCAGAATCATCACCAGGATGCTGATGCTGTTGAGCAGCCACCTGGCGGATGCCTTTGACCTTTAATTGGGGGAACCGCTGGGTGGCCCGTTCCCACAGGGCTTTCCCTTTCCTTAAAACTCCCACTTATATCCATACCCCCAGATGGTGGTGATGAAGGCCGGGCTGGTGGGTTCGTCCTCAATCTTCACCCGCAGGCGCCGGATGTTGACGTCGACGATCTTCACCTCGCCCAGGTAGTCCTTGCCCCAGAGACGGCGGAGAATCTCCTCCCGGGAAGGGGCCTTTCCCAGGTTTTCCATGAACATCTTCATGATGGAATACTCCACCTGGGTCAGCTTGATCCGCTGGCCGTTTTTCTCCAGGGTCCGGTTCCGGGTGTTGAGGACGAAGGGGGGCTGCTTGATCTCCCCATCGTCCATCTGGTCCCCGCCGATGCGCCGGTAGAGGGCGTCGATGCGGGCGGTCAGTTCCGCCGGAGAGAAAGGGTTTGGTCACATAGTCGTCCGCCCCTGTCATGAACCCGGTGACCTTGTCCATCTCCTGGGTCCGGGCGGTGAGCATGATGATGCCAATCTTGGAGTTGCCCGCCCGAATCCGGCGGCAGACCTCGAAACCCGTCCATGTCAGGCGGCATGATGTCCAGCAGAGCCACCCGGACGTCTGGGTTGAGCCGGAGCTGCTCCAGCGCCTCCTCCCCGTTTTCCGCTTCGATGGTCTCGTATCCGGCGCGCTTCAAGTTGATGACCACAAAGCTGCGGATGTTGGCCTCATCCTCCAAAACCAGAACTTTTTTCATCCTTGCAAACTCCTTCCTTCCAAGGTTTCCTGTATGGGCTCAGCTGCTGGTGTTCCACACACCTAGGCTGGCGTGGAAGCTAGTCAGCATTGTCTCCTCATTCAGGCCGCAGTCCCAGTTGCTGTCCAAAAACTCTGCGGTGTAGTTGATGGTGGCATCCCTCATAGAGGGTGAACCGGTCGCTTTGGTCCGCTTGGCGGCTGCGGTCGCTGCCGGTCAGGCAGCAGATCTCAAAAAGGGCTCCGGGGTGCTCTCCTCGTCCTGGCCGCCCCGGGCGAATGTGACGCTGCGCACCCCGATGGTGGAGCTCTCCTGCTGGCACATGGTGATGTCCCCCACCTCGTTCCACGCGGCGGGGATGTCCAGATACCAGCCGTCGCCGCTGTGGTAGGTGGTGGTCATCACCGTTTGGGTGCCGTCGGTTTGGTAATGGATCCAGTCCAGCCACCAGAACTGGTCCACCGAACTCTCGCCATAGGCGGCCACCGTGCGGCCACCGGGACTTCTACCAAGCCGTCCCCCGTTGATGTCCTCTGGCGCCACCCCGGTGTAGTAGTGGAAGGTGCTGTCACTGCGGCGGGTCTCCGGGTTCCAGGCGATGTTGCGCAGCCCCTGCTGGTCATCCAGCACAAACACGTCGGTGAGCAGCACATCCCGCCCGAAATAGGAGGTGACGAACAGGGCGGGGGACGGTCTCCTCCAGCCACCCTGCGCTCCAGCTGCTGATGTCGGTGGTTCCATCCGACAGGGGGGAGGTGGCCGTGAGGGTCAGCACCCCGTCCCGGCTGTCATAGTACTCGATACGGGTGCCGCTGCTCTCCTCCTCCGCCTGGGCCAGGACCACTTCTTCCTGGCCATCGCCGTCCAGATCCGCAGTCAGGTACCGGTCGTAGGCACTGCGCATGATCTCCGTGGGCTGGCCGTCGGTGATGGTGTACCCCACCAGGGTACGCAGGGAGGACCCCGCCTGCCAGCTGACCAGCACGTCGCTCTCTCCGGCGCCCCCCCAGGTTGACGTACTCGATGGAGTCAATCTCGCCGCCCACCCCTTGGATCGGGCATAGACCTGGTACTCCCCCTGGTCGTCCTGCTTAAAGATCACGATGCGCAGAGGGGTGTCCGCGTCCGCGTCCCGGAAAAAAGGCCACGGCCTCTTGAATGCCGTCCTCGTCCACATCCACCAATTGGATGGTCTGCCGGTTCTCCCCGTTTAAGGGCGCGATGTATTCCCCGGCCCCCTTTTTCCTCGTTGATTTTCGCCTGTAGGTTCACATAGGCCTCGGAGGATTTGGGCAGGGCGTACATCTCATCCACGCTGCCAAACACACAGCCCCCCAACCCCAGCAGGCACACCACCAGGAGCAGGCCGCCCAGCATCCGTTTTCCCATGCCAGCCCCTCTTTTCTCTCAAGAATGTATTCTAGTATTTTATGATACCACACTTATCCTTTTTTTCCTACGGCTAATTTGCAATTTGCCGCAGAAAAACTCTTTGCCAAGAGCGGGAT
>VOFC01004653.1_pt1 | contig 40459 bp, 70 predicted proteins | sample 5384161 | NCBI WGS metagenome assembly VOFC01 (sample SAMN12384722, study PRJNA508395) | human gut metagenome | isolation source: healthy gut B | host: Homo sapiens
TGACAGAGAAGTTCCTTCTCTACGGCGGAGCCATCAATCTGGCAGGTAGTGTAAAGGGAAAGGCAACAGCCAGACATGCGGTATCAGACTGGATGGAGATTGAAAAGGAAAGAGGTATTTCCGTAACATCTTCTGTGTTGCAGTTCCAGTATGATGGTTATTGCATTAACATTCCTGGATACACCGGGACATCAGGATTTCTCAGAGGATACCTATAGAACTCTGATGGCAGCGGATTCAGCGGTCATGGTCATTGATGCATCCAAGGGTGTTGAGGCACAGACCAGAAAGCTGTTCAAAGTATGTACGATGCGCCATATCCCGATCTTCACCTTCATCAATAAGATGGACCGTGAGGCGAATGATACCTTTGAACTATTAGATGATATTGAAAAAGAGCTGGGTATCCCGACCTGTCCGGTCAACTGGCCGATTGGCTCCGGAAAAAGAATTCAAAGGTGTATATGACAGAGCATCTAAAAAGTTGAGATCTTTTCCGATACAAAAAAGGGAACAACTCAGGGAGACAAAAGAAGGTCGATATCAATGATCCGGAGATTTCCTGGCTTATTACAGATGACCAGAAATTACAGCTGGAAGAGGAGATTGAACTTCAGGACGGTGCCGGAGCAGAATTTGATCAGGAACTGGTAAGCAAAGGAGAACTTTCACCGGTATTTTTCGGATCTGCCCTTACAAACTTTGGTGTGGAGACATTCCTGCAGCATTTCCTGCAGATGACGACCTCGCCGCTTCCGAGAATATCTGACAGAGGTCCGATCGATCCGATGGAAGAGGGAGATTTTCAGCTTTTGTATTCAAAATTCAGGCGAACATGAATAAAAAGCACAGTGACAGAATCGCACTTCATGCGTATCTGCTCCGGAGAATTTGAAGCCGGTATGGATGTATATCATATGCAGGGTGGAAAAAAAGTACGTCTTTCCCAGCCGCAGCAGATGATGGCAAGTGAGCGTAAGATGATCAGTAAAGCTTATGGCGGAGATATTATCGGTGTATTTGATCCGGGGATCTTCTCGATCGGAGATACATTGACGACAGCCAGGACAAATTCACATACGAAGGAATCCCGACATTTGCACCGGAACATTTTGCGAGTGTCCGTCAGATGGATACCATGAAACGTAAACAGTTCGTGAAGGGTATGCAGCAGATTGCACAGGAAGGTGCAATCCAGATCTTTCAGGAGTTTAACATGGGTCTGGAGGAGGTCATCGTCGGCGTGGTAGGTGTACTGCAGTTCGATGTTCTAAAATATCGTCTGGAGAATGAATATAACGTAGAGATCCGTCTGGAAAATCTTCCGTACGAGCATATCCGCTGGATTGAAAATGAGGACATCGATATGGATAAGCTGACAGGAACCTCGGATATGAAGAAAGTTAAAGATCTGAAAGGGCCGTCCATTACTGCTGTTCGTGAATGAATGGAGTATCCGTATGACGATAGACAGAAATGATGGATTAAAACTGAATTTGGCAGATCATAAAAATATAAACAGAAATGAAACTCCCAGGCTGACTGGGGGTTTTCAAATGTATGTAAGTTTGTTATAATAAAAGACAGTGAAAAACCAGACGGGAGGTTTCTCATGAAAAAATGAGTAAAGAAAAAAAGAATACGTATACAATAAAAACAGATGAAAATCTTGGAGAAGTTAAAGATTGCAGATGAAGTTGTAGCTATTATTGCAGGTCTTGCAGCAATGGAAGTAGAAGGTGTTGCCTTCTATGGCAGGCAATGCAACAAGAGAACTGATCAGCAAACTTGGAATGAAAGTCTTTATCCAAAGGTGTAAAGGTAGATGTACTGGATGGGATTGTAACTGTATCCTTGGCATTAAATTTAATTATGGATACAGCATAAAAAGATTACTTCAAAAAGTGCAGGAAAAGGTAAAAACTGCAATTGAGAATATGACAGGACTTGAGGTGGCAGATGTGAATATCCGTGTTGCCGGAGTCGAGATACCGGAGGAAGCATAAGTGAAGAGAACAGAGCAGAGAGAACTTATATCTTTATGTTGAATTTTTGGTGCTGATTTTAATGAAGAGTCAGAACAGGGAACACAGACAGAACTGTATTTTTTGACAGAGTTCAGATTGAAGGTGCCACAGGAAAAAAAGATATGCAGTATATCATGAAAAACAGAAAGACACAGAAGATTATAGAGAAGATTGATGATCAAAGATCGACAGATTGATCAATGAACATACAACAGGATGGAAGCAAAGGGCCGTATGAATAAGGTAGATCTTACAATCTTAAGACTTGCAGTCTATGAGATGAAGTGGGACGAGGACGTTCCGACAGGTGTTGCGATCAACGAAGCTGTCAATCTTGCAAAGAAATACAGCAGTGAAGACGGTGCATCATTTGTAAATGGAGTACTGGCAAAACTTGCAGATTAATCAGAGGTAGAGAATGGCTCGAAATGTATATACAGTAAAACAGGTGAATGCTTATATCAAAGAATATGTTCACCCAGGACTTTATGCTGAACCGTATCTATGTAAAAGGAGAAGTCTCAAACTGTAAGTATCACACCTCGGGCCATATATATTTCTCACTGAAAGATGAGTCTGGAACGATTGCCTGTGTCATGTTCGCACGGGCAGCGCGGCGGGCTCTCTTTTTCATATGAGAGAAGGACAGCAGATCATTGTACTTGGTTCGGTGAATGTCTACGAAAGAACAGGCTCTTATCAGCTCTATGCGCAGGAGATCCGTCTGGACGGAGAAGGCACACTTTATGAGAAGTTACCAGATGCTGAAGCGGGAACTGGAAGAAATGGGAATGTTTGCACCGGAATATAAGAAAGCAATTCCGAGATATGCGAAGCGGATCGGCGTAGTGACTGCACCGACAGGAGCGGCAGTCCGGGATATCATGAATATATCTGAAGACGCAATCCGTATGTACAGTTATCCTTTATCCGGCACTGGTGCAGGGCGAAGGAGCGCAAAGAATCAATTGTGCGTGGAATCCGTATGCTGGAGACAAAAAATGGCGTAGATGTGATCATTGTCGGAAGAGGCGGAGGCTCGATCGAAGATCTGTGGGCATTTAACGAGGAGATCGTGGCACGGGCAATTTTTGACTGTCAGGTTCCTGTGATATCGGCAGTGGGCCATGAGACAGATGTGACAATTGCAGATTATGTGGCGGATCTGCGGGCACCGACCCCGTCGGCAGCGGCAGAACTTGCAGTCTGGGATTACAGACAGTTACAGGGATATCTGGATGAATGCAGATTGAGAATGAATCGGAGCATGACAGGAACGATTCGTATAAACCGGTTACGACTGAAAGAATTGGATGTGAGGCTTTCTTATCTGCATCCACGTCACAAACTGCAGGATCAACAGCAAAGACTGATAGAACTGGAAGAGGAACTTCGAACGCTGATGAGAGACCGGGAAAAAGAAGCAAGACATCGCCTGGCGATTCAGATTGAAAAGCTGAATGGATTGTCTCCGGTCAGAAAGCTGAACCAAGGCTTTGCCTATGTGGAAGAAGCAGACGGTGGTGTTGCTAAAGAGTATCCGTCAGGTGGAAAAGGGTGATGAGCTGACAGTATATGTAACGGATGGACTCATCCGTACATCTGTTAAAGCTGTGCAGAAAAAGACATATAAAATATATTAAGATAACAGACAGATACCGGGAGAAATGCAATGGCAGAAAAAAAGGAACAATCTTTGGAAGACCAGAGCCTTGAGGAGATTTTCTCAGATCTGGAACAGACGATAAAAGAGATGGAAGACGGGGAGATTTCGCTGGAGGAATCTTTTTCCGGTTGTATCATCAGGGTATGGATATGCTGAAAGCATGTAACAGTAAAATCGATAAGGTAGAAAAAAGAAGATGCTGTTACTGGATGAAGAGGGTGAGGAACATGAATTCTAAAGAAGAATTTACAGTACAGATGAAAAAGGAAAGTAGCCGAAATTGAAGAAATCCTGAAAGAATATCTTCCAAAACCGGAAGGGTATCAGAAAAGGTGATCATGGAAGCTATGGAATACAGTCTGATGGCAGGGGGAAAAAAGACTGCGGCCAATGTTAATGAGAGAGACCAGCAGATTATTTGGCGATGAAACAGAAGCGCTTTGTCCATTTATGGCGGCGCTTGAAATGATTCATACCTATTCGCTGGTTCATGATGATCTTCCTGCGATGGACAATGATGACTATCGAAGAGGCAGAAAGACTACACATATTGTCTATGGAGAAGATATGGGGATACTGGCAGGGATGCACTTTTTAAATTATGCGTTTGAGACAGCATTTCGTGCGTTTGAGACAGCACCGCAGGAGAGCCTTAAAATCGGACGTGCCCTTAGTGTCCTTGGCAGAAAAGCAGGTGTCTATGGAATGATCGGCGGACAGGTGATCGATGTAAAAAGAAACAGGACATGCTGTGCCGAAAGATGTTCTGGATACGATTTATGAGTTGAAGACAGGAGCGCTGATCGAATGTGCTATGATGATTGGTGCAATTCTCGGAGGGGCAGAAGAAGAGGATGTACGAAAGGTCGAAAAGATAGCACATTATGTGGGCATTGCATTCCAGATTCAGGATGATATCCTGGATGTGACCAGTACGGAAGAAGTACTGGGAAAACCAATCCACAGTGATGAAAAAAATCAGAAGACAACATATGTAACACTTCTGGGAATTGAGCAGGCACAAAAAAGAGTAGAAGAATTATCCAATCAGGCAATAGATCTGCTTCACCAGCTTTCAGGGGAGAATGAATATCTGGAACAACTGCTGATACAGTTGATCCACAGAGACAGATAGAGGGGATACCTGGTTATGTTAGAAAGAATTCAAAAAGCAAATGATATAAAAAAAAACTGGCACCGGAGGAACTGCCGGAACTGGCACAGGAAATCCGACAGTTTCTGATCGAAAAGATCAGCGAGGACCGGTGGTCATCTTGCATCAAATCTTGGCGTGGTAGAGCTTACGATGGCAATACATCTGGTTTTTGATCTTCCGAAAGATAAGATTATATGGGATGTCGGACATCAGTCTTATACGCATAAGATCCTGACCGGTAGAAAAGATGGATTTGATGACCTGAGAAAATATGGTGGAATGAGCGGATTCCCAAAGAGAAAGGAAAGTGCATGCGATGCATTTGACACGGGACACAGCTCGACTTCTATTTCGGCGGGGCTTGGATATGTATGTGCAAGAGATCTGCAAAAAAGAAGATTACAGTGTGATCTCTGTGATCGGGGATGGTTCTCTGACCGGCAGGTATGGCTTATGAAGCTTTGAACAATGCTTCAAGGCTTAAAAGAATTTTATTATTGTTTTGAATGATAATCATATGTCGATTTCGGAAAACGTCGGTGGAATGTCGGATTATCTGGCGAAGCTTCGTACGGCAGATTTTTATACAGATTTGAAAAAAGGTGTAACGAATATGCTTCATAATGTACCGGTTGTAGGAGATCCTATGATTGAACATATCCGTAAGACGAAAAGCAGTCTGAAGCAGCTGATCGTACCAGGAATGTTTTTTGAAGATATGGGGAATTACATATCTGGGACCGATTCAGGGACACAGCATACCAATGTTGGTACGTGCATTTAAAAGAAGCAAGGAAGATTGAAGGGACCTGTGTTATTCATGTCCTTACTCAAAAAAGGAAAAGGATATGAACCGGCAGAAGAACAGCCGGATAAATTCCATGGGATCAGGACCGTTCCAGGTAGAGACCGGGTGAACCGGAAAAACCGAAGAAAAAAGATTCATATACAGATGTATTTGGAAAAGTAATGTGTGATGAAGCGGCAAGAAATGATAAACTTGCGGCGATCACTGCAGCAATGGCAGATGGAACGGGGCTTGAAAGATTCCGAAAAAATATCCGAACCGCTTTTTTTTGATGTGGGGATTGCGGAAGAACATGCGGTGACATTTGCGGCAGGACTTGCGGCAGGCGGGATGAAACCGGTATTTGCGGTATATTCTTCTTTCCTTCAAAGAGCTTATGATCAGATGATTCATGATGTGGCACTTCAGAATCTTCCTGTGATGTTTGCCGTGGACAGTGCAGGATTAGTAGGCAGTGACGGAGAAACGCATCAGGGAATCTTTGATCTGTCTTATTGAGCAGTATCCCGAACATGGTAATCATGTCACCAAAACACAAATGGGAACTGGCGGATATGGTGAGATTTGGTATCTCATACGAGGGTCCGATCGCGATCCGCTATCCGAGGGGAGTGCATGTGATGTCTGTCCGGAATTCAGAAGTCCGATTGAATACGGAAAAAGTGAGATATTGTATGAAGAAAGTGATATTGCAATTATTTTCGTAGGGCATATGTTTGAAGAGGCACTGAAGGTAAGAGAAGATTTAAAAGAAAGGCTATGACTGCTCGCTTATTAATGCGAGATTTATAAAACCGTTAGATGCCAAGATGCTGGACCGGCTTACAAAGAAGCATCGGTTGATTGTTACGATTGAAGAAAACGTAAAATCCGGAGGATTTGGAGAACATGTAATCAGAATATCTGATGAGGATCGGTGCAGATGTGAGAGTGCAGATTCTGGCACTCCCGGATGATTATGTAGAACATGGTAATGTAGATGTCCTGCGCAAAGAGACTGGTCTGGACGATAGAGAACCATGACAGCGACAGATCTGTAAGATGTATGAGACAATGATAGATAACAGGAGAGATTATGAAAGAACGTTTAGATGTATTACTTGTAAAAAGGAATCTGGCGGCTTCAGAGAAAAGGCAAAGGCAATCATTATGTCCGGGATCGTATATGTAGACGGACAGAAAGAAGACAAGGCAGGAACTATGTTTTTCCGGAAGAAGCGACGATCGAAGTGCGAGGTCATACTCTTCCATATGTCAGCAGAGGCGGTCTGAAGCTGGAGAAAGCAATTAAAAATTTTGATGTCAGTGTAGAAGGAAAGGTATGTATGGATGTAGGCTCTTCTACAGGAGGCTTTACGGACTGTATGTTGCAGAATGGTGCTGTGAAAGTATTTGCGATTGATGTGGGGACGGACAGCTTGACTGGAAACTCAGACAGGATCCACGAGTTGTATGTATGGAAAAACGAACATCCGTTATGTGACACCGGAAGATATTGGAGAACCGGTACAGTTTTCATCTATTGATGTATCATTTATTTCGCTTACAAAAGTGTTACTTCCGATTCGTAATTATCTTACGGAAGACGGACAGATAGTTGCACTGATCAAGCCACAGTTTGAAGCGGGAAGAGAAAAGGTTGGGCAAAAAAGGCGTTGTACGCGAAAAAAGTACGCATATAGAAGTCATCCATAAAGTGATTGATTATGCAATGTCTATCGGATTTGAAGTGCTGAATCTGGAGTATTCTCCAATCAAAGGACCGGAAGGAAATATCGAATATCTGGTCCATTTACAGAAATGCGAAGCGACTGACAGAATTTCGCCTGAGATTGATGTCGAAAAAGACGGTAGATCAGTCATTTGCGACACTTGCGAAAGGTTAGAGACAGATGTTAAAAAAGTTTTGGATCGTTACAAATGATGGAAAAGATACGAATCATGCGGTGACGGAAAAAGTAAAGGAATTACTGGAGATAGCGGGAAGAAGCTGTATATTGTGTGAAAAAGATGCAGAGAAAAATATTATCAGGGAACGGATTCCGGACATGATCGATTGTGCAATCGTGATTGGCGGTGACGGGAGTTTGATTGAAGTGGCAAGAACGCTCTGGAAAAGAGACGTTCCGATTCTGGGTATCAACATGGGAACGCTTGGGTATCTTACAGAGGTAGAGGTAAGCAATCTGGCAGAAGATATCACACAGATGCTGAAAGGTGATTATCTGTATGATGAAGAGCGTATGATGCTGGAAGGCATGTTTCCGAACGGAAAGAAAGATGTTGCACTTAATGATATTGTTGTGTCACGTAAAGGTGATGATCTGCGTATTATATATTTTAAATTGTTCGTAAACGGGGAACTGTTGAATTCCTATGAAGCGGATGGAATCATCATTTCCACACCAACCGGTTCTACGGCATATAATATGTCGGCGGGAGGTCCTGATCGTAGAACCTACGGCGTCTCTTACTGTGATCACACCAATCTGTTCTCATGCGTTGAACACAAGAAGCATTGTTCTGTCTTCCGACGATGAGATCGTGATTGAGATCGGAGAAGGACGCAGAGGCAATATAGAAAAAGTACTGGTTACATTTGACGGTGCGACCAGCGTGCCGCTTGAGACAGGAGATCGTCTGACCATTTGCAAGGCAAAAGAGTCGACAAAAATCATGAAGATTAATAAAATCAGTTTTTTGGAAATATTACGGAGAAAGATGAAGGGAAATTGATGATATGAAAGTTAACAGACATGCGAAGATTATTGAATTGATTAATAAATATCATATTGAAACGCAGGAAGAACTGGCGGAATATCTGAACCAGGAGGGATTCAAAGTTACTCAGGCAACGGTTTCCAGAGATATCCGTGACCTGAAACTTACAAAGATACCTTCAGAAAATGGAAAACAGAGATATGCACTGCATCAGCATCATGAGAGTGCAATGAGTGAGAAATATATCCGTGTCTTAAGAGAAGGGTATCTGTCCATGGATATGGCGCAGAATATCCTGGTGATCAAGACAGTGGCCGGAATGGCAAGTGCTGTATGTGCGGCACTGGATGCAATGAAATGGAATGAGATTGTCGGAAGTATTGCAGGGGATGATACGATTATGTGTGCGATCCGAAGTGTGGATGACACGGTAAAAGTAATGGACAAGATCAGCAAGATTATCTTATAGGAGGATGCATGTTACAGTATTTACATGTGAAAAACCTGGCTTTGATCGATGAGATCGAAGTAGAGTTTGGCAGAGGACTGAACATATTAACAGGAGAGACCGGTGCCGGGAAGTCAATCATTCTTGGCTCGGTCAATCTTGCTCTTGGCGGAAGATACACGAAAGACATTCTTCGCCAGGGAGCGAGATACGGACTGGTGGAACTGACATTTTCGGTGGAAAATGAACGGCAGATCCGTAAATTAAAAAGAACTGGATATTTACCCGGAAGATGGGTTTATTACACTGCAGAGAAGACTGATGGAAGGAAGAAGTGTCAGCAAGATCAATGGCGAGACAGTACAGATGGCGACACTTAAAAGCAGTATCATCGATTTTGATCGATATTCACGGACAGCATGAACATCAGTCACTGCTTTATAAAAAGAATCATCTGGCGATCGTTGGATGCTTTTGCAGGTGAAGAGACGAAGAGACAGAAAAAAAAGTCGCGGAAATATGGCGGCAGTATAAAGCAAAAAACAAAAAGAACTGTCGGAGGCAGGAACAAATGGATCTGAAGCGGGCAAAAGAACTGGCATTTTTACAGTTTGAAGTGGATGAGATCGTCCAGGCAGAATTAAAAGAGCATGAAGATGAAGAACTGGAATCACTTTACCGTCGTATGTGCAATGGAAAGCGGATTGTCCAGAGCGTGACCGAAAGCTATCAGTATACAGGCGGAGATGGGGAAAGCGCAAGCGAAAAGCTCGGAAGGGCACTTAGAACTCTGTCGGAAGTTTAGATGCTGATGAGCAGCTTGCGCAGTTATATTCGCAGCTTGCGGATGTAGATAATCTGCTGAATGATTTTAATCATGAACTGGCGGAGTATCAGAAAAACTGTGAATTCTCGGATGAAGAATTCTATGAGACAGAAAAGCGGCTGAACGAGATCAATCATCTGAAGACAAAATATGGTAACTCGTATGAAAGAGATCATGGATTACTGTAAGAAGCAGGAAGAAAGAATTGAAATTCTGGAAAATTATGATGCGTATATGCAGGAATTGAAAAATCCTGTGAGCAGTTGGAACAGGATTATCTAAAAGGGCGCAGAAACTTTCGACTCTTCGAAAGAAGAAGGCAAACATGCTGGAAAAAAGATCCAGAAAGGCTTGAAGATCTGAATTTTGAACAGGTACAGTTTGAGATACATTTTGCGGAAAAAGAAAGAATATGCCAAAGATGGCATCGATGATGTGGAATTCAGGATCTCGCTTAATCAGGGACAGCAGGTGAAACCATTGACAGAAGTTGCTTCCGGTGGTGAGCTTTCCAGAATCATGCTGGCGATCAAAGCTGTAATGGCAGATAAAGATGAGATTGAGACACTGATCTTTGATGAAATTGATGTCGGGATCAGTGGACGTACTGCTCAGAAGGTTTCGGAAAAAATGGCACTGATCGGAAAAGAACACCAGGTGATCTGTATTACGCATCTGGCGCAGATCGCAGCTATGGCAGATCAGCATTTCCTGATTGAAAAAAGACAGAGGATGCAGTAACGCGTACACACATTTATCCGCTGACAGAAGAAAAAGTCGGTAGAAGAGCTGGCAAGGATCCTCGGCGGTGCAAAAATTACAGATACCGTGATCCAAAGCGCAAAAAGAGATGAAAAATCTGGCATCACAGATGAAATAAAAAATGTAAAGATCCAGAGTATTTTTTCTAAAATACCACATACTAAGATAGACATTCTTGCAGGGATGTCTATCTTTTTTTGAGTGTGGAACATGAGAAAATATTGGTATCGAAAATGTCTGATCATAACACTTGTTTTTTCTGTCTTTTTTACGCGGGATATTCAGTGAAGGAAAAAATGGAACGTAACGAAAAAAAGAGGAAGTAAGCGCGGTGACGGTGTCTGACAATACGGTGATCCCGGGAGGTATGCCGATCGGAATCTATCTGGAAACAGAAGGAGTCATGGTTCTTGGAACAGAGAAGGTTACAGGAACAGACGGTGAACGACTGGAACCAAAGCAAGACATCTGGTAAAAGTAGGTGATTATATCGTAGAATGCAATGGAACGAAGATCAGGGATAAAAAAGAACTACAGACGATATTAAAAACTACAGATGGAACAGATGTGATTTTAAAGCTGCGCAGAGATTCGGAATATCTGGAAGTGAAGGTAAAACCGGTCAGGAGCAAAAAAAATAATTGCATGCTCGGGATATGGGTAAGGGACAATGCACAGGGACTTGGAACAGTAACATTTCTTAATTCTGACAGCAGATTTGGAGCACTTGGACATGGAATTCATGATACAGATACGAATGCACTTATGGAGATTCGAAATGGAAGAGTATACGAAACCAGTATACGAAGTATCCAGAAAGGAATTGACGGTAATCCAGGAGGCATTGAAGGAATCATTGTTTATAACAGATATAATGTGCTTGGAAAAATTGATAAAAATACGGATTGTGGGATTTTTGGAACGCTTGACCGCACAGAAAACCTGTTTCAGGACACGGATCCGATGGAGATAATGCAGACGGATGAAATAAAAAAAAGGAGATGCAAAAACTGATGCTGTGTGGAAGGAAAAGTAAAAAGAGTATAAAATTCGTATTACAAAAATTGACAAACATACCAGAGAGGAAAATAAAGGACTCGAAATAGAAGTGACAGATCCAAAATTGCTGGAAATTACAGGCGGAATCATTCAGGGAATGTCGGGAACACCAATTATCCAGAATGGAAAGATAGCGGGTGCGGTTACCCATGTATTTGTCAGTGATCCAACGAGGGGTTATGGGATTTTTATCGAAAATATGCTGAAATATGTAGAATAATCAGAATTTTGTCGATGCGGGTCATGTTTTTACGACAGTATTTTCTTGTTCGAAAATTGAGGAAAATATATAATAAAACTCGACATAATTATTAAGGGACAAGGAGGCATTACGTAAAATGAGAGAAGTTAATGTAGCAATCGCTGACGACAATGAAAGAATTTTGGATATGCTGGGTGAAATCATAGAGCAAGACCAGGATTTGAATCTGATAGGAAAAGCTGATAACGGTGAAGATATCTATCATCTGATCAAAGAAAAGAAACCGGATGTTGTATTACTGGATCTGATCATGCCAAAGATGGATGGATTAAGTGTGATGGAAAAAGTAAATATGGATGAGCAGATTACCAAACGACCGGAATTTATTATCGTGACAGCTGTCGGACAGGAAAGAATTACAGAAGATGCCTTCCGAAAAGGAGCAAGTTACTATGTGATGAAACCATTTCACAATGATATGATCTTAAGCAGGATCAAAGATGCGGGAAAGGAGGGGAGAGAAAGAACAGTTCGGAATCCGAAAGCCGGAATGCAGTTTCCAAAAAGCAAGAATATAATCTAGAGACCCGTGTGACGGATATGATCCATGAAATCGGCATTCCGGCACATATAAAAGGATATCATTATCTGCGGGATGCGATCATGATGGCAGTGGAAGACATGGATGTCCTGAATGCGATCACGAAGGTTTTGTATCCTACAATTGCCAAGATGCATCAGACAACGGCAAGCAGAGTGGAAAGAGCAATTCGTCACGCAATCGAAGTTGCATGGAGCCGTGGAAAGCTTGATACGCTGGATGAGTTATTTGGATATACAGTAAGTAATGGCAAAGGAAAACCGACAAATTCGGAGTTTATTGCATTGATCGCAGATACGATCCGACTGGAAAATAAAAACCGCTAAACAACCCTTTTATTCTGAATAAAAATACGTTATAATGATAAAGTATTCTAAGGTTGGGAGGAAATGCAATGAAGAAAATATTATTTGCGGCATCTGAGTCAGTCCCATTTATCAAAACAGGAGGACTTGCCGATGTTGTCGGATCATTGCCAAAATATTTTGATAAAGAAAAATACGATGTGCGCGTGATGCTTCCAAAGTATATGTGCATGAAAGACGAATGGAAAGAAAAACTTCAGTATCATACTCATTTTTATATGGACTTGAACTGGAGAAAACAGTATGTTGGCGTTCTTGAAATGGAATACGACGGAATTAAGTTTTATTTTATTGACAACGAATATTACTTTAACGGATATGCACCATACGGTGATATGTATGCGGATATTGAAAAATTCGCATTCTTCTCAAAAGCTGTATTAAGTGCACTTCCACTGATCGATTTCAGACCGGATATCATTCACTGTCATGACTGGCAGACCGGGCTTGTTCCGATTTATCTGGATAATTTCCGCTATAACAATGAGTTTTTCCGTGGAATCAAGACTGTGATCACCATACATAATCTGAAATTCCAGGGAACATGGGATCCGAAGCGTGTCAGAGACATTACCGGATTACCACAGTATTATTTCGCACCGGATAAGCTGGAAGCATACAAGGATGCAAACTACCTGAAGGGTGGAATTGTATATGCGGACAGAGTAACGACGGTAAGTAACTCTTATGCAGAAGAAATTAAGACTCCTTTTTATGGTGAGAATCTTGATGGACTTATGAATGCAAGAGCAAACTGCCTGTCTGGAATTGTGAACGGAATTGATTATGAAGATTATAATCCACTGACAGACAATAAGATCGAGAGAAATTATGATGTCAGCAATTCCGTAAAGAGAAGATCAAGAACAAGATCGCACTTCAGAAGGAACTTGGTCTGGAAGAGAATCATAAAACTATGATGATCGGTATTGTATCCAGACTGACAGATCAGAAGGGATTTGATTTGATCGCCTGTGTGATGGATGAACTGTGTCAGGATGCAATTCAGATTGTTGCGCTTGGAACAGGTGAGGAGCATTATGAGAATATGTTCCGTCACTATGCATGGAAATATCCTGGAAAAGTATCTGCGAATATTTATTATTCAGAGGCAATGTCTCACAAGGTCTATGCGGCATGTGATGCATTTCTGATGCCATCACTGTTTGAACCATGCGGACTCAGCCAGTTGATGAGTTTACGTTACGGAACAGTTCCAATCGTCCGTGAGACAGGCGGTCTGAAAGATACAGTAGAACCATACAATGAGTATGAAAAGACTGGTACAGGATTCAGCTTCATGAACTACAATGCACATGAGATGCTGGCAACTGTACGTTATGCAGAACAGATCTATTACGATAAGAAACGTGACTGGAACAAGATTGTTGAACGTGCCATGAATAAAGACTTCTCATGGAAGAGTTCTGCAAAACAGTACGAAGAATTATACGAAGGAATGTAAAAAACAGACTAAAGGAGAATGACAGAAAAAATATGAAAATCAGTGATATATTAGTAGAAAAGACACCGCATCTTTCTTTTTGAGGTATTTCCTCCGAAGACAGATGCAGCATATGAAGGAGTATTAAAGGCGACAGAAGCAATTGCAGAATTGAAACCGTCATATATGAGTGTTACATATGGTGCAGGCGGCGGTACCAGTAAGAATACTGTAAAGATTGCATCACATATCAAAGATAAATATAATGTACCAAGCCTTGCACATCTTACTTGTGTATCATCAACAAAAGAAGAAGTGCATCAGGTAATCGATCAGTTAAAAGCAGCAGGAATTGAGAATATCCTTGCTCTCAGAGGAGATATTCCACAAGAGAGTGAATTCCACTTCCGAATCATTATCAGTATGCATATGAGCTGATCGAGGATATCAAGAGTCAGGGAGATTTCTGCATCGGGGGCTGCATGTTATCCGGAAGGACATGTAGAGTCCGAACATAAGAAGGATGATATTGCACATCTGAAACAGAAAGTAGACTGTGGTGTAGATTTCCTGACTACACAGATGTTTTTTGATAACAATATTCTTTATAATTTCCTCTATAGAGCGAGAGAAAAGGGTGTTACCGTTCCGGTTATTCCGGGAATCATGCCGGTAACAAATGCAAATCAGGTAAAGAGAATCCTGTCTATGTCCGGAACCAACCTTCCGGAGAGATTCAAAGCAATCGTAGATCGCTTTGGAGATAATCCGAAAGCAATGCAGCAGGCAGGTATTGCGTATGCGACAGACCAGATCATCGATCTGTTCGCAAATGGCATTAACCATGTTCACGTATATTCTATGAATAAACCGGAGGTTGCTGCGGCAATCCAGGCAAATCTTTCAGAGATTCTGAATAAATAGAGGAAGCAAAATGGACGCAAGAACGAAAGAAGCAATTCGTTACTTGGGATATGGCAGACATGCGGTAGATGATCATACGCTGAAGCTTGTGGAAAGCTGTTTTGAAGAGCTTTCCCAGGCGGCGTGCGGCAGGATCGTCTACCGCATTTTTGAATTAGAATTCCCGGAGAGTGGAAGAATCCTTCTGGGGAATCTGGATATCCACAGTAAAAATCTTTATAAAAATCTGACGGGATGTAAAAAGCAGTGCTGCTGGGTGCAACGCTTGGACCGAAAGTTGATCTGCTATTGCGGAAATATTCCATCGGAGATATGGCAAGAGTGGTAACACTTCAGGCGTGTGCGGCTGCTATGCTGGAAGAATATCTGGATGAATGGCAGACTGCTCTGGAAGCAGATATGAAGAAAGAGGGTTATTATATCAGACCGAGATTCAGTCCTGGATATGGAGACTTTGATATTGCACATCAGGATATGATCCTCCGTATGCTGGATACGGCAAAGAAGATTGGGCTGACACTTACCGGCGGCAATATGCTGACACCGTCAAAATCGGTGACGGCAGTGATCGGTCTCAGTGAAACAGAGACTTCCTGCCATATCAAAGGTTGTGAGGCGTGTCAGAAGAAAGACTGCGCATATCGCAGATCATAAGATACAAGAAAGAGGATAGGAGCAGACAAATGTTATTAGAACGACTGGGAAAAGAATTATTGTACTTTTGATGGTGGAATGGGAACACTTCTTCAGTCAAAGGGATTACAGCCGGGAGAACTCCCGGAAGTCTGGAACCTGGAACATGCAGAAGAAATCATCGATATCCATAAGGCATATTTTGAGGCAGGCAGTGATATCGTCTTAAGTAATACATTTGGTGCTAATGCGATCAAATTCCATGATTCCAAGTATGGGCTCAAAGAAATCGTAACAGCAGGAATCCAGAATGCAAAAAAGGCTGCAGAACGTGGCGTGCACGACGGAAGAAAGACTTATGTAGCATTAGATGTGGGAGACCAACCGGTAAGTTATTAAAGCCAATGGGAGATCTTTCGTTTGAAGATGCATATGATGCATTTAAAGAAACGATGATCTATGGAGAACAGGCAGGAGCTGATCTGATCCATATCGAGACCATGAGTGACAGTTACGAAGTGAAAGCAGCAGTACTTGCTGCAAAAGAGAATACTTCACTTCCGGTATTTGCAACTATGATCTTCGATGAAAAGGGAAAACTCCTGACAGGAGGAGATGTTCCGGCAGTGGTTACCATGTTGGAAGGCCTTCGTGTAGATGCATTGGGAATCAACTGTGGTATGGGACCGGAACAGATGCTTCCGATTCTGGAGGATATTCTGAAATACGCATCGGTTCCGATCATCGTAAAACCTGAATGCAGGACTTCCGAAGCAGCGTGACGGAGAAGTCTATTATGATGTAGAACCGGAACAGTTTGCCGGATATATGGCAAAGATCGTAGAGATGGGAGCGCATGTGATCGGCGGATGCTGTGGAACAACACCTGCACATATCCAGAAGATGGTTGAGACGACCAGAGAGATGAGCGTAAAGCCGGTAACAAAGAAAGATATCACAATGGTATCTTCTTACGGACATGCGGTCATCCTTGGCGGCAAGCCGATGATCATCGGAGAGAGAATCAATCCGACCGGTAAGAAGAAATTCAAACAGGCATTAAAAGACCACGACATGGATTATATCCTGAAAGAGAGGGATTACGCAGCAGGATAAGGGAGCACATATTCTGGATGTCAACGTAGGACTTCCGGATATTGACGAACCGGCGATGATGAAAGAAGTCATCATGGAGCTTCAGAGCGTATCAAGCCTGCCGCTTCAGATCGATACCGTTGATATCACAGCAATGGAAGCGGCGATGCGTATCTATAACGGTAAGCCGATGGTGAACTCTGTAAATGGAAAACAGGAAAATATGGATGCTGTCTTCCCGCTTATTAAGCGTTACGGAGGTGTTGTGATCGGGCTTACGATCGACGAGGATGGAATCCCGGCAACGGCAGATGGAAGAGTCCGTGTGGCAGGAAAGATCATCGAAGAAGCGAAAAAATATGGCATTGACAAAAAAGGACATTGTAATCGATGTGCTGGCAATGACGATCAGTTCCGAGCCGGAAGGAGCAAAGGTCACTCTGGAAGCACTGAAAAAAGTCAGAGAGACTTACGGTGTATGTACGGTACTTGGTGTATCGAACATTTCATTCGGACTTCCGTACCGTCCGGCAGTCAATTCGAATTTCTATACGATGGCCATGCAGAATGGCTTAAGTGCCGGAATCATCAATCCGTCTTCGGAAGATATGATGTGTTCTTACTATTCATTCTGTGCGCTGATGAATTACGACAAGAACTGCGAGGATTATATCCGTGTATATGGCAGTCAGAAAGCAGGAACGCCTGCACCGGCAGCCAAGGCAGAACTGACTTTAAAAGAGGCCATCGAAAAAGGTCTGAAAGAAGAAGCACATCATGCAACAGGAGAACTGTTAAAGGAACAGGCACCGCTGGAGATCATCAATGAACACCTGATCCCGGCACTGGATACGGTGGGAAAAGGATTTGAAAAGGGAACCGTCTTCCTTCCGCAGCTTCTGATGAGTGCGGATGCTGCGAAGATCGCATTTGCAGTGATCAAGGACGTACTCGCACAGGAAGGCGGGGGAAGTCCAGGCGAAGAATAAAAGTTATTCTCGCAACGGTAAAAGGAGATATTCACGATATTGGTAAGAACATTGTAAAAGTCCTTCTGGAGAATTACAGTTTTGATGTGATCGATCTGGGGAAAGATGTACCGCCGGAAGTGATCGTAGATACTGCAGTTGAGCAGGATATCCGGCTGGTAGGTTTAAGTGCGCTTATGACAACAACGGTTGTAAGCATGGAAGAGACCATCAAGTTATTGAGAGAACGTAAACCTGAATGTAAAGTCATGGTAGGGGGAGCTGTGCTGAATCAGGATTATGCAGATATGATCGGGGCAGATTTTTACGGCAAAGATGCAATGCAGTCCGTATATTATGCACAGAGAGTATTTGGAGAAGAGTAATCAGTGAGCAAAGAATTTCATAAAAATATACAACAGACAAAAAGGAGACAGAAAAAATGGGATTAATATTACCAGAACATTATGACCCTCGCTTAAGCGTAAGAGAGACACAGGAAGCAATCAAGTATATTCGTGATACGTTCCAGAAGGAATTCGGAAAAGAGATGAATCTGGAGAGAATCTCTGCACCGTTATTTGTAAAAAAAGCAGTGGCCTGAACGATGACCTGAACGGAGTGGAAAGACCGGTACAGTTCGATATCGCAGGCGTTCCGGGAGAGACAATCGAAGTTGTACATTCCCTTGCAAAATGGAAACGTATGGCATTATACAAATACGGATTCCAGCCGGGTGAAGGACTTTATACAAATATGAACGCGATCCGCCGCGATGAAGAATTAGATAACCTTCATTCCTGTTACGTGGATCAGTGGGACTGGGAGAAAGTGATCAAAAAAAAGAAGAACGTACTGTTGAGACACTGGAAGCTACCGTACGTAATATTTTCAAGATCATCAAGCATATGGAGCATGAAGTATGGTATAAGTACCCTCAGGCAGTCAAGCATCTGCCGGAGCACATCACTTTCATCACCACCCAGGAACTGGCAGACCGCTACCCGGATAAGACTCCAAAGGAAAGAGAAAATGTGATCACAAAAAGAACACGGCGGCGTATTCCTGATGAAGATCGGTGACAAACTCGCAAGCGGCGAGCCGCACGACGGACGTGCACCGGACTACGATGACTGGCAGTTAAACGGAGACATCCTGTTCTGGTTCGAGACACTGAACTGTGCACTTGAGATCTCCAGCATGGGTATCCGTGTAGATGAAAAAGCTCTGGAAGAGCAGCTTGTAAAAGCAGGATGCGAAGAGAGAAAGAATCTCCCATATCATAAGATGCTGTTAAACGGAGAACTTCCATACACCATCGGAGGCGGTATTGGACAGTCCAGACTCTGCATGCTGCTTCTTGACCGTGCTCATGTCGGCGAGGTGCAGGCAAGTTTGTGGCCGGAAGAGATGCGGGAGGCTTGCAGAGAGCATAATATTATTCTGCTGTAAATTGGTACTTAATTCAACAGGCTGGTGGATACCCCATGATCGAAAGGCCAACCCAGTTAATAAATTAATCCCCAAAATTAGTTGATAAGATTTTCTCAAGTGTCTATAATAGAACTATAGACTGTCATAAAAATGACAAAGGAAAAACAGGAGGAACTCCAACTATGATGAGAGGCATTAATACAACCGTAAGACGGTTGAGAAGAAAAGTTTTTGAAGAAGTCGCAGCGCTTGGTTTCAAAGCGGATGCGGATACTTTATGCGACGATATGGAAGCAATCCCATATGCGCTGGTGAATGATGAGACGGAACAGTACCGTGACAGTGTCTACCGTGCAAGAGCAGTTGTACGAGAGCAGGTAAGACTTGCAATGGGACTTGCGCTCAGGCCTGAAGATAAACCGGTACATCTGACAGCGGGGTAGAAGCAAGTAACATATCAGACAAATATTATGAGCCGCCGCTTATACAGGTTATCCCGTCTGCATGTATGAGATGTGAGGCGAAAGGATATGAGGTCAGCAACATGTGCAAAGGATGTCTGGCACATCCTTGTATGGAAGTCTGTCCAAAGGGTGCAATTTCCATGGTGAACGGAAAATCCCATATTGATCAGGAAAAATGTATCAAATGTGGAAAATGTAAGAGCGTCTGTCCATATGACGCAATCTCCAAGAAAGAGCGCCCTTGTGCAAAAGCCTGTGGTGTCAATGCGATTGAAAACGATAAAGTGGGACGCATATGTCAATCCGGACAAATGCGTATCCTGCGGTATGTGTATGGTAAACTGTCCGTTTGGAGCAATTTCAGACAAATCCCAGATCTTCCAGCTTGCAAGAGCATTGTCGGAAGGCGAGCAGATTATTGCTGAGATCGCACCGGCATTTACCGGACAGTTCGGAGATAATATCAATGCGAGAAACTTAAAAGGCAGCACTGGAAGAACTTGGATTTTCACAGGTATACGAAGTAGCTCTTGGCGCTGATATCGGAGCTGTTGCAGAGGCACATCATTATGTAGAGAAGGTTACAACGGGAGAACTTCCGTTCCTTCTGACATCCTGCTGTCCGTCATGGGCAATGCTGGCAAAGAAATATTTTCCGGATATGATCGATGAAGTGTCTCAGGAGTTGACGCCTATGGTCGCTACTGCACGTACGATTAAGAAAGAACATCCGAATGCATAAAGTAGTATTCATTGGACCATGTGCGGCCAAGAAGCTGGAAGCGATGCGCAGAACCGTAAGAAGTGATGTTGATTTTGTAGTGACATTTGAAGAACTGCAGGGAATGTTTGATGCGAAAGGAAATTGATCTTTCCGAATATGAAGCAGAGTCATCTTTCCATAATGCAACAGGTGCGGGACGTGGATATGCAGTTGCAGGCGGTGTTGCATCTGCGATTGAAAAATGTGTGAATGAATACTATCCGGGTGTGGAAGTAAAGATCGAACATGCAGAAGGTCTTGCAGATTGTAAGAAGATCCTTTCTATGGCGAAGATCGGAAGAATGAACGGATGTCTGATCGAAGGAATGGGATGTCCGGGCGGATGTGTAGCCGGAGCAGGAACGAATATTCCGGTACCGAAAGCACAGAAGAAAGTAAAGGAATTTGTGAAAAGCATCCAGCAAACAGCTTCCACCAAAGGAACTCGGTGAGATTGAGTTAAAATAAGAGGGCGAATGAGAAAACAAGAATCCGGAATGTCGTTCATGAATATTTTAGTTTTATGCATATTTAAGTTTAAAAGAGACAGGCGTAATGATTGACAAAACGCCTGTCTCTCTTTATAATTAAAAGTTAGTATTGATAAAAATATTTATACTGATTTGATACATGAATGTAGAGCAGGAGGAAATTATGCAGAAGTATGGCGTAAACGAATTGAGAAGGATGTTCCTTGAGTTTTTCGAAAGTAAGGGACATCTGGCGATGAAAAGTTTCTCATTAGTGCCTCATAACGATAAGAGTCTGTTACTGATCAACTCTGGTATGGCACCATTGAAACCATATTTTACAGGACAGGAGATTCCGCCAAGAAGACGTGTTACTACCTGTCAGAAGTGTATAAGTACAGGTGATATCGAGAATGTAGGTAAGACAGCAAGACATGGTACATTCTTCGAGATGCTTGGTAACTTCTCATTTGGTGATTATTTCAAGGATGAAGCTATTCACTGGACATGGGAATTCCTTACAGAAGTAGTAGGACTGGATCCAGATAGATTATATCCATCCATTTACCAGGATGACGATGAGGCCTTCGAGATCTGGAATAAAGAGATTGGAATCCCGGCAGGAGAGAATCTTCCGTTTTGGAAAGGAAGATAACTTCTGGGAGCATGGAGCAGGACCTTGCGGACCATGTTCAGAATATATTATGACCGTGGAGAAAAATATGGATGCGGAAGCCAGGATGTACAGTCGGATGTGAATGTGACCGTTACATGGAGATCTGGAACAACGTATTTACACAGTTTGACAATGACGGACATAATAACTATACAGAATTAGAGCAGAAGAACATCGATACAGGTATGGGACTGGAACGTCTGGCATGTATCGTGCAGGATGTTGATTCCATGTTCGATATCGATACATTAAAGGCTTTAAGAGACCATGTATGTAACATGGCAGGTGTGGAATATCAGAAAGATGATAACACAGATACTTCAATCCGAGTATTGACAGACCACATCCGTTCAGTAACATTTATGATCTCTGATGGTATCCTTCCATCAAACAGCGGACGTGGATATGTATTGAGACGTCTTCTCCGCCGTGCATGCCGTCATGGAAGACTTCTTGGAATCAAGGGAGCATTCCTTGTAGAACTTGCACAGACTGTCATTGACGGATCGAAAGACGGATATCCGGAACTGGAAGAGAAGAAAGACTTTATCTTTAATGTAATCGCAAAGAAGAAGCTCAGTTCAACAAGACAATTGACCAGGGACTTTCTATTCTTGCAGACATGGAAGAAGAGATGAAGAAGAATGGTGAGACTGTTCTCTCTGGAAAGAATGCATTTAAGCTTTATGATACTTACGGATTCCCGATGGATCTGACAAGTGAGATTCTGGAAGAAAAGGGTCTGACTTATGACGAAAAAGGATTTGAAGAAGCACAGAAAGAACAGCGTGCAAAATCCGAAGGAACATTCGGTACACACAACTACAGTGGTAAAGATGCAAGTGTATATGATGAGCTGGATGCAGAATTATCTTCTGAGTTCGTCGGATATGATCAGTTAGAGGTTGAATCTGATGTGACAGCTATGACAAGCGAGACAGAAGTTGTAGATGCACTGACAGACGGAGATAAGGGTACGATCATTCGTTGCCAAGACTCCTTTCTATGCGACAATGGGTGGACAGGAAGCCGATAAAGGTATCATCTGTACCGAAGACGGTGAATTTGTCGTAGAAGATGTTGTGAAGCTTGCAGGCGGCAAATTCGGCCATGTAGGACAGGTTACAAAGGGTATGATTAAAGTCGGCGACAAGGTGACTCTGAAGGTTGACAAAGAGAACCGTGCACTTGCAGAGAACAACCACAGTGCAACCCATCTGCTTCAGAAAGCTCTCCGTATGGTACTTGGCAATCACGTAGAGCAGGCAGGATCTCTGAATAATGCACAGAGACTGCGTTTCGACTTTACACATTTCTCTGCCATGACAGCAGAAGAACTGCAGAAGGTTGAAGATATCGTAAATGAGAAGATCCGTGAGAATCTTCCGGTTGTAATTAAAAATATGCCGATCGAAGAGGCTAAGAAGACGGGAGCTGCAGCTCTGTTCGGAGAAAAATACGGAGACATTGTACGTGTTGTAAGTATGGGTGATTTCTCTATCGAATTCTGTGGTGGTACACATGTAAAGAATACAGAAAACATCATGGCATTCAAGATCCTGTCCGAGACAGGTGTGGCTGCCGGAGTACGCCGTATTGAAGCCCTGACATCCAAAGGACTTCTGGATTACTACAGCGCTCAGGAGAAGAAGCTTCATGAGACTGCAAAATTACTGAAAACAACACCGGAAAACATCGAAGAGAAGGTTTCTCATCTGATGAATGAAAATAAGGCATTAAAGGGCGAAGTAGAGAGCCTGAAGAGCAAACTTGCAAAAGATGCCATGGGTGATGTAATGAACCAGGTAGAAGAAGTAAAAGGTGTGAAATTCCTTGCTACAAGCCTGGAAGGTGTAGATATGAACGGCCTTCGTGATCTTGGAGACCAGTTAAAAGAGAAGCTGGGCGAAGGTGTGATCCTGCTTGCTTCTGTTAATGATGGTAAAGTAAGCCTGATGGCTACCGCTACAGACGGAGCTATGAAACAGGGAGCTCATGCAGGTAACCTGATCAAAGGAATTGCGGCACTGGTTGGCGGTGGCGGCGGCGGCCGCCCGAACATGGCTCAGGCAGGCGGTAAGAATCCCGCAGGTGTAGAGGATGCTCTGAAGGCTGCAAAAGAAGCATTAGAAGGACAGCTTGCATAAAATTTTACTGTCAATTCGCGAAATTTTGCAATTTTTTCCAAAGTGGAAGAAAGTTGTTGACGTGAGAAAAAAATATGTTATAATCATATGTAGTGCAATAAAAATACCCGAACAGTCGTATGATGCACAATATAGGACTGGAGGGGAGGTTAGGTGTGAGACAATGTCAAATGTCATCGTAAAAGAAAACGAGACTTTAGATAGCGCATTACGTAGATTCAAGAGAAACTGTGCGAAAGCAGGCATCCAGCAGGAAATCCGTAAAAGAGAGCATTACGAGAAGCCAAGCGTAAGACGTAAGAAGAAGTCAGAAGCAGCTAGAAAACGTAAGTATAACTAATATGTGCAGAAATAGAGTGTCGTATGGCACTCTATTTTTTATTTTTATGCGATAGAACCTGCCAGTGACAGGTTCTATATGTGTCTTAGCATGCTGGAAAACACTTTAGCGAAGCAGTCTGGAAAAATATTTTTGAAAATTTTTCAAAAACATGTTGACGTTTTCAAAACACAGGTATATACTGTGAATCGTTGAAAGGCAAAGGCGCCATACCCGTTAGGGTGTGGTGCCTTTTTTTCGTTCTATTGATAGAGTGATAAAAGGATAGGAAGACGAACGAGATCATAATTATTCAACAAATTTTTAGGATGGATGAAAGTGAGGAGTTTTATTATGAGATTAAAGGATACGGGACTTACAGCACAAGAACTGAAGGACATGGTTAATAAGTATATGGTGGAGACTTATGAGAGATATGATTTCATTGCAGAGAGAGCAGAAGGCATGTATCTGTACGATGAAGAAGGAAATGCATATCTGGATTTCTACGGTGGGTTGCCGTTAACAGCTGTGGTAACAGAAATCCAAAAGTCATTGCAGCAATCAAGGATCAGTTAGATGACATCATGCATACATTCAATTACCCATACACAATTCCACAGGCATTACTGGCTAAGAAGATCTGTGACACAATCGGAATGGATAAGATTTTCTTCCAGAACTCAGGAACAGAAGCCAACGAATGTATGATCAAGATGGCAAGAAAATATGGTGTAGATAATTTCGGACCGGAAAGATATCACATCATTACAGCAAAACATGGTTTCCATGGAAGAACTTACGGAGCAATGTCTGCAACAGGCCAGCCGGACAATGCAATTCAGATGGGATTCAAACCAATGCTTCCTGGATTCGATTATGCAGAATATAATAACCTTGAAGATTTCAAATCAAAGGTAACAGAGAATACAATCGCAATCATGATTGAGCCTGTACAGGGCGAAGGCGGTGTACATCCGGCAACACAGGAATTTATCGAAGGACTTCGTAAATTATGTGACGAGAAAGATATGTTACTTCTGTTTGATGAAGTTCAGACAGGATGGGGACGTACAGGATCTCCAATGGCATTCATGGGATATGGTGTAAAACCAGACGCAGTATCTATGGCAAAAAGCAGTCGGAGGCGGAATGCCGTTAGCAGCATGCTGTGCAACTGAAAAAGTAGCAAAAGCATTTACAGCAGGAACACATGGCTCTACATATGGCGGACACTGTGTAACATGTGCAGCAGGTCTTGCATCAGTAACAGAGATCCTTGATAACAACTTAAGTGGAAATGCAAAAGTAATGGGTGAATACATGAAAGAAAAACTTGCAGAGCTTCCACATGTAAAAGAAGCAAGAGGAAAAGGACTTCTGGTTGGATGCGAATATGATATTCCAATCGCAGTAGAAGTAAAACACGGATGCCTGGACAGAATGGCACTGATCACAGCCATCGGAGACAGCGTAAACCGTATGATTCCACCACTTATCGTAACGAAGAAACAGATCGATGAGCTGATGCTGATCATGAGAGCGTCTATCGAAGATGCTGCCGCAAAATACGAAAGCAAGTAAGCGTAAATAAATATAAGAAGATACAGAAATACAAATGATTCAGACGTTACCACAATTTTGATTCATAGAACTATTTTCAAAAAGAGGCTGCCGGCGATTTTGCCGGCAGCCTCTTACGCATACAAAGTATACAAGAAAATCTGCCAGTGGCAGGTTTTGCAGATTAAGTTTCTTCTTCATCAGGAAAGGCTCAGGGAACCTCTGTATCTCCGGTGTATTCAATGTCTGGAAGCAGTTCAAAATAAAAGTCCTGATATTCTTTTGAAAGAGCCTGAATGATCTCTTTCTGCACGGATTTGAACTTGGAAATAGAGATCATATCACGGTTCATGGTGATATACACGCTGATCCATAATTTCCGTCCGGTACGCAGGATATCATAATATAATTTTGTGTCCCCGTATGTGGCAAGAATCGGAGATACGATATCTTTGATCTCCTGAACCGTTTCTTCCTCCGGAGGGAGTAAGAACAGATCCCGAAGTCCCGTGATCACGGTTTTTATCGGAACCGGAAGCATAAAAAGGGACAGGATGATCGCCAGTATCGGGTCGAGATAAGGAATCAAAGGCTGGAACCATTCTCCGGTTATGATCTGTGGCAGAAAGAATGCGATGCACATACCAAATGATGCAACAGAGTCGATCTGCCATTCCTGGATCTCCATGATCACGATCGGTGAAGTCAGTTTACTGTTCATCCTGCGAAGCAGGAAGATTACAGCAATACTGACTAAGGTGGCACTCATTTCAAAATACGCAACCATGGAAAAGTTGACATGCTGGCCGCCGTGGAAGATGATCTGGATGTTGTTAATGATCAGTCCGACGGTAACAGCAATCATGATCGCACCTTTTACAACAACAAATAAGGATTCAATCTGCTGGTAACCAAATGGGTGGCTTTCGCTGGACGGCTTGTACATCAGCGGAACCAGTGAAAGTGACACGAATACCATCAGAATCTCGACGCCGTCATAGACACTGTCAGAAGGACGGCCTGCGACCTTGTGATGACCGCCATAACGATCTCCAGGATTACGAAAATCGTACTTCCTGTGATGGAGATACGGAGTGCGGATTTTTCGTATTTCTGTTTATTCCGGCTAGAATGCATAATGTATCTTCTCCTTTGGCAAAATGGAATCAAGTTCATGGTAGAGTCGTGCGATCGGAAGGCCGACTACATTATTATAATCACCTTCGATCCCTTTTACGTGGATGGCAAATGCGCCCTGGATGCCGTAAGCGCCGGCTTTGTCAAGAGAATCACCGCTGTCAACATAAGCATGAAGATCCTCTTTTGTGACCGGATAAAAGGTGACATCCGTTTTTTCGTAGAATGTATGTAAGATCTGCTGCCCACGGATACACCCTGCAAATGTAACTCCGGTATAGACCTGATGTGTGCGGTCTGCGAGCATGGAAAGCATATCAAAGGCTTCTTCGTTATCTGCCGGTTTTCCCAAGAATCTCACCGCGATAAGACACAATGGTGTCGGCACCGATGACGATACAGTCTTCACCCTGATATGCGGGATTGTCTTTTTATCTTTGATTCATATACATCAAGAGCTTTCTGGTGCGCCAGTTCCATCACGACATCGGACGGAATATCTTTGGTGATCTTTTCATCGACTGCAGACGGGATTACGTCGAATGTGAATCCTGCCTGGGTAAGCAGCTCCTGCCGTCTGGGAGAAGCTGATGCTAATACGTATTTCATGTCTTTTTTCTCCTTTATGACCTTTTGAAAATATATAAAATACCAACTATAGTATAACATAGAATGAAAAAAACAGAAATTCATAACGGATAAAATTGTAATGTAAAAATTGCAATCACTGTGCAGATTCGATATAATGTTAACAAGTATAAATATCGGAAACGGAGGTTTATTGTTATGTATATCAGTGAAATAAGAACAAAAGCACCGGCAGACGAAAGAATGCCGTTAGAGCGGAAATTCTACGATACATTGGAAAAATTAAAAATACCATATGAACAGGTGGATAATGATCCGGCATCTTCGATGGAAGAATGTGCAGAAGTGGATAAAGCGATCGGAACAGAGATCCGGAAGAATGTCTTCCTCTGTAACCAGAAGAAGACAACCTTCTTTTTGCTGGTAATGCCGGCAGACAAAGCATTTGACACTTCTTCATTCAGTAAAAACTGGGCGTGTCCCATATGTCATTTGCCCGCCGGAGAAGATGCTGGAACATCTTGGCACAACACCGGGATCAGCAAGTGTTGCAGGGCTTCTGACCGATGAAGATGATTATGTGCAGGTAATTATAGATAAGGAAGTTGCAGAGGCAGAATGGTTCGGCTGCAACCCGGGAATCAACACCAGCCATTTGAAATTTAAAACGAAAGATCTGCTTCAGAAGTATCTTCCGGCGATCCATCACAGAGCAAGAATTGTGGATCTGTAGAATCCAGAGAAGCGAATAAGAGAAGCAGATCTGCAAAGAGAGAAGCGAATAAGAAAAGCAGATCTGCGAGAAAGAGAATAGTGAATAAGATAGACAGATCTGTAAAGGATAGAATAGAGAATAAAAAGGAACAGTAACATTATAAATATGAAGACATCAGAAGATTTAAAACAGATACTGGAGCGCATTGATCACAGAGGATATCCGGCATATAAGGATACCAGAGGCGCATACCAGTTTGGAACATATATACTGGGGATTGATCATGTACAGGGAGATCCGTTTGCGGCACCGTCCAGGCTGCATATACAGGTGGCAGAAAGAGCGGCCCGGATTCCGGGAAATCTATATGACAGCAAATGTAAAAAGATGGCTGTGGCAGATTATCTGCTGCGGAATTTTGCAAAGCAACTGGAACGGTACTCGTTTCAGGCACACGGTTCCGGAAAAAGCGGGATCATCCAGGTGACACGATGTGGTCAGGAAGTGCTGGAACGTACGGCCTGTGAGATAGATGAAAAGACAGGGAATATTATTGTCCGGTTTGAGGTCGGATTTCCGGCAAGAGGACGTACGATACAGGCAGGAGAGCTGGTTAAAATTCTTTATCAATATCTGCCCGGCATGTGTGGAAAAAGCATTATATTATAAAAATATGGACCGCAATGCAGTGAAGCGGGCGGCAGAACTTTCCGTGGATCAGGAATATATCCGGGAACAGCTGAAAAAGAAGGACTGGTCGCATTTGTTGCTGACGGATCTATACTTCCGAGAGAATCGGGGGTTTCCCAGAGACCGATGAAGGATGCGGTACCGTTTTTCTCGCCGGATTCTATGAAAGTTACGATGAAGCTTCCATATAAAGGGGTGCTCACCGGAATGGGAATACGAAAGGGAATCACTCTGGTTGTAGGTGGCGGCTATCATGGTAAATCAACGCTTTTGAAAGCACTGGAGAGTGGTGTATATCCTCATATTGCAGGAGATGGCAGGGAATATGTAGTCACAGATGATACTGCAATGAAGATCCGCGCAGAAGATGGCAGAAGTATCCGGCATACAGACATTTCCATGTTTATCAATGATCTGCCGAACGGAAAAGATACGTATGCGTTCGACACGGAAGATGCAAGTGGAAGTACGTCACAGGCGGCGAATGTGATAGAAAGTATGGAAGCAGGAACACAGGTATTTCTGATCGATGAAGATACGAGTGCAACGAATTTTATGGTGAGAGATGAGCTGATGCAGCAGGTGATCCACCGTGACATGGAGCCGATTACACCGTTTATTGAGCGTGTGCGGGATCTTTATCAGGAATATGGAATATCGACGGTGCTGGTAGCTGGAAGCTCCGGAGCCTATTTCCAGATCGCGGATCAGATCATTCAAATGGATAAGTATGTTCCGAGAGAAATCACGGAACTGGCAAAGAAAGCGGCTTCAGACTATCCGGCATTGAAGTTTCCGGAAGAAAGCCGGAACAGCCATCGTTTGACCGGAAGGTGCGTAAGAATCCGGGCATCCGCCAGAAAGGCAGGGTGAAATTAAAAACAATGGGACTCGATACGGTCATGATCGGTCATGAGACGATTGATCTGCGGTATGTGGAACAGCTTGTGGACAGTGAGCAGTTAAATACACTGGGGCAGATCGTACGTTTCTTGGAAGAGGAGATATTTGATGGCAGGAAGACACTTGGACAGGCCATAGAACAGGTGGAGAACATTCTGGATAAAAAAGGGCTTGCCGGTGTGTGTGCGAAGGAAATACCGTACCGGGAAATCTTGCAAGACCGCGTATACAGGAAATCTATGCCTGTATGAACCGTTACAGAAAGCTTGGAACAGACAGGAAAGAGAGGGGATAGAATATGAGAGTCATTGCAGGAAGTGCAAGAAGAACACAGTTAAAGACGTTGGAAGGCATGGATACCAGACCAACAACAGACAGGATCAAGGAGACATTATTTAACATGATCGCTCCATATCTGTACGACAGTATCTTTCTGGATCTGTTTGCCGGAAGCGGCGGGATCGGGATCGAAGCTCTGAGCAGGGGAGCAATGGAAGCGGTATTTGTAGAGAAGAATCCGAAAGCCATGGCGTGTGTCAAAGAGAACCTTCAGAAGACACATTTTGAAAGAAAAGGGATGACCATGCAGATGGATGTGATGACAGCACTCTATAAATTAGAAGGAGAAAAACAGTTTGATTATATTTTTATGGATCCGCCTTATGATCAGGAACTGGAAAAAAGTGTGCTGACTTATCTGGCAGAATCATCGCTGCTGGCAGAGGAAGGAATCATCATTGTAGAGGCTTCTAAAGAGACAGACTTTGATTATGCAGAAGATCTGGGATATAACATTATCAAAGAAAAAGAATATAAGACGAATAAGCATGTATTTTTTGGAACCTGCGGGAAGGAAAGAAATATGTTAAGAGCGATTTATCCGGGAAGCTTTGACCCGGTTACATACGGACATCTGGATATCATCAAAACGTTCTGCTGAAATGGTAGATGAACTGGTAGTCGGAGTGTTGAATAATAAAAGCAAAAACCCCGTTGTTTTCCGTAGAAGAACGTGTTAAAATGTTAGAGGAAGTAACGAAAGACATACCAAATGTTAAGATTATTCCATTTGAAGGATTATTGGTGGATTTTGCCCATAAGCTGAATGCGAAGATTGTAATAAGGGGACTTCGGGCAATCACTGATTTTGAATATGAATTACAGATGGCGCAGACCAATCATAAACTTGCGTCAGATGTGGAGACGATATTTCTGACCACGAATCTGCAGTATTCATATTTGAGTTCTACCACGGTAAAAGAAGTGGCAGCCTTCGGAGGAGATATATCCCAGTTTGTGCCGGATTACATAGAGCAGAAAGTCTGGGGGAAAATGAAACATAAAAGGAGAGTGTAAATATTATGAGCAGCCGTATTGAGCAGATCATAGAGGAAATTGAAGAGTATATTGACAGTTGTAAATTCCAGCCGCTGTCGACAACAAAAATTATTGTAAATAAAGACCAGATGGATGAACTGTTAAGAGAACTTCGTATGAAGACTCCGGATGAGATCAAGCGTTATCAGAAGATCATTGCGAACAAAGACGCAATTCTGGCTGATGCACAGGCAAAAGCAGACGGAATGATCCAGGAAGCACAGATTCAGACAAATGAGCTGGTAAGTGAACATGAGATCATGCAGCAGGCGTATGTACAGGCCAATGAGATCGTAACTGCAGCAACTGCACAGGCACAGCAGATTCTGGATAATGCAACAAATGATGCAAACCAGATTCGTATCGGAGCCATTCATTATACAGATGATCTTCTTTTCAGGCAGAGAGTGCGATCGGACGCACACTTGGATACGTATACATCGAAGTATGACAGTCTTGTAAATTCTCTTCAGGAATGTTATGACATGGTGCGTAACAACAGAGCAGAGCTGGATGTTCCGCCGGAGACAGAACAGAGTGTACAGTCGGAGTATCCACAGGATGAATATCCTGCAGACGAATATCCGCAGAATAATTATGAGCAGGATGCTTATGGACAGGATGATTATCTGGATGATGAGAATCAGTATCCGAATGATATGTCAGTTTCTGGTTATGATATTCAGGAAGATGACACACTGGATTAAGATACAATCAAATAGCATATATGTAAGCGGAGATAAGAAGACTGGTTACCAATGCGGTGGCCAGTTTTTCTGTTATATAGGGAAGGATCGGTAAGTGATTGCCGGAGATCATGGAATATGTTTGGGCAATACAGCACCAGCCGCCGAAAGAGGTAAGTGCAGCGCACAGAATAATCTTCTCAGGGAGGTATACAGTGCGGATGACGCAAGCCGTCGGATTCCGGTGCTGATCTCCAGACTGGAATACAGAAGAAGGGAGGCTGTATTGTTGGAAGAGCAGACGCAAGCAGTTGAATCAGGACAGAGAACATCATCATATATCCTCCGACTTTTGTGACGGATTCAAATGCATTCAAGATGCAACGGTCGAAGTAATTACCGGATAAATTTTCAGACTGTGAAGCAGTTGAAGAAGAAACCTGCATCATGTGTGAAAATGGATGGATATGGTCTTTTGCGCGGTAGAAAAGACGAAAGACAAAAGCTCATCATAAGAGGCGTAAGTGTAAGAATAAGAAGAAACGGAATGGAAATAGAATCCTTTTTCAGATTCTGAATGACAACATAGCTTAAGATGAAAGCAGGGCTTGTATTGTTGCAGAAAGACAAAAGGTAAGAGGCTTCCGAACGCGAAATTTTCTGAGCGTCCAGAAGGTCGGAAGCTGTCTTGGCACCCATCGGATATCCGCATAAGAAGCCGGTGAGTACTGCAAATGTGCCATAATAAGAAGTGCCAAGGAGCGGACATAAAACGGTGATGTGATGTGGCAGATCCAGTGAAGTGCAGGGGTGCGGATCAGAATATTGATCAGGATCATATAGGGAAGTAATGTGGGAAGGACATGCCGGAACCACAGGAGGAGTCCGTAACTGGCACCGGCAAAGACTGTCTGTGGAAATGACAGCATACATAAAAAAAAATCAGTATCGGAATGGTAAGAAAATGACGTCTGGACATGGAATCTCCCGGAGGACCTTGTTAATTCATTGTATGGATAAGGTTGATTTTTTATGAAGACTGTTAGATAATAGATAACAGTGTAATATAGAAGGAGTGTAGGAAAATGGCAGTATTAAATGAATTAGAACCGAAAGAAGTCTTCCGGTTTTTTGAAGAAATAAGTGCGATCCCGAGAGGAAGCCGCGATACAAAACGTATCAGTGATTATCTGGTGGCATTTGCAAAAGAAAGAGACTTGAAAGTGATTCAGGACGAAGTGAATAATGTAATCATATTTCAGCCAGGAACACCCGGATATGAGGAAAGCGAACCTGTAATCTTGCAGGGGCATATGGATATGGTATGTGAAAAGACATCGGAATCCACACATGATTTTGAAAATGACGGATTGGAATTGTATGTGGAAGATGGATTTTTAAAGGCGAAAGATACCACGCTTGGAGGAGATGACGGCGTTGCGGTTGCAATGGCGCTTGCACTGATGGACAGCGAAGATATTCCACATCCACCAATCGAAGCAGTATTTACTGTAGATGAAGAGCTTGGAATGGAAGGTGCCGAGGCTATCGAACTGTCAGTATTAAAAGGAAAAAACTCATCAACCTGGATTCGGAAGAAGAGAAGACTCTGACGGTTGGATGTGCGGGCGGAGTCCGTTATCAGGGACTGATCCCGGTAGAAAAGGAGACTGCATCCGGAGAGGTGATTAAGATTACGATCCAGGGGCTTCTGGGCGGACATTCCGGCGAAGAAATCCACAGACAACGTGGTAATGCGAATAAGATGATGGCACGTCTGCTGTATCATATTGCAGGAGAAAAGAATTACCGTCTGAGCGAAATCTATGGCGGCTCGAAGACAACGTTATTGCGATGGAAGCACACGCGTCTATCCTTGCAGAACCGGAAGACTGCGAAGAGATCCTTGCTATGATCCGGGACATGGAAAGTATATGGAATGCAGAATTCATGGGAGAAGAACCAGGCCTGACTGTAAAAAACAGAAAGAAAAAGTAGAAAATATAGTAGTGTTCTCAAAAGATACTACGCAAAAAGTAGTAGGATACCTGACGGCATGCCCGAATGGATTAAAAGAATACAGCCGTAAAGCAGCTGGCGCGACAGAGACCTCTTTAAATCTCGGTGTGGTATCTATGAAAGAAAATGGAGTGGAGGCAGCATTCCTGATCAGAAGTGCAGTAGACAGCAGAAAGCAGCAGGTGCTGGAAGAAGTAGAGGCTGTGACAAAAGCATTCGGAGGAAGCGGTTCGCTTTCCAGCGAATATCAGGCATGGCAGTACAAGCCACAGTCAGAACTCCGTCCGGTCATGGTAGAAGCATACAAAGAAGGATGTTCTGGATATTCATTCTTATAATGAACGTCTGGATATTGCGTCTACGCAGAGAAGCTGGGAATTCCTGTTGTCATCTGCTGATGGGCCTTGGCGGCTCGATGGATATTTTTGCGGGCGTCGCGCAGCGCGCGCCGGAGTTCTACTGCAAGCATAATCTGGAGTGGTTCTACCGCCTTGTCAAAAATCCGTCCCGTATCGGCCGCATGATGAAGCTGCCGCTCTTCCTTGTCCACGTTTCGGGGGAGAAGCGCAAATGAGCGGGAAGCTGATCGTATTTGAAGGCACGGACGGCTCCGGCAAGGCGACGCAGAGCAAGCTGCTCTTCGAGAGGCTGCAGCGCGAGGGCGTCGACTGCCGCAAGCTCAACTTCCCGCGCTACGGCGAAAAATCCGCCGCGCTCGTCGAGCTGTACCTCGGCGGCGCGTTCGGCACGCACCCGAGCGATGTGAACGCCTACGCGGCCTCGACCTTCTACGCGGTCGACCGCTACGCGTCCTATAAGCAGGACTGGGGCAAATATTACGAGGCGGGCGGCCTTCTGATCGCTGACCGCTACACGACCTCGAACGCCGTGCATCAGGCCGGCAAGCTGCCGGACGGCGACGGGAGAAATATCTCGACTGGCTTTTCGGCTTTGAATACGGCCTTCTGGGCCTGCCCGAGCCGTCGCTCGTCTTTTATCTCGATGTGCCGACCGAGCTGACCGAAAAGATGATGCGCGGGCGCGAACAGGCGACAAACACGAAGGCCGACATCCACGAGCAGGACGAAGCTTACCTGCGCGCGTGCCGCGAGAATGCGAAAAAGGTCGCCGAGCGCTGCTCCTGGCAGCGCATTGGCTGCTCGAAAGACGGCGCGATGCGCACGGTCGAAGACATACACGAGGAAATTTACCGCCGCGTGACGGAACTTTTGAAGGCTTGACCACATCAAAAACAAGTGAAAAGGGGACGCTCACGCGCCCCATCTTCACAGGAGGAGAGTGCCTTAGCAGCAGCAATCGTTGCTGTTGCCGCAGCCGCAGTTGTTGCTGCAGCCACAGCCGCAACCGCAGCCATTGCCGCACCCGCCGCAGCCGAACAGCACCAGAATGATGATGAGGATCAGCCACACGCAGCTATTGTTGTTATTGCACATTTACGTTTCACCTCACTTGTCATGCCTATCCTATGCGCGAGCGCGCAAAGGTGAGCCTGACCGATAGAAAAAGGTGAGGGAATTTCAAATCAGCAAGGAGGAGCTATGAGCTACGAGGACAACTACGATCAAACCGCCCGCTGGGACGCCGAGAGCGTCCGCGAAGCGGAGCAGCGCACGCAGCACCGCTCCACGCGCAGCAGCGCCGAGCGGCAAAAACTGAAGAAGAAAGGGCAAGCGCCGCCGCTTTACGCTGTGGCTCGCGTTCGTGCTCATCACGTCGGCGATCCTCGCCGGTGTGGGCTGGCTGCTGGCAGACGACATGTGCTCTTTCAACAAGGCACCGGTCGAGACGACCATCGAGATCACGCGCGACGACAACCTGAACACCATCGCCACGAAGCTCCACGACGAGGGGCTCATTAAGTACAAGTGGTTCTTCAAGGCGTTCGGCAGGCTCCGCCACGCGGAAAGCCGCATCGGCATCGGCACCTACGCCGTCGACAGCGACATGGACTACGACGCGCTCATCAACCGCATGAGCAACAAGAACGCGTCGCTCACGGCGAATACCGTTAAAATTTCGATCCCCGAGGGCTATAATGTCCGCCAGATCATCGCGCTGATGGACAAGTATGGTGTCAACACGGCGGAAAAGCTCACCGACGCGGCGATGAACTCGGACTTCAACTATTCGTTCATCGACAACAATAAAAAGGGCGACCTGACGCGCCTTGAGGGTTATCTCTTCCCCGATACCTACGAATTCTTCGTGGACGAGGACCCGACGCACGCGCTGTCGAGACTGCTCGACAACTTTAATACAAAGATGAGCGATGAGCTCATGCAGAAGGTCGAGGCCTCCGGCTATTCGCTCAACCAGATCTTGACCATCGCCTCGCTCATCGAAAAGGAGACGGACGGCACGGACCGCGAGAACATCGCGTCGGTCATCTATAACCGTCTCAACAACATCGGCGAGACGTATCACAAGCTACAGATCGACGCCTCGCTCATCTACGGCCTCGGCGATAACTACACCGGCACGCTCACGAGCAGCGACCTCAATTACAACACGCCCTACAACCTCTCGATGTACGAGGGCTTACCGCCCACGCCCATCGCGAACCCCGGTCTCGCCTCCATCCAGGCGGCGCTCGAACCGGCGCAGACGAACTACTACTTCTACGCGCTCGGCAAGGACGGAGTGCACCACTTCTTCAAGACCTACGCAGAGCATGCGAGCTTCGTCAGCTCCAGCCAGTACGCAGGCTAACATAAAATGACGCGGCAGCGTGGCTTATGCCACGCTGCCGCTTTGAAAGAGGACAACGATGAGAAGAAAACCCGAGATCCTCGCCCCGGCGGGCGATATGGAAAAATTGCAAATGGCTGTGCTCTACGGCGCGGACGCGGTGTATCTGGCGGGCACGAGCTTCGGCATGCGCTCGTTTGCGGGCAACTTCACGCCGGAGGAGCTTCCCAAAGCGGTGAAGTTCGCGCACGACCACGGTGTGCGCGTCCACGTGACGGTGAATACGATGCCGCGCAACGACGAGGTCGCGCGCCTGCCCGAGCACCTCGAGCGCTTGAACGACGCAGGCATCGACGCGCTTATTTTGGCCGACCTCGGCGCGTTTACGCTCGCGGGGAAGTATGCGCCCAAGTGCGAGCGCCATATCTCCACGCAGCAGTCCATCGCCAACTACGAGTGCGCCCGCGCGTGGTACGATTTGGGCGCGAAACGAGTGGTGCTGGCAAGGGAAGTATCTTTACGGGAGATTCGCGAAATGCGCGCGAAAATTCCAGAGGAATTGGAGATAGAGACCTTCTGTCACGGTGCGATGTGCGTGAGCTATTCGGGCCGCTGCCTGCTCTCCAACTATATGACCGGCCGCGACTCCAACCGCGGCCAGTGCGCCCAGCCCTGCCGCTACCAGTACGCGCTGATGGAGGAAAAGCGCCCGGGCGAATATTTCCCCGTCTTTGAGGATGAGAAGGGCACTTACATCATGAACTCCCGCGATATGTGCATGATCGGTCATCTGGACGACATCATGGACGCGGGCATCGACTGCATCAAGATCGAGGGCCGCGCAAAGACCGCCTACTACGCCGCCATCGTCACGGGCGCGTACCGCCACGTGCTCGACGATGTCGCGGCGGGCAGGGAAGTCGACCCCGTCTGGCGCGACGAGGTGGAGCACGTGAGCCACCGCCATTATTCCACGGGCTTTTACTACGGCCAGCCGGGGCAGTATTACGCGAATTCCCGCTACATCCGCGACTGGCAGGTCTGCGCCGTCGTGACGGACTGCGATGCGGACGGCAACGCGACGCTGTCGCTTCGCAACAAGTTTGCCGCGGGCGACGAGATCGAGCTCGTCGGCCCCGACAGCCGACCGTTCACGATGACCGCGCCCGTGATGCACGACCTCGGGGGCTTCGAGCTCTACGAGCCGCGCACACCGCAGACGGTGTTTAAGATGAAGCTGCCGCGCTATGTGCCGCCGATGAGCTTTGTGCGCCATGCGGTTTCTTTGAGCGCAAAGGATTAAAACGCTTTTTCGCGCCTTTTCGGGCACGGGGGGGATAGGCAGCGCCGAAGGTGCTGCACCACATTTCCTGCGCGGCCACAGGGAAAAAATGCAAAAACTTATTTTTGCGCTTTCAACGCCCTGCGTTGAGCAAGGATCCCCGGCAGGATCGCGCACAGCGATCCGATCAGGAAGCAGACGATGCCGACGATCATATTGAGCGGAATTTCCTCCTTGAGGAAGAGAAGCGCGAAGATCGGCGCCAAGATGGGCTTTAGGAAGAAAATGAGCGACGCCTCCTGCGCGGACGTTTTCTCCATCGCCATCATGTGGCAGACGAAGCCCGCCGCGGAGTTGATGCAGCAGATGTACAGCAGTGCCGGAATGGCCGAGGCAGGGATATTTTCAAAGAGCGGCACGTCGATAAAGAGGTTCAGCCCCACCGCGCCATAGAGCGACGCGCCCGCCGCCGTGCGGCCGAAGAGCAGAATGAACACGAGCTCGCCCGCGCCGAAGAGAAAGCTCAGGCACGTAACAGCGATGCCGCCGAAGCGCGGTGTACGCTTTTTGCCGAACACACTGTAGAGTGCGAACATCACGGCGGAGAGAATGGCGAGCACCGAGCCTGTGGGATCGAGCGTCGCATGAATGGGGTCAATGATGATGAGCGCCGCCGTGAGCTCCAAAATGAGCGCGATAATGTGGTTGCGATGAATGTCCTCATGCAGGAAGAGATGGGCGAACACCGTGACGAAGATCGGATTGCAGGAGAAGATGACCGCCACGATTGACGCGCGCGTATAGGTCACGGACATCTGGTAGAGCGACATCGCGATGACGACGCACAGAAAGCCCGAAAGCGCGAAAAAGCCGATGTCCTTTCGCGAGAGCGAGGCGTTTTTCTTCTTCATCGAGCGCGAGGCGAACGGGATGAGCAGAATGCCGCCGACGAGAAAGCGCAGACACGTGATCTGCATGGGCGCAAACACGCCGTGCACGGTTTTGAGCATGACCTCCATCGTGCTGAAAATGACGGCGCAGAGAACGATAAAAATATAGCCGGAACGGGAACGGTTCATAACGATTCTCCCTTCATCATTCAAACGAAAGCAGTATATGCCATTTTCTGCCCAAAGGCAAGGGATGCTTGACAAAAGCTGAATTTGAGATATAATAACGCAAGTAAAACGCGATGAAAAAGTCAGCCGTGCAGACGAGCCCGCAGCGAGAGGGAGCTGGTGAAAGCCCTCGGCCACCGGTGCACAGCAGCCGCTTTGGAGCTGTCCGCGAGGAGCGGAACGTCTCGTCCCCGTTACCGGACGGCTAAGATGCTTTCCCCCAAGCGGAAAGATAATTAGGGTGGTACCGTGAAGTGTCAAGTCTTCGCCCCTATGTGTAGGGACGGGGACTTTATTTTTTTTGGAAAGGGATAGAATATGCGCAAAAAAGTGTGGCTTTTCGCATTGGCTGCGGTGCTGCTGGTGATTTTGGCCGGCTGCCGCGGAAACGAGCTGCCCGACGGCATGGACGAGGACAAGGTCTCGAGCGCGGGACTTGCCGTCATGTCGCAGCTGACGAAGGGCGAATATGAAGAGGTCTACGACGCGCTGCGCGAGGACGTGCGCGAGCAGACGAGCGCCGATGACATTGAAGAGATGATGGATCCCGCGACCGAGGGGCGCGGCAGCTTCAAAAAAGTCAAGGATTCGATGGTGACGGGCGTGACGGACGCAGACGAGCCGCATGCCATCGCCGTCATCGGCGCAAAATACGACAAAAAGTCCGTGGTGTTCCGCATCGCGTTCGATACGGAGATGAACCTCATCGGACTGGATGTGAGAGGGAAGTGAGCAGATGACAAGAAAAATCATCGACATGACGAAGGACCCGCGCGGCGGCCAGTTTGAATACTTCCGCACGATGACCGACCCGTGGGCGGGCATCACGGTTCCGGTGGATATTACGGCTCTTCTTGCTTCGCTTAACGGCCGTCCGTTTTTCCTCAGCTATCTCTATGCGGTGATGCGCGCGGCGAACGCCGTGCCCGAGCTGCGGCGGAGATTGCTGCCCGACGGCCAGGTCGTTGAGTATGATCACTGTGACCCGTCGTATACCGTGATGAAGCCCGACGGCACGGGCGTTTACGTCTACTGCCTGCTTGGGGACGATCTGTCGTCTTACGAAAAGTTTGTCGCCGAGGGCAAGCGGCGGCAGAAGGAGACGCTCGAGCGCGGTACGCTGACCGAGGATGGCGACGTGCTGGCGAATTTCTTCGTCTCCTGTGTGCCGTGGCTCTACTACACGCAGATCAAAGAGCCCGCCGGCGGCGCAGACGACAGCAATCCGCGCTTCGCCTGGGGAAAATACCGCGAGGAAAACGGCCGCATGATGCTGCCGATGTCACTTTTCATCAACCACGCGCTCTGCGACGGATGGCACGTCACGCAGTTCTATAAAAATCTCGACCGTGAGCTCGCGGAATTGAGCGCTTATCTGAAAACACAGAACGAACAACAGTAAATTTTACAATAAAAGGAGAAACCAACCATGTCTCAGCCCAAGTATTACGGTCTCAATGAGCTGCGGGAAATGTTCCTGCACTTTTTTGAGACGAAAGGCCATCTGCGCCTGCCCAGCTTTTCCCTGATCCCGCAGAACGACGCGTCGCTGCTGCTCATCAACTCCGGCATGGCGCCGATGAAGCCGTTCTTCACCGGCGAGCAGGAGCCCCCCGCCACCGGGTGACCACCTGCCAGAAGTGCATCCGCACCGGCGACATCGAGAACATCGGCCACACCGCGCGCCACGGCAC